>Ga0335073_10003034_pt1 | contig 23221 bp, 20 predicted proteins | sample Lox_Sample_22_FD_207093 | JGI IMG/M metagenome (GOLD analysis project Ga0335073, IMG submission 207093) | Soil microbial communities from Loxahatchee National Wildlife Refuge, Florida, United States - Lox_Sample_2.2 | ecosystem: Environmental > Terrestrial > Soil > Wetlands | place: USA... | reverse complement strand
TCGGTGTGCGTGACGGGCTGGGCCTGGCCTAGCCGGTCCACGATGTCCACGACCCCGTCCACGTCCCACATCAGGCGGATCGCGACCGGGATGAGGTCCCCGTGCGCTCCTGTCGTGGGATCCAGCGTTCCGGTGAGGGTTACGACCCCATCCCGCACGGCCACTTCTGCCTCGCCGGGCATGGCGCGCAGCACCTCGTCGAGTACCTGGCGGACGTCTTCGGCGATGTCCTCGTCCGGGCGCAGGAAAACGGCCAGCAGATCGCGGCGGCTGACCACGCCGATCAGCCTGGCGTGGTCATCGACGACCGGCAGCAGCCTGACGTGGCGGCTGTTCATCAGGCGGCCCGCCGCGGGAACGGTCACGTCAGGACCGATCGTGATGGCAGGCGCGGTCATCAGCTCTCCCGCGGTCAGCGCCGGATGCTGCCGGCTGCCGGACAGGAAGGCCGGCCGACGACGGGCGGAGCGCAGCCGACGGGCCGTCTTCGCCTGCGCGGCCAGCAGGTCAGCCTCCGTGACCACGCCCGCTACCTCCCGGCCCATCTTCAGCACGGGCATGCCGCTGATCCTGTGCTCTGCCAGCAGCCGCGCGATCTCTTTGTAGGGCGTTGCCCGGTCCACGGTGACGACGGAAGCTGCCATCACGTCGCTGACCCGGCGGCTCCATCCGTGAGACCCGACATGGCTGCCAGGGGGACGCTCACGAAGCGCCTGCGACGCGGCGTTCGCCGCGCCAGCACCCGAGCCGACCTGCTCATTCAGGTGCTCAGCGACGGTGTTCACGGCCCTGGTAACATCATCCTCGCTGGCCCGGCCCTGCAGAGACTCGTAGTACGCCGCTCCCAGGTGGCGCAGCATCCCATCAAGGTGGGCATTGGTTCGAGTCATCCGCGCTCACTTCCCTTCTCCCCCAGTTCCGAGTCTTCCGCCCAGCTGGTGCGGCCGGCATGGCCGGATGTCCCGACCGGCAGGGGACCTCTGTCCCAAGATTGTTCGCGGCGGCCTCAGGCGCGGCTGGACCAGCGCGGCCCGGTGGCCTGCCAGTCCGCGTCCCAGGCGGTCATCCGGCGTCTGTTGAGCGACCGGCTTACCAGCGCGCCGGCCAGGGTGAGCACCGCTGCGGTAGAGAACACTCCGAGCACTTCGGCGAAAATCGTCTGATCGGTCACCTGTGAGTCGACGAGGGGCGCGGTGCTGAGATCACCGTTGAGGTCTGTCCACACCTGGAGCGTCCCGCCAGCCACGGTGCCGAACGGAACCGGCACCTCGCCCGTCACCGTCCTGCCGTCGGGTGCCTTCCACCGGGCCTGTGCCTCCCAGGCGAACCCGCTTGCGGCGGGGGGCGGGGTTACCGACAGGACGACGGCTGTAACCTCGCGCCGCGCAGCCTGCTGCGCGAACTCCGCCCGCGCGGCCATGCCGTGCGCCCACGCGCCCGCCGCCAGGGCAACGAATGGCGCGCCTGCCAGGAACGCCAGCAGGAGAACCGTGAGCACCGCGGTTTCTACGCGGTCGGTAGCGCGCCGGAGCGGATTGCGGTCGAACCGTCGCCCCTGCACGAACCTGCCGAGGCGAGTTACCTGAGGGCCCGGTCGCCTGCCACCCATCGTCTTCACCTCGTCCCATTCACGACGGGAAGGGTCCGCCTTTACGATGCCGTGGGCCGCCTTAGCGCCGACAGGGTCCTAGCGACCGCTTCCTCGGGACTTTCGGCCTTAACGGGAGCGCCCGCGGCCGCGGGCGCTCCCGTGCACCCCGGTCTACGGCTCGAGGACGATGCGCGCCCTGGCCTTGCCGTGCAGCACGTCGTCGATAGCGGCGTTGACCTCGGCGAGTGGCCTGGTCTCGTAGCTCACCCTGGTCCGCCCCGCGGCGTGCAGGCCGAAGACTTCCGTCAGGTCGGCGCGGGTGCCGACAATCGACCCGATCACCGAGGTGCCGTTGAGCACCGTGTCGAAGACGGGAAGGCGCAGCGTCCCCGAGGCGGGCAGCGCGACGAGAACAAGCCGTCCGCCGCGCCGCAGCCCCGCGTACGCGGTGGCGAAGGAGCGGTCGTCGACGGCCAGGCCGATCGCGACGTCGGCGCCCCCGTAACGGCGGAGGACCTCCGCCGGGTCCTCCGCGCGGGCGTCGATGATGATGTCCGCGCCAAGTTCGGCGGCCAGTCGCAGCTTCTCGTCGGTGATGTCGACGGCGGCGACGGTGCCGCCGAAGATCTTGGCGTACTGCAGCGCCAGGTGCCCGAGGCCGCCGATGCCGGAGACCAGGACCAGGTCGCCCGGGCGCACGTTGCCGACCTTGACCGCCTTGTAGGTGGTCACGCCCGCGCAGGTCAGCGGCGCCGCCACCCGCGGGTCGAGGCCGGCGGGAACCGGCGTGGCGAACCCGGCCTCGGCCAGGAAGTACTCTGCGTAGCAGCCGTCGACCGAGTAACCGGTGTTCCGCTGGGCCTGGCACAGGGTCTCCCAGCCGGTGAGGCAGTAGCGGCAGGTGCCACAGGCATAGCCGAGCCACGGCACCGCGACCCTGGTCCCCACCGCCGGGCTCGTTACCCCCTCGCCGAGCGCTGTCACGACCCCGACGCCCTCGTGGCCGGGAATGAACGGAACGGTGGGCGTCACCGGCCAGTCGCCGTTCGCGGCGTGGATGTCGGTGTGGCACAGCCCTGACGCTTCCATCCGGACGACGACCTGCCCGGGGCCGGGCTCGGGAACGGGCCGATCCTGGATGACCAACGGCTGGCCGAAGGCAGGGACGACGGCTGCTCGCACGGGAATCTCCTCCGATTCGCATTGCGCGGGATGACCGCGAGAAGCCTCGCGTTCATCCCCCACTTTCCTTTCACCGGCCGTATGGCCGGCAGGGCCGGACCTCCCGGGGCCGGCTGTCCTAGGTCCCGACATGACCCGGCTTTTCCGCCAACGGCGTCGGCCGGTAGGCTGGCCCCGGGCCATGAGGAAGAAGGAGCCGTCGGTGGACTCTGACGTCAGCAGCCATCTTGAGTTCCTTCCGAAGCTGCAGCTCGACGAGCTGCTGTCGGAGCTGCAGAGCAGGCTGCAAGTGGTACTGGCCGCCAGGGACCAGATGCGCGGCCTGCTCGAGGCCGTCGTCGCCATCAGCTCGGGCCTTGACCTGGAGACGACCCTGCGGCGGATCGTGGAAACCGCGGTCCGGCTGGTGGACGCGACCTACGGCGCGCTCGGGGTCATCGGCGACGGCAACCGGCTGGCCGAGTTCATCCCGGTCGGCCTGACCGGGGAACAGATCGAGGCAATCGACCACTGGCCGGAAGGGCGCGGCCTGCTCGGCCTGCTGATCAAGGATCCGCGGCCGCTGCGGCTCGCCACGATCTCGAGTCACGCCGAGTCGTCGGGGTTCCCGGCAGGACATCCCGCGATGCAGTCGTTTCTCGGTGTCCCGGTCCGGGTGCGGGACGAGGTGTTCGGCAACCTCTACCTGACCAACAAGCGCGGTGGCGGGGAATTCACCGAGGATGACGAGGCGGTCCTGCTCGCGCTCGGCGCCGCGGCCGGAGTCGCGGTGGAGAACGCGCGGCTGTATGAGGCGACCCGGCGCAGCCAGCGCTGGATCCAGGCCAGCGCCGAGATCACCACGGCGCTCCTGTCCGGCGCCGAGCCAGGCGACGTGCTCGCCCGGATCACCAGCCAGGCGCGCGAGCTGTCGGGTGCTGATCTGGCACTGCTCGCACTCCCTGACGAAGCCAGGCAGCGGCTGACCGTCGCCTACGCGGACGGGTACGGCGCGGAGGCCGTCCGCGGACTGGTCCTCCCGGCCGGCCAGTCACTGTCCGGGCGGGTATTCGCGACCGGTGATCCCGTGACAAGCGGCGACTTCGCAGCCGACGACCGCGCCGCTACCGCGGCCAGGGCGGCGATGAGCGCGATCGGGCCCGCCGTCATCTTCCCGCTGGGGGCCGCGGGCAGCAGCCGGGGCGTACTGACCATCGGCCGCCGCCACGGCCGGGAACCCTTCCCGCGAGCGGAGGGGGCGTTCGCGGCCTCCTTCGCGGCGCAGGCGGGCGTCGCGCTCGAGCTCGCGGCCAGCCGGGCGGAGGCCGAGCGTCTTTCCGTCTACCAGGACCGGGACCGGATCGCCCGCGACCTGCACGACCTGGTCATCCAGCGGCTGTACGCAACCGGGATGTCACTTCAGGGATCCATGCCGATGATCACCCGGCCTGAGGTCGCTGACCGGGTCACCCGGGCGGTGGACGCCATGGACGAGACCATCAAGGAGATCCGCGGCGCCATCTTCGCGCTCCAGGCCAGGGACGCGGCGAACCCGCCGGATCCGCGCACCGACATCATCCGGCTCGTCGAGGACATGACGGCGATGCTCGGCTTCGCTCCGTCGCTGCGGCTCGGTGCCGGCCTGGGCGCGCTGACCGACGAAGAACTGACCGAACAGGCGCTGATCGTGCTGCGCGAGGCGCTGTCCAACATGGCCCGGCATGCGGGTGCCAGCAGGGCCGACGTGACGGTCGACGTCGATCACGACGGGATCCTCAGCGTCGTGGTGACCGACAACGGAACCGGTATCCCGGCCGGAAACAGGCGCAGCGGTCTGCGCAACCTGGCGGAACGTGCCGCGGCGCTCGGCGGGGAACTGCGGCTGAGCCCGGCCGAGCCCGCCGCCGAGCGGCCGGGAACCAGGCTGGAATGGCGAGTGCCCGCCGCGGCGGTCCGGGCATCCAGGCCGGATGAGTAGGCTTTCCTAGGAAAGCACGCCGAGGGACCGGCCAGCCTCCAGGAGCTGTTCCCTGACCGACGGGTGCGCGACATGACCGATGATCTGCGCCGCCTGCCCGGGCGCGTCATGCTCCCAGATCACCGCGGTTCCCTGCTCGCTGACGATGAAGCTGTGCTGGAAGGACGTCACCGGCCCGTCGGCTCTCGGCACCACGGTGGAGACATCCGCCTTCGCGTGCCACGACGGCAGCGCGATGATCGCCTGTCCCCCCGGTGAATGCAGCGCGCCGACCACGAAGTCGGTCTGCCCGCCGAACCCGGAGTGGATCCGGCCGTTGATCCACGTCGCGTTGGCCTGCGCGAACAGGTCAACCTGAAGGGCGCCGTTGACCGAGGTCATCCGCTGGCGGCGGGCGATCCGCGCCGGGTCGTTCACGGTCTCGGTACGCAGCATCCGTACGTCCGGGTTACGGTCAAGCCAGGCATACAGGTCGGCGCTGCCGAACGCGAACGACGCGATGACCTGCTGCCCGGGGTCAAGCGCGCCCGCCTTAGCCAGGCCGAGCACGCCATCGCTGAACATCTCCGACCACACCGAGAGCCCGCGCCTGTCGTGCAGCCTGGCGAGCACCGCGTCCGGAACCGCTCCGATGCCTGCCTGCAGCGTGGCACCGTCGCCGATCAGCGCGGCCACCCGGTCACCGATGGCGGCCGAGACACCTGTCGCGGGCCGTACCGGTGGCGACGGCAGCGGCGCTTCCGCCTCGACCGCGTAGTCGATGACGTCGCAGGGTAGCACGGAGTCACCGTAGGTGTACGGAACCCGCGGGTTGAGCTGGGCGATCACCAGCCCGCCGCGGGACCGGGCGGCCTCGATCGCCGCGGGCAGCACGTTCACTTCGGTCCCGAGCGACACGGTGCCGTCATACGGCGCCGACGTCTGCACCAGCACCACGTCCGGGGGCAGGGCGCTGCCGAGCAGCGCGGGCACCAGCGACAGCCGGCAGGGGAAGTAGCGCAGCCGGCTGCGACCCCGCATGCCCGGCCCGACGAACGGCGACTCAAGTGTCACGCCCTCCCGGTCCGGCATTCCCGGCTGCGCGTTCAGCGCGAACAGCCGGTACCTGGCAACAGACCCGTCGAGCAAGCCCAGAGCCCGCCAGGGCGTGGCGAAATTACCGCCGACGACCACCCTCGGTGTGCTTGGCAGAGCGCCGAGCACGGTCGCCAGTTGCCCTTCAGATATGACGCGCATCGAGGCACTCCGCTGGTCGCCCGGCGGCGAGACGTCGCCCGTGCACGATCGACGGGGAGATCCGGATGAAGTGATCGCGCTTGCCCGGAGCCCATGGCTCGAGGCCGGTCCGCTCAAGGCGGCGGATTTCCTCGAGGTCGGTCACCACCCGAGAATAACCGACTATGGTCACGCTCCAGCCCGCCCGGGCGGAAACGTCCACGCTGTCCGCCTCGAAGGCCACGACCGCGCCGCGGGTAGCGGCGGCGAGCTTGCCACCGGAGTCGGTCCTGATCACGATGTCCCCGTCATCAAGCGCGAAGTTCACGAGTTCCACCGCGGGCAGCGCCTGCCGGGTGTAAACGATCCGGCCCACGGGCACCTGTCCCACGAGTCGCATGCACTCATGCCTTGTCAGGTCCTCGAGTGCCGAGCCGTTGCAGTCCATGTGATGCAGGATGCCCGCGGCCTGCCTGCCAGCAGGAGGGAACAAGGTCCCTAACCGACGGGTCCTCGGCCGTGAGTGGCGTCGTGGTGCGCGGCGTCGTCGGAACCACCGAAGACCCGGACCGCGTAGGCGGCCGCCTGGGTGCGCCGTTCCATGCCGAGCTTGGCGAACAATCCGGAGACGTAGTTCTTCACGGTCTTCTCGGCGAGGAACAGCCGCTCGCCGATCTGCCGGTTGGTCAGTCCCTCGCCGATCAGTTCCAGGATCCTGCGCTCCTGTGGCGTAAGGCCGGCCAGCGGGTCGTGCTTGTCCGACTGGTGCCGCAGCCTGGCCATGACCTGCCCGGCCGCTCGCGCGTCTAGCATCGACTGGCCGGAGGCGACCGTCCGGACCGCGCCGACCAGGTCCGTGCCGCGGATCTGCTTGAGCACGTAACCGGCCGCCCCGGCCATGATCGCGTCGAACAGGGCATCGTCGTCGCCGAACGAGGTCAGCATCAGGCACGCGACCTCGGGCATCCGCGACCTGATCTCACGGCACACCGTAACGCCATCGCCGTCGGGGAGGCGGACGTCAAGCACGGCCACGTCCGGCCGCAGCGCCGGGATACGGGCCAGCGCGGAGGACGCCGTGCCTGCCTCGCCGACCACCGTGATGTCCGGTTCCGCCTCAAGCAGGTCACGCACGCCCCTGCGGACCACCTCATGGTCATCGAGCAGGAACACTGCGATCTTCCTGGCCGCCGTGCCGCCGTCGCTGTTTGCCTGGCTTGTCATCGCGATCACCCTCAGCATCGTGTCCGGCTACCAAACCTCGATGCCGAACGGTCATGTCACCTAGATCCAAGCGTAGGCAGTTCCCCCGGCGCCGCACAGGACCTTGGTCACAGGCGCGGCAGGTCCCACGGCCTGACGCCGCGGGAGATACGCCCCTGAGCAGTAACGGCCGCAATGCCTAGCGTGGGAGAAGTAGAGAAAGGTCAACGCAGGGGAAAGATAGCGCAGGGAGAAGAAGATGTCAGGGATCATCGTGGGTTTCGACGGTTCAGGCCATTCCCGTCGCGCTCTGGAGTGGGCCATCAGCGAGGCGGGGATCCGGCACATGCCCCTCACCGTTGTTACCGTGCACCAGGCGGTCGCCGGGTACTGGGGCGCCCCCGTGACGTACCCGGGAGACCTGGACCTCACCGCCGCCGACCGCGAGGTGGCCCAGAAGGAAACGGACAACGTGCTTGACCAGGTCGACGAGGCATCCAGGCCGCCGTCGGTTAGTGTCCTGGCCGTCAACGGCCTGGCCGCCGAGGAACTGCTGCGGGCGGCCGCGGGCGCGGACATGCTCGTCATCGGGTCCCGGGGTGCCGGCGGCTTCGCCAAGCTCCTGCTTGGCTCGGTCAGCACTCAGATCACCCACCACGCGCACTGCCCGGTCGTAGTCATCCCAGCCGACCGGACCTGACCGCCGCACCGTACCGGGAGGCCGTAGCCATGAACACCACCGTCAAGGACGTGATGAGCACCCACGTGATCGCCGTCAGGGAGTTCGCCGCCTTCAAGGAGATAGCGAGCAGGCTGCGTGAGCACCGGGTCAGCGCCTTCCCGGTGATCGACGCGCAGAACAAGGTGGTGGGCGTCGTCTCCGAGGCCGACCTGCTTACCAAGGAAGCGCTTGAGGGCAGCCTGCCCGGCGGAATCCGCGGCCTGACGCATCATCACGAGCAGTCCAAGGTCGCCGCGGTAACCGCGGCCGACCTGATGACCCGGCCTCCCGTCACCATCGGCCCGGACGAGCCGGTCACAAGCGCGGCCCGGCTGATGTACTCCCGCCGGGTCAAGCGGCTCCCCGTTACCAGCGACGACGGAACCCTTATCGGCATCGTCACCCGCTCCGACGTGCTCAGCGTGTACAGCCGGCCCGATTCTCAGATAGGCCACGAGATCAGCGAGGACCTGATCCTCGGCACGTTCCTGTGCGACCCGGCCAGCTTCACCGTCACCGTCAAGGACGGCATCGTCACGATTGAGGGCAAGCCGGAGAACGCAAGCGTTGGCCGCAACATCGTCGACGCCGCAAAGCACGTCGAGGGCGTCGTCGCCGTGCGTGACCGGCTCAGCTACCCGCCCGACCCGCCGCAGCGCCCCGGCCCAGCCGGCTAACGGCCACGCGGAGCCGCACAGCCTTGATCACCGGACGGTACGAGCGACGAGGGGTTTTCCGGCCGGATAAGGTCTCCCCGTCCGCTTTCGCTGGGACGGGAAGACCTTTCACCTGGCAGGAACCGGGCCGGCCGCGCACGCGGTGCTGGTCGCGGCTGCGGGCGCTGCGACTCAGGCACGCCGGGCGGTTACTCCGGCTTGTCTGCTTTCCCGCTCGCCTCCTCGTGGAGCGCCCGGTCGAGCGCCGTCTCGTCGAGCACGGCGCTTGCCTCGAGGGTGGAGCCGCGCAGCAGGTACGCGGACTGCAGCAGTTCGGGGCGTGACTTCAGTTCGGCGGCGGTGCCCGAGTAGCGCAGCACCCCGCCCTCCATCACGTAGGCACCCGTGGCCAAGGACAGCGCGACGGTGGCGAACTGCTCGATGAGCAGCACGCCGACGCCGCTGGCGGCCACTTCGCGGATCACCGGGATCAACTGGTTGACGATCACCGGGGCCAGGCCGAGGGACAGCTCGTCGATCAGCAGGTACTTCGGCTGGGAGACGAGGGCCTGGGCGAGGACAACCATCTGCTGCTCGCCGCCGGACAGCAGCCGGGCGGGCACGGTCAGCCGCTGGCCGAGCCGGGGGAACAGGTCGAGCGCGCGGGCCCTGCCGTCGGCGGCGGCCTGCTTGCCCAGCGCGTACGTGGCCACCCTGAGGTTGTCCTCGACGGACAGATCCGGCAGCAGCCGACGCCCCTCTGGCACGATCGCGACCCCGGCGGCCCGGATCTTCTCCGGCCGCCGGCCGGCCAGCTCAGTGCCGTCGAGTGACACCGATCCCGGACGCGGTCGCAGCACGCCGCCCACGGCGAGAACGAGCGAGGACTTGCCCGCGCCGTTCGGGCCGAGGAGGGCGGTGACCTCGCCGCCGGGAACCGGAATGGTCACGTCCTTGACGACCGGCCGGCCGCCGCGCTCGACGGTGATGTTGCGGAGTTCCAGGGCTGACATCGGTCACATCACCTCCGCGGTTCCGAGGTAGGCGCGCATCACGTTCTCGTCGCGCAGCACCTGCGCGGTCGGGCCGGACGCGATCAGCTTGCCGAAGTCCAGCACCGCCGTCGTCTCGCACACCGCGGACACCAGAGACATGTCGTGGTCGACAAGGATGACCAGCGCGCCGGTCTGCTCCGGGATCGACTTGATCACCGAGGTCAGGTGCGCTGTCTCCTCATCGGGCAGCCCGGCGGCGGGCTCGTCAAGCAGGACAAGCCGCGGCTTGCCCGCCACCGCGCGAGCGACCTCGACCAGCCGTCGCTGCCCGGCGCCGAGCGAGCCCACCCGTGCGTCCGGCGTCAGCCCGCCGCCGACGAACTCGATGGCGACGAGCACGTCGTCGCGGCGGGCGGTGCCGCGCAGCGGCGAATGCTGCATGGAGACGTTGTCGTAGACGGTCAGCCCCTCGATCGCCTGCTCGGTCTGGAACGTGCGCCGCACCCCCCACCGGGCGCGGCGGTAGTGCGGCATGCGCAGCAGGTCGTCGCCGAACGCGCGCACGGTCCCCGACGCCGGGCGGACGAACCCGGACAGCACATTGAAGAACGTGGTCTTGCCCGCGCCGTTGGGGCCGATCAGCCCGCAGGTGCCCGCCTCGAACGTCACGCTCATGCCGTCGAGCGACGTGACGCCGCCGTACCTGACGGTCAGATCCGTGACCTCGATCACGCCGGACCACCTCCCTTCGCGCTCGCGGCCTGCGCCGGAGCGGGCTCGGGTGCCGCTGATCCGCGCACCCGCCGGCTGATCCAGCCGTACAGGCGTTTCATGTCCTTGGGGAACTGGTCGGCGATGCCGCCAGGCGCGGTCGCCAGGACCTGCATGACGCCGACGCCGAACAGGATGATCAGCCAGTCGTTCGGCACGCTCCACAGCTGGTAGAGCAGCGCGGGCAGGAAGGCAAGCAGGAAGGCGGCGACCACGGCACCGGACAAGGCGAACGCACCGCCCATCAGCACGACCGCGAGCAGTTCGATCGAGTTCTGGATCGGGAAGTCGATCGAGAACAGCTCACGGTCCGCGCCCGCCAGCAGCGCGCCGGCCACGCCGGTGACGAACGAGGCGAGCGCCATCGCCCAGAGCTTGTACACCGTGGTGTTGATGCCCGCCGCAAGCGCCGCGGGCTCGCTCTGCCTGATCGCCGCCCACGCCCGGCCCGGCCGGGCCCGCAGGTGCACGAAGACCAGCAGGAACATCACGATCGCGACGATCACAGCGAACCTGTAGTACGCCGGGTCGGTGCCGGCGAACGACGGCCTGCGGATCTGCGGGATGTGCAGGAAAGAACCGTTGTACCCGGAGAAGCCGCCACCGCCGTTGGGGAAGTTGAGCGTCGCGAGTACCACGGTGACGGCCCCGGCGAGCATCAGCGTGATCAGCGCCAGGTACAGGCCGCGCAGCCGCAGCGCGGGCAGCGTGATCAGGCTGCCGATGATCATGGTGACCAGGCCGGCCTCGATGAGCACCAGGATGTACGGCTGGCCGGTGGCGAACAGCAGCCGCGCGCCAACCCAGGCGCCGATCACGAGGACCGCGAGCTGGCCGAGGGAATAGAGGCCGACCCGGCCGACGAGCAGCCCGAGTCCCAGCGTCACGATCGAGTAGATGGCCACCTGGGTCATCGTGTCCGTGTAGTACCCGGACATCAGGGGCGGGAGCGCGAACAAGGCGAGCAGCAGCAGGACGGTGATGACCGCGGCCCGGGTGAGGGCCCGGCGGTCCGGCCGGCGCACCAGTCCGGTCGACACGGGCGCCTTCGGCCCGGCGGTATCGATCATCTAGCCCTCCTCCCTGGTCCGCGTCATGACCTGGCCGCGCGACATGACAAGCAGCGCGACCGCGGCCAGCACGAACGGTGTCATGTCGGCATAGTTGGTCAGCGACGAGATCGGGGTGATCAGGTCGTGCACCAGGCCGATGACGATCGCCGCCGCGAACGTGATCCAGATGGAGCGGAGCTGCGCGATCAGCGCGGCGGCGAGCGACGAGATGACGACGGTGAAGACGAGCGTGGTGTCGTCGAGCGCGGCGAGGTCGGCGAGCAGGATGCCGGCGATGCCGGACAGCAGCCCGCAGCCGAACCAGGCGGCCGCCTCCACCCGGCGCACCGGGACGCCGAGCGTCGCGGTGATCTCCCTGTCGTTGGCCATCGCGCGCATCGCGGTGCCCAGCTTGGAGTACCGCAGGAACGCGTGAGTGCCGGCGGTGATGACGACGCCGGCCCCCAGCGCGATGACCGACGTCCAGTCCACCTGGACCTGGCCGACCATGAACCCGCCGTTGTCGGTCGGAAATGTGATCGACCGCGACTGCCCGGCGCTCGTCGACCAGACCAGGTCGATGGCCCCGAACAGCACGAGCGCGAGGCCCAGCGTGGACACGGCCTGAACGAGCGGGCCGCGCCCGGCCAGGGCTGGTCCGAAGACCAGCCCGTAGCCGAGCGTCACCACGCCGGCGAACAGGATGCACGAGATCCAGCCCACCCAGCCGGGCGCGCCCGCCTGGATGATGGACCACGCGATGAACGCCCCCATCGCCCCGACCGCGCCGAACGCGAGGTTGAGCACCCCGGTGGCGCGGTAGAGGACGACCAGCCCGACCCCGGACAGAGCGTAAATACCGCCCAGGGCCAGGCCGCTCACGATGAAGGGCTGGAAATCAGACCAGCTCGGCATGGTTGTTGTCTCAGTTCCTTGGATTGGCTAGGACATCGGCGGGTTGACCGAGGGCGCCGTGCCGGCGATGGCCCGGTAGGCGGCGATCTGCGGGTCGGTGTCCGGGATGAGGGTGCATCCGCCGTTGGCGGCCTCAACGAACTTGCCGTTGTCCGGGGTGACTGTGTAGTCCATGTTGTTCGGAATGTGCTCGGAGTAGTTGCCGTAGGTGAAGGCCTGGCAGAGCAGCCCGGTGTTGAAGTTGCTGACCGCCTTGAGCGCGGCGCTCACGGTCGCGATCGTGTAGGTGCCGCTGGTGATCGACTCCAAGGCGTGCGTCATGACCTCGCCCTGCACGAAGCCCATCTCGGAGAACGAGCCGACGCCGCCGGAGACGTCCGAGCCGTACTGCTTGAGTATGGCGTAGTACAGCTCCGCGGTCGGGCTGGTGTTCCCGTCAAGCGGGGTCAGCTCGGCGTTGACGAACAGCTTGTTGTTCCACTTCGGGCCGAGTGAGGTGGCCAGGAAGTCGGTGTTGCACGGGGTGGAGCAGGCCCAGTACTTGACCCGGTCTTCCAGGTTGAGCTTCTGCGCGGCCTGCAGGATCAGCAGCGCCTCGGGCGGGGTGAAGTTGAGCACCACGGCCCCGGACGGGCCCGCCGCGTCGACCAGCTTGATGGCGATCGAGTCGGCGCTTGTGATCGGCACGTTCTCGGTGTAGTCGGTGATCGGCACGCCCTTAGCCTTGGCCAGCGCGTTCGGGCCGTCGGCGATGTAGGTGGTGCCGGGGACGTTCGACTGGTCGAACGCGATCTTGGTTGCGCCCTGGTTCAGCACGTACTGCACCGCGCCGTCGCTGGAGTACCGCGGCCCCATGTTCACCGAGGCGCTGTTCGGTGTCGACCAGCACTCGGGGTCGATGCCCGCGCCGAGCATGTAGACGCCCTCGCTCTTCCAGTAGGCCGCGTCCACCGAGCACTCGATGATCGAGCTGCTGCCGGCGATGCCGACCACGTGGTCGCTCGTGATGAGCTGCTTGGCGAGCGAGGCGATCTGCGACGGGTTGGTCTGCTCGGTCAGCGGATAGAACTTGATCGGGTGGCCGTTGATCCCGCCGTTCGCGTTCACGCAGGCGAAGTACGCGCCCGTCATGTTCTCGATGTCGCTGAAGTCGGTGCCGCTCTGCTTGGTGTCGATCGCACCGATGTTGATCGGGGTTCCGGTCGCCTGAACGCCCGGGTTGGTGCCGCAGGCCGACGTGGATGTAGTCGACGCGGACGACGACGAACTCGCCGCGGACGTCGCCGCGGGCGAGCTCGCTGCGGCCGTCGCGCTGCTGCTCGAGCTCGACGAGGAGCTTGAGGAGCAAGCGGCGAGGACGCCGAGCGACAGCGCCGCGACGGCGGCCGCCGCTGTCCGCGTCCGCCAGTGGACGGATCTATTCATGTGTTCTGCCTTCTCGTGGCTAACAGCGAGTCGTATTTCTTCGAACGGATGCGTGCGCGCCTCGCGGCAGCGCATCGCCTCCGGGCCGAGGCCGGAGAAGACGCCGTTCACCGGTCCACAAGTAAACGGTGCTTCTTTGCACTCCTTTAGCGATGTGGTGTGAGTTCCAGCAGCTGTCGAGTGTTCTCTGGATTATGGCCATGCGGCCGAGACGCGTCATACCCCCCGCAGAGAACGGTTTCATCACGTTTCGCCGGTTATCGACCGCCTCCTTCGCGCACCCGGACCTCTCGCACGGGTCCCGCACTGAAACTTAACGGCGACGATCGCACGGCGGCTGACCGCGAACAATCGTCCGAGCCGCCAAACTCACCGCACGGTTTGCTGCGGCGGAACACAACCGATTGCGTCGCTCTAATCAACTTCAACACCATCAGTAACAGCATGGGTGAGGCGTCGTCAAGCACAAGGGACTGGCTTGAAGTCCTGAGGCCCCGGCATGCGGAGGCGCCGGGAAGAAGGCGCAAAGAGGAAGAAAGTGCAACAAAGGTGCAAGCACGACTAAGAAGGCGCAAGAAGAAGGCGTGCAGGCGCAAGCAAGAAAGAAGGTGACGACCAGGGAAGCAGGTGCTGGAAATGCCGCGTGCCGGGCAGCGCCGAGCGCTGCCCGGCACGCGAGCATATAGCCGGGGAAATCAGGGAAACTAGGACAGTCCCGCCTGAGTGCGGAGCTGGTCGGCCTTGTCGGTGAGCTCCCAGGTGAAGCCCTCGCCGGTGCGGCCGAAGTGGCCGTAGGCCGCGGTCGGCTGGTAGATCGGCCGGCGCAAGTCAAGGTCGCGCAGGATGGCGCCGGGGCGCAGGTCGAAGTTCTCCCGCACCAGCTCGACGATCGCCTTGCCGGATATCTTCTCCGTGCCGAACGTCTCGACGAGCAGCGACAGCGGGCGGGCGACGCCGATCGCGTAGGCGACCTGGACCTCGGCGCGGTCGGCCAGGCCGGCCGCGACGATGTTCTTGGCGACGTACCGGGCGGCATAGGCCGCAGAGCGGTCCACCTTGGACGGGTCCTTGCCGGAGAACGCGCCGCCGCCGTGCCGGGCAAAGCCGCCGTACGTGTCGACGATGATCTTCCGCCCGGTGAGGCCGGTGTCACCGACCGGGCCGCCGATCACGAACCGGCCGGTCGGGTTCACGTAGAACTCGTCCTTCAGCCGGTCGGGGTCGTACAGGTCGGCAGGCAGCACCTGGGTCACGACCTCCTCCCACAGCGCCTCGGGCAGCTTGGACTCCACGCCGTCCTGGTGCTGGGTGGAGATCAGCACCTTCTCGATCTCCACCGGCTTGCCCGCGTCGTCGTAGCGGACAGTCACCTGGGTCTTGCCGTCCGGCCGCAGGTAGGGCAGCAGGCCCGAGTGACGGACCTCCGACAGCCGCCGGGACAGCTTGTGCGCGAGGATGATCGGGGTCGGCATGTACTCGGGGGTCTCGTTGGTCGCGTAGCCGAACATCATGCCCTGATCGCCGGCGCCGATCTTGTCGAACGGATCCTCCGAGCCGGTGACCCTGCCCTCGTGGGCGGTGTCAACGCCCTGGGCGATGTCCGGGGACTGGCGGTCCATGGCGACGATCACGCCGACCGCGTCGCCGTCGAAGTAGTACTCGCCGTTGTCGTACCCGATGTTGTTGACGACCTCGCGGGCGATCTTCGCGTAGTCGAGCGTGGACGCGGTGGTGATCTCGCCAGCCACCACGATCAGGCCGGTGGTGAGCAGCGTCTCGCAGGCGACACGCGAATAGGGATCGCCCGCGAGGGCCGCGTCGAGTACGGCATCGGAAATCTGGTCGGCGATCTTGTCCGGGTGGCCCTCCGTCACCGATTCGGAAGTGAAGAGGAATCCGCTATCCGACATTGTTATCTCCTGTTGTCTGGGAGTCGCTGTCTCCCGAGGCGGGAGGGTTGTGGGTTGATGTGGTACTCAGCTCCGAACGGACAATCGCCGCGCCAGCTACCATAGCGCGCAACTTCTTCCGTGCCACCTCGGGTGCGAGATGACGCAGCCCGCAGTCTGGATTGACGACCAGACGCACGGGATCGACGTACTCTAGCGCGCGCCAGATCCGGGAGGCGACAAGCTCCGGTGTCTCCACCGCCGGCGACTTGACGTCGACCACGCCGAGGCCGAGCGCTGACGGCCAGTCGTACTGCTTGATGAGCCGCAGGTCCTCCAGGCCCTTGCGGGCGAACTCGAGCACCAGCTGATCGACCCGCGCGCCGAGCGCCGCGGGGAACAGGAAGTCGTAGTGACCCTCCCAGGAGGGGCGTGCGTAGCGGTTGCCGTAGCACACGTGCAGCGCCCAGGTGGCCGGCACGCCGTCGGTCACGATGTTCACCGCCTCGATGGCGAGCTCCGCCTGTTCGGGGTAGCCGGCCAGGAACGGCTCGTCGATCTGCAGGAACCGCGCCCCGGCGTCCGCCAGCCTGCGCGCTTCGACGTTGAGCCTCCTGGCCAGGGCCCGGACCAGGTCGGCCGGGTCGGAGTACGCGTCGTTGGCGACGGAGATCCGGCGGGACAGCGAGAACGGCCCGGTGAAGGAGAACTTCACCGGGCGGTCGGTGAGCGCGCGGGTGAACTGGAAGTCGCCTGCCAGGCCAAGCCCCGCCATCTCGGGCCCCGTCTCGGCTGAGCCGGGCACGTCAAGCGGGATCGTCCCGCCGAGGAAAGGCTCCTTGCCGTCCTCTGGCAGCGGCGCGGTGACGGCCGCGTCGTAGTAGTCGTAGTAGTCGGACTTGGCCCGCTGCGCGATGTGCACGCCGGGGATCCGCGCGAGGAAGTAGTCGATGTCGTTGTCCCTGCGCAGTTCGCCGTCGGAGACGATGTCGATGCCCGCGCGCTCCTGGTCCTTGATCGCCGCCTTGATCGCGACCTCGTGGATCTCTGTCAGGTGCGCCGCGCTGATCCGTCGCTGGTAGTACTCGGTCTTGAGCCGTTCAAGCCACTCGGGCACGCTGTAGGAACCGACCACGGTGGTCGGCAGCAGGGGAAGCGGCGAGAACTGGCCCCCGTCGTCGTCGCCGGCGGCACTAGCGTTCAGGATCATCAGACCTCAAATCAATCCCTCAGTCCCTGACCTCGACCGTCAGCGTCTTGACGTTGGACGCGGGACGCTGGGTGAACGGCGAGAAGCGAGCGTCGAAGCCGCGGCGGCTCGCCAGCAGCTGGAGCAGCGAACCGTTGACCCAGTTGACGACGGATCCGTCGTACTTACCCGGGCCGAAGAACCCGGACCGGTAGTCGCGGTGCGTCGTGGTGAACAGGTCGTGGCAGACGATCCGGCCGAACGGGTGCAGCAGCGGCAGGGTGTCGAGGAACGACGACAGCGCACCGTTGGACACGTGCATCCGCACGTCGCCGTCGGCGGCGAGCAGCGGCCGGAGGATCTCCCCGGTCAGCGACGGCGTGACCCGGTAGGTGTCCAGGCCCTCCAGCGGCACGTACCGCTCTGCCTGCCGCAGCGACTCCCACACCGCCTGCCAGAACAGCACCGCCTGACTGGCGTCGGGGAACTTCTCCGGCTGCGACTCGGCAAGCAGCTCGGGGCCGATGCGCAGCAGCCGCTCGGTGAGCCTGGCGAGCTCGGCCCGCCTGAGGCCGAACCGTGCCGCGATCGTGTCCGCGGCCGGGCCGGACAGGCACGACCTGGTCTGGACCAGGTACATCCGGCCGCGGATCACCGCGACCTCGTCGCTCGGCAGGTTGTCGTAGACGTTGGAGATGTAGACGAGGAACGCCTTGCCGGCCAGGAACCCGACGGTGCCGGACAACCGGGTCGCCTCGAGAACCAGGCCGGACACGTGGTCGCCGTGGTGGGCGACCTCCTGGCGCGCGCGGTCAAGCACGTGCGCCGAGTAGTCGCCCATCAGGTAGTGCAGCCGCCGGTAATAGTCGCGGCCGTGCCTGCGGTCAAGCTCGACGAACTCATCCAGCCAGGTACGCGCCTGCCCGCCGTTGCCGACGCCGAGCTCCATGACGTACAACTGGTCGGGCAGCGCACGCCGCGAAGCCAGCTCGTCCCAGCTGGAGAACAGGTCGAGGATGACCTCCCTGGCCGTGCCGGTGTTGCGGGCGTCGGATTCACCGCCTGGCAGCGCCCGCTCGTACTCCTTGCCCGTCACCTTCTCCCAGGCGGCAAGGGCCTGCCAGTACAGCGCGTTGAACCGCCAGACGCAGCTGCCGGAGCCGGGCACCCACTGCTCCAGCCAGACCCGGTCCCCCGCACCGCCAGGGGCCTCACAAGCACCGGCCTCGCCGGCACTTGGCCCGCCCGCGCCCGCCCCGGTGCCGCCGGTCACGTGCACCGCGTCCGAGAGCGCGGCCGTCACCTCCGCGGCGACGTCCGTCTCCGGCCGCACGCAGCGGCGCAGATCCACGGCGAGCTCGTAGCCGTCGACCGAGGACGAGGCCGGCGCGTCGGCGGAGATCACCGGGCGGACCATCACCGTGTCCCGGAAGTTCGCCCGGTACTGAATCCAGTCGCACACCACGCGCATCGCGGCCAGGTCGGCGTCCGACCGGCACAGCGCGTCGATCACCGGCCCGAGCGCGGCCCTGGCGGCCTCCGAGTCGCGCAGCCGGCGCACCGCCCTGACGTCAATCTCCATCGGCGGCCAGTCCCTCCGGCGACTGCCATGCCAGCGGAGGAGCCGGGCGCGGCCGACGGTTAACCGCCATTCCTGTCGCTTTTACCCGATGCCGATTTCCGGTCGGCCGCTTTGCTGGAAAGCGGCGCGGAGAACCTTTTTCTGGCTGCCATCCGGATTGCGGATCTACCGTCACGAAGTCATCAGGGTGACGGGAGACCAGCGCCAGGACCTGCGCATCTGCCTGCACAGCAGTCGTGTTTAGCACACCGAATTCCCGAGGGAATTTGGTTGCAACCCACAAATGCCTCGGGCGGTCCTGGCGATCTCTCACGTTCTTCATGCTGCCTCAGCGGATGCGCGCCTACATCCCCCTGCCGCACAAGCTTCGCGGTGAGGCCGTTGTGCGAGGTCACAGATGCACCCGTGGAACGCCCTGCCGCGCTATGCGGCGGGGCAGCGCACCCGATCGCGAAAACCGCGATTCCCAGGCACGCTGCCCCGCAGCGGGTACGGCCGGCGGTCCCGTACCCCGGTGATTTCGTTTGCAGGCAGGCGTTCCGCCACGCGCCCGCGCTACTTGAAGCGGCTCACGACCTGCTCGCCGAGTAGTTCGATGTGCGCCACGTCGTCGCGGCCGTAGACGTGGAAGTACACCGTATCCGCCCCTTGGGCGGCCAGGTCCTCGACGATCCTGATCACGTCGCCCGCGTATCCGGTGACTCCGGCGGCGAGCAGCCGGGCGCCGGGCTCGCCCAGGGATTCCTTGCGCCGTTCAAGGTCGCCGGCGTCCCGTCCGATGGCGACGGGCAGGGTGGCCGACAGCCGCACCTGCGCCGGGTCGCGGCCGACCACGTCCTCGCAGACCCGCTTGAAGTTCGCGTACCGCTCGCGCAGGTCGAGTCCGAGCGCGCCGTTGAACTCGTCGGCGTACTTCGCGGCGAGGGTCGGCGTGCGCTTGGCGCCGGCCCCGCCGATGATGATCTTCGGCCGGGACGCCCACCGCGGGATCGACGCGCAGTCCTGGACCTGGTAATGCTTGCCCTCGTAGCTGAACCGCTCCCCCGGCTTGGTGTCCCAGATGCCGGTGAGGATGGCGAGCTGCTCCTCGAGCCGGTCGAACCGCTCGCCGAGCGAGGGGAACGGAATGCCGAAGTACTGGTGCTCGCGCTCGTACCAGGCGGCGCCGATGCCGAGCTCGGCCCGGCCGCCGCTCATCTGGTCCACGGTCGCCACCTCGACCGCCAGCTGGCCGGGTAGCCGGAACGTCGAGGCGTTGACGAGCGTGCCGATGCGGACGCGCTCGGTCTGCACGGCCAGGCCGGCCAGCGTGGTCCACGAGTCGGTCGGCTGGTAGGTGACGTCGTCCGCGTCGATGCCCAGGTAGTGGTCGGAGCGGAAGAAGGCGTCGAATCCGCCCTCCTCCGCCGCCTTCGCCAGGGCGAGAATCTGCGCGTAGGTGGCGCCATGGTGCGGTTCGAGCAGGATCCGCAGCCGCATCGGCCGTTCCTTTCTGCTTGACAAGATCAGGAGCGAAAGTCGAGATCGGTGACGCCGGGCGCTTTTCATCCCGGCATTCGCCCCGAGACTGTGACCGGTCAGGGTCGCTGGCATGAACAGAGTTCAGAGGAACGGTTGCGGCTGAACCAGTCCGCTCGGCTCTTCGCAGCGCGGACCGTAGCCCGGAGGGGTACTGGTCACCCGCTGGGCAGCCAGCGCCCCGGCCAGGGGGCCGGGGTCCCTGCTGGGGGCCGAGGGTGTCAGCCGCAACCGTTCCTCTTTGCTCGTCGTGGTTTCGTTAGCCCTGGACTTCGGCCGTGGTGGGCACGCTTCGCGTCGTGGCCTCGGACGACATCCCGCTGCCGGCCCCGGCCGGGGCAGGCTCGGTGAGCGGGAAATGGCAGGCCACCAGGTGCCCGGAGGCAAGTTCCCGCGGCTGCGGCACCTCCGCCGCGCACTTCTCGGTGGCCCGCGGGCAGCGGGTGCGGAACCGGCAGCCGGACGGCGGGTCGATCGGGGACGGCGGCTCGCCCTTGATGGTGGCGGTGGCGCGCGCCGCCCCCGGCTCGGTGGACGGGATGGAGTCGAGCAGCGCCCTGGTGTAGGGGTGCAGCGGCTGCTTGTAGACCAGTTCCCCCGGCCCGAGCTCGCAGAACTTGCCCAGGTACATGACGCCGACCCGGTCCGAGACCTGCTTGACGAGCGCTAGGTCGTGCGCGATGAACAGGTAGGAAAGACCGAGGTCGCGGCGGAGCCGCTCGAACAGGTTGAGCACCTGCGCCTGGATGAGCACGTCCAGGGAGGAGACGGCCTCGTCGCAGATGAGCAGCGACGGGTTGAGCGCGACGGCACGGGCGATGGCGACGCGCTGCGCCTGGCCCCCGGACAGTTCCCTGGGGTGCCGCTTGCCGTACCGCTCGGGATCGAGGCCCACCAGGTCGAGGAGCTCGTCGACCCGCTTGCGGCGGGCGGCGCGGTCGCCCTCCCGGTAGGCGATGAGCGGTTCCTCGACGATCGACCTGACCTTCCACTTCGGGTCGAGCGAGCCGAAGGGGTCCTGCCAGACGAACTGCATGTGCCGCCGGGCCTGCAGCAGCCTGCCGCCGCGGAGCTTGGTCAGGTCGGCACCGCGGAATACGACCGAGCCGGACTTGGGGCGCGGTGCCTGCAGGACAGCGCGGGCCAGGGTCGACTTGCCGGAACCGGTCTCGCCGACGATACCGAGGGTCTCGCCCGGCATGACGTCGAACGAGACGCCGGAAAGCGCATGCACCACGCCTTGTTTTACACCTGGGGTCCCTTGTATGCCACGGCCTGGGACGGTGCCGCCCCGGACGACAAACTCCTGGACCAGGTCCCGCACCGAGAGCAGCGGCTCCGAACCGCTGGTTTGCGCGCTCATGCGCTCACTCCGTTCTCGCAGGGGTGCCAGCAGGCCCAGCGGTGCCCGGCGGCGTGCTCGGCCAGGGCCGGCTCCTTTTCCTTGCAGTCGTCGGCCGCTGCCGGGCAGCGGGGCGCGAACGAGCAGCCGGCGCGGAGCACGGAGAGGTCCGGCGGGCGGCCGCCGACCACCGGCAGCTCGGCGTGGGCCGGGCGCTCGATGTGCGGGATCGCGTCGAGCAGCGCCCGGGTGTACCGCATCTTGACGGTTCCGCCGGTGCCGAACAGCCGGCTGGCAGGGGCCTGTTCCACGATCTTGCCCGCGTACATGACGACCACCTCGTCGGCGTAGGACGCGGCCAGGCCCAGGTCATGGCTGATCAGGATGAGCGCCATGCCGAGCTCGGCCTGCAGCTCGAGCAGAAGCTCCATGATCTGCGCCTGGGTGGTCACGTCCAGCGCGGTCGTGGCCTCGTCGGCGATCAGCAGCCGGGGCCGGCAGGCGAGCGCCATCGCGATCATGATGCGCTGGCGCATGCCGCCGGACAGCTGGTGGGGGTACTCGTGGAACCGCCGCTCGGCCGCGGGGATGCGGACCAGACGGAGCAGCTCGATCGCCTGAGCGCCCGCCTCGGACTTGCTGACCTTCCGGTGGGTCCTGATCGCTTCGGTGATCTGGGTGCCGACGCGCATCGTCGGGTTGAGCGACCGGGCCGGGTCCTGGAACACCATGGCCATGTCCTGGCCGCGGTGCTTGCGGAGCTGGCCGTCGGTCAGCCCGATCATCTCGGTGCCGCGCAGCTGGGCCGAGCCGCTGATCCTGGCGGTATCCGGAAGCAGACCCATGATGGCGCGGCAGCCGACGGTCTTGCCCGAGCCGGACTCGCCGATGATGGCCAGGGTTCTGCCTGCTTCGACCTGGTAGCTGACGCCGTCGACGGCGCGGATCTCCCGGCCGCCGGCCGCGAAGGCGACGCGCAGGTCCCTGACCTCAAGAAGTGCCTCGCTCACTGGACCCCCCACCGCTCGCGCAGCGCGTCGCCGAGCGTGTTCAGCGCCACCACGGTGATCAGCAGGACGATCGACGGGATCAGCACGTACTCCGGCTGTGCCGTCAGCACCTGCTGCCCCGCCGCGATCATGGAGCCCCAGCTCGCCTCGGGCGTCGGGATACCGTAACCAAGGAAGTCCAGGGCACCCTCCAGGATGATCGTGACGCCGATGCCGAGCAGGCTGAACGTCACGATGCTCGGCAGGATGTTCGGCATGATATGGCGGGCGATGGTCCGCCAGGCGCGGGTGCCGGACAGCCGCGCGGCGGTTATGTACGGCAGCCCGCGAACCGTCAGCGTGCCGCCCCGCGCGATCCGCCCGAACGCCGGGATGCTGAACACCGACAGCGCCCAGATCACGTGCGTCTCGCTCGGCCCGAGGCCCTCGGCGATCACCAGCGCGAGCACCAGCGCGGGGAACGCGATCAGGATGTCGAGCACCCGGGAGATCACCGCGTCCACCCAGCCGCCGAAGTAGGCGGCGGTGACCCCGAGCGTGCAGCCGATGGCCATGCCGATGACGGTGACGCTGATGCTGATCTCGAACGCCACCTGCCCGCCGTACACGAGCTGGGAGAAGATGTCGACGCCCTGCACGTTGGTGCCAAGCCAGTGCCCGGGCGAGAACGGCGCCTCGTTGTTGTAGATGATGTTCCCGCTGGTCGACGAGGGCAGCGTGACGATCAGCGGCAGCACGAAACAGATGCCGAGGAGCAGGATGAGGATCCCGGCGGGCACCCACAGCCGGAGCGCGCGGCCCACCCGCTGCGTCCGCAGGTGCCGGGCGTCGACCAGCGAAGGCAGCGGCGGGGCGGCAGTCGCGAGCGTTGCGTCGTTAATTGGAACTGCCATACCGGATCCTTGGGTCGAGTACCGCGTACGCCAGGTCGGCGAGCAGGTTGCCGAGCAGGGTGACGAGCGCGAAGATCAGCGTGATTCCCTCGACGAGGGGCGCGTCATGGTTGGC
>Ga0335073_10003033_pt1 | contig 23222 bp, 23 predicted proteins | sample Lox_Sample_22_FD_207093 | JGI IMG/M metagenome (GOLD analysis project Ga0335073, IMG submission 207093) | Soil microbial communities from Loxahatchee National Wildlife Refuge, Florida, United States - Lox_Sample_2.2 | ecosystem: Environmental > Terrestrial > Soil > Wetlands | place: USA... | reverse complement strand
GAGGTTGCCAAGCAGTGGCGCGGGGTTTCGGAAGAAACAACCACCGGTGTTCACCGGCTGTACAAGATGAAGGAAGAAGGCAAACTGCTGGTCCCGGCGATCAATGTCAATGATTCGGTGACGAAGTCGAAGTTCGACAACTTGTATGGTTGCCGTGAATCGCTGGCGGATGGCATCAAGCGGGCAACCGACGTGATGGTGGCCGGCAAGGTCGCTGTCATATGCGGTTACGGCGACGTAGGCAAGGGCTCGGCGCACTCGCTGCGCGGCATGGGCGCACGCGTGGTGGTCACCGAAATCGATCCTATCAATGCACTGCAAGCGGCGATGGAAGGCTTCGAGGTCACGACCGTGGAAGACACTCTGGGCCGCGGCGACATCTACGTCACCTGCACGGGCAATGTGGATGTACTGACGCTGGAGCACCTGCAGAAGATGAAGGATCAGGCCATCGTCTGCAACATCGGACACTTTGATAATGAGATCCAGATCGACCGGTTGAACGGCGCGACCGGAGTGAAAAAGGTGAATGTCAAGCCGCAGGTGGATCAGTACACATTCCCGAGCGGAAACACCATCTTTGTGCTGGCAGAAGGCCGCCTGGTCAATCTTGGTTGCGCCACCGGTCACCCTAGCTTCGTGATGAGCAACAGCTTTTCGAACCAGACGCTGGCGCAGATCGACCTGTGGAAGAACAAGGACACCTACAAGGTTGATGTCTACACCCTCCCCAAGCACCTGGACGAGGAAGTGGCCCGCCTGCACCTGGAAAAGATCGGCGTAAAGCTGACGACGTTGAGCCCGAAGCAAGCCGAGTATCTGGGCGTTTCGGTAGAAGGCCCCTACAAAGCCGAAACCTACCGCTACTAAGAACAACTCAGTACAATCAAAGGCTCCGGTCGTCAGCTGGCCGGAGCCTTTCTTCTTGCCCGGTATCTTTGTGGTCGAGTTGAACGTCTTATGAGCATGAAATCGAAAGTCGCTTTCCTAGCCTGCGTATTCACGATCAGCATTCCAGTGTTGGGCCAGGCTCCTGCGACGCCGGCCACCCATCCAGCGGTAGAAGTCATCAAGTCCACCACCCCTGATGCGTCGCTGCTCAAAGCGCGCAAAGGTTCCTACTCCTTCAAGATCGAGAGCGGAGACTGGACCGATACCGGTGTGGAAGTGGCTCCAGGCGATCACCTCAACTTCAGCGCGACCGGTAACCTGACTCTGGCTGATTCGGATTTATCCGCTGAACTCGGCCAACAGCGGCGCGCTGATCGGGCGTATTGGAAACGAAAGCGCGGCGGTTCCCTTCCTTATCGGCGCAGACAAAGACATGGATGTGTCGGCCACCGGCCACCTCTTCCTGCGCCTGAACCTCACCTCCGACCTTTCCGGAAGCGGCGATATCGCAGTAAAGATGAAGCTGACGAACGCGCCGGCACAGAAGACGGTATCCGCGCCGGACCTGGCGAAACTTCTGTCACCGCAACTGTTCGCGAATGTCCCGCGGCGGGTCGGAGACCTGCAGGGAAATCCGGGTGACATGGTGAACTACGCTTTGATCGGCACTGAGGACCAGGTAAACAAAGCGTTTGCCGCCGCCGGCTGGGTGAAGGTTGACAAGACTACGCAGGACGCCGTAGTGCATGGGTTGATTTCGACTCTCTCACACGCCGCCTACACGGAAATGCCGATGAGCACCCTGTACTTGTTTGGCCGCCCACAAGACTTATCGTTTGCCCGAGCTGACCCTCTTGAGGTGACAGCAATCCGCCACCATCTACGAGTTTGGAAGACCACTGAGACAGTGGGTGGGGAACCTTTCTGGGTGGGGTCAGCAACCCACGACAATGGATTCGAAAAGGATCAACGCAACGGAGGAATCACGCATCACATCGACGCGAATATCGACCAGGAGCGTGATTTTCTCGAGCAGAGCTTTGCCGGAGCAGGAGTGATCGCCGGCGCCGCTTACGTGATGCCCAGCAATCCGCTGACCACAGCCAAGACTGCAACCGGCGGCACCTTTCAATCCGACGGACGTATTGTGGTGATGGATTTGAAATGAGTTTATCGTTGTGCCGTGGTTGGAGGCGGAATGACTGCGGGTGGGGCGGAATCCTTTGGCTGTAGCTTTTCGAAACGATTCTTGAAAACCTTGTGCGCTACATCGGGCCAGAATTCGTTGAAAACCGCGCCCAGCATTCCATACGCCGTCACATCGGCCGCGCGCTCGAAGGTAAGTCCTGCGCCGCGATCCGTCGAAGGGTAATAGATGTTGGAGATCCCTCCGGCTGCAAGATTTCCAATGATGTTGGAGTAGTTCGGCCCCCGGTTGCCGTTATCGTTCCTGCACCAGAAGGTGGTCGAAAGAGAATAAAACAGCCGAGTAGAGAAAGCTCCCTTCCCTTTGCGGAAGTATCGCGGATCCTGCCTCAACAAGATGGGAAAAATCCCATTCCCCAGCATGGTGCCGTCGAAGTTATCCGCGTAGGAAGCGCCAAACCGCTTTGCATACCCCTTCACTCCCTGGCCGTAACCGGGAAAGTCGTTCTCTGCCTGGCTGAGGCCGGCATCGAATCCGGCAATGCCAAACTGGACCGGATCGGTAGCGCTACGAAAGGCCAGTCGAAACTTCTGGTCACGCGACAGGGGAACTGCGTCCTGGTCATAGGAGACGTTGAAGTTGGGCACTACCCCGACGATGCGCTGTTGCTCCTCTTGCTTGAGTTGTTGTTCCGCTTTTTCCCGCTGAGATAGGGTCGGTGTATCGCCTTGCCGGGCGAGGTTTGGCTGCGCCGCAGGACTACTCGCGGATTTTCCGGCATCGGGCGCCGAGGCTGGATCAGCCGGCGAAGTTGGGACGGATGGAACCTGCGCCTGGGAGGAGCCCGCGAAACAAAATGCCAGAAGCAGAATTTGCAGCCTGCAAGACGAAAAGAAGGCTGTCACGCTTTTCCCTGCGGCAGACATGGTTCCATTGCTTGCTCTCTCTCCAGGTGAAGGCGTGGGTCCGGGCGGAATTTACTCGAGCCGAGTTTATCCTTTACGCGCCGCGGTCCCATCCCACAGCCGGGTCACAAGAGCTGGACGTCTCTGAATCGTAACCATGAATCCGAAGGACGCAGTGAGTTCGTATTAACGAAATGACTCAAAACCCGAAATCGCTGACCGATCAACCAGGAAAAGAGTCTTCTCAGGTTTTCTGCAGAGATTGCAAATCCTCATTTCCAGTGGAAGCGGCGACTCGGGTAGATGCCCTGCATATTCAGTGCCCTTTGTGCCTGTACGTTTTCTTTACAGACGCCCAAGAAAGACGAATGAAATCAGGATGAGGTTACTTCGAGGACCCGCCGGCCGGGTTTTCGATTACGACCTAAGGATCTGTTTCTCTGCTTGCCGTGGCCGCCTGCCTGGGGGATTTCCGCTCCCTGGCGATGGCATCCAGGACACCGTTGAGAAAATTAAGCGACTCCGGGACGGAGTAGCGGCGGGCAATCTCCAGTGATTCGTTAATCACGACGGGCGCCGGGGTATCCGGGAAGCCCAAAAGCTCTGCGACTGCGGCCCGTAGGAGGTTGCGGTCTACCGCGGGCATGCGATTCAGGCGCCAGTTGGCGGAGTGGGACTGGATGAGCTCATCGATCTCCTCGTTGCGCGCCGTGGCTACTCGGAAGATATCCTCAGAAAAACCGCGAGTCTCAGGATCCACCTCTTCCCGGGAAGCCCAAAAGGTTTTCCGCACATGGTCAGGAGAGTGCTTGCCTACATCCGCCTGAAACAGCATCTGCATGGCCAGTTCACGGGACTTGCGCCGCTTACCGGTAGCGCTCATGGGGTGGGCACGGTATTTTGGCTGCTGACCTGGGCGGCCATTTTGCGATCCAGGGAAACCATCTCGATGGCAGCGATTGCAGCCTCAAACCCTTTGTTTCCCGCCTTGATGCCGGCCCGGTTCAGCGCTTGTTCGAGAGTTTCGCAAGTCAGCACGCCAAAGGCGTGAGGGATGCCTGTTTCCTGTTGCGATTGGCCGATGCCGCGGGATACCTCGTTGTAGATGGCTTCGTAATGCGCTGTTTCGCCGCGCAGAAGCACGCCCAGAGTGATCACGGCGTCCACCTGGCCCTGCGAAGCTGCCTTACGAGCCGCGAGCGGAATCTCCCAGGCTCCGGGTACGCGAAAGACCTGGACATCGCGGCGTGCGGCACCGCTGCGGTAGAGGCCGTCCAGGGCTCCCTGCAGCAAACGATCCGTGATCACTGCGTTCCAGCGGGACACAACAATGGCAAAGCGCATGCCGTGAGCACTCAGGTCTCCCTCCACAGCGATAGGTCTTCCTTTGTGGGGATCGTCCAGCTCCCAGAAGACGATGGAGTGGCCGGGCGCCGGTTCGACGATAAACTGGCGGGATTTCCAGGCGGTGTCCTCGACGGAGCTGAGGCGATGCTCAGTCTCCTGCTCACCCCAATTGCGCATCATCCAATCGTGAGCGACCGCGTGAACTGCATCGAGTGCGGTCACCTCGACCATGATCTGCGAGGGCAAGGGAGCCATGCCATCCGCAAACTCGAGATTCCCAAGCGGGGCCAAGAACGAAACGCCACGGCTCGTTTCCTGATCCCATCCGCGGCCACCTTCAAAACCCAGCGCGGAAAAGAAACTGGCGAGGCGGTCATAGGCCTCTGGCGTACCCGCTGGACGCACGATGGTGATTCCCTTAATCATCCTGTTTTGACTGTACCACCCGTAATCCGGGAGTATTGGCTGCTTCCGAACTGACACCAATGGCAAATTGCTCTAGACTCACAGGTTCAACCCTGGAGTGAACTGATCATGCATTTGGAAAACATTCGCTACGAACCGCGGCCGCCCCTGGCGGTGGTCACGGTAGACCGGCCCAAAGTACTGAATGCGCTTAACCTGCAGAGCATGGCGGAGCTGGAACAGATCTTCCTGGATGTCCGGCAAAACGATTCCATACGTGCGGTTCTGATCACCGGGGCAGGAGAGAAGTCTTTTGTTGCCGGGGCGGATATTCGGGAATTGGCCTCTCTTTCTGCCCAGGAAGGCGAGCAGGTCGCTACCCGCGGACAACGCATCTTCGAGCTGATCGAGACCTGCGGCAAGCCGGTGGTTGCTTGCATCAACGGGTTCGCGCTGGGCGGGGGTTGCGAGCTGGCTCTTGCATGTACTGTACGAATCGCCAGCACCACTGCACGGCTGGGACAACCCGAAGTCAAGATTGGCATCATTCCAGGTTACGGCGGGACGCAGCGCCTGCCTCGCCTGATCGGCAAGGGCGCGGCGCTGAAGATGATTTTGACCGGAGAGCCTGTCACCGCGACGGAAGCGTTGCGCCTGGGTTTGGTAGAGGAAGTAGTAGAGCCGGACCAATTGATGGCGCGCGCCGAACAGATAGCCCAGACGATTGCCGGGATGGCCCCACTGGCAGTCCGGGACTCCATCCGGGCCGTCAATTCCGGATACGACCTGCCTCTCGCCAACGGGTTGGAGCTGGAGGCTTCTCTTTTTGGACTTGCCTGCTCCACAAGCGACAAGGCAGAAGGGACACGCGCGTTTCTCGAGAAGCGAGCTCCGGCCTGGAGTGGGAAATGAACCACGCTCACCAACCGCTCAGTCCATCCATGGGAGCGCTTGCACATTTAGCTTGTTATGCTTGAATTCGTGGCTTCGCCGCACCCCCTGACTGAATATTTGGCGATAGGCCGGCAACGGCGCTGGAGAGTTTTGCCTGTCCGGATCGCGGTGGCGTGTGCGTTTCTCGCCGGGGTGAGCGGATGTAAGAGCGCCAGTCCGAACACTACCCCCTCCCGCGCTGAGATACGCCAGGAACGCCGGGCCGCACAAAGCAAAATGGAAGCGGCGCGGCTGGAATTAGACCAGATTCCGCCGCCCTCCAAGAATCAGTATCTGAGCGTGCACAGCCGGGATGCTTACGCCAATCCGTTTCTAGTCGTACATCCTCAGACCATTACACTGAGCATTCTTTACCGCGATCAGGATCCCAATGCTTTCAATCCCGGAGGGGTGCTGCGGCCGATCAAGGCTCGCAAGCAGGATCTGGATATCCGTCCCGCCGATTTGCCGGAGGCCCTGTCTGCTCTTCCTGCCGATGTCTGGCCGTATGGCCGGGTTGTTGCGATCGAGGAGTCGCCGATGGCGCCGAGGACAGAGCGGGTCGCCATCCGCAGGAACGTTGAGGCCACCATCCAGGTCCTCAACGACCTGGGCGTGGTCGTAGACGAATGGACAGGCTCGACGGGCGCGCTGCTGCGCTAACGGGAGACGGTACGGGCTTCACACGCTGCGGAAAGATCAGCGTTTCTATCAGGCACCGCGGCTTTGCGTACGGCCTGAAGGCCGTACCCTTCAAATGTCTCCTTGTTACATTTTAGTTTTGAAAGTAAACAGTACCAATCGCAAATGGCTTCCAACGTCGACCCTATAGCTCTCGCCGTCTTCTGCGGATGTTTTCTTCTCGTCACCGGAGCCGGATTCTGGGCAATACGGTGGAGACGATCTGATATCGCAGGGCCGAGCCTGGCGGACCTAGATGAATGGGGCCTGGCGGGCCGCAAGTTCGGAACACTGGTCACCTGGTTCCTGATCGGCGGCGACCTTTACACGGCATACACCGTGATTGCGGTTCCCGCAGCGCTGTTCGGGGCCGGTGCTATCGGATTCTTCGCAATTCCCTACTGCATCATGAGCTACCCGATCATGATGCTGGTTCTTCCTCCGCTTTGGCGAATTTGCCACAGAAACGGTTACGTCACTCTGGCCGATTACGTTCGCGGGCGATACCAAAGCCGTTGGCTGGCGGTAGCCTTCGCCATTACCGGGATTCTTGCCACCATGCCTTACATCGCGCTGCAACTGATTGGCATGCGGGAGGTCATTGCCGGCCTTGGCGTCCGCGGGGAGTGGCCCCTGATTGCAGCCTTTGTCATTCTTGCCGCCTACACCTACTCGAGCGGACTGCGCGCTCCGGCGTTGATCGCCATCGTGAAAGACGTGATGCTCTACATCATGGTGATCGCGGCGGTGCTGATCGTACCCACGCGACTGGGCGGTTATGGTCATGTGTTTTCGGTGGCAGCTACCGCACTCGCGGGGCATACGCCCCCGGCATCGATCATTCTGCGTCCGGCGCAATATGTGAGCTACGCCTCGCTGGCTCTCGGATCGGCGATGGCCTTGATGCTCTATCCGCATACTGTTACCGGTACCCTGAGCGCGGCGAGCGACCGGGTGATTCGCCGCAACGCAGCCCTGATGCCGGCTTATAACCTCCTGCTGGGGCTGATAGCGCTGCTGGGTTACGTAGCCATTGCGGTCGGCATTCAGAGCCGGGATACCTCCAGCGCGGTGCCCCTGCTCCTGAACAGCGTGTTCCCTTCCTGGTTCGCCGGCTTCTGCCTGGCGGCCATCGCGATCGGAGCCCTGGTCCCGGCGGCCATTATGTCCATTGCCACCGCCAATCTCTTTACCCGCAACCTCTATGGCGAGCTTGTTCATCGGTCGCTTTTCTCGAGCGAAATGACCGGCGTCCAGGAAGCTGCCACGGCCAAACTGGTTTCGTTGGCCATCAAGCTTGGAGCCCTTACTTTCGTGCTGTTGGTGCGCGCTCAATTCGCGATCGAGCTGCAGTTGCTGGGTGGAGTATGGATTCTGCAGTTGCTGCCGGCGGTGGTGGGTGGTCTGTTCAGCCGGTTTTTTTACGGTCCGGCGCTGCTCTGGGGCTGGCTGGCAGGAATGGCTGCGGGGACCGCCATGGTTGGCTCCCTGGGACTGAAAACATCGATCTACCCGTTCCACTTTGCCGGGCACAACTACAGCGTGTACGCTGCTCTGCCGGCGCTCGCCCTTAATCTGGCGGTGGCGGCAGGGGCTTCCGCAGGGATGAGCATCGCCGGCAAAACAAGAGCCGATGAGCTGGCGTCCAGCGTGGCCTGAGACCAGTTGGAGGAGAAGAACCTATGAGTGAAACATCGGTTGGCCTGGTGGGGCTTGGCGCCATGGGGATGGGTATGGCTACGTCGCTGCGGCGGGCCGGCTACACAGTCCGCGTGTTCGATATTCGCCGGGAAGTGGCCGAAAACTTTGCTGCAGACGGTGGCGTTGCCTGCGCCAGCCCAGGGGACTTAGCCGCAGCCTGTGACGTAGTGATCAGCGTCGTGGTCAATACCGCGCAAACGGAAGCTGTTTTGTTCGACGGAGGCGGAGCAGCTTCGGCCATGAAGGCCGGCAGCGTTTTTGTCATGTGCTCTACGGTGGATCCCAGTTGGTCGATGGCGCTCGAAGGCCGCCTGGCAGAGAAAGGCATCTTGTATCTCGATGCTCCGATTTCGGGCGGGGCGGCGAAGGCCGCGAAGGGCGAAATCACCATGATGACGTCCGGCCATCCGGATGCGTATGCCAAAGCAGGCAGAGTTCTGGAGGCAATGGCGGCAAAAGTTTATCGCCTTGGTCCCGCGGCTGGGATGGGCAGCAAGGTAAAGATCGTCCATCAGCTGCTCGCAGGAGTACACGTAGCGGCGGCCGCGGAAGCAATGGCGCTCGGCCTGCGCGAGGGCGTGGATCCTGCCGCGCTCTACGAAGTGGTCACTCACGCCGCGGGCAACAGCTTCATGTTCGAAAACCGCATGGCTCACGTTTTGGCCGCGGACTACACCCCGCTTTCCGCAGTGGACATTATCGTCAAGGATTTGGGCCTGGTTCTCGACCTGGCCCGAGGCAGCAAGTTTCCATTGCCCCTGGCGAGTACGGCCCACCAGATGTTTATGCAAGCCTCCACCTCCGGCTATGGTCGAGAAGACGACTCAGCCGTGATCAAGATATTTCCTGGGATCGAGCTCCCGGGAGCTTCCTAGCAGTCAATCCTTGTCTCAGTCATTCAAGTCCGGCGGAATCTGGCCTGAGTCTCGATGGACCTCCGGTCCACCGAAGGGTATGAAAAACTGTTCGAATGCAGCAACCCCTTCATTCGCCGCAAACCAGTCCCGAGGGGACGGAACAAATTCAACTCAGGCAAGGCCAGACACCGTTTTCCGCCCGCGCTATAGGCGCTACTCGAACGACCTACCGCCAGTTATTTGTTACCGTACTTGTGCCATAACAGCGATGTTCTTACCCTCTGGCGAGGGTCCTTGGCGGTGAGCCCAGGCCAGAAGAAAATACTTCAGGCCATATGTAAATAATTCCAGTAAATTTTGGCTGGCAACGAATCGTACGGAGTCGCATCTCACCATACTCGTAGGCCCATTTCGACGAGTGATGAGGTGAACCGATGTTTTGCCCGGAATGCGACGCGATAATGAATGAAGTCGGCACCATTTCTGCATCGGAATCGGGAAAAGATTTCGTTGTCGATCTATTCGAATGTCCCGAATGCCATTGCATTGATGACCGCCCCAGAACTCGGGTCAGTAAGAAATTTGAGTTGCCTGGCGTTGCTTAATCTTTCGGAATAGCTATCTTTCATAATCGCCAGCCCGAACCAGCACGCGATCCAACCAGATCTTCCACAGTGGGTGCCTGTTCCGCAGCGACCACCTTCCGGTGTCGGTTTCACACCGTCGAACCTTGTTGAAACTCCCTGGCTTTCTTAATCTTCCTGCCTTAGATCGCGGCTATGTGAGAGGCCGGCGCATGTGTGCTCTCAGGCCATAGCGAGTTCATTTCACCCGGCGTGACACGCAGCGTCCTCTGTCACGGATCTTCACCCAGCGAAAAGGGAAAAATGTAACCGTAAAGGAGCGAATCGGTGAACGATCGTTCGTGTCTCCCGATGCCCGCGATTGCGTTTGCAATCGTTTTCGCCATGGTCGGCGTATCTTCCCTAGCCAGTGCCCAATCACTTGTTCCAATTTTGGCACGGTTTCGATAGACGGCGGCGCCTTTCCACGGCCTTCGCGTTGAATGGAGTGACTTGCCGCCGAGAGAATAAGCTGGCACGAGCGCGAACGAATGGCCGGTGATGGCTCTCGCGGGTCAGGACCACCTCGATAGCGAGCCAAGCGTAGCTCGACTAGGGGAGACGGCTACCCCAAAGTGTAATTCTCCAAATAGAGTTCTCACGGTCAACTGAGTGAGAAGACTTTGGTCACTCGACCGCTCGAGGCTCATTCGTGAAGATTCTTGCAGGTGTAATGTTGCTGGGGATTGCAGGGTGCTCCGCGCAATCACAGCGATTCGTGCCATTCGTGGAAGATGACACGATTCTGGCCCTGGATACCAAGACCGGGCAGACTTGCGTTTCGTATAAGGAAACCGCGCTACCGAAAGGCGGCACGCCCATGCCTTACTGCGTCGACCTGTATAACTCGAAATAAGCTACCACAAAAGTTTCATTAGCGGCGAACCAGACGCGGCCGACGTGGGCCTGCCTTTCAGCAGGTTCAGATCTCAAGTTCGTCGATGAGCCGTCTGTTGCTTCTCATTTTTTTAACAAAATCAAGCCAGCCGGCGTTTTTTCCACCCCGCCGGTCGAAGCAACCCGCAGAGTCTCCTGACGGATCCATGCTTATAGTTCGAAAATACTGCACGCGAATACATGGGAAGCAGGAGAATCAATATGGCAAAAGCAACTGACGAACGCAGCCACAATCAGCCGAGTCACGAAGCACAGGTGAAAGGCGGCCAGCACTCGCATCAGGGCTCGCATGAGAACCAGGCCGGCCAACCTCAGCAGAGCAACGAGGAGCGGCGGGAAGACAGTCGCAGCCAGAACCAACCGAGCCACGAAGCCCAGGTGAAGGGCGGCCAACACTCGCACTCCACCGGTCAAAAATAGTTCCGCAACGCATTGCCTTCAGGGGCGGTTTACACCGCCCCGTTGTGCGTTCTGGATCGGACGTGACAGCTGCTTCAGGACGATATGTCCGCGGAAACGGCTCCCATCCCGCGCCGCTTGGTCACGAATTGGACCATCCACCGGAGCATGACCAGCAGGCGGTTGGCAAAGCCAATGAGGAAATAGATGTGGACCCCGGCCCAGATCAGCCACGCCACAAAACCAGCAGACTTCCAGAATCTCAGGTCGGCCACAGCGAAGGCGCGGCCAACAACTGCCAGGTCACCCTTGTCCCAATACCAAAACGGCTCAGGAGCAGCCTGGCGGGCTACGCGCCGGCCAATCAGTTTAGCTACGTAGTTGCCTTGCTGGATCGCGGGTTGCGCCAAGCCCGGCATGGTGACGGCTGTCCCACTTTTTAAACCAAATATATTGCGGGTATCTGCAACGACCAAAGCCGTGTCCCCAATGGCAAAAATCTCAGGATGACCCGGCACCGAGAGATCCGGAGCCACCTTGACTCTGCCGGCCTTATCCGCTTCGACGCCCAGCCATCGCGCTGCGGGCGATGCCATCACCCCCGCGGTCCACATGACATTCCTGCTGCGGACTCGCTTCCCATTCGCGACGATGCCTTCGGCATCGATGTTTTCCACGCGAGTTTGGGTGAAGACTTGTACTCCGAGTTTTTCCAGGTGCCCCTGTGCCCTGGAAGAGAGCTCCGGGTCGAACGTGGGTAGAATCCGGGGGGCTCCTTCGTAGAGCAGGATCCGCGCCGCACCCGGACCGAGGTGACGGAAATCTCGCTCTAAAGCCATTTTCGTCATTTCGGCAATGGTGCCGGAAAGCTCGACGCCAACAGTTCCTGCGCCCACAAGAACGAACGTCAGCAGTTCCCGAACGAGATCAGGATCGGGATGCTCACAGCGTGCGAGTCGCTCCGCTTCCTCCAGCGCCATGAGCAGGCGGCCGCGAATCTGATCCGCTTCTGTGAGCGAATCCAGGCCGGGAGCGATCGCTTTCCACTCATCATGGCCGAAGTAATTCACATGAATCCCAGTCGCCAGGATGAGGTAGTCGTAGGGGAGTTCGCAATCTTTGAGCAGGACTTTCCGGCTGCTGACGTCAACTCCCGTCACCTCCGACATAAGCACATCGACGTTCTTGTATGCACTAAACCGGAGCCGTAATGGAGGAGCGACTTCGTCGCCGGCCAGAAGCCCTGTCGCCACCTGATACAACATGGGACGAAAAAGGTGGTAGTTGTGTTTATCGACGAGAGTGATTTGAACGTGTGCTTTTGCCAGCGCGCGAGTCGCATAGAATCCGCCGAAACCACCGCCCACAATGACGACTCTGGGAACCGACTCTGATGGCAACGAAAACCCTCCGTGTGGCAGTCATTCTGCTATATAGATGTGGACGCCGTTTAAAAATGGTGAGGGAAGCGGACCAGGGGAATTATATGCCGCCAAGAGCTCCGAAGATCATGCTGATCCGCCACGCAGAAAAGCCGAACGGGGGCATTGCCGGCGTGAACGAGTCCGGTGAATCCAACGCGCGCCACCTTACGGTACGAGGTTGGCAACGGGCGGGAGCACTGGCGCGGCTGTTCGCACCTGCGGAACGCCCCGTGCAGCATGCCCTGTTGGCAACACCTGAACACATTTTTGCGTCGGCCGCGGCGGATGATCCGGCAGGAGGAAACTCCCGAAGCCACCGGTCGCAGGAGACGGTCATCCCTCTGGCTGAACTGCTGGGAATCGAAGTGAACCTGAGCTTCCGCAAAGGGCAGGAAAAAGCATTGGCCAAGGCTGCGCAGGCGTGTGCGGGCCCAGTGTTGATTGCATGGCAACACGAAAATATCGCTACAATCGTTGATTCTATTCTGGGCGAGGGATTTGCTCCCCTATGGCCGTCGGAGCGATTCGATATGATTTTCGTGCTCAGCCTCAAACCTTCAGATGACAGGTATAGCTTCGCCCAGGTGCCGCAACGTGTGCTGGCCGGCGACTCGCCACATCCGATTTGAACGGGTAAGCCGGTTCACACACTGGGACTAAGAGCCTGCTGCCGTGCAGCTGCAATCGCGGAGGAAACGAATGACGAGAAAGGTCGGAATCTGGCTGATTCTTGGATGCCTGAGCTGCTTCGCATTGGCGACTCAGGCGGAGAAAATCGCTGCGCCGGTGAATTCCCTGCGCGTCTATGTATTCGACTGCGGACTGATTCACGGGGAAAACCCGCTCGACTATGGCCTCTCAAAAGGTGTTGTCAAGAATGCGGACATGATCGTGCCCTGCTATCTCATAGTTCATCCCAAGGGAACCTTGATGTGGGACGTGGGTGTTATTCCGGATAGCGCGTTCCACGGGAACGGGCCGGTCTCCCAATCGGATGGTTCTGAAACGGTGAGTTCACCCAGGCCTTTGCTACCACAACTGGCGGCGCTCGGATATCCAGCGGACAGCATCACCTACATTGCCTTTTCGCATTACCATTTCGACCACACAGCCAACGCGAATGCGTTCGCCGGATCGACATGGCTCGTGCACAAGGCGGAGCGCGATGCGATGTTTGCGCAAAGCCCGGAAGAGCGGGCTCGCTACAATCGGTTACGCACAAGCAAGACAGTTCTTCTGCCTGATTCGGACTATGACGTGTTTGGAGACGGAACGGTCGTGATCAAATATGCGCCCGGTCACACGCCCGGGCACCAGGTCTTGGCATTGAAGCTCCCCAAAAGCGGGCCAGTACTGATCGCAGGAGACTTGTGGCATTACACGGCGGAACGCACGGCAACGAAAGCTCCGGGAGGCGAGGCAAATCCGCAGCAAACGCTGGCCAGCCGGGCCGCGATAGAAGCGTACCTCAAGCAAAGCGGCGCTCAGCTTTGGATCGAACATGACCCGAAGACGTTTCTGCGGCTCAAGAAAGCTCCTGAATATAATCAGTAGCCGCTACTGTTCTGCCAGCCGGCGGATGCACTCACAAGGCCCTCAGTCTTCGATGGCGGCAACGCGCAGAGCCTCGGCAATCGCCTTTTGGGTGCGACGTTCGCGAGCTTCGGGGCTTTGGTAATAGAAGATTCCCAGCAGGTGAGAGCGGCGTTGCAGAGGCGTCATGGATTTCCAGCCCGCCTCGGCGCGCGGCTCGCGACGGAAGGCGAGCTGCAGGATGGGCGGCAAGACTTTTTCACCCTCCATCGCCAACATCATTCGCTCGGCCATTTGTTCGGCGCGCCGCACACGAACCTCCGTACTCTTCGGCTGCTTAACTGTGTCGGCCATGAATTTGCGGATGGAATAGCTAAGAGCATCGAACCAGCGAGCAAGTGCACGGTCCTGCTTGAGCAGTTTCGCAAGTTCGGGCGGCACTGTGAGCTTGCGCTCTTCGAGATCCGGCTCGAGGACAAAGTCGGCCATCTGCCCGGGGTAGGCGCGGGCACCTCTCTGCATCACTTTGTTCACGAGCACACAATATCCTTTGGAGGCGGATCCAAAGAGAGAGGTGCGAAAGGAGAAACCATTGATACTACCTTTGACTCGCTTACCCTGGCGCGTCTTCCATACCTTTTCCGGCGCAAACGGCAGTCGAGCGATGGTCCAGTTCAGGCTGGTTCCTTCCGGCTCGAGCAAGGCACGAAAACGCTGACGCGTACTCATGCGCGTAATCGTATCCTATGGAGCCTGGAACCCGATTGACTTATCTGTGAAGCATTGGCGGCTGGAATTTGCAGCAAGAGACCGGATGAGGACATGGTAAGTTCCGGGTAGGATTAAGGGCATGGGGCAAGTGGACCTGATGAGAGGGGATCCTGGTGAACGAACGGCCTGTTATCCCTGAGGGCGATGATCGGGAAAGACGAGAGCGCGCGGAGCACTCCACATTCCGGACGCAGCAACAGAATTCCTATCTGCGCATTTTCAAATCCAACGTCTTCGTGCGCGACCACGACAAGAGCCTGCGGTTTTATGTCGACAAGCTCGGATTCAGCGTGGTCGCTGACGGACGCTTCGAATTCGACCGCTGGGTAGCCATCGCGCCTCCGGACGGAAGCACCATTCTGGCACTGATCGCTCCCCAGCGCGGCTCGGAGAATTTCAGGCTGATCGGCCGGAACACTCAGGTTGGTTTCATTGCCGAGGATGTCTACGCCACCTATGAGCTGTGGCGCAGCCGAGGCGTGCATTTCCATCAACCGCCGCAACCACGATTGTGGGGCGGAACGTTTGCCGGTTTTTCCGACGAGGACGGGAATCAATTCGAACTTATCGGTTCGGATGAGATGAGCCGGGAGATCGAGCGGCAGCGGCGCGCCCAGGAGGCGAAGCTGGAAGCCGAGCGGCGCACCGCACAGGAACTGGAAATTGCGAAACAGGTACAGGCGAGGCTTTTCCCGCAAACTTTCCCCCCGCTTAGGACCCTGGACTACGCTGGGGCCTGCATCCAGGCTCGCCATGTTGGGGGAGACTACTATGATTTCTTCTCCCTGGGCGAGGCGCGGCTGGGATTGTTTATCGGTGACATTTCCGGCAAGGGCATCGCAGCCGCATTGCTGATGGCCAATTTGCAAGCCAACCTGCGAAGCCAATTCGCCCTGGCGCGAGAACAGCCGCAGTGCTTTTTACAGTCGGTGAACCGGCTGTTCTTTGAGAACACCGTAGATAGTGCCTATGCGACGGTCTTCTTCGCGGAGTATGAAGACGCCGCTCAGAGGCTGCGATACACAAACTGCGGTCACTTGTCGGGGCTGCTGCTCCGCCGGAATGACACAGTGGAATGGCTGCATTCGACCGGCACGGTTCTGGGGTTATTCAAAGACTGGACCAGCCCGACGGTGGAATGCCAGCTACACTCAGGCGACATCCTCGCGCTTTACACCGATGGGGTGACGGAGTCATTCAATGATACGCGAGAGGAGTTTGGCGAGACCCGGCTGCTGGATGGAATAAGGCGGCATCGCCAATTGGCCGCCCAGGGAATGGTAGGGTCACTGGTGGCGGACGTGCGTCAATTCAGCCCGCAGGAGCAGCACGACGACATCACACTAATCGTCGCCAAATGCAGGGATGAATCCCAGACGTGATGGAACCCCTTCACAAGGCCAACCTCCTGAGAGGCTGTGACTTTTTTGATCGTTTGCTGTTTCTGCTGATCCGGTCCGCTGGCTTTCAACTCCTCCACAAAACCGTCATCCTGCCGGCCCCGGCGTGGCGTGGGAGCGTAGCGCCTCGCAAATCCTGGATAACGACAGGCTTGGAGCGCGGAGTCGAAGGATCTCCGCGAGCTTTGCTGGCAGATGCTTTTCACGCCGTTCCGGCCACTAACTCGAATTGAATTCAAAAGTCACAACCTCTGAGCGAAGCATCCTGGAGATCATCGCAAAACAGAGACCTCGCCTGCAGTACCAGTTCGAGCTAGACTCCCTATGCAGCGTTATCGCTCCCTCAGAAGGCAGGCTGTTCCATGTTCCCATCGCTTCGCGCCTATGTTCGCATCGTTCTGATTCTTACCGTAGCTGTCGTCCCCACCCGTCACCTTTCAGCGCAATCGGTGCCACCCGCATTGGAGTCTCCTCCGGCGCAACCGCCAAAACTCGGTCCCAACGGGGAGAAGATTCCCGGCATGCCGAAGTTTCACGATCCTGCGCCGTACGACATTGACGAGCACACGGGTTTCCAACAGATCTTTGACGGTAAGACACTGCAAGGCTGGGACGCAGACACCACGATTTGGCGGGTTGAGGACGGGCTCATGGTGGGAGAAACGCTCGCAGGCAAACCGCGAGGCAACAACTACATCGTCTACCGGGGCGCAAAGACCCGGGACTTTGATCTCAAGCTGCAGATGAAAATCGAAAAGGGCGGCGGTGGTGGTATCCAGTACCGAAGCCTCACCGGGATACCGTGGACGCGACTCCCCCCCGAGGGACAACCGCCGTATGACCTGAAGTTTATGATGACAGGCCCGCAGGCCGACTTCTGGTTTCCGGTAACCGCAAAGACCGCGGAGTATACGGGTCAGTGGTATTCGGAAAACACGCTGCAAGGCATCCTCGCCTATCGCGGCCAAGTGACGGAGGCACTGCCCGGGCAGACCAATCGCCTGGTCGCCAATATCGGTGACCGGCGGGCACTCGGCGGCTATGTCAATGTGAACGAATGGAACGATTACGAAGTGATCGCGCGAGGCGGCGTCATGATGCACATCATGAACGGCCAACTGATGGCGATCTTCATCGACGACAACAAGGATTCGGTCAACAATCAGCCGGGACTTATCGGCTTCGAGATTGAGAGCCAGCCGTGCAAAATTTCGGTGCGCGACATCTGGCTGCGTACGTTTGATTAGCCTGTGCGCAGGACATAGATCACTGGCAGGATCGGCGCAAACAGTCCCTGAAGGGGACGGTCGAGAATAGCGCAGGGCGAAGTCTGGGAACCGATAGCGAGTGCGACCCAGTCCCCCCGGAGGGAGCCGGCTGAAAACTACGCAGGATGAAATCTGGGCCCTGGACTTTTTACTTTTTCAGCGCGATGCATGATCTTCCTGGAGAAGCGTCTCTGTTTGTTGCTCTTATCGGCACAACTAAAGTCGTGCCCTGATACAAAGCCAAAGGGTTTTGGGCATGGGCAAGCGTCGTCTTCTCACGCCGACCAAGCCTTGGAACGCGCCACGGCGATCCCACGTACTTCGTTGGGGTACCTGCCACTAACCGCACAGTAGAAATGGTAAAGAACACCTTGATAAGTAATCACCGAAGGCTTGTGGGCGAAGGTTTCATCGATGGAGCCGGGAGCGCCGGTGTCGATAAGAACTTCGGGCACCTTTGTAAAGGAATAAGGTGAATCTCCGATAGCGAGCATCTCGCAGGCTCGGCCAGGGCGCTGATAGCGGAAGCCATAGTAAAACATGCCGTAGCCGCGGCCATTTTGTACAACGAAGGGGTTGGAAGCAAACCGGCTGTCGCGGGCATCCGGCGTGGGCGGCTGCGTATGCGAGATGGGATTAACATCGGGATAAGTCGCACTGCCACGAGGGCCGTTGCGGATGATCGGATTTCCCTTGTATCGAGTCCAGGCTTTGCAGTCCTTAGAAGTGGCCACACCCGTCTGCTCGCGCCATCCGCCTCCGGCCATCGGACTAAGTGCGTCCGTCTTGGCGTTGTAATAGAGATAGTAAGTTCCGTGGTCGAGCATAAGATCTGGCCGGTACAGACCACCATGCTCCCATGGAGCCCCATCCTGCGGATATAGGATCGGTTCGGTGAGCTGCCAATGTAAAAGGTCTTCCGAAGTGGCCAGACCGATCACCGCTGCGCCTTCCTCATAACCCGCGCTGGGGTACGCGTTCCATGCGCCGAGATATTTGCCATTGACCATGATGGCTTCACCATGGGATTGAAGGCGCTTGTCGCGAAGGATGGAGCTGAGGGCAAGGTTGTACTTCGTGTACTTCGACGTTGGATCTCTCGGCGCCACCAACGCCACACGCTTCCAGTGGATCAGGTCCGTCGAAGTAGCAAGCCCTGTCTGGTAGCCAATCCCGTCCCACCCGATATAAAGCATCTGGAATACGCCATTGGCGTGAAAGACGATGGGATCATCGACGCTGCGCTGATCGAAATCGCCTTTACGGCCAGTCGCCGCCAGGATGAGCCTGGGATACTTATATGGCGTGCGATAGGATGCTGCGGGGTCACTATCCGCGACGACAACATGCGGCGTCAACGACGCAGCGGCGGCGAGGAGAGCAGAATTGCGCAGGAAGCGGCGACGAGGAGTAGGGAGTGGGTCGAGCAAATTCGTATACCTGCGCGATCTCGAGTGATTCGCGATATTCCGCGTACATCTTCTAACCTAATCGCCAAATCGCGTCTGCAGCAAATCAGACCGGCAATAGGGGCGCCACGTTCTGCGTCACGCCACCCGGCAGCTCAATCATCATGAGCGATTGCGAGAACAAGAAAAATCTGGAAGTTTCTGCAAAATTTACATCCCCTCACTGGAACAAATTTTAAGATTTTTCGCCTAGCCCATTTGCACCTGACGCAGCAATGAAAAAGTGCGGCGCATGGTTTGCGTTGCGTAGTGGTGGCATGTACATTAGCAACATTGGTAACTAACCGTTGCAGCAGTCCCTCCGGCTGCAACACCCACACCACATGCTGGAGTAATAACGATGCGTCACGATATATGGGTTGAACTTAGGAAAGTCTCACGGCAAATCGACCAGGTAGTTAAGTATGAATCGGGAGAGTTAGATGAGAAGACGACGATAGCTCTCTTTCAGTCTCTCATTGAAAGCGGTCTAGCCTGGTCACTGCCAGGCAACTATGCCAGAACTGCAACCGAATTAATTACACTTGGCGTGTGCCACCCAGTCGAGCGCTCGTTCTATCAACAGGCGGTCGCCGGATGATCGATTACGACCGCCTGGAAAGAGGGGCGCGGGGCGTAGATCGCCGCCGGACCGAGAGCAATAACGAAGTCGATGAACTCACGGCTGCGACAAGCGAGAATGCCCGCCTGAGAAAAGTGATTGACGTTCAGAAAACAGAAATCAACCGGCTGATGCGCCTTCTCGGCATGGGCCTGCAACAGAAGTAGAAAATCCCCACCGACCTCCCTGGTTGGTGGGGGCTATTCGTTAGAAGCCGGACCCTGGTCGCGCAATCCCCCCAAAAATCAACGATTCTTAGCAGGCGTTGGAGAATGACCGTTCCTTTCGCTGAGATCCCCTCGTTTCGTCATCGTAGGATGGTATGAGGTGCACTCTGGAGGGACATTGAACGAGGCCACGGATGATTTGCGGATGCGGCAGGAGAAGAACGCAGTAGGGGATGGATCGCGGCCGAGCCGGGTTGAGTGTGAGAAGACCGAGGTTTTGGCGGACGCGCACTTTCGCTACGAGCGGCTCACACTTCGTACGGAAACCTTTGCCGGCAAAATGTCTCCACCGTATCGGCGGGAAGTACTTCGGTCGGGTCGCGCAGTCGTGGTGCTGCTTTACGATCCTGTTCTGGAGAAGCTGATTCTCATTGAACAGTTTCGGATAGGTGCGTATGTGAATCAGCTGCCGTCCCCCTGGATTCTGGAGTGTGTCGCGGGCATGTTGGATGCGGGAGAGACCAACGAAACAACGGCGCGCAGGGAAGCCAAGGAAGAGACTGGCTGCGATGTCGGACGAGTCGAGTTCATTGGTTCATACCTGAGTAGCCCTGGCTTGCTGGATGAGATGGTCAGCATTTTTGTCGGCGAAGTGGATGCTGCGCGGGCCGGCGGCATTCACGGACACGCGGGGGAAGGGGAAGACATTCGGACTGTAATTTTCAGCGTGGACGAGGCTCTTGCAGCTATGGACGGTGGAGTCGTAGTCAACATCATGTCGCAAGTCGCCCTTTTGTGGTTTGCCCGGCATAGAGAGGCTCTTCGCCGACGGTGGCTCCCTGCAGGCTAAGGATTGAGGGTTTACCTGCCTTCCCAGCGCGTTCCGGGCTGGAAAGAAATCAGGCCCAGCTGAAGCCGCTTTTCTGCAGGGGCAGGGTGCGAATTCTCTTGCCTGTCGCTGCGAACACCGCGTTACTGACCGCGGGCAGAATCGGCGGCAAGGTTGGCTCGCCCAAGCCGGTGGGCGCGAAGTTGGTCGTTCTCCAATAAACCTCGATGGGGGGTATCTGTTTCATCCGCATCAAGGGGAACTGGTGAAAGTTGGTTTGCTGCACCTTTCCGTCGACCAGGGTGATCTCCTGAGCCATTTCACCCATACCGTCGATGACTCCGCCGAAGCCCATGCTCTCGGCGGCCACCGGGTTGATGATGTGGCTGCCCACATCGCCCGCGGCCCAGACGTGATTCACCTTGATCTTGTTGTCTTTGTCGACAGACACGTCGGCAACCTCGGCGAAATAGCCGAGATGGCAGAAGTAGCCGGCGATGCCCATCGCGCGACCTGGAGTGGTTTTGCGGTTGGCCCAGCCGGCTTTGTCTGCGGCTAACTGCAGCACGCCGGCAAGTCGTTCGGGATTAAGATCGCGCGGGCCTTTCGGCTTGTCCGCCTCGTCCGGGATGGGAACGGGCGTATTCCGGAGAATCTCGAGCTGAAACTCTAACGGGTCGCGCCCGGCCGCCGCGGCCAACTCATCGAGAAAGCACTGCGCTACCCAGGCGTAAGCGTTATCGCCCGGCGCGCGCAGGTAGCCGGTACGCAACATCAACGGCATGCCGGTGGTGTAGAGAGCATAGTGGGGCGCGAAGCCGGAGGGGAATTCACCGGCGCTGATGCCCGCTCCGGGAGCCATCTGCTTGCCATCGCCATAAGTCACCAGGTGATGGCGCCAGGCCACGAGCTTGCCTTGCGCATCCAGGCCGGCCTTCAGGCCTACGAATCCACCGGCCCGGTAGGCGTCGTGTGTTGTGTCGTCTTCGCGCGCCCAAAGGAGTTTCACGGGAGCATTGACCTGCCTGGATAAGTAGGCAGCTTCGACCGCGTAATCGTTCATGAGGCGGCGGCCAAAGCCTCCGCCAGAACGGGTGATGTGGACAGTAATGGCGCTCTCCGGCATTCCCATCGATTTGGCGACCAGGGTGCGGCCGGAGCCGGGGTTCTGGCTCGGAGTCCACATTTCGAGCTTGCCGTCTTTATAGGAGGCCGTGGTATTCATCGGCTCGAGAGTTGCGTGAGCCAGGAAGGGGAAGGTGTAGGTAGCTTCGACTACTTTGGCGGAGGACTTGAGAGCACCGTCGACATCGCCATAAGCGCGGACAGTGTTGGCCGGCGAGGCCTGGAGCAGGCTTTCAGCCTGCTTTTGGAAGGCTTCACTGGATTGAGCAGCAGCGGGGCCGTTGTCCCACTCGACTTTCAGGGCTTTGCGCGCCTTCTGCGCTTGCCACCAGGTGTCGGCGAGTATGGCGACTCCGGGCTCCATACCTGGTTCGGGCGGAGTGAAGTTTGCCAGCTTGATGGTTCCGTCGATGACGAGCACGTGGCGGACGCCGGGAAGCTGCTTCACCTGGTCGACATTGGCAGACTTTACCTTGCCACCGAAGGCAGGGCACTTTTCGATGACCGCGAACAGCATGCCGGGTACCGTCACGTCGATGCCGTAAAGCGGTTTGCCGGTGACAATGCGATGCGTGTCTACGCCCTTTTGCGATTTGCCGATGATGCAGTAGTTTTTTGGATCTTTGAGCTTGACCTGATCGAGCGCCGGACAAGGCAGAGCCGCAGCTTTGGAGGCCAGCTCCCCGTAGGCGATAGACTTACCAGTAGCCGCGTGCAGGACGCAACCGGACTTAGTCGTGCATTCAGAAACAGGGACATGCCAATCCTGAGCAGCGGTGGCGATCAACATCTGGCGTCCCGCGGCGCCGACACGGCGTAGCGGCTCCCAGGCCTTAGGAGTCGACATACTACCGCCGGCGGATTGGCTGCCGTAAATCGCTTCATCGAGGTCGGCCTGCTCGACGACCACCTGCTTCCAGTCGACGTCGAGCTCTTCGGCAATGAGCATGGGAAGCATGGTCTTGATGCCCTGGCCTATTTCCGGTCCGCGCGCTTTGATGGTGACGGTGTTGTCGGGGGCGATTTTGATGAAGGCTGTCGGTTTCAAGTCCGGGGCTTGGCCTACCAACCACTGGCGACTGTAGAGACCCAGTACGAGACCACCACCGGCGAGACCGGAAACCTTGAGAAAGGAGCGGCGATTCAGGTTCATGGTCATTCTCCTCTCTTAGCTCTTCTGTAAGCCCGCGGCCTCTTGAATGGCCTGGCGAATGCGAGGGTAGGTTCCGCAACGGCAGAGATTACCGCTCATGGCGGCATCGATCTCCGCGTCGGTGGGATGCGGCGTGCGCGAGAGAAGCGCCGTAGCCGACATGATCTGGCCTGCCTGGCAGTAGCCGCACTGCGGGACGTCGATTTTTTCCCAGGCAACCTGCACGGGATGGGTCCCGTCCGGTGAAAGACCTTCTATGGTGGTTACAGATTGACCTTGCACAGAAGAGATCGGAGTCAGGCAGGAACGGATGGCCTGGCCGGCGACGATGACCGTGCAGGCGCCGCACAACCCCATTCCACAACCGTACTTGGTTCCGTGCAGGTTGAGCGTGTCGCGAAGCACCCAGAGGAGCGGTGTATCCGGCTCCACATCGACAGTCTTGGATACGTTGTTAATTTTCAATTCAACCGGCATCGATTGGCTCCCTGGCGAATTGGGATCGCGGGACACGCTTTGAATCGGCGCATGTGCCACGGTAGGTTCGAAAAAATTGTAACGCGGACGAAGCCGGTTCGGGAGGACGAGCCGGATTATGACGGCGCGGATCTTAGCTCATACGATTTTGTTCGGATGAGTGAAGGATTTCTATACGGAATTATGATCTGGTTTTGTTTGGTCAACCACTTCTAGCAG
>Ga0335073_10003032_pt1 | contig 23228 bp, 9 predicted proteins | sample Lox_Sample_22_FD_207093 | JGI IMG/M metagenome (GOLD analysis project Ga0335073, IMG submission 207093) | Soil microbial communities from Loxahatchee National Wildlife Refuge, Florida, United States - Lox_Sample_2.2 | ecosystem: Environmental > Terrestrial > Soil > Wetlands | place: USA: Florida... | reverse complement strand
ACATCACCCGCCTGGTCAAAAACGATAACGGCGGGACGTTTGAGACCATCACGAGCGTCGCCGAAGTCATCAAGCTGGCAGGCCGCGGCGGAGCGTTCGATTTGGAAAATGAGTTCGGCGTCTCTTCCGATCGCAAGGCCGCACTCGACCGCGCCACGCAGCTGGCCATCGCAGTTGGCCTTGACGCGCTGCGCGATGCCGGCATCCCGCTCGTCATGCGCTACAAAACAACCAGCAAGGGTACGCAGTTGCCCGACCGCTGGGCATTGCCGGATTCCCTGCGCGATGAAACCGGGGTGATCTTCGCCTCCGCTTTCCCGGGCTACGACGCTTTCTCGGGTGAAATGGCGCGCTACTACGCGGACCACGCCCGGCGCGAACAGCTGACCGTGTTGCAGAACTTGCGCGCGCGGGCAACCGAAGGAAACGGCGATTCCATCGTGGTGCAGGAAATTGACCGCAGCATCGAAGAACTTTGCGACGCGATCGAAAAAGAGCCCTACGTATTCGACCGCCGCTATCTCTTCAGAGTGTTGTCCATGGGCCATTCTCAATTTGCCGAGTTCATCGGCGCCCGCGGACCGAACACCGCGATCAACGCCGCCTGTGCCAGCACTCCACAGGCGGTAACACTGGCCGAAGACTGGATCCGCGCCGGGCGCTGCCGCCGCGTGATTGTGCTCGCGGCCGATGACGTTACCAGTGACAATCTCATCGACTGGATGGGCGCCGGTTTTCTGGCTTCCGGCGCAGCGGCCACCGACGAAGTGGTCGAAGAAGCAGCCGTGCCCTTTGACCGGCGCCGCCACGGCATGATCATTGGCATGGGCGCTGCGGGTCTGGTGATTGAGAGCGCGGAGGCCGCCCGCGAGCGCGGACTCCAGCCGATTTGTGAAGTGCTGAGTTCTGTGGCGGCCAACAGCGCCTTCCACGGTACGCGGCTGGATGTCCAACATATTGGCCGCGTCATGGAAGATCTTGTGGTTAAGGCAGAAAAACGCTCAGGCATCCAACGCCACGAGATTGCTCCGCGGATGGTTTTCGTTTCGCACGAAACCTATACTCCCGCGCGGGGCGGAAGTGCAGCGGCAGAAATTCACGCCCTGCGGCAGGTCTTCGGCGACGCCGCCGATCAGATTGTCATCGCCAACACCAAAGGATTCACCGGCCATGCAATGGGCGCAGGAGTCGAGGATGTTCTCGCGGTAAAAGCTCTGGAGACGGGAGTTGTCCCGCCCGTCGCTAACTTCAAAGAGATTGATCCTGAGCTTGGCGTGTTGAACTTGTCCAAAGGCGGCGCCTATCCGGTTGAGTATGCGCTCCGCTTGGGCGCTGGATTCGGCTCGCAGATCAGCATGACTCTGTTGCGCTGGGTGCCGACGAAGGATGGCGCTCGTCGCGGCCCGCATGCCCTTGGGCATGGCTACCGCATCGCCGACACGGGCACTTGGCATGCCTGGCTCGATCGCATAGCAGGCCGTTCTGCGGTGGAGTTGGAAGTGGTTCATCGCACGCTGCGGGTGCGCGAGCAAGGAGCGGAGCTGCGAGTTGGCAAAACTGCGGCGGAATCGCGCGTGATGCCAGTCATGCCGATCGGGGAACCGGAAGCGGCGCCGGAACTTTCAGCCGCGGGAAAAATCTCCGCAAATGCAGACGTTGCCGTGCCGGCTGTAGCATCTGAAACCGCTGCGTCTGTACCTGCCACCGCAAATCCGGTCGCGCAAACCGAGAAAATCGTTGCTCTGAAACCTGCTTCCGCGCCCGAAAACAAAAGAACGGCTGACGAGTCAGTGCAGGAGCGCATTTTGGCTCTGGTCGTGGAGAAGACCGGATATCCGAGAGAGATGCTCGATCTCGATCTCGACCTCGAAGCCGATTTGGGCGTCGACACGGTCAAGCAGGCTGAACTTTTCTCCGCGATCCGCGAAATCTACAACATTCCGCGCGACGAGAACCGTAAACTTCGCGACTATCCAACGCTGACACACGTCATCCGTTTTGTGTACGAGAAGCGGCCCGATTTAGTCGCAGGAGATTCAGTGTCTACAGTTTCGCAGACGCAACTAGCGCCGAAGGGGGAAACCACACCGGTCGCGTCGACTCCGGCCACGGTTTCCGCGCGGGAGAAACACGCTCCAACAGCTCCAGCATCTGCTTCGGCCGATTCCGTCAAAGAGCGCATTCTTGCTCTGGTCGTCGAAAAAACTGGATACCCCAAAGACATGCTCGACCTGGATCTCGACCTTGAGGCCGATCTGGGCGTTGACACAGTGAAGCAGGCCGAGATGTTCGCAGCCATCCGCGAAATCTACACTATCCCGCGCGATGAGGACCGCAAACTTCGAGACTATCCAACCTTGGCGCACGTGATTCGCTTTGTGTATGAGAGGCGGCCCGATCTCGCTGTCCCAGCGCAGCAACCGCCCACCGGCGTTACCGCGCCGCAAGCTCTTGCATCTGCGCCAATCACAACGCACCCGGCTGCTGAGGACTTAAATAAAGAGACCTCGATTAAGGAAAAAGTGCTGGAGATCGTCGCCCAGAAGACTGGCTATCCAAAGGACATGCTCGACTTGGACCTCGATCTCGAAGCCGACTTGGGAATTGATACCGTGAAACAGGCGGAGATGTTCGTCGCCATCCGGGCGGCCTACAACATCCCTCGCGACGAAAATCTCAAGCTGCGGGACTTCCCGACCTTGGCCCATGTGATCAAGTTTGCCGAGGATCGATCAGGATTGGTTGCACATGCCGCGCCCCCGGAAACTGCAGGAAAGTCTGAATCGGCGCCCGAGTCCGCCGCCACCGCGCAATCGCCCGCATCAGCCAGTTTTGAAGCGGCAAACGGGATTCCACGCCGCGTGCCGCTGCCAATCCTGCGTCCGCCGCTTGGTATGTGCAAACCAACTGGCGTCGCGCTCGAGCGTGGAAAGCGCGTCATCATTATGCCGGACAACGGCGGGGTCGCGGATGCACTCGCGAAGCTTCTGACCGGCAAGAACGTAGAAGTCCTTCGCATTGAAGGCGCACCGCATGCCGACGCGCTAAACGAGCTTCTCGTGGCGTGGACTGCTGCGGGGCCTGTGCAGGGCGTGTACTGGTTACCCGCTCTGGATGACGAAGGAAGTCTCCTGGACATGGACAACGCCACGTGGCATGAGGCTGTACGGGTGAGGATCAAGTCTTTATACACCGCTATGCGCGCTCTTTATGGGCAGATCGCGAAGCCGGGCACATTTCTGGTCGCAGCAACTCGGCTCGGGGGGCAACACGGATATGACGACGCTGGAGCGACAGCCCCGCTGGGCGGCGCGGTCGTGGGCTTCACGAAAACTTATAAACGCGAGCAAACCGAAGCGCACGTTAAGGCTGTGGACTTCGAGCTGCAACGCAAGCCGGAAGAAGTTGCCGAGTTGCTCATCGAAGAAACTCTGGGCGATCCCGGCGCAGTCGAAATTGGATACAAAAACGGGCTGCGCTGGACAATTGGCCTACAAGAGCAGTCCGCGAGAGACGGGCAAGCGAGCATAACGCTTGATAAGAGTACGGTTTTCCTGATCACCGGCGCGGCGGGCAGCATCGTCTCCGCCATCACTGCGGATCTGGCCGCTGCTTCGGGCGGCACATTCTATCTGCTCGATCTGGTGCCGGAGCCTGATCCCAATAACCCTGACCTCAAGCGTTTTGTGAGCAATAGAGAAGGCCTCAAGCGTGATTTGTTTGCTCGTATCCAGGCACGCGGAGAGCGGGCTACTCCGGCACTGGTCGAGAAAGAACTGGCCGCCTTGGAGCGAGCGCAGGCGGCGCTCAGAGCAATCGATGCCGTGCGCGCGGCGGGCGGAACGCCCCACTATTTCAGCGTCGATCTCACAGATGCGGACGCTGTAGCTAAGGTAATCAATCAAGTGCGTGAGCGCAGCGGGCGGATCGACGTGCTGCTGCATGCCGCCGGCCTCGAGCGCAGCCACGCGCTTCCGGATAAAGACCCACGCGAATTCAACCTTGTGTTCGACGTCAAGGGTGACGGTTTCTTTCACTTGCTTCGCGCTATTGGCGATATGCCTCTCGGTGCGACGGTCGCGTTCAGTTCCATCGCCGGGCGTTTCGGCAATGCCGGGCAGACCGATTACAGTTCCGCTAACGATCTGCTGTGTAAGATCACCTCAAGTTTTCGGTCTACTCACCCTTCCACTCGCGGAATCGTCATCGACTGGACAGCCTGGGGCGGGATCGGCATGGCCACCCGCGGCTCCATCCCGAAAGTGATGGAACTGGCCGGCATTGATATGCTCCCGCCAGAAGCGGGCATTCCCTTGATTCGCCGCGAACTCACAAGCGGAGGAACGCGTGGCGAAATCGTGGTCGGACGGCGGCTCGGTGGTTTGCTCAAGGAATGGGACGAATCCGGAGGGCTGGATGTTTCTGCGAGACCGCTTTCGGCGATTCAAGGGCCGATGATCGGAAAGGTTGCCAGCGCCGGCGTTTTCCAGCCTTTGACGATTGAAACCCGTCTCGACCCGAAAATCCAACCATTCTTATATGACCATCAAATCGACGGCGCGCCCGTCCTGCCCGGCGTCATGGGAATCGAGGGGTTCGCCGAAGCGGCCCTTGCCCTGATGCCGGGCTGGCACATCGAAGCCATCGAAGACGTCAATTTCCTCGCTCCCTTCAAGTTTTATCGAAACGAACCGCGTACCGTGACGATCGAGGCGCTGATTCATCCGCAGGACGAGGCCGTGATCGCGGAGTGCCGGTTGCTGGGCCAACGCTCACTTCCGAAGCAGACCGAGCCGCAAGTGACCACTCACTTCACCGCGCGTGTGCGGTTGTCAAAGCGTATACCGGATATTGCAGCGGTGCTCCCGTTGTGCATGCCGCAGGGACAAGTCCTCGATGCAACCGACATTTATCGCCTGTACTTCCATGGCCCTGCGTATCAGGTCATCGAAAAAGCGTGGTTGGATGGAAACAAGGTCGTCGGTCTGCTGTCGGAACATCTGCCTGACAATCACGTGCCCTCCCGCTTGCCCACGTCTATTGCGCCACGACAGATTGAACTTTGTTTCCAGACTGCTGGCCTCTGGGAGATGAGTGTACGCGGGCATATGGGACTTCCGGAACATATAGATTTCGTCTCTCTATCGGTGCATGACGTCGCGCAGGTGAAAAGCCGGTTACACGCTGTGGTCAGGCCGAATCCGCGCAGTGGAAGTTTTGATGCGGAAGTTGTGGATGCAAATGGTAACTGCTATGTGCAGCTCGGAGGCTATCGGACGGTAGAGATTCCCGGCGCTATCGACGCAGAACGGCTAAGGGCGTTGCACGCCGCGATGTTGCAGGAGCCCGTTGCGGCCTGAGAGATGTCAAGAGATTGTCTTAACAAAGTTGAATCGAGGGCGCTATGAACCTCGAATTCCAACGCGTGGCGATCGTAAACCGCGGAGAGCCCGCCATGCGTTTCATTCATGCGGCCCGCGAGTTCAATCAGGAGTTCGGCACCGCCCTCCGTACCATCGCACTTTTCACTGAGCCTGAACGTCAGGCCATGTTCGTGCGTGAAGCCGAGGAAGCCGTGTGCCTCGGTCCCGCTTATGTTCTGGACCTGAACACTCAACAGGCCAAGTGCAGTTACGTGGACTACTCGTGCCTTGAGCGCGCGTTAATCTCCGCGCGCGCGGAAGCTGTGTGGCCGGGGTGGGGGTTTGTGGCTGAACACGCCGCCTTTGCCGATCTTTGCCGCGAGATGAGCATCGTATTCATCGGTCCCGAAGGCGAAGTGATGCGGCGCGTAGGAGACAAGATCGCCTCCAAACTGCTCGCCGAGCAGGCGCAAATCCCGGTCGCGCCCTGGAGTGGCGGACCGGTGGACACATTCGAAGAAGCGCTTCACCACGCTGACCGCCTTGGCTATCCGCTCTTCATTAAAGCTTCAGCGGGCGGCGGTGGTCGCGGAATTCGCTGCGTGCACTCTGAAGATCAACTCGCCACTGCCTTTGAGCGCGCCCGCGCGGAAGCCTTCAAGGCTTTCGGCGACCCGACGGTGTTTATGGAGCAAATGGTCGCAGGCGCTCGCCACGTTGAAGTCCAGATCATCGCCGATCACTTCGGAACCACCTGGGCCGTGGGAGTCCGCGACTGCACCATTCAGCGCCGTCATCAGAAGATTCTTGAAGAGGCCCCGTCTCCGGCACTGTCCCCGGAGCAAGATCAGGCAGTGCGAGACGCGGCGGTGCGGCTGGGCCAGGCTGCGGGTTATCACAACGCAGGCACCGTGGAATTTCTGTTTCAGCCCAATAGCCAGACCTTTTCTTTCATGGAGATGAACACGCGCCTTCAAGTCGAGCACCCGGTGACGGAATGCACGACCGGGATCGATCTTGTGAAGCTGCAGATTCATGTGGCGCGCGGTGGGCGGCTCATAGGCGAACCGCCGCGCGTCATCGGCCATGCCATCGAGGTAAGGCTTAACGCCGAAGACGCGGGCAGAGACTTTGCGCCGGCACCGGGCATACTCGAGCGGTTCCGAGTCCTAACCGGGCCAGGCGTGCGGCTTGACACGGGAGTGGAAGAAGGCGATTTGATCCCGTCCCAATTCGATTCGATGATGGCCAAAATCATCGCCTGTGGCCAAACCCGTGAGGAGGCGCTCGCGCGCATGCAGCGCGTGCTTAGCGATAGCGTCGTCGTCATCAAAGGCGGAGCCAGCAACCGTGCCTTTCTACTGGAACTATTGAAACGTGACGAGGTGCAGCGTGGTGAAGTAGACGTTAAGTGGGTGGATCGGCTGGCCGCATCCGGCGAGCATCTCTCCCACCGGTATGCCGGCGTGGCCTTGGCTCAGGCTGCGATCGAAGCTTGCCGGTCACAAATCGCCATCGAGCAGGCTCAGTTCTATGCGTCGGCCTTGCGCGGGCGGCCGCAGGCTGGCAGCGAGGTTGGACGCAGCGCGGAGTTGCGTTATGAGGGCCGCGTCTATTCCTGTACAACCCACTGCCTCGGTCCGCAGCAGTTTCGCGTGCGGATGAATGGTTCGCAGGTCGAAGCAGAGATTCAGCGCCTGGGTCAGTTCGAGTACTGGCTGACTGTGAATGGCCGGCGCTTTCACGTCGTCTCTGTCCCCGATGGACTTCACTTCAAGATCGAGGTCGATGGGGTCTCGCATCAGATTGATCGCGACGATGGCGGCGTGGTGCACGCACCGGCGCCGGCGGTAGTGGTTTCCGTCGCTGTTAAACCGGGCGATGTCGTTGCCGCCGGAGACCGTCTGGTGGTTCTGGAAGCCATGAAAATGGAAATGCAGATTGTGGCTCCGTTCGCCGGCAAAATCCGGCAGGTGATGACGATTCCCAACGTGCAAGTGGATACAGGGGCGCCTTTGCTGCGAATCGATCCGGCTGCAGGCGGCGATGCCGCAGCCTCCACGGAACCGCTCGCTCTCGGCGCCTCGCTCTCGCCTGGCGAGGATCAGCCCGCCATGCCATTTCCATGCCACGAAAGTTTGAATGAGCTCCGCCAGCTCATGTTGGGCTTCGAGGTTGACCCCACGCACGGCGTCAACTTGCTCGCTGACTGGAGCAAGAATTGTCCAGTGGACAGTGAGGATATGAGAAAAGCCGAACATGAGGTCCTCAGCATCTTTGTCGACATCTGCTCCCTGTTCCAGCGCGAGCCAGAAGTGAACCATCGGGCCAGCGGCGAGGAACCGAGCACCGAGGCCTATCTGTTCTCCTATTTGCGAATGTTGGAGACCCGCGGTGAAGGCCTGCCTCCGGCCTTTGTTGCAGCACTACGCCGCGCTCTGGCCCATTATGGCGTGCAGAGTCTGGACCCTTCCCCTGCTCTCGAAGAGAGCCTGCTTTGGATTTACAAATCCCATCAGCGTGTCGAACAGCAAATTGCGCCGGTGCTGGCTCTGCTCGACCGGCGCTTGCAACGCGCTGAAATACTCCTCCCGCACGCCGACGCATCCCTGCGCACGCTTCTTGACCGCATGATCGCCATGAGCAACGGACAGTTTCCCGCCATCAGCGATCTGGCTCGTGAAGTGCGGTATCGCTACTTCGACCAGCCGCTTTTTGAGAAGGCGCGAAAGCAGGTCTACGAGAGAGTGGAGGAACAGCTCGCGGCGATGGCCGCGAATCCAAACGCGCTGGACCGCAACGAGCGGGTGCGCGCGCTCGTGGAGTGTCCACAACCACTGGTAGGCCTGCTCTCCAGCCGCTTCGCGTCTGCTGCGCCCGCCATGCGCAGATTGATGTTGGAGGCGATTATCTGGCGCTATTACCGGATTCGCAAGCTCGACAATCTTCATTCCTTCGATCAGGATGAACGCTGTTACGCATCCACCGAATACGATCATGAAGGGAAACGTATTCATGTCCTGGCCACGCACACGGAACATTCGCGGCTGTCGGAGTCCGTTCAGGCAATGTTTCCCTTGATCGCGGAAGTGCCCGTTGACCATGACGTCGTCCTCGATTTCTACGCCTGGCATTCCGGATGGCTGGGCGATCCCGAGACCACCCAGCGTGACATCCGCGCCATCCTGGACCAGGCCAAGTTTCCGCATCCGATCCGGCGCATTGTCGTAGAGGTGGCCAGTCCTTACCACAGCCAAGGGGTCGGCGGAATGCAGCATTTCACCTATCGCCCCAGCGGAAACGCCTATGAAGAGGACAAGCTCTATCGCGGCGTTCATCCCATGATGGGCAAGCGCCTGCATATGTGGCGGCTCCGCAACTTCAGAATCGAGCGGCTGCCCTCAGTCCAGGACGTCTATCTGCTGCATGCCGTCGCCCGCGACAACCCGAAAGACGAACGGCTGTTTGCCTGCGCTGAGGTGCGCGATGTTACCCCGGTACGAAACGAGTCGGGGCGCGTTTTGGGCCTGCCGCATCTGGAGCGGATGTTGACAGAAACTATCGCCGCCATGCGGCTTTTCCAGTCGCATCGCCCAGTCAATCAGCGTCTCCATTGGAACCGGATATTCCTCTATGTGTGGGAGCCTCTGAGTCTCGAGCGGGATGAGTTGCGCGACATTGTGCGCAGACTGGCGCCCGCTGTGGAAGGTTTGGGATTGGAGCAAGTTGTGGTCCGCGCCCGCATTCCAAATCCAGCGACCGGTGAACTGCGCAATATGCTGGTGCGAATTTCCAGCCCCGGCGGCCGAGGAATGCTCATCACGTTCCGGCCCGTGGACAAACTGCAACCTATAAAACCACTCACCGAGTACGACCAGAAAGTCGTTCGCATGCGGCAGCGCGGGATGATCTACCCCTACGAAATCATCCGTATGCTCACTCCTGAGCTGAAACATACGCGAGCGGAGTTCCCTCCCGGTGATTTTGTCGAGCATGATCTTGATGCCGAAGGCAATCTGGTTCCCGTGGACCGTCCCTATGGCCAAAACAAAGCCAATATCATCGCCGGCGTGATTCGTAACTTCACTCTTAAATATCCAGAAGGAATGACGCGGGTCCTGCTGCTTGGTGATCCGAGCAAGGACCTCGGCGCTCTTGCCGAGCCGGAATGCCGTCGCATCATCGCCGCTTTGGATTTAGCTCAAACAATGAATGTGCCGCTGGAATGGTTTCCGATTTCCGCCGGCGCGAAGATCTCAATGGAGAGCGGCGTCGAGAACATGGACTGGATTGCACGCGTCCTGCGACGGCTGGTCGAATTCACCCAGGTAGGCGGCGAGGTGAACCTGATTATCAACGGCATCAATGTGGGCGCGCAGCCTTACTGGAATGCCGAAGCAACCATGCTCATGCACACCCGGGGAATTCTGGTCATGACTCCGAAAGCCTCGATGGTGCTTACCGGCAAACGTGCTCTGGAATATTCCGGCGGCATTTCGGCGGAGGACAATCAAGGCATCGGCGGCTACGACCGCATCATGGGGGTTAACGGCCAGGCGCAGTATTGGGCGCACGATATCGACGAAGCTTGCCACATTCTCTTCCGCCATTACGACCACACCTACATAATGCCGGGTGAGCGCTTCCCGCGCCGGGCTATGACTACCGATCCACTCGAGCGGGACGTGCAATCCTCCCCTCACGGCAACGGCGACGATGGCTTCACGCGCGTAGGCGATATCTTCTCGGATCACACCAATCCAGGACGCAAGCAATCGTTCGACATTCGCAAAGTAATGATGGCGGTCATCGACCAGGACCATGCGCCGCTGGAACGCTGGGCTGGAATGCGGGCAGCTGAAACGACAGTGATTTGGGACGCTCATCTCGGCGGATATCCCGTTTGCTTGATCGGTATCGAGTCGCGTCCGTTGCCGAGATTTGGATTTGTCCCCGCCGACGGGCCCGACCAATGGACCTCAGGCACGCTTTTTCCGCAATCGTCCAAGAAAGTGGCGCGTGCGATCAATGCCGCAAGCAACAATCGCCCCGTCGTGCTGCTGGCGAATCTCTCCGGATTTGATGGCTCGCCGGAGTCGATGCGGCGGCTGCAACTCGAATACGGCGCAGAGATTGGACGAGCGGTGGTGAACTTCAAAGGTCCCATTGTGTTCTGCGTCATCTCCCGCTATCACGGCGGCGCATACGTGGTCTTTTCACGGGCCCTTAACGATCAAATCGAGATTGCGGCGCTGGAAGGAACTTACGCCTCAGTCATCGGGGGCGCACCGGCGGCCGCGGTAGTTTTTGCCGGCGAGGTCGAAGCCCGCGCCCGCAAGGATCCGCGTCTGCAGGAACTGGCTCAGACCATGGCGAGAGCTGAAGGCGCAGAAAAAGGCCGCTTGCGCGCTCAGTGGGAGGAACTTTTCAAAGTCGTGCACTCAGAGAAGCTGGGCGAGATGGCCGCGGAGTTTGATCGCGTACACAGCGTGCAACGGGCCCTGAAAGTGGGCGCGCTGGACTGTATTATTCCCCCGGCGAGCCTGCGGCCGTATCTCATCGGGGCGGTGGAGCGCGGCGTGGCAAAAGAGGAACGCCGCGTTGGGGCGGCGGGAGCCGAGATCGCAGAAGCGGCATAAAAATATGAATCATCCGATAGATTTGTACTGGCTGAAACAAACGGAAGCAGACTTGCCCGCAGAGAATGACTGGCTAAGCGCGAATGAAGCGCTCCACTTGAAAGGCTTACGTTTTGCCAAACGCCGCGCTGATTGGTTATTGGGCCGATGGACCGCAAAGTGCGCACTGGCCGCTCGACTGGATGCTCCTGCATATCCCCGAGTGCTGGCGAAATTGGAAATACGGCCGGCAGCGTCTGGAGCGCCTGAAGTGTTCTGGGCGGGTAAGTCGGCTGCGGTGACGATCTCGCTCAGTCATCGGTCTGGTGCTGCGCTATGCGTGGTGGCAGAGGCAGGGGTGCAGTTGGGCTGCGATCTCGAATTGATCGAACCCCGCAGCGATGCCTTTGTCGCCGACTATTTCACAAACGAGGAACAGAAACTCCTTACACGCATGCCTTCAGCGGATCGTCCGCGCATGTTGGCGCTGCTGTGGAGCGGCAAAGAAAGCGCTCTTAAAGCGCTGCACGAGGGGATGCGTCTCGACACTCGTTGCGTTGTAGTCGCACCTGAGGCGAGACTCGGCGACGTGAGGGGCTGGAGTCCGCTCACGGTTTGTTATTCCCGCTACCAGGACTTTCACGGTTGGTGGCGGCAAGCAGATGACATGGTGCTCGCTGTGGTCGCGGATCCGTCGCCCGAGGCCCCGATTCTCCTCGAGAATCCACCTCGTGTTTTAGAGGGCCTCATTCAATGCGCGTAGATCGGGCCGAAGGGGTCTCGTCTGCGACAGAAACGCGAGAGAGAAAGCTTGTGGACTACCGGGCTTTAACGTGCCGCCTTGGTGGAACTAGGAACCGCTTCGGCCCGCCGGATTGCTTTTTCGTCCAACTCCCACTGGTAAAGGGCTTTTTTGCATCCTTCTCGCGCCAGGCCGGTATTCATTTGTCTTTCCGCTTCGTCAAATGTGTCCTCGGCGTCCGTTCTCGCGCGGCGCGCGGCATCGTCTGCCTCTTCCACTTTCTTCACGAACAACTCTATTTCGCAATCAGTCGCCTTGCCAGATTCGCCTGGTTGTCGTTTCGTTCTTTTAGTCAATTCTCTGTAAGCGGCTTTTACTTCCGCGCTCCAGCGCGATTTAACCTTTTCATTCAACCCGTCCAGAGCAGCATTGGCCCGGTCAGCCACTTCTCTGACTCGGCGCTTCTCAAACAACCAGGTGAACACCGACCAATCCATCGCCTCGGTCATCAGCACTTTGGCCTCTTCGACTTCTGGCAGCTTTCGCACGGCGCAGCGACCATAGCTCGCTCGCTAAGAAAAGTCCAGCGCAGGAAATTCACTTCTCCGGTGCAAATCGCACTGCACGGAAGCATTTAATTATGGCAAGCGACAACGGCCATTTCGATTTCGACTTTATCGTCATCGGCTCCGGCTTCGGCGGGAGCGTTGCAGCTCATCGGCTGACAGAAAAAGGTTATAAGGTCGCGGTCATGGAAATGGGACGCCGCTGGACGCCGGCTAACCTGCCGCGCACGAGCTGGTCCATTCATCGCTGGTTCTGGCGTCCGAAGCTGGGATTGCGCGGCTTCTTCAACATGAGGCTGTTCCGCCACGTCACCATCCTTCATGGCTGCGCCGTCGGTGGCGGGTCCATCACTTATGCCGGCACGCTGCTTCAGCCACCAGAGAAAGTATGGGAGGCCGGCTCGTGGGCGGGTCTGGCTGGCTGGAAAACCGAAATGCCAAGGCATTACGAGACTGCCTCGCGAATGCTCGGCGTAACGCAGAATGAGATCCTCGGGCCTGCCGACCTGCTTTTGCAGAAAGCAGCGAAAGCCGTCCGCTGCGGCGACACTTTCTATCGCACGCGCGTGGGCATTTTTCAATCATCAACCGCAGAACTTCGCGGCCAAACTTTTCCTGATCCCTTCTTCAGCGGCGAAGGTCCTGAGCGAACCACCTGCGTGGCCTGCGGCGGTTGCATCATGGGCTGCCGCTATGGGGCTAAGAACACACTTGATCTCACCTATCTATATCTGGCGGAAAAACACGGCGCGCGGGTCTTCGCCGAAACCAAAGTCGTCGACGTCAAGCCGGCAAATGGTGCGTGCGATGGAAGTATGGGATACGAAGTTTCGACGGTGAACTCCACCCACTGGCTACAGCATGAGCCGCACAAGTTCAAATGTCACTCCGTAATTTTTTCTGCTTCTTCGTTGGGCACGATGGAGCTTCTCTTCCATCTCAAGGAAAAAGGGTCTTTGCCCGCGATCAGCGATCAGCTCGGAAAGCACGTTCGGACTAATTCCGAATCGTTGATCGGCGCGCGAGTACCGGGCGGCCGCGAAGATTTCTCGCAAGGCATCGCGATCGGCTGCGGCATCTACATCGACGATCACACGCACATCGAAGCCGTCCGCTACCCGAGCGGGTCTGACACCATGAGCCTTCTCACCACACTGTTGACCGATGGCCGTCCAGGTTCAGGACGCATCGCCCTCTGGTTCAGGGGCGTACTGGGCTCGCTGCTTCGCCATCCTCTAAAGATGTTTCGTCTCTTCCGTCCCTGGGGCTGGGCGAGAGAGGCAATCATTCTGCTCTGCATGCAGGCACTGGAGGGTGAGATTGAAATGGGCTGGCAGCGTCCCTGGTTCTGGCCGTTCAGGAAATTTCTGGTCAGCCGGGGAAACAAGGTCCCCACCTACATCCCGCAGGCCAACAAGTTTGCCAGGAAATTCGCCGAAATTGCCGGAGGCACTGGGATGAGCATGCTGCCGGAAATCCTGTTCGACGTGCCGGGCACAGCCCACTGCATCGGAGGCTGTGTGATCGCTGACTCTCCCGAGCACGGCGTGGTCGATTCCGGGCATCGCGTCTTCGGCTATAAGAACATGTACATTTGCGATGGTTCGGTGGTTTCGGCAAACCTCGGTGTTAATCCCAGTTTGACGATCACGGCCCTGGCTGAACGGGCCATGAGTTTTATTCCGCCGGCAGCCGAGACGTTAACCACCTGAATCGCGATTGCCGCGGGAGGTTTTGATGGCCTTCACCAACTGCTACGAAGATGCGGCCCGCGCCGAGGCGTATGCGCAACTTGAATTCGCCAACACCTACTACCTCGCCTACCGCGATCTTCCCTCCATTTTCCATGATCACGTCACTGGAAAACGGGCCATTGACTTCGGGTGTGGCGCCGGGCGTTCCAGCCGATTTCTGCGGCGCCTCGGCTTTGATGTTGCGGGTGTCGATATTGCGCCGCAGATGATTGCAAAAGCGCGGGAACTGGACCCCAATGGCGATTATCGGCTCGCTAAGGGAGATAATATCGGCGAGTTTCAAACGGGAGCCTACGATTTAGTCCTCTCGGCTTTCACCTTCGACAATATCCCCGGGTTCGCGAACAAGGTGCGGTTGTTCCATGATCTGGGAGCGTTGTTGAAGGCGACAGGCAGAATTGTCAGTGTCGTTTCATCTCCCGACATCTATATCCACGAATGGGCCTCGTTCTCGACCAAGGATTTTCCGGAGAACCGACTCGCGCGCTCCGGCGACACCGTGAAGATCATCACCACGGAATTGGCTGACAGAAGGCCGGCCGAAGACATTCTCTGGACTGATGAATCCTACCGTCAGGTGTACGCCGCCGCTGGCCTGGGATTAGTTGCGACCTACAAGCCGCTAGCCAAGGGTGACGAACCGCATCATTGGGTAAACGAGACGAGCTTTGCGCCGTGGGTCATCTATGTGCTCCGACCAGCGGAACAGCCCGACCTTCCGGAACGTGATGAGCCTTAGCTTTCTCTTACGCGCTTGCCGCTGACTGCTTCGCCGGCAGCCAGCGGTTGAGCAAGTTCCGCTCGTACTTCAGCCAGAGACGGCTGGGATAGAGCAACGCGCTGCACTGGAGCGTGATCCAGTCTCGCGCCCGCAGCGGCGAACGGAACGCCTTGCGATTGCTGATCCAATGCTGGGCCACGTGGCCTGCAATGCTGGCGCCCATGCCGCTGCCATCGCCTCCGATGTCGTTCAGAATGCCGTCGAGCGTGACCATCACCTTGGAGAGCATGACGAGTGCCCCGTGAAATCTGACCCCTTTCAGCGCCACCTTTTCCAGGAGCCCCATGGTATCCGCACCACTGGGCATGTACTTTGCGGGCAGTTCATCAAGAAATGCCGTGACGGCCTCGCGCACGGCCTGCCCACGCCGGGAAGCGATGCTGATTCTTCGCTGACTGAGCGCGAGAACTTCCTCACACGTACCCAACGGATCGCGCAAGCTCACCATCAGAAACAGCAGTGCGAGGTGGCGGCGCTGCTCGCGGCCAAGGCGCTCGCGCAATGCCCAATCAATGATGGCGAGCTCGCTCGTGTGCCGGTCGTAGAGCAAATTGCCGGCGTGAGGATCACCGTGAAAAATTGCATCTTCCCGTTCCGCCAAAAGAGGGATAGCCACCAGCGCTTCTACCACCTGCTCAGCGACTTGACGGCGATGCTCCTTGGGCATGCGGGCCGCCGCGCTCGTTACCTTGACTCCCCGCTCTTCGCTGAGCGCAGTGATTCCCGGAGTGCACAGGTGGCGAATCAAACGCGGAACCCGAACTCCGGATATCTCTTTGTAAAGCTCTCCCGCTTCGAGCAGTGTCTTCTGTTCTCGCCCGAAGTTCACTTCGTGTCGCAGCAACCGCCGAACTTTCTCGAAAGTATCCGGAATCAAGTGTGCGGGAAATCCGTATGTGTGATGCCGATCACCGAAGTATTGCGCCAGTCCCTGCAGGTAATCCATGTCCTCCGCAAAATATTCCGGAATGTGTGGCTTCAGAATCTTGAAGACGCCGCGTTCTCGCTTGCCGCTTTCCGGATTTCGCCAGCGGAATCGGACTACCGCACTGACGCTGGCCTCCGACAGTATTCTTGGTGCAATCACCACTTCATATTTCTTTATCTGCGACGCCAGTTCCCTCTGAATAATCGCTCGCATCTCTTCCGGCTTGACGTCTCGAATTCCATTCTCCAGACGGGCGAGCGCCTTGCGCAACGCCGGGCGAAGGTGCTGGTTGCGAGCGATCACTTGTCCCAGCTTCTGTAATCCGGGGACTTTGGCGATCAGCAGCAAGAGCCTTTTCTCCGGCGACGTGTTTTCCGGCAGTTCAAGCTGCTCCAGGAGCTTCGGAGCAAGACGGGCAGGCGAGAGCCGCGCCACGACGAACGTCATGGAATCCCGAACCGGAGGACGCCATTTCAAATAGGCTTCGGGAACCAGTCGCTCCACGGGAACGATCTCGTCCACGATCCATCGTGCCATCGTCTCCCTTAGAGACTGGCCAAGAGGACTGCGCAACCCGGCTTCAATGGCGCCGATCCGTTCGGCGCGCGTACCGCCCTTCGGAAGAAAGTTTTCCAGCGCATGGCCTAGCTGCTCGGGCGCACATTGGCGAAAACCGGCTTCGATGACGGAGGCATCAAGCATAGAAAAAACTCCCCAATTCTCTATTGCAACCCGAGTCGACTGGGTGGTCTGTGCCGAAGATCACAAGCGGGTGTGAGATCAATCTCTGCTACGCGGCTTGCTTGGTCTGGCGCGGTTGAGGATACGGCGCACTTTTTTAGGCGACATCGACAAACGGGCCGCAACGCGGGAAATTTTGCGGCCTTCCCGTTCCCACACTTTGGGGACAACCAGCTCGGCAAATTCTTCGCTGATTTGTTGAAAAGTCTTGTCTCCGACCGATCCTTGCGACCATGCACGAAGCGTGGGATTCACGCTCCCGCTGCGAAGGACTTTCGCCTTGAGCGCCTGCAAGTCTTCCCAGGCGCTGTCTGCATGATCTTCTTTACTGAGTGCGATGACCTGGTCATAACAGCTTCGCGCGGCATCGGGATCATCGAAAAAGCGGTTACACTGTGTCAACCCCTGCCAGATCAGGGTATGCGCCAGCAACCGCCGGTTTTGCGTGTGCCTGGCCAAGTCGACAGCTTCCTGCGAGTAATCCTGCGCCAGGCGCGCGTGGCTTCCCGGCTCCGTGCTTTCTCCGATGCCCTCCTCAACCCGGCCGTTTTCAATCATGCAAAGCAGCAGCCGCGCCCGCGCCATAAGAATGGAGTCGCGTTTCTCTTCGCCGAGGCGAAAGGCGGTTTCGGCTGCCGCTTGCGCATGGTCAAGGTCGCCATTATCCAGGTACAGATACGCGTAATTCAGGTTCACGCTGCCCAGACCGTGATAATTCTCATACTGACCGTAGATCGCGGCGGCTTCATCCAGTTCGGCCAGGGCCTCCCGGCGCAACTGCTCAAATCGATTCCGATAGTGCGACTTCACCTGGCCGTTGCCGGAGCGGCCGCGCATCGCCGCCTTGCGCCGCCGCGCAGCCTCACTGTCGATCTTGCGGCGCAGTTGCAGAGCGATCAGCCGCTTTACGTAAGCCATGTTGTTGAGGGAGCGGGCCACGTTGCGGTGCCGCGGATCGCGCATTTTGTATAACTCGATGGCCTCGCCAAAATTGTCAATGGCGTGCTGGTAGCGGCCCTGCCGGCGCGCAATCCTGCCGTAAGAAGAATGAATGTTACCCAATGTCAGATAGTCGTCGGTTTTCCGCAGAACCGATTCGGCTTCTTGCAGAATGTCGATCGCCTGTTTGGCATTGCCTTTCTGAAAAAACAGCCAGCTTTCCAGAACCCGCATCACGGCCGCCATCGGTTTGTGTCCCAGTTCGGAGGCGAGTTCCCTGCCCTTCACCGCGAAGGCCAACGATTGGTCGTACTCGCCCTTCATGCGCAGGCAACGCCCCTTCCAGAAATTGGCAATCGACATCACTTCTTTGTCATCGGTTTCCTCTTCGAGACCCAGCACAAATTCGAGATGCCGGATGGCTTCATCCTTCGATTCTTCCGCCATCGCCACCATGCCTTCGGCCATGCGCAGATGCAGGTATTCACAGAGGGGCAAGCGTGCCCGCACTTCTTTGGAAAATCGCGCGACGATCTCCTTGACCAGCCCGGGACGTTGGAAGCCGACGTCCACCCATTGAGCAAGGTAACCGGCGAACAGACCAGCGTTTTTCTTTTCTGGATCGAATGCCGTGAAGAGTTCGTTGTGTTCTTCGAGGCGCGACAAGCCGCGGGCCACCCGGCGGCAGACTAAGTCTTCCTTGAGCTGCGCTAGAAATTCATCCGGGATCTCAGCGGAGCGGCAGTTCATTTCTCGAGAGGATTACAAGGGTGCCCTACTCGATGTAATCATAAGCCTGCAAGGTCACAAATTCCGCGAAATCTGGGCTCGTCATCATGCGGTCGAAGAGTCCGGCGGCCTCGGCCATTCGGCTGCCCTTCAACTTGTTTTTCTGCTCGGTGATGATCTCTCGCACCAGTCCTTGCGTGACCACACGTCCGTCGCTGAGTTTGGCCCCGTGTTTTACCCATTGCCAAACTTGGGCGCGGCAGATTTCCGCGGTTGCCGCATCTTCCATAAGGTTGTAGATCGGCACGCAGCCCGAGCCACGCAGCCAGGATTCGAGATATTGCAAGCCCACATCGATGTTCCAGCGCAAACCTTCCTCGGTAATTTTGCCGTCCGGAACCGTCAGCAGGTCTCCGGCCGTGACGTGAACATCTTCCCGGCGGCGGCCAATCTGGTTCGGCTCCTTCATATGTGCGTCGAAAATCTCTTTGGCAATCGGCACCAGCCCGGGATGAGCTACCCAGGTGCCATCGTGGCCGGCGCGGACCTCGCGAAGTTTATCTTGCCGGACTTTTTCCAGCGCCTTCTCATTCGCCTCGGGATCATTCTTGATCGGAATCTGTGCCGCCATGCCGCCCATGGCGTGAATCCCGCGGCGGTGACAGGTCTGGATCAGGAGATCTACATATGACTTCAGGAAATGCCGGTCCATGGTTACTGTCGAACGGTCAGGCAGCACGAAATCCGGCCGATTTCGAAATTTCTTGATGAGGCTGAAGATGTAATCCCAACGTCCGCAGTTCAGGCCTGCCGAATGCTCGCGCAGTTCGTAGAGAACCTCGTCCATTTCGAACGCGGCGAGAATGGTTTCGACGAGCACCGTCGCGCGAATTGTGCCCCGCGGAATGCCAAGGTCATCCTGCGCAAAACAAAAGACATCGTTCCACAGGCGCGCTTCGAGATGGCTTTCCAGTTTTGGCAGATAAAAGTATGGCCCGGTGCCCTTATCAATCAAGCGCTTCGCGTTGTGAAAGAAATAAACTCCAAAATCGAATAACGAGCCTGAAATCGGCCGGCCATCGACGGTGAAATGCCACTCGTCGAGATGCCAGCCGCGCGGCCTCACCATCAGCGTCGCAACATGATCATTGAGCTGGTAGACCTTGCCCTCCGGACTCACATAACTGATGGAGCCCTCGACCGCATCCCATAGATTAGCTTGACCCTCAAGGTTGTTCTGCCAGGTGGGTGAATTCGAATCTTCGAAATCGGCCATGAACACGCTGGCCCCGGAATTCAAAGCGTTAATGATCATCTTGCGATCGACTGGGCCCGTGATCTCGACACGGCGATCGAGCAAGTCGTGCGGGATGGGAGCGACCTTCCATTCTCCTTCGCGGATCGCCGCGGTTTGGGGGAGAAAGTCCGGCATCTCTCCGGCATCGATCCGCTTCTGACGCGCTTGACGCCGGGCCAGAAGCTCCTGGCGGCGCGGCTCAAATTGGCGGGCCAATCGCGTCAAGAATCCAGTGGCTTCCAGGGTAAGAATTCTGGTCTCGACTTCGCTATGGAGGGCGGTGGTTGTTGTCATGCTGATCATTCTAAATGCGGGCCTGGAGAATGCCGCATGCACGCTAGTCCGAAACGGACTACTTATCCAATACGGACGATCCAGTTTGGAGCCTGCGCGCCCATGCGCTTTACTGATCCAGGGTCGGAAATAAACCGGAGGACGTCCATGACCATGCACCCACTGAGCGCAGCAGAAATGACCAAAGAATGGCACGCCAATCCCCGTTGGATTGGCACCAAGCGCCCTTATACCAGTCAGCAGGTGTTGAAGCTGCGCGGGTCCATTCAAATCGAACACACGCTGGCGCGGCTGGGCGCAGAACGTCTCTGGTGGCTGCTTCGCCACGAAGACTTTGTGCCGGCGCTCGGCGCTCTCACCGGCAATCAGGCGGTGCAACAGGTGCAGGCTGGCCTCAAGGCCATTTACCTCAGCGGCTGGCAGGTTGCCGCGGACGCGAACGACTCCGGGCACATGTATCCCGATCAAAGTCTCTATCCGGTGGATAGCGTTCCTAACGTGATTCGCCGTATCAACAACGCTCTTCTGCGCGCTGATCAGATTCATCATCTGGACGGAAAGAACGGCATGTATTGGATGGCGCCCATCGTTGCCGATGCCGAAGCCGGATTCGGCGGCACCTTGAATGCTTTCGAGCTGATGAAAGGAATGATCGAGGCCGGCGCGGCCTGCGTGCATTTCGAAGATCAGCTCTCTTCCGCGAAAAAATGCGGACATCTTGGCGGCAAAGTCCTGGTGCCGACTTCGGAGGCGATTCAGAAATTGATCGCCGCCCGCCTTGCGGCCGACGTGCTCGGCGTGCCCAGCCTCATCATGGCGCGCACCGACGCCAACAGCGCTCATCTCCTGACCAGCGACATCGATCCGCGCGACCGCGAATTCCTCACTGGCGAAAGAACGGCAGAGGGTTTCTTCGGCATTCACGGAGGTTTAGACTCTGCCATCGCGCGTGGCTTGGCTTATGCGCCGTATGCAGACTTGATCTGGTGCGAAACCTCCGAACCGAACGTCGAAGAGGCGCGGCGCTTTGCCGCCGCCATTCACGCCAAGTATCCCGGCAAACTGCTGGCCTATAATTGCTCGCCTTCGTTCAACTGGAAAAAGAAACTGGATGATGAAACCATCGCCAACTTTCAGACGGAATTGGCGAAGATGGGATACAAGTTTCAGTTCGTGACTCTCGCCGGATTCCATGCTCTCAACTTGAGCATGTTCGAGCTGGCCCGAGGTTACAAAGACGCCGGCATGACTGCGTATTCTCGCCTGCAGGAAAAAGAATTCAGCCGGGAAGCCGAATATGGGTATCAGGCCGTGAAGCACCAGCGCTTCGTGGGCACGGGTTACTTCGACGCGCTCACCCAGGTGATCTCCGGAGGCCTGGCGTCGACCACCGCGCTGAACGGGTCGACGGAGCAGGAGCAGTTCTCGGAGATGAAGCCTCAGGTGCGTCCAAAACGTGGTCCGGATGCAGCCTGTCAGCCGATTCTGGGCGAGTGCCCGTCAACCAATATGGTTCCGGAGATCATGTCCGCCCACGAAGACTCTCTCCTTCCCTCCGGCGATTAGCAGAAAGGCGTTCGAGGAAGGAAAACACCGTGGTAACCGTGTCTGCACGTCCAGCCCGCTTTCTGCCTGTTTTGGACGAGCTGCGCCAAGACAAAGTATCCCGCAGGTAATCGCGACGCAGATCTCTTCTTGTGCCTTTTTGCGGGCAGGCGTCTCTCACCTTTCCCCACTTTATACAGGAATAACTGTAGAGCCATCCCTCACCCCCTGTGATAACAATAGCCTCGCGCGGGACTACCAATTATTTGCTTTCCTCGGATTGACAATTTGACAACGGGGTTCGCCCAATCGCGATCTTGAGAATACTCGCGGAGGCAATCCGCAACCTAGAGCCAATAGCACGAAATTAGAGTTGTCGTCTTTTTCCTAATCCGGAAAAGCACCATACGGCGGAGAAGCAGGCCATGAAATCTCAAACGCGTCAGTCGGCGGAAGAAAACGTCAAGCCGGGAGAATCCAGCGTTGCGACACTTAAGCGGGAAGCAGAATCGGAAGCGCGCGCCAAAACTAACGGCCACTCTCGCTCCGATGGCCAAGCAGTGTCGCACCAGGATCTCGAAGCAATTCTATCCAGCCTGCAGACGGTTCGCGATGGCGACTTTTCTGTTCGCCTTCCCGGTTCATGGACAGGGATTGCCGGGAAAATTGCAGACACGTTCAACGATATCGTCGCCGCCAACCAGCACATGGCGGTCGAACTGAAGCGCGTCGGCCAGGCGGTGGGTAAAGAAGGAAGAACCAGAGAGCGCACTCGCTTCCACGAGTCGCGTGGAGCCTGGGGTGAGATGGAGGTTTCCGTCAACACGCTGATTGGTGACCTGCTGCGGCCAACAGCGGAAGTTACGGGCGCGATCGCAGCGGTCGCGCAGGGCAACCTGACTCAAACCGTGCGGCTGGATGTCGACGGCCGGCCACTGGAAGGCGAGTTCCTGCGCTCGGCCAATATCGTCAACACCATGATTCAGCAGCTCGGCATCTTCACCGCCGAAGTGACGCGCGTGGCCCGCGAAGTGGGCACCGATGGCAAGCTCGGCGGTCAAGCGCTCGTTCCGGGCGTGGCAGGAACCTGGAAGGACCTGACCGATTCGGTCAATTCGATGGCCAGCAACCTCACCGGGCAGGTGCGCAACATCGCCGAAGTGGCGACGGCGGTGGCCAGCGGCGATTTGTCGCGCAAAATCACCGTGGACGTGCGCGGCGAAATTCTACAGCTCAAAGAAGCCATCAATACCATGGTGGACCAGCTGCGTTCCTTCGCTTCTGAAGTCACTCGCGTGGCGCGCGAAGTTGGTTCCGAAGGCAAGCTCGGCGGCCAAGCTGTAGTGCCCGGCGTTGCCGGAACCTGGAAAGACCTGACCGATTCGGTCAACGCGATGGCCGGAAACCTGACGGCGCAGGTCCGCAACATAGCTGAAGTGACGACTGCGGTGGCCCGCGGCGATTTGTCGCGCAAAATCACAGTGGACGTGAAAGGCGAAATTCTCGAACTCAAGAACACCATCAACACGATGGTCGACCAGTTGAACGCATTCGCCGGGGAAGTCACGCGCGTGGCCCGCGAAGTTGGGACGGAAGGCAAGCTCGGTGGCCAGGCGCAGGTGCCTGACGTCGCCGGAACCTGGAAAGACCTCACGGACAACGTCAACTTTATGGCCGGCAACCTGACCGCGCAGGTGCGTAACATCGCCGAAGTGGCAACTGCCATCGCCAGTGGCGATCTTTCCCGCAAAATCACCGTGGACGTGCGCGGCGAGATTTTACAGCTCAAAGAAACTCTGAACACGATGGTCGATCAGCTCAACCGCTTCGCCGGCGAAGTGACTCGCGTGGCGCGCGAGGTCGGTAGCGAAGGGCGGTTGGGTGGTCAGGCCAATGTCCCCGGCGTGGCCGGAACCTGGAAGGATCTCACC
>Ga0335073_10003031_pt1 | contig 23231 bp, 21 predicted proteins | sample Lox_Sample_22_FD_207093 | JGI IMG/M metagenome (GOLD analysis project Ga0335073, IMG submission 207093) | Soil microbial communities from Loxahatchee National Wildlife Refuge, Florida, United States - Lox_Sample_2.2 | ecosystem: Environmental > Terrestrial > Soil > Wetlands | place: USA... | reverse complement strand
CAGCAGCCGAGGACCCGGCCGCTGCGGGTCCGCTACCCCGACGTCATGGCCGACGTGCTGGACCGGACGCTGGCGCTGGCCGCCCGCGCTGCGGCCGCGGGGGTGGATCCCGGCCGGATCATCATCGACGCAGCGCACGACTTCGGCAAGAACACCTGGCACTCGCTGGAGATCACCCGGCGCCTGCCGGAGCTTGTGGCGACCGGCTGGCCGGTCCTGGTGTCGGTGTCCAACAAGGACTTCATCGGCGAGGCCCTGGACCTCCCGGTCGAGCAGCGCGTGCCGGGCACGCTGGCCGCGACGTCGGTGTGCGCCTGGCTCGGGGCCCGGGTCTTCCGCGCCCACCAGGTCACCCAGACCCGCCAGGTGCTTGACATGGTCTCCGCCATCCGCGGCGACATCCCGCCCGCCCGCGCGGTCCGCGGCCTCGCCTAGCGCGCCATGCGCGCCGAGTCGCTGGTTTGCGCCGAATTAGAATGATCACAACGCAATAGCAGGGGTAACAACGTACTGGCTCGGTTTCAGTGGGAGCGGTCAACCTGTGGCCGGCCGGCCGACCCGGGATACGGACGTCCGCAGTGGCCATGTGCGGCCGTCCGAAAATGCGGCTGCGTCCGAAACCCGTCGCCACGGCCCCGTGGTTCCCGACATATAGGATATCCCGGGCGGCCTCGGCGGCCGCTCAATGACGTGAACGGGCCACCACCGCGACTCTGTTAGCAGCGTTGGGACTCCGCCGCCATTGGCGGGAGCGGCCCGGGGCTGCGCCAGCCCGCGGGCGCGGGCCGCGCCAGCCCGCCAGTGAGTTAACCGCCCGCGCAGCCCGCGGGCGCGGGCGGGGCGGCCGAACGTTACGCGCGAGCGCTACTTCACCGTCACCGGGCCCGCGCCGGCGAACGAGGAGTAGGCCGTCGACGTGATCGGCTTGGCGCTGCTGGACGTGTTGCACTTGCCGTTCGACAGCCTGGGCCCCGTGGCGCGCAACAGCGCGGCGAGGGTGAAGTTGCCGGTGGCGCCGGCCCAGGAGCCGGTCGACTTCGAGCCGACGATCGTGGCCGGGACCGCGATCTTGTCCGTGAACTGGCAGGTCGTCGGGTTGCCGGTGGCGACGCCGTTGCCGACGTCCCGGTCCAGCACGATCACGAGCTTGCCCGCCTTGGTGTCGAAGGTGTGCTCGTCGCCCTTCTTGTTGCCGCCGCTGCCCAGGGTGACGGTGCCGGTGGTGGTGACCGGCCCGCTGAACGTCAGGTGGAACGTCGACGTGCTCGCCAGGGCTGGCGCGCCGGTGAGCACGCCGGAGAAGCGCTCGGTGCCGGAGGTGGCTGCGGCGTGGCTGGAGAAGGCGGCGGCGCCCAGGCCGGCGGCGGCCAGGGTCAGCGCCGAGATGATCTTTCTCATGATCCCCCCGTTCGGTCGCCCCGGGGCACGGGCCGCCAGGGCCACGGGCCGCCAGGGCCACGGGACGTGATGTCCTGGAGATCGATATCGCCAGCCTGAGAGCTCGCTAACCTGCCCTCGGAGGGTGGTTTCCGGGCCGGCCTAACCTGGCCTAACCTGCCTAAGGGGTGGTTTCCGGGCCGGCGGAACGGGACAGGGAGTGGGCATGCCTGAGGTCGCGCTCGACGGGCGGGCGGTGCTGGTGTTCGGCGCGGGCGGGGCGCTCGGCGCCGGCGTGGCGGCGGCCTTCGCCGAGGCGGGCGCGACGGTCACCGGGGTGGACCTGGTGGAGCCCGCGGCGGACCGCCGGCGCGGCGGCGTCCGCTACCTGGCCGCGGACGTGGGCGACGACGACGCCGTCCGGGTGCTGTTCGACGCGGCGCCGCCGCCCTGGGCGGTGCTCAACACCGTGGGCGGGTTCGCCGGGGACCGGCCGCTGGCCGAGCTCGACCTGACCGAACTGGCCGGCCAGCTCTCGCTGAACCTGGTGACCGCCGCCGTGATCACCAAGCACGCGCTGCGGGTCATGCAGCCGGCCGGCCAGGGCCGCATCGTGCACACGGCCAGCCGGGCCGGCGTGGTCACCTCGGGCTACGGGTTTCCCTACTCGGTAAGCAAGGCCGGGGTGCTGCACCTGGTCTCGATGGCGGCCGACGAGGTGCGCGGCAGCGGCATCACCGTGAACTGCGTGGTCCCCAGCATCATCGACACCCCGGTCAACCGGGCCGCCATGCCGAACGCCAACCACGTCGCCTGGCCCAAGGTCCCCGACGTCGCCCGGACCTACGTGTACCTGGCCAGCCCGGGAGCCGGCCTGGTGAACGGCGCCGCGATCCCGGTCTGACCCGGCCGCGGGGCTGGCTACGCACGGTAACCCCGCAGTCCGGGTTGCGGAACCCAGGTGTAGTTTGTTCCTGGCGAGGATGATGTGACGTACCCGGCGATCTGAGGGGGCAGATGGCCATGGGGGTCGAGGTCGTTTCGCAGGCGGTCCGGCGCGGCCCGGGGCCCGGGCCGGTGACGCTGTCGGTCAACGGCCAGGAGCATGAGCTGGACATCGAGCCGCGGGTCAGCCTGCTGGATGCGCTGCGCGAGCGCCTGGGGCTGACCGGCTCCAAGAAGGGCTGCGACCAGGGAACGTGCGGGGCCTGCACGGTGTGGGTGGACGGCCGCCGGGTCCTGGCCTGCCTGACGCTGGCGGCGGCCTGCGAGGGCCACGAGGTCACCACGATCGAGGGGCTGGCCCCCGGCGGGGAACTGCACCCGATGCAGGCCGCGTTCATCACCCACGACGCCTTCCAGTGCGGCTACTGCACGCCGGGCCAGGTCATGTCCGCGGTCGCGCTGCTCGCGGAGGGCCACGCCGCCGACGACGCGCAGATCGCCGAGTGGATGAGCGGCAACCTGTGCCGCTGCGCGGCCTACCCGAACATCCGGGCCGCGATCCGCGAGGTCCGCGACGCCGGGGACGGCTGAGCATGCGGCCGATCAGCTACGCGCGGGCCGCAAGCGTCGACGAGGCCATCGCCGCGGTCCGGGCCGACGGCGGGGGCGCGTTCCTGGCCGGCGGCACCACCGAGGTAGACCTCCTGCGGCAGAACGTGGTGACGCCCCGGCTGCTGGTCGACATCAACGACCTGCCGCTGAGCGGGGTCGACGAGCTGCCCGACGGCGGGCTGCGGATCGGCGCGCTGACCCGGATGAGCGACCTCGCGCAGGCGCCGGGCGTGACCAGGGACTTCCCGCTGATCGCCGAGGCGCTGACGCTCGGCGCCTCGGCGCAGCTGCGGAACATGGCCACGATCGGCGGCAACCTGTGCCAGCGCGTGCGCTGCGGGTACTTCCGCGACGCCGCGTCGCCGTGCAACAAGCGCGACCCCGGCAGCGGCTGCGCGGCGCTGAGCGGGTTCAACCGCGGGCACGCGGTCCTCGGCACGAGCGACTGGTGCATCGCCACGCACCCGAGTGATCTCGCCGTCGCCCTGGTTGCCGTCGACGCGGTCGTGCACACCCGCGGGCCGGGCGGCGAACGGGCCATCGCCGTCGACGACTTCTTCCTGCTGCCCGGGGACACCCCGGAGCTGGAGCACCCGCTGGATCACGGCGAGCTGATCGTCGCGGTCGAGGTGCCGCCCACCCCGATCGCGCGCCGGTCGGCCTACCTGAAGTTCCGCGACCGGGAGTCGTATGAGTTCGCGCTGGCCTCCGTGGCGGCGGCGCTGCGCGTCGAGGACGGCGCGATCGCCGGGGTACGGCTGGCGCTCGGCGGGGTCGCCACCGTGCCGTGGCGCGCCCGCAAGGCCGAGCGGTTCCTGATCGGACGCCCGGCCGAGCCGGCCAGCTTCGCCGAGGCGGCCGGCCAGGAGCTGGCCGGCGCCAGGACCCGTCCGCTGAACGCGTTCAAGGTCGAGCTGGCCCGGCGGGCCATCGTCCGCGCGCTGACCACCCTCACCGACGCGACCCGCACGCAGCCGAGGGAGGCGCGATGACCGCGGCCATAGGCCAGGAGGTCAGCCGGGTCGACGGCCCGGCGAAGGTCCGGGGGCAGGCGCGGTACTCCGGCGAGATCGCGGTGCCCGACCTGGCCTACGCCGCGATCGTCGGCGCCGGGATCGCCAGCGGGCGGGTCATCTCGATCGACACAACGGAGGCCGAGCGGGCCGAGGGCGTGGCCGGGATCCTGACCCACCGCAACACGCCGAAGGTGAACCACGTGCCGCTGGTCCCGTCGCTGCTGGGCGCCCCGGCTCCGGGCGAGACGTTCTTCCCGATGCAGGACGATGCCGTGCACTACGCCGGCCAGCCGGTCGCGGTCGTGATCGCCGACACCCTGGAGCGGGCCGGGCACGCGGCCACGCTGGTGCAGGTCAGCTACGCGGAGACGCCGGCGGTCACCACGATCGACCAGGGCCGCGGCGACTCCTACCTGCCGGAGAAGCTGTTCGGCGGCATCATGCCCGCGCAGGTGCGGCGCGGCGACGTCGAGCAGGGGCTCGCCGCGGCCGGCGTGCGGGTCGAGGCGGCGTTCCGGTTCGCCGCCAACCACCACAACGCCCTGGAGATGCTGACCACCACCGCGCAGTGGGACGGCGACCAGCTCACGCTGCACGACTCGTGCCAGGGGATCAAGGCCGTCCAGCTGACCGTGGCCGCGCTGCTCGGGCTCTCGCCGTCCAAGGTCCGGGTGCTGACCCACTTCATCGGCGGCGCGTTCGGCTCCAAGGCGATGGTCTGGCCGCACGTGACCCTGGCCGCGCTGGCCGCCCAGTACGTCCGGCGCCCGGTGCGGCTGACGGTGTCGCGCGGGCAGATGTTCACCTCGTGCGGCCACCGCGAGCAGCAGGAGCAGCGGATCGAGCTCGGGGCCGGCCGCGACGGCAGGCTCACCGCGATCCGCCACCACAAGATCTCGGTGACCTCGCCGTTCGACGACTGGGCCGAGCCCGCGTTCGGCGTGGCCTCGCAGCTGTACGCCTGCCCGAACCACGAGGGCACGCACCGCCTGGTGCGCGGCAACACGATGACGCCGACGTTCACCCGCGGGCCTGGCGAGGCGGTCGGCGTTTTCACGCTCGAGTGCGCGATGGACGAGCTGGCCGCCGAGCTCGGCATTGACCCGGTCGAGCTGCGGCTGCGCAACATCAGCGACGTCGACCCGGGCACCGGCCACCCGTGGTCCAGCCACGGCCTGCGCGAGTGCATCGAGCGCGGTGCCCGGCGCTTCGGCTGGGCCGGACGAGACCCGCGGCCGCGCTCGGGGCGCGACGGCCACTGGCTGACCGGCACCGGCATGGCGCTGGCGGGCTACCCGGTCGTGTTCTTCATGCGCACGCAGCGGGCCCGGGCGCACATGTACGCCGACGGAACCGCGATCGTGCAGACCGCGACCCAGGAGTTCGGCACCGGGATGGCCACGGCGATGACCCAGGTGGCCGCCGACGGGCTCGGCATCGACCTGGGCAACGTGCGGTTCGAGTTCGGCGACACCGACCTGCCGACCTCCGGCTCGCCGGTGGGCTCGAGCGGCGCGATGATGGTCGGCGCCGCCGTGCACAACGCGGCCGTCGCGCTGCGCGAGCAGCTGATCGCGCTGGCCGTCGGCGACGGCCAGTCCCCGCTGCACGGCGCCGACCCGGCCCGCGTGGTCGTGGCCGAGGGCCTGATGACGCTCGGCGGCGACGGCGGCACCGGGGAGACCTACGCCAGCCTGATGCAACGCCACCTGATGAACGACGCGGAGGCCATCGGCAGCTGGGACCCGCCGCCGCTGGACACCCCGTACGGGCTGGCGACCTTCGGCGCCCAGTTCGCCCGGGTGGCGGTCGACGCCGACCTGGGGCTGATCCGGGTCCGGCAGATGACCGGCGCGTTCGCCCCCGGCCGGGTGCTCAACCCCCGGACCGCCCGCAGCCAGCTGATGGGCGGCATGCTCTGGGGCATGAGCCAGGCGCTGCTCGAGGGTACCCGCATGGACCCCAACCTCGGCCGGTGGGCCAACACCAGCCTGGGCGACTACCTGGTGCCGGTGAACGCCGACGCGCCGGACGTGGAGGTCGAGCTTGTCGAGGTCACCGACGAGGTCGCGGGCCCGCTGGGGGTCAAGGGCGTCGGCGAGATCGGGCAGGTCGGCTCCGGCGCGGCGATCGCCAACGCGGTCTACCACGCCACCGGCTGCCGGCCCAGGGAGCTGCCGATCTCCGTCGAGCACCTGCTGACCCAGCTGTAGACCAAGTCGGCGCTGCCGGCGATCTCGCCGGCACGAGTGGTAACCTCTTGTCCGCCCGGCGGAACACAGCGGGAGGACGCGCGACGTGCCTGGCGATCCTAAGCTCGCCGTGGTCGAGGCAGTCCGCGCGGCGATCGTGCGCGGCGACTACGCGCCGAATCAGCGGCTGATCGAGACCGACCTGTGCGAGCGCTTCGGCACCACGCGGTTCATCGCGCGGGCCGCCCTGCAGGAGCTGTCCGCCCGCGGCCTGGTCGAGTTCCTGCCCAACCGCGGCGCCCGGGTGCGCAACATCTCGCTGGACGAGGCCATCGAGATCACCGAGATCCGCCGGCTGCTCGAGGGCCACGCCGCCTACCGGGCCGCCGAGCGGGTGACCGATGCGGAGGCGGCCGGGCTGCGCGCGATCATCGCGGACATGCAGGCCGCGGTGGACCGGTCCGAGCTGCTGCGCTACATCGACCTGAACACCCAGCTGCACGCCGCGATCCGCGACATCTCGCAGCACCAGGTCTCGGCCCGGATGCTGATGCAGCTGCACGACCAGATGGTCCGTCACCACTTCATCCTGGCGCTCGGCGGGAACCGGCCTGCGGTCTCGCTGCCGCAGCACGAGGCGATCGTGATGGCGATCACCGCGCGCGAGCCGCAGCCCGCGCAGCGCGCCATGCACGAGCACCTGTCCAGCGTGATCGAGGCGCTGCAGGCGCTCGCCGTGGCCGGCGTTCCCGTCTGACCGCCGCGCGCCGCGCGGATCGGCGCCAAAATCCAGACCATCATTTCGAACGCTCAGCCACCCGCCGGCTCACGACCGCCGCCGGTGATCTGGACGGGTGGTGCCACCACGCTCGGCCGCGCGCCGGCTCACGACCGCCGCCGGTGATCTGGATGGGTGGTACCACGCACCCGAAGATGGGTGCTGGTCCGGCTACCGCGCGACACCGGGTTTACCTAGCGTTTCGTGCATGGCGGAGATCGAGGCACGCATCGAGGTGTCGGGCGTGCACAAGCGCTTCGGGTCGACCGTCGCACTCGACGGGATGAGCTTCACTGTCCCGCCCGGCCAGGTGACCGGATTCGTCGGCCCCAACGGCGCGGGAAAGTCGACCACGATGCGGGTGATACTCGGCCTGGACGCGCCCGACGCCGGCACCGCGCTGATCGGCGGGCAGCCGTACCGCAGGCTGCACCCCCCGCTGTGCCACGTGGGCTCGCTCCTGGACGCCTCCGCGATCCAGCCCGGGCGCTCGGCCCGAAACCACCTGATCTGGCTCGCCTACTCCCAGGGCCTGAGGGCGAGCCGGGTCGACCTGGTGATCGAGCAGACCGGCCTGGCCAAGGTGGCCAGGCGCAAGGCCGGCGGTTTCTCGCTCGGCATGAAACAGCGGCTCGGGATCGCCGCGGCGATGCTCGGCGACCCGGCGGTGCTGATGTTCGACGAGCCGGTCAACGGGCTGGACCCGGAGGGAATCGTCTGGATCCGCGGGTACCTGCGGTCGCTGGCCGCCGAGGGCCGGGCGGTGCTGGTGTCCAGCCACCTGATGAGCGAACTGGAGGACACCGCCGATCACCTGGTCGTGGTGGGCCGCGGCAAGGTGATCGCGGACACCAGCGTCCATGACCTGCTCGCGCGGGCGTCGGGCGGCCGGGTCGAGCTGCGCACGTCCGCCCGCGGCGAGGCGATGCGGGTGCTCGCCGGCGCCGGAGCCGAGGTCACGCCGTCGGGGGCCGACATGGTCACGATCTCCGGGCTGCCCGCCGAGCAGGTCGTGGCGTTGCTCGGCCGCGGCGGCGTCCCGTTCTCCGAGGTCGCCGCGCACCGGGCCACGCTGGAGGAGGCCTACATGGAACTCACCCGTGACGCCGTCGAGTTCCGTGCCGAGCCCGTGCAGGAGAAGACGCCATGATCGGCGAGGTGACGCCGGTGCGCGGCAGCCCGATGGCCGGGCACGACGGGTTCGCCCAGTTGCTGCGGGCCGAGTGGGCCAAGTTCCGGACCGTGCGCGGCTGGGTTGTCACCCTGGTTCTCGCGGGGCTGCTGACCGTGGGGGTAACGCTGGCGCTGGGCAACGCCGGCAACAGCGGCGGCCTTCCCGCGGTGGTGACCGGGCCGGGCGGCGTGGCGGTGAACGACAGCTTCTACTTCGTGCACCGTTCGCTGGCCGGAAACGGCAGTATCACCGCCGCGGTGACCTCGCTCGCGTCTCCCCGTCAGCGGGAGGGCACCATGGCGTGGGCCAAGGCGGGGATCATCGTCAAGGACGGCACCCGGCCCGGGTCGGCGTACGCGGCCGTCATGGCGACCCCGGGCCACGGGGTCGCGATGCAGTACGACTTCACCCACGACATCGCCGGACTGCCCGGCGCGGTCTCGGCGTCCTCGCCCCGCTGGCTGCGGCTGGTCCGTTCCGGCGACACGGTCACCGGCTACGACTCCGCCGACGGCCGTCACTGGACCGTGATCGCAAGCGCCAGGCTCCCCGGGCTGCCCTCGACCGCGGCGGCCGGGCTGTTCGTGGCCTCGCCCCAGGCGTATCAGAGCGGCAATGGCTACGTGCCCACGCAGGCCCGCGCGACGTTCGACGATCTGGGCCTGCGGGGCGGGTGGTCGCCTGGCGGGTGGGGCCAGTGTGAGGTCGGCGCGGGCCAGGACGGCGGCTGCGCACCGCCTCCCAGAGGGATACCGCTGCAGGCGGCGAGCGAGTCCGGCGGCACGTTCACCGTGAACGGCACCGGCGACATCTCTCCCTACGTGCCGATCGTGGACATCCTCGGCGGCATCATGAAGGCCGGCTCGCTGGCCGGGCTGGTCGCGCTGATCGCGCTGAGCGGGGTGTTCGTCAGCTCCGAGTACCGGCGCGGGATGATCCGCACGACGTTCGCCGCGAGCCCGCGGCGCGGCCGGGTCGTTCTCGCGAAGGCCATCGTCGTCGGCGTGCTGGCGTTCGCCGTCGGCCTGGCCGGCTCGGCGATGGCGCTCACGATCACCGGGCCGCGACTGCGGTCGAACGGATGGACGCCGCCCATCTACCCGCTCGTGTCGCTGGGCACCGGGACCGGGCTGCGGATCGTGGCCGGCACCGCGGTGGTGCTCGCGCTCGCCGCGGTCTTCACCCTTGCCGTCGCCGTCATGCTGCGGCGCAGCGTCGGCGCGATCACGGTCGGCATCGCGCTGTTCGTGGGCCCGTGGCTGGTCGCCGCGGCCGCCGGCCAGCCGGCCGGGGCGTTCCTGCTGAGCGCGACGCCGTTCGCCGGGACCGCCGTCCAGCAGGGCGTGCAGCATTACCCGCAGTCCAGCGCCGTGTGCCTGGCGTCACACGGCTGCTACCCGCTGGCGCCCTGGGACGGCGTCGCCGTGCTGGCCGCCTGGACCGCGGCGGCCCTCGCGGCTTCGGTGTACGTGGTGCGCCGGAGGGACGCGTGACCGGCGTCGCGGGGCCGGCCCCGTCGCTGACGCGCGCGCCGGCGAGCACGATGCCCGCGGCCGTGCGCGCGGAATGGATCAAGCTGCGCACCGTGTCGGGCCCGGGCTGGCTGCTGCTTGCCTGCGCCGTGGTGACGATAACGGTCAGCGCGGCGGTGGTGTCGGTGGAGAAGTGCTCGTCGGCGTCGTGCGCGGTGGACGCCACGAAGGTCAGCCTGGTCGGCGTCCAGGTGGGGCAGGCCGCCGTCGCCGTCCTTGCCGTCATCGTGATCGGCGGCGAATACGCGACGGGCATGATCCGGGTCACGCTCGCCGCGGTGCCGCGGCGCCCGGTCATGCTGGCCGCCAAGGCCGCCGCCGTCGCGGTCGTGACCGCGGCGGCGGGGATCATCGCCGTGGCCGGCTCGCTGCTGGCCGGCCGGATCTTCCTGCCCGGCAACGGCTTCACCGCGGCGCACGGCTACGCGGCGCTGTCGGTCACGCACGGGCCGACGCTGCGCGCCGCCGCCGGCTCGGTGCTGTACCTGATGCTGGTGGCGTTGCTCAGCCTCGGCGTCGCGGCCGCCGTCCGGGATACCGCGGCCGCGATCGCGATCGTGCTGGGGGTGATGTACGTGGTGCGCGGGGTGAGCGGCCTCGTCCTTGACCCCGCCTGGCAGCACCGCGTCGGCCGGGTCGCGCCGATGAACGCCGGGCTGGCCATCCAGTCCACCACGAACCTGGGCAAGCTGCCCATCGCCCCGTGGGCCGGTCTCGGCGTGCTCGCCGCGTGGGCCGCGGCGGCACTGCTCGCGGGCCTGCTTTTGCTCCGGCTGCGCGATGCCTGAGCGAACCATGCCACGCCGCCCGGACCACCAGGACGCGGCACAGCCGACGATCCCGGCGCTCGCGCGCCGCCTCTGGATGGGAGTCATGCGATGAGCGTTCTCGAACTGCGCTCGATCTCCAAGGTGTACGGCAAGGGCGCCGCCGAGGTGCAGGCGCTGCGCGACGTCAGCCTGTCCGTCCCGGCGGGCATGATGGTCGCGGTCATGGGGCCGAGCGGTTCTGGCAAGTCGACGCTGCTCACGATCGCGGGGACGCTCGAGGAGCCGACTTCGGGCGCCGTCCTGGTCGGCGGCCGGGACGTGGCGGCGATGTCGGGTGGGGCCAGGGCGCGGCTGCGCCGCCGCACGATCGGCTACGTCTTCCAGGACTTCAACCTGCTGCCCGGCCTGACCGCGGCGGAGAACGTGTCGATGCCGCTTGAGCTGGACGGGATGAGCCCGCGCCGCGCGCACCTGGCCGGTATCAAAGCCCTCGAGGACCTCGGGCTCGGCGACCGGGCCGCGCGGTTCCCCGACCAGCTGGCCGGAGGGGAGCGGCAGCGGGTCGCGATCGCCCGCGCCGTGGTCGGGGAGCGGTCGCTGCTGCTGGCCGACGAGCCGTCCGGCGCGCTCGACTCCGTCAACGGCGAGGCCGTGATGCGGCTCATCCACGCGTACTGCGAACGCGGCACCGCCGCCGTCGTCGTCACCCACGACGCCCACCTCGCCTCCTGGGCGGACCGGGTCGTGCTCCTGCGCGACGGCCGCCTCGTGGAACAGACCGTTTCCCCGGCCGGGCCCGAGCCGCTGCTGGAGCAGCCGTCATGAGCATGCCGACGATGGAGCGCGACCGCCCGGCCCGCGAGCCCGACGATCCCCGGCGCGGTTCCGCCGCCCGGCGCGCGCTGTCCCGCTGGTCGCTGCGCCTCGCCGTCCGCGAGTGGAAGCAGCGGATCCTTATCGTCTTGCTGATCACCGTGGCGACCGCCGCGACGCTGTTCGGCATCGCGGTCGCCTCCGCCGCCCCCGGCGCGCCGAACGCCGGGACTTTCGGCACCGCGTCGACGCTCGTCCAGCTGCCGGGGAACACGCCCGGCCTGGCCGGCGTCATCGCGCGGATCGAGAAGGCCTACGGCGCGGCGAGCGTGATCTACGACCAGCCGGTCGCCACCGGCCAGACCGGCGGCGCCGACCTGCGCGCCCAGGACCCGAACGCCCCGTACACGCGCGTGCTGCTCGCGCTCGACTCCGGTCACTATCCGGTCACGGCCGGCCAGGCCGCGGTCACCGCGGGGCTCGCCCAGCTCTACGGGCTGCGGATCGGCTCGGTCTGGCACGTCCCGGCGACCGCCGGCGCGGCCGCCGGCCGCTCCTTCACCGTCACCGGCATCGTCGAGAACCCGTCCGATCTGCTCGACGAGTTCGCCCTCGTGCCGCCCGGTCAGATCGCCGCGCCGCAGCGGGTACGGATCTTCCTCGGGATATCGATGGACTCGGCCGCCGCGTCGGGGGCAGGCGACGTCATCCCGGAGAGCGCGACCGTCACCGAGCCCGCGCCGAAGAACTCCGTCGTCTCCGCGGCGGCGATCGTGCTGATCGTCTCGGTGCTCGGCCTGGCCTTCATCGGCCTGGTCGCGTCCGCCGCGTTCACCGTGATGGCCCAGCGCAGGCAGCGCGCCCTCGGCATGCTCGCCTCGCTCGGCGCCACCGAGCGCGACGTCCGGTTCGTGCTGCTCGTCGACGGCCTGGTGGCCGGCGTGCTCGGCGCGATCATTGGCGCAGCCATCGGGTTCGGCCTCTGGTTCTGGTACTACCCGCACCTGGAGACCGCCACCGCGCACCGCACCGACCCGCTCGCCCTGCCCTGGGCGGCCGTGGTCATCGGCCTGCTGCTCGCCGTGGCCACCTCCGTCATCGCCGCCGCCTGGCCGGGCCGCGCGGTCAGCAAGACGCCCGTAGTGGCCGCGATCTCCGGCCGGGTCGCCCCTCCGCACGTGATCACGCGCTCGCTGCGGCCCGGTCTCCTCTTCCTGGTCGGCGGCCTGTTCGTGCTGTTCTTCTCCGGCGGCTGGAACGGCGGGAGCGCCGACAGCTATCTGGTCGTCGCCGCCCTGATCGCCTGCGTGATCGCGGGCGCCCTGCTCGCCCCGTTCGTCGTGGACCGGCTCGCCCTGCTGGCCTGGCGCGCCCCGCTGGCCACCCGGCTGGCGCTGCGCGACCTCGCCAGGTACCGGTCCAGGTCGGGCGCGGCGCTTGCGGCGGTCTCGTTCGCGGTGTTCCTCGCCACGCTCACGATCATCATCGCGAGCGTCCAGAACGACAACGTGCTCAACTACGACGCCCCGAACATGGCGTCCGGCCAGCTCATCTTCTACGCGCCCGGCAACGACCCGGCCCAGTACCAGCCGGGCCAGCCCACCCCGGCCGCCAAGCTCGCCGCCACCAGGCACGCGGCGGGCACGCTCGCCGCCCAGCTGCACGCGCCCGCCCCGCTCGAGCTCGACCTGGCGGTCAGCGTCAACGTGGCTGCGCCTGGCCAGCCCACGCAGAACCAGCCCGGCGGGCTTGGCTCGGTGGACAGGCCGCAGGGGGCCGCGAGCTTCATGTACGTGGCCACCCCGGCGCTGCTCAAAGCGTTCGGCATCAGCGCGAGCAAAGTCAACCCGGCCGCCGACGTGCTCACCATGCGCGCCGGGCTGCCATCGACCGGGGGCCTCGCGCTGGTCAGCGGCAGTTTCCTGGCCCAAGGGCCGCCCGGGTGCCCCGCCGGGATGTGCCTGCTCAACCCGGTCATCCAGGAGGTCGCCAAGCTGCCGGCCGGCACGGACGTGCCGAACACCGTGATCATGCCGAACGCGGTCAGGGCGCTGCACGAGACGGCCGTCCCGGTCGGCTGGCTGATCCAGGCCCCGGCCGCGCTCACCCCGGTGCAGATCAACGCGGCCCGGCAGGCTGCCGTCGCCCTCGGCACGACGATCGAGACCAAGTCCGGCCAGCTCAGCCTCGGTCAGATCAGCCGCGGCGCCACCGTCGGCGGCATCCTGCTCGCGCTCGGCGTGCTGGCGATGACCGTCGGCCTGATCCGCTCTGAGACCGCCGGCGACCTGCGCACGCTCACCGCGACGGGAGCGGGCTGGCGCACCCGCCGGGCGCTCACCGGCGTCACCGCGGCGACGATCGCGCTGCTCGGCGCCGCGCTCGGCACGATCACCGCGTTCCTGGCCGAGCTCACGTGGGCGCACTCGAGCCTCACGCAGACGTTCGGCAGCGTGCCGTGGTCCGATATCGGGCTGCTGGTCATCGGCATGCCGCTGATCGGCGCCGCGGCCGGCTGGCTGCTCGGCGGCCGCGCCCCGGCCGCCGTCGCCCGCCAGCCCATGGAGTAGCTCTTCCCGGGACGCGGGATGGGTGATACCACCCATCCCGCGGTAGGTGCTGGCTCGCTCCCGCTGGGCGGGGCGTCTGTGTAACGTGGCGGGTGATGCAGTGCGCTGGCCGGAGGCGCAGGTGAGCGGGTGGCTGCGCGGCCATCCGTGGCACGCCGACGGCCTGCTGGCCGCCGCGCTGCTGGCGTTCAGCTTGCCCCAGGTCGCCGCGGGGGCGCCACCCGGTGCATGGATCGGTGCAGCGGTGATGCAGGCCAATTTCGCCGTGGTCACTGTCGTGCTTGCCGGCACCGTGATCGCGCGCCGCCGCTATCCGGTGGCCGCGTTCGCCGTCGCGGCGTTGATCGGCGCCGCGCAGATCGCCTTCGGCGTGCAGCCCGGAGTCCCGGGCCCGTTCTTCCCGCTGCAGCCGACCAACGCCGACGTCGCGATCCTGGTGCTGCTGTACACGCTGGCCGCGTACCGGCCGCGCCCGGTGTCCATCGCCGGGCTGATGCTCTGCCTGGTCGGCTCGGCGGTGGCCATCGGCCGCTGGTCCCCGGCCCACCACGCGTATGCCGGAGGCGCGGTGCTGGTCGCGGCGGCGGGGATGGGCGGTGTGACGGTGGCCGCGTGGGTGCTCGGTGATTCGGTGGCCCACCGCTACCGGCGCGCCTACTACGAGGTGGTCGAGGCGCGCGCGGCCCAGATGGAGGCCGAACGGGACGCCCAGGCACGGATCGCGGCCGCGGCCGAGCGCGCCCGCGAACTACAGGAAAAGCGCGCCCGCGCGGTCGACCATTCGGCGGCCAGGCTCCGCCAGATCGAGCGTGACCTGCACGACGGAGCGCAGGTCCGGCTGGCCGCGCTGGCGATGGTGCTCGGGGAGGTCAGGGAGAACCTCGAGCATGCCGACGACGGCGCCGACGGCGACGGCCACCTGCGCAAGCTGATGGGCGCGGCGCACCGCAACGCGGTCGAGACGCTCGCCGAGCTGCGGGATCTCGCCCGGGGCATCCATCCGCCGGCGCTCGACCGCGGCCTCGCGCCCGCACTGGGCTCGCTCGCGGACACGGTATCGATACCGGTGGAGGTGACCGTGCGCGCCGGCGAGCGGCCGTCGGCGGCCATCGAGACCATCGCCTATTTCTGCGCCGCCGAGCTGCTCGCCAACATCACCAAGCACAGCGGCGCGACCCGGGCGGCGATCTGTATCAGCGATGGCGACGGCCGGATGCTGATGAGGGTCACGGACAACGGCGGCGGGGGAGCGCGGCTGGCCCCCGGCGGCGGGCTCGAAGGACTCCGCGAGCGCGTCCAGACGGTGGACGGGCACCTGGGCATCGACAGCCCCGCTGGCGGGCCGACCGCCATCACGATCAGCCTTCCGGGACATGCCTGATGCCGCCGCGCTTGCGCCTCGTGATCGCCGAGGACGCCGCGATCATGCGGGACGGGCTCACCCAGACCCTGACCCGCCGCGGCCTTGACGTCGTGGCCGCGGCGGGAGATGCGGAGTCGCTGCACCGGGCGGTGACCGCGCACGATCCCGATGTGGCCATCATCGACGTGCGCATGCCGCCGACGTTTACCGACGAGGGGCTGCGCGCCGCCCTGTCGGTCCGCCGCGACCATCCCGGCGTCGGCGTGCTGGTTTTCTCCCAGTACATCGAGACCCGCTCCGCGGCCGAGCTGTTCGCCGGGGCATCGGGTGGGGTCGGGTACCTGCTGAAGGACCGCGTCGCGTACGTGAGCGACTTCATCGACGCGATCGCCCAGGTGGCCGGCGGCGGCACCGTCCTCGACCCCGAGGTCGTGCGTCACCTGCTCAGCGCCGGCCGCCGCGCCGACGCCCTGGCCGTGCTCTCGCCGCGGGAACGGGAAGTGCTCTCGCTCCTCGCGGAGGGGCGCTCGAACATCGCGATCGCCGGCGCGTTCACGATCTCGCCCAGGGTCGTGGAAAAGCACGTCGCGAGCATCTTCGCCAAGCTCGGCCTGGCCCCGTCCGACAACGACAACCGCCGCGTTCTCGCCGCGATCAAGTACCTGGAGTCGTGACGCAAGGCGTGACGAACCGGTGGCAGCACCCGCCCGGTCACCGCGGGCCGGCCCGGGGCTAATCTTCTTTGCGTCAGCAAGGTCGGCGGACGGGACGCGAGCGTGGCATCGGGACGAAGGCCCCGGCGAGGCGGCGGAGGAGGTCCGGCCGCCTGCCGGGCCGCGCTGCTGACCGTGGCCGTTGCCATGAGCGCCGCCGCCGCCGGGTGCGGGGGCGCCGCGGCGAACAGCCTGCCCCGGTACGAGGTGCTGGCCCGCACCGTCCCCGGGCTGGGCGAGATCGTGACCGACGGCGACGGCCGAACCCTTTACATGTACGCCCCCGATCACCAGGGGCCCTCGGTGTGCAGCGGGTTCTGCGCGCAGCAGTGGCCGCCGCTGGTCCTGCCGCGCGGGGTCACCCGCCCCAAGGCGGGTCCCGGCGTCCGGGCGTCCCTGCTCGGGACCGTGCGGCGCGCCAACGGGCAGCTGCAGGAGACCTACGGCGGCTGGCCGCTCTACCTGTGGATCGGCGATACCGCCCCCGGCCAGGCCACCGGCCAGGCCGACGACATGGGCCTGTGGTACGTGCTGTCCGTGACCGGCGCCGTGGACAGGGGCACGCCCCGCTCGTAGGGCTCAGGGGGTGCCGGCCGGTCAGGGGGGTGCCGGCCGGTCAGGGGGTGCCGGCCGGTCAGGGGGTGCCGGCCGGGGTGACCGCGAAGTCGACGGTGATCCGCCCGGCGTGCCGGAACGTGAGGGTCACCGGGACCGTGGCGCCCTCCTGAAGCGCGCCGGGATCGATCAGCACGATGTCGGCGCCGAGCGGGCTCAGGCTCGTCGTGCTTCGTGCCGGGATGGCCAGCGCGGGCAGCGTGCCCGCGGCGCCGATCGGCCCCGTGCCGCGCCGGGCCAGGACCACCCGGCCGGAGACCGGCGCCCGGGCGGACAGCAGCTGGTCCGGGCCGGCCAGGTTCTTGATGACGAGATAGGTGGCAGCGTCCCGCGAGCCGGAGCCGGAGACCGCGGCCAGCTCGAACTTGAACGGCAGCCTGCGCAGCGTCCCGCCGCCGCCGGTGGCGACCCACGCGGACAGCAGCCCGGTCAGCAGCGCGGCGCAGGCGACCGGCACCGCCACCGGGCGGATCAGGACGGCCATCGCCCGGGAGCCGGTCACGTCGCGCCGACCCTGCCGGTGGCGGCGGGCACCGGGGGAGCGGAGACAGCCGGCGGGCCCGCGGCCGGCCCGGCGGCCGCCGACCCGCCGCCCGGGCGCAAGTGCCGCAGGCGCAGGCTGTTGGACACCACGACCAGCGAGCTGACCGCCATGGCCAGGCCGGCGAACAGCGGGTTCAGGTAGCCGAGCGCGGCCAGCGGCAGCGCGATGAGGTTGTAGCCGAACGCCCAGCCCAGATTGACCCGGATCGTGCGCAGGACCGCCCGGGCCAGCACGATCGCGTCGGCGATCCGCCGGGGGTCCCCGCCGACCAGGGTCACGTCCGCGGCCCCGATCGCGGCGTCGGTGCCGGTGCCGACCGCGATGCCGAGGTCGGCCTGGGTCAGGGCCGCCGCGTCGTTGACCCCGTCGCCGACCATGGCCACGGCGGCCCCCGCGGCCTGGAGCTCGCGGATGCGCTCCAGCTTGCCCTCGGGGCGGACGCCAGGGAACACGTCGGTTTCGCCGATGCCGAGCCGGCGCGCCACGGCCAGCGCCGGCCGCCGGCTGTCCCCGGTCAGCATGACCACCCGCAGGCCAAGTGCCCGCAGCCGGGCGACCGCCTCGGCGCTGCCGGCCTTCAGGGTGTCGCTGACCGGCAGCACGGCACGGGCCCGGCCGCCCCAGCCGGCCAGCACCGCGGTCTGGCCCGCCCGCTCGGCGGCGTCGGCGGCCCGCGCGAGCTCGGCCGGGACCGTCAGCCCGCTCTCCTCGAGGAACCGGAGGGTGCCGACGGTCACCACCCGGCCGGCCACGGCGCCGCGCACGCCCGATCCGGGAACGCTGGAGAAGCCGGTCACCGGCGGCAGCGCGCCAAGCCGCGCGGCCGCGTCGCGGGCGATCGCCTGGCCGGCCGGGTGCTCGGAGGCGTCCTCGACCGCTCCGGCCAGGGCCAGCGCCTCCTCCTCACTGGTCCCTGCGGCGAGCGTGGGCACCTGCAGCGACATCACGCCGGTGGTCAGCGTGCCGGTCTTGTCCAGGACGATCACGCCGACCCGGCGTGTCGCCTCCAGCGCCTGCGCGCCCTTGACCAGCACCCCCAGCTCGGCGCCCCGCCCGACCCCGGCGAGCAGCGCGGTCGGGGTGGCCAGGCCCATCGCGCACGGGCAGGCCACCACCAGCACCGCGAACGCGCAGCTCCAGGCGAACTGCGAGGGCAGCCCGGTGCCGATCCAGAACCCCAGCGTGGTCACGGCCAGGGTGATCACGCACGGCACGAAGATCGCGGCCACCCGGTCTGCCAGCCGCTGCGCCGCCGACTTGGTCGCCTGGGCCTTGGTCACCAGGTCGACGATCCGGGCGAGCTCGGTCTCGCCGCCGACCCTGGTCGCCCGCACCACCAGGCGGCCGCTCAGGTTGACGGTCCCGCCGGTGACGGCGTCGCCGGGACCGACCTCGGCCGGCGCCGACTCGCCGGTCAGCAGCGAGCAGTCGACCGCAGAGGTTCCCGCGACCACCAGCCCGTCGGTGGCGATCTTCTCGCCGGGCCGGGTGACGAACTCGTCACCGCGCGCGAGGGCGGTCACGTCCTCGCGCCGCTCGGTTCCGTCCCTGAGCACCGCGACCGTCCTGGCGCCGAGCCGGGCGAGGGCGGTCAGCGCGGAACCGGCCTGGCGCTTGGCCCGCGATTCGAGGTAACGGCCGGTCAGCACGGCCACGGTCACGCCGACCGTGACGTCGAAGTACAGGGTCATCTGGCTGACCGGGCCGAACGTGACGGCGAACGGCATCTTCATCCCGGTCATCCCGGCCCCGCCGAACAGCATCGCCTGGACCGACCACAGCAGCGAGGCGGTGATGCCGAGGCTGACCAACGTGTCCATGGTCGTGGTGCCGTGCCGCAGCCCGGCCAGGGCGGCGCGGTGCAGCGGCCACCCGCCCCAGACCGCGACCGGGAGCGTCAGCAGCAGGCTCACCCACTGCCACCCGCTGAACTGCAGCGACGGCGCCATCGCCAGCACGATCACCGCGAGCGCGGCCGGGGCGCAGACCACGACCCGCACCGCCAGCCCGCGGGAGGCGGCCGCCGGATCCGGGTCCGGCTCCCCTGGCGTGGAGGTGGGCAGGTCCGCGGTGTACCCGGCGGCCCGGACCGCCGTGATCAGGTCGGCCGGCTCGTGCCCGGCGAGGCGGGCCACGTACGCGCGCTCGGTGGCGTAGTTGACGGTGGCCTCCACCCCGTCCAGGGCGTTCAGCCGCTTCTCGATCCGCGCCGCGCACGCGGTACAGCTCATCCCGCCGATGACCAGTTCCAGCGGCCGGTCCGGTACGGCAGACGGGATCACCGGCGCGCCCGGGTCATCGAGGAGTCCCGGTTCCCGGCGCCGTGTGTCCCGAAGTTGCCGCCTCGCGCGGGAAGGCGCATCGGGCCGGCACCCATGTTCATGTGCATGCTCGGCGCCTGCCCGGCGCCGCCCGGCGTGCTGACCACCGAGTGAGCCGGGACGACCGGCCCGGCGAGCGCGCCCGCCTTGTACGCCCCGAGGAAGATCGCGACCATCAAGACCACGAATCCGAGGATCCTGGCTTCGGGGCTCACCGTGCCTCCCCCCAATCGCTTCCGTGGTGTGCTATCGCCCAACGATATTCTCGCCTCCCGGCGGCGGCACCGGGAACGGGGGCATATCGTCACCGGCCGGGGTCACCGGGTGGAGCAAAACACCGCTGCCCCGGCCGGTTAGGGCCCGGGCAGCGGTGGCTCCGGACGGTCAGATCATGATGACGAGCATGAACGCCATGGTCACGCCCATCGCGATGCGACAGCCCGCCGCGGTACGCGGATTGAGCAGGAGGTCGCGGACCGAGCCGCCGCCGCGGCCCGGGGCACCGGCTGACCGGGCGGGACTGGCGGCCTGTTCCGGCAGCGTGGCTATGCCGCCTTCCGGCCGGACGGCGGCGGCCGACGCCGTCCCCGGGCCGAGGGTTCCGCTCCCGGCCGCGGCGCCCGCCACGGCGGCACCGGCGGGCGCGACTGCGACCGCGGCCAGGTGACTGCCGTGCGGGGCGGGCCCGGACAGCCGGTCCAGGTCCAGCACCGCGTAGCCGGCCAGAAGGATCGCGAAGATGAACGCCAGCACGGGCACGGCCAGCGTCGACATCCCGCCGCCGGCGCCGCCCATGCCGGCCATTCCCGAGCCGTGACCGGCCGCCGGCGCGGTGATGGCGGCGAACATGTAGACCATGGCGGCGCTGTGCACCAGGTGCGGCGCGTGATGGCTGTGCACCAGCACCCGGGCGCCACCGCCTCGCGACTCCCGGTAGACGAACCAGGCGAACCAGGCGGTGGTCACCGCGAAGATCACGGTCCAGACCCCGTTGGACAGGGTGCTGAGGCGGGCCACCAGCATGCCCGCCATCGCGATGCCCATCAGCACGTGCACGCCGTCGACGTCCGCGTCCATGACGCCCCGGCGCCAGGGCCGGTCCAGGGCCAGCCGGCCCGCGCTCACCGCCGCCACCAGCAGCATCAGCGCGGCGAAGGCGTCCAGGATAAAGCCGGGGATCTCGCTCATGCTTTCACCTCCTCATGACCGGGCTCAGCGCCCGCCGTCGGGGTCACCGGCGCAGAGGCCGTCGCCAGTTTCCCGAGCGGCCAGTAGGACAGGGCCAGCAGGATCAGCAGCGGGCCGGAGTTGGGGTCGGTCGCCCCGCCGGCCATGATGGCGCCGAACGCCTCCCCGAAGATCCAGATGAGCGCGGCCACCACGATGGCCAGCACGAGGGTGGCTCGGGCCGCCGGGGCCGGCAGATAGACGCCGACCGCGATCAGCACCAGGGCCATCGCCAGCACGATGGACGCGGCCAGCCCCTGATGGGCCAGCAGCGACGCGGCATGGTTGTCCAGGCCGGCCAGCCAGCCTGGCTGGCCGGCGGCCATGCCGCCGACCATGCCGCTCAGGCCCTGGGCCGTCCGGTTCCCCGGGAGCAGGGCGAAGTAGGCCAGGCTGCCCCACAGCAGCAGCCACAAGATCCTGGCCGCCGTCCCGCCCACCGCCCGGGCCGCGACGAAGCGGGCCGTGGCCGCGTACCGGCCGGAGGGCCACAGCAGCACGGCAAGGAGCGCGTAGATGATCACGGCGCCCGGGGCGCCGTTGACCGGGCTCGCGCTGGACGTCAGCACCATGCCGAGCCCTTCGCCGAACCACCACACCCCGAGCGACCACAGGATGGAGGCCGCCAGCGCCGCCCGGACCGTGGGCCGCCACGCGATCCCGACCGCGATCAGCAGCTGGATCGTGGCGAAGATGCTATTGATCAGCACAGCGTGGTGCTCGACGAGGCGGGCGTCCCAGTTGATCGGGCCGGCGATCACCGACGGGTTGCCCGCGGCGGTCCCGGCGAGCATCTGGCCGAAACCCTTGGTGAACATGAAGGACTGGTACTGCAGCACGGCGTCCAGCAGCCATATCGCGGCCAGGGCCAGTTGCAGCGCCCGTCTGGCATCGGGCAGCTGCCAGGTGCTCTCTCCGCTGGCGCCGAGCCTGGCCCGCCACGTCGCGCGGCCACGCGAGACGGCAATGTCACTCATCCCGAATATCTCCTCAGCGTCGAGCCGCCCGGAACCCGCCCGCCCACCGGCTACCAGCGTCCTGGCAGGGTCCGATGTACGGCCGGAATACCGGCCTTCATCAACACGCACGCCCGCACCCGGCGGGCCGGCATTTTCCGGCACGCCAAGATTTACAGGAAAACATTAGATGGCCGCTCGCCGGCTGAGCAAGGGGGGTCGGCCATAAGGCGGCCGCTGCGCTCCTCTGCTGGGCAAAACGCCTGGTCAGCAGCGGTGTACTCGCGCTGGATAATAAGTGTCAGCGGGAATTATCAATAACCCCTGGGCGGTATCGGGGAAACCAGCTGGGGGTATCAGAAATACCGCCCCCGGGTATAGGCCGGATACGGCATTGGGACGATTGAAGGCGCCCGAAATCCAGCGGTGCGGGAAGTCGCCCTGCACCGAAGGGTCATGGTCTTATACTCCCTGTGCACGCTGAGGTGGCAACGGTTCGTGCCAGCCGTGCCCCCGGGCCGTGAAGGGTCGTCGTCGTGAGGACGTCGTCGTGAGGACACTGCCGTGAATGAGACAGTCATCACCGTCGCGGGCATGACCTGCGCGCACTGCGTGACCGCCGTGGAGGGCGAGATCGGCAAGCTGCACGGAGTGACCGGCGTCGAGGTGGACCTGCCGAGCGGGCAGGTCCGGATCACCGCCGACCCGATGCCGGACCGGGCCGCGCTGAGCGCGGCCGTGGACGAGGCCGGGTACGAGATGAGCGCCTGACCGACCGTCACGCCCGTGACCGCTCACGGTCGACGCGTCAGAACAGGAGAGATGAGGCCATGGCGGCGAACACCAAGGGAACGGTCCTTACCTGCACTCATCCAGACTGCCACTGCCGGGTCCTCATCCAGGAGGAGTGCCACTGTCCCGGAGTGGGTGAAGCCTCGTCGTACCGCTGCGCCTGCGGCGCCGAGCTTGTGCCTGTCAGCGAGGGCTGAGACCCGGCCAACCCCGGGCAGTTCGCGATCTCCCGCCGGACAGCGCAGGCGCAGTGCCCGCAGGTCCCGCCCCTGACGGTGATCACGACCGGGCAGACGGCCAGGGCATACCGCCGGGTTCTAAGCTGTCGTCCAGGAGGCGGCAGGTGAGGTCGTGACAGCAGCAGAGGCCAGCGAGGTCGGGCTCGCCGTGCAGGGGATGACCTGCGCGGCGTGCGCGGCCCGGATCGAGCGCAAGCTCAACCGCCTGGACGGGGTCGTGGCGGTGGTCAACTACGCCACCGGCCAGGCCAGGGTGACGGCGCCCCCCGCCGTGTCCGCGGCGGCGCTGGTCGGGGCGGTGGAGGAGGCCGGCTATTCCGCGACCGTGATCCCGCCAGAGCCGCAGGCGGCGGAGGCGGGCGCGGACGCGGACCAGGCCCGGTACCTGTTCCGGCGTCTCATGCTGGCGCTGGCGTTCTACATCCCGCTCACCGATCTGTCGGTGCAGCTGTCGCTGTTCCCGGCGTTCCGGTTCCCGGGGTGGCAGTGGCTGCTGGTGGGGCTGGCCGCCCCGGTCGCGCTGTGGGCGGCCTGGCCGTTCCACCGGGCCGCCCTGCGGGGCCTGCGCCACGGCACGTTGTCGATGGACACGCTGGTGTCCCTGGGCGTGATCGCCGCCTGCGGCTGGTCGGCGTACGCGATGTTCGTCCTGGACCGCGGGCAGTCGAAGGTCAGCGGCTGG
>Ga0335073_10003030_pt1 | contig 23236 bp, 20 predicted proteins | sample Lox_Sample_22_FD_207093 | JGI IMG/M metagenome (GOLD analysis project Ga0335073, IMG submission 207093) | Soil microbial communities from Loxahatchee National Wildlife Refuge, Florida, United States - Lox_Sample_2.2 | ecosystem: Environmental > Terrestrial > Soil > Wetlands | place: USA... | reverse complement strand
GCGGAAACATGGAAGGCAAAGAAGTCCGGTTCGGGATCGCCAATTCGGCGCTCTTCACCGTGATTACGACGGATGCCAGTTGCGGCGCGGTGAACAATGCCCATGACAGCCTGACGCCGCTGGGCGGGCTGGTGCCGCTGGTGAATATCGAACTGGGGGAAGTGATTTTCGGTGGCGTGGGCTCCGGATTGTACGGGATGCTGCTTTTCGCCATCCTGGCGGTGTTTATCGCCGGCCTGATGGTCGGGCGCACGCCGGAATACCTGGGAAAAAAGATCGAGCAGAAAGAAGTAAAAATGGTGATGCTGGCGGCGCTGGTGCTGGCGTTCACGATCCTCGCCTTCTCAGCCGTGGGTTCGGTGGCGCACTTCCAGAAGGGCGGCTATTGGAATCCGCCGGGGCCATCCACGGGAAATCTCACGAACAACGGTCCGCATGGTCTGAGTGAAATTCTGTACGCCTACACCAGCGGGGTGGGTAACAACGGCAGCGCCTTCGGCGGCTTCAACGCCAACACGCCGTATTTCAACACAACTATGGGGATCGCGATGCTGTTCGGGCGTTTTCTGATGATGATTCCGCTGCTTGCGGCGGCTGGAAGCCTGGCGCAAAAGAAACTGGTGCCGGTTTCGGCGGGCACGTTTCCCACGCACGGGCCGCTATTCGTCGGCCTCCTGGTAGGGGTGACCGTAATTGTAGGCGCGCTCACATTTTTCCCGGCACTTTCGCTGGGACCGGTGGTGGAACACTTTTTTATGAACGCCGGAAGGCTCTGGAGCTAATATCATGGCAACTACGATGGCACCACCACCTCCCGTTACCGATTCCGTTTCGCTGATGCCGAAAAAGGGGGCGCGGGCGCGCCCGCTGCTCGATCCGCCGATCGTAAAACGGGCCCTCAAGGACTCGTTCCTAAAGCTGAATCCGCGCGGGATGATGAAGAACCCGGTCATGTTCGTGGTGGAAGTCGGCGCCGCGATGACCACCGTGCTGGCAGCGCGCGATATCGCCGGAGGGGCGGCGCTAGCGGGTTTTTCGGTTCAAATTACCGTGTGGCTGTGGTTCACCGTGCTGTTCGCCAATTTCGCGGAAGCCATGGCGGAGGGCCGCGGCAAGGCTCAGGCCGACACGCTTCGGAAAACGAAGACCGAAACTACGGCGCGGCTGCTGGTGAACGGCGGCGGCAAGACGCAGACGGTAGCCGCGACGCAGCTTCGCGCCGGCAACATCGTGCTGGTGGAAGCGGGCGAGACGATTCCTGGCGACGGCGACGTGATCGAAGGCATCGCCAGCGTGGACGAATCGGCGATTACCGGGGAGAGTGCTCCGGTGATTCGCGAGTCGGGCGGCGACAGGAGCGCTGTGACGGGCGGGACGAAGGTGCTTTCCGACTGGATCAAGGTCAAGATTACGTCCAACCCCGGCGAGACGTTCCTGGATCGCATGATCGCGCTGGTGGAAGGCGCGGCGCGGCAGAAGACGCCGAACGAGATCGCGTTGAATATCGTGATCGCGGGTTTGACGCTGGTGTTCCTGTTGGCAGTGGTGTCGTTGCAGCCATTCGCCATTTACAGCGTGGCGGCCAGCGGCAGCGGAACACCGCCGACGGTGACGGTGCTGATCTCGCTGCTGGTGTGCCTGATCCCCACCACAATTGGCGGCCTGCTTTCGGCCATCGGCATTGCCGGCATGGATCGCGTGATGCAGCACAACGTGCTGGCGATGAGCGGAAAAGCCGTGGAAGCCGCCGGCGACGTGAATACGCTGCTGCTCGACAAGACGGGAACCATCACGCTGGGCAACCGGCAGGCGGTGGAATTCATCCCGGTGGGCAACACCCACGAGAGCGAACTGGCGGATGCGGCGCAGCTTTCCAGCCTGGCGGATGAAACGCCGGAAGGCCGGTCGATAGTCGTGCTGGCGAAGCAGAAATACAACATTCGCGGCCGCGAAGTGGCGGAGCACGAGGCGCACTTCATCCCCTTCACCGCGCAGACGCGCATGAGCGGCGTGGATCTCGACGGGCGGCGCATCCGCAAGGGCGCCACCGAGCAGGTGGTCGAGTTCGTGCACGAGCATGGCGGCCAGGTCCCGGGCGACTTGACTGATATTACCGAACGGATCTCACGCTCCGGCGGAACTCCGCTGGTGGTGGCCGATCGCGATCGGGCGCTGGGCGTCATTCACCTCAAAGACGTGGTGAAGGGCGGAATGCGGGAGCGCTTCCAGCAATTGCGCGCCATGGGTATCCGCACCATCATGATTACGGGAGATAATCCGCTGACGGCGGCGGCAATCGCAGCGGAAGCCGGAACGGACGATTTTCTGGCGCAGGCCACTCCCAAAGACAAGATGGATCTGATCAAGAAGGAGCAGGCCGGCGGCCGGCTCGTGGCTATGACGGGAGACGGCACCAACGACGCTCCGGCGCTGGCGCAGGCGGACGTCGGCCTGGCAATGAATACCGGCACCATGGCCGCCAAAGAGGCGGGCAACATGGTGGACCTGGACAGCAATCCCACCAAGCTGATTGAAGTGGTGGCGATCGGCAAGCAACTGCTGATGACGCGCGGCGCGCTGACCACCTTTTCCATCGCCAACGACGTGGCGAAGTATTTCGCGATCCTGCCGGCGATGTTCATGGGGACATACCCGGTGATGGCCAAGCTCAACATTATGGGCCTCCACAATGCGCAAAGCGCAGTTTTGGCGGCGGTGATTTTCAATGCGCTGATCATCATCGCGCTGATTCCGCTGGCGCTCCGCGGCGTGAAATACAAGGCGATGAGCGCGGCAGCGCTGTTGCGGCGGAACTTGCTGATTTATGGGGTTGGCGGCGTGATCGCGCCGTTCCCGGGGATTTGGCTGATCGACAGGCTGCTGGTGGTGTTGCACTTGGCGTGAAGCGTGAGGACTTTTTATGAAACAGCTAATCATTGCTCTTCGCGTGACCCTGGTATTCGCCATCCTGACCGGCGTGGCGTACCCGCTGTTGGTGACCGGGCTCGCCCAGGCGATTTTTCCGCGGCAGGCGGATGGGAGCTTGATCCAGTCGAAGGGAAAGGCGATCGGCTCGGACCTTGTCGGCCAGCAATTCAGCAGGCCGGAATACTTCCAGGGCCGTCCCTCCGCTGCCGGTAACGGCTATGACGGGCTGGCGTCCGGCCCGTCGAATCTGGGTCCGACCAACCAGCACCTGATCGACCGCGTACAGGGCGACCTAAAGAAATTTCGCGAAGCCAACCCCACGGCGACCGGTCCGCTGCCCGCTGACCTTTTAACGGCATCGGGCAGCGGGCTCGATCCGGACATCAGCCCGGCCTCGGCCGAAGCGCAGATTCCACGTGTGGCCGCGGCGCGCGGGATGAGCGCCGGCGCCTTGCGCAACCTGGTGGCGTCCCACACCGAGGGCCGGCAGTTCGGCGTTCTGGGCGAGCCGCGTGTAAACGTTTTGAAACTCAACCTGGCACTCGACGAGGCCGATCCCGTAAAGAAGTAATGGCCAGATTCCGGGCGCCGGATTATCCTAGGGAAAATGCCGAGCGTGGACAATGTCCGGCCCAACCCCGAAGAATTACTGCGCAAGGTGCAGGCCGATGAGCGGCGGGAAAACCGCGGACGGCTGAAAATCTTTCTTGGCTATGCGTCGCGCGTGGGCAAGTCGTTCCGCATGTTCGACGAGGGACGGCGCCGCAAGGAACGGGGGCAGGACGTTGTGGTGGGCGCGCTGCAATCGGGCGTCACGGCGGAGATTCAGGGGATTCTGAACCGTCTCGATATCGTCCCGCCGATCCCCACCAGGCATGCCGGGCGCGATTACCAGGTGATGGACATGTCGGCGCTTTTCCGCCGGCACCCGCAGGTCTGCCTCATCGACGGGCTGGCTTACGATAATCCGCCGGGAAGCCGCAACCCCCACCGCTGGCAGGACGTGAGCGAACTGCTCGACCGCGGGATCGCGGTAATCACAGCCGTCAATCTGCAACACATCGCGGAGCAGCAGGCGGCGGTGGAGCGGATCACGGGAAAGCGGGCCTCCAACAGCATCCCGGAGGCGTTCCTGCACGAGGCGGACGAGATCGAGGTGGTGGATGCGCCGCCGGACGCGCTGCGCGACCGCCAGAAAGACAGTTCTCTACCGGACGCCCGCTGCCTGGCCGAATTGCGCGAATTGGCCCTCCTGCTGGCGGCGGACGTCGTCGATCACCAGTTGCAGGAATATCTCGATTCGCACGGCGTGGCGGCGCGGTGGGGCGCGCAGGAGCGCATCCTGGTCTGTTTGACGCCGCGCAGCAACGCTGCCGATATGCTGCGCAGCGGGCAGCGCAACAAACTGCGCTTCCACGGGGCCTTGCTCGCGGCCTATGTCGAGCAAGCGGACCTGCCTCCGAAGGACCGCGAACTACTCGATAAACACCTGGCAATGGCGCGCGAAATGGGCGCCGAGGTTCACAGCCTCGGCGGCTCCGATTTCGTCGAAAGCATCCTGCAATTCGCCCGCGAACAGCGGATCACGCAATTGTTTTTGGGCCACACCGGGCGGCCGGGCCACTCGTGGCTGGCGCGCAGTCCGATTGACCGCCTGATCGATGGCGCCGAAGGATTCGACGTCCGGCTGTTTCCCCACGGGAGCGCATGGTGAGCGGCAGGGGGAAGCTGAAAGTCTACCTGGGGTACGCCGCCGGCGTGGGCAAGACGTACCGCATGCTGGAAGAGGCGCAGGAACTGCGGCAAAAGGGCGCCGATATCGTCATCGGGTATTTCGAGCCGCACGGCCGCAAGGAAACCATCGCCAAGACCGAAGGGCTGGAGGTGGTACCCCGGCGCGTACTGATCTACAACGGGTCGCAGTTCGAAGAAATGGACAGTGAGGCGGTGATCCGCCGCAAACCGCAGATCGCGGTGGTGGACGAATTCGCCCACACCAATGTCCCCGGCAGCGAACGCGTCAAGCGCTGGCAGGATGTGCACGCCCTCCAGGAAGCTGGAATCGACGTGATCACCACCATGAACGTGCAACATCTGGAGAGCCTCAACGACCAGGTGTTCCACGCCACCGGCATCCGCGTGCGGGAAACCGTTCCCGACTGGGTAGTGGACGAAGCCGACGAACTGGTATTTGTGGACCTGACGCCGCGCGCCCTGCGGAACCGGCTGGAGCGCGGGGTGGTCTATTCCCAGGAAAAGGCCCGCCGTGCGATGGAGAATTTCTTCACCGAGACCAATCTCACGGCCTTGCGCGAAATGGCGCTGCGCCACACGGCGCACGAAGTGGAAGAAAAGCTGGACGCCGCCGGGGCGGCCGCCATGCTGGGCGAAGTGCCGGGCGAGCCGTCGGATCCGCAAACTCCTGTAAAAAAGGAGCGAATTCTGATCTGCCTCACCGGGCGCCCGTCGTCGGCGATCCTGATCCGGCGGGGAAAGCGTGTGGCGGATTACATCCACGCGGATTGCCTGGCGGTGCACGTAGGCGACCCCACGCACGATCGCGATGCCGTGGAGCGCCATATGAGTTTCGCCCGCAACTTGCGCATCGATACGCACGTCTTACCAGGTAGTGACGTTTCGGGCGCCATCGCCAAATTCGCGCGCGCGCAGGGTATCACTCAGATTTTCATGGGACGTTCGGCGCCTTTGCCCTGGTGGAAGCGATATCGCGAAACCACGGTGCAGCAGGTGGTTCGTCAGGCGCGCGATATGCAAATCACAATCGTGTCGGAGAGGCGGCGTTAGGTGAAGTGGGTCGTTTTGTTGCTGGCGGCGGCGTGTCCCGCGTGGGCGGCACCTGCGAAGCCAGCAACCATAGACGACGCGCTCCACGCGCTCTACGATTTCGATTTTCCATCGGCGCACGCCGCTCTGAACAGCTACATCGCCGTACATCCCGAGGAACCTTTGCCGTACGCCTTCCGCGGCGCGGCATATCTCTTTTGGGAACTCGACCGGCTGGGCGCGCTCGAAAGCGAATTTCTCACCGATGACGACCGGCTGGTGGAGAAGACGCGGCCGCAGCCCGATCCCACCGTGCGCCAACAGTTCCTGCAAGCGGTCGAGGAGGCCCGCAGGCGCGCCGGCGCGGTGCTCAAATCGCACCCGGACGACCGCGATTCGCTTTTTGCGATGTGCGTGATATCGGCCATTTCCACCGATTACATGGCGCTGGTGGAAAAACGTCAGATCGCGAGCCTTACCTCCGCGAGGCGCGCCAATGAATATGCGCAGCGGCTTCTCCGGCTCGATCCCAAATTCTACGACGCTTATCTGACGGCGGGATTTTCCGAATACATGGTGGGCAGCCTGCCGTTTTTCATCCGCTGGTTCGTCCATTTCGACAACGTGGCGGGCGACAAGCAGAAGGGCGTCCGGAATCTCGAACTGGTGGCGCGCGAGGGCCGCTATCTGGGTCCGCTGGCCAAAGTGTTTCTGGGGATTATCGATCTGCGCGAGAAAAAGCCGCGGGAAGCGCGGCAACTGCTCAGCGAGCTGGCACGGGATTATCCGCGGAATCCGCTCTATCGCAAGGAACTCGATAAGTTGGATCGCAAGCTGGCTTCCGTGAAAGGCACGGGCTAGGAAAATTGATCATGCGGTCGCGGAACCGCGACTTAGTGGAACTGCTCCGTGAGCGGGACGGGATTTTTCAGCTGGAACGTGATCAGGGTCTCCGACGGCAACTGCGCGGGGTGGCGAGTCAGGAGTGTGTCTCCCACGCCCGCGCCCCCGCCGATTCCCGCCCCGATGGCCGCGCCTTTTCCGCCGCCCGCAATCGCGCCAATGACAGCACCCAAAACCGCGCCTCCGGCGATCCTGGCGCCATTGTCAATCTGCGGCGGACCGGCGTGTTTGAAGTAGCTGCCGGTCTGGATGGGTACCGCCTGCCCGTCGGTGGTATGCAATCCGGTCAACTCCAGCGCCATTGCGGCGGATCGTCCGGCTCGCGCCCGGTCGATGGCAATTACTCGCCCCTCCACCCGTGAGCCGCGATCGGCGATGACCCATCCCTCCACGACAAGCTCTTTGTCGAGCGTGGCGATGAAGAGGTCGCCGGGGACATTCCGTTCCGAGGACAATCCATCCACCAGGCGCACCGGCAGAACTAAACCGGCGTTCAGCGTCACCTGGTGGGGCTCCGGGACCGGCGCGGAGACCTGGAGCGGTTCCGCATTCACGGGTGGAGGAGGTATGGTCGGGCCTGGTGGCGCCGGCGCGGGCGCCGGAGGCTGCGGTTGAGCCGGCGGCGCCGGTGTGGCAGTGGCTCTCAACGGTACTAACGGATGGACCCGCTGAGGTTTCGCAATGGGGCGCGTAATGGCATGGGTCACCGGCGGTGGCATCGGCGAAGGCTTAGCCGGCTCGGCCACGGCAACCGGAGCCGGTTCGGGAGCCAGGGGTTCGGCCGTTATGGGCGCTGCGGTTGCGGGCACCGTTACGGGCGGCTGAACGGGCACGACCTCGGCCACCGGAATCGTGGGCTTGCCGGGGCGGACGACCTTCATGATCATGGCCCCGCCGAGGGCGCCTGCCAGCAGCAAAGCAATAACGTGTATCGGCCTCATCCCGTCCCGCCCTAGCACTAATGATGCACGCAGCGACACGCGCGTTACCAGAGGTCCTGGCGTCCGGTACCGCGGCGTTAGTTATACTGAATACAACCCGCAAGGTATGAGTTTGTTTCCTTCCCATTTCTCAATCGGACCGGTGAAGATTGCGCCAGCCACCGTCCTGGCGCCGATGGCGGGGGTCACGGACACGGTATTCCGCCGTTTTATCCGCAGCTTGGGCGGGTGCGGCCTGATCATGACGGAGTTCACCAGCTCGCACGGCGTAAGCGCCTCGCTGGGCGCGCGCAAGCCGAGCAAGACCCTGAAATATCTGGCGTTCGAACCGGAAGAGCACCCCATTTCGGCGCAGCTTTTCGGCAGCGACCCGGCGGTGATGGCCGAGGCCGCCCGGGTCTGCCAGGACCTGGGCTTCGATATCCTCGACATCAATTTCGGCTGTCCGGTGAATAAGGTAGTGAAGTGCAACGGCGGTTCGGGGTTGCTTCGCGATCTGCCGTTGGTGGAGCGCCTGCTGCGCGAGGTGCGCAAAGTGCTCACCATCCCGTTCACCATGAAATTCCGGGCGGGCTGGAGCGATCGCGAACTGGTCGCGGTGCAAATGGCGCGGCTCGCCGAGGACTGCGGCTTGCAGGCCATCGCGCTCCATCCGCGAACTCGGGAGCAGGGCTACAGCGGCAAAGCCGATTGGACGCGGATTGCCGAAGTAAAGGCTGCGGTGAGGATTCCGGTTATCGGCAACGGCGATATCGTAACGCCCGAGGACGCGGTCCGCATGGTGGACGAGACCGGCTGCGACGCGGTAATGATCGGCCGGGCCGCCAGCGCCAATCCGTGGATCTTCCGGCAGATCGAAGAATATGTTGCCACCGGCACTTGGACCCAAGCGACGCAGCAAGATCGCTACCAGATGATGCGCCAATATTACGCCATGCTGATGGATCGCGGGGAACGGGACTGCATCGGCAAAATGAAGCAGTTTGCCACTTACTTCACGCACGGTGTACGCCACGGAGCGCAATTGCGGGCATCGATCTATCATGCGCAGGAGGCAGCGGCCATTCTCGACTTAGTGGACAGTTTCTTTGCGGGCGAGCCGGTGCTGGCGCAGTGAAAAAGGTTCAGATCATCACCGACGGCGCCTGCTCCGGCAATCCCGGACCGGGCGGATGGGCCGCCATCCTGCGGTACAACAGCCACAAGAAGGAGATCTGGGGATGCGCGCCGCATACCACCAACAACCGCATGGAAATCACGGCGGCGATTGAAGGATTGCGGGCATTGAAAGAAAGCTGCGAGGCCGAAATCGTTACCGATTCGGAGTATCTCAAGAACGGAATCACGACCTGGATTCATGGGTGGAAAAAGAAGGGCTGGGTTACAGCCACCAAGAAGCCGGTGGTGAATAAAGACCTGTGGCTGGCATTGGATGAACAGGCGGCGCGGCACAAGACGAACTGGGTTTGGACGAAGGGCCACGATTCGCATGCCGACAACAACCGCTGCGACGAGTTGGCGACGCGAGCCGCGCGCGAGCAGAAATGCTCCGTGGAGTAAGGCGGCTAACGCAGGATCGCCCGCTCTGAATTGCCCGATACAATAAAGCATGCCTTTCGTCCCGGTACCGCAAGCCGTGGAGGAGATCCGCGCCGGCCGCATGCTGATCGTCGTCGATGACGAGGACCGCGAAAATGAAGGCGACCTCACCGTCGCCGCGGAGAAAATCACCCCCGAAATCATCAATTTCATGGCCACTCACGGCCGGGGACTGATTTGCCTGGCCCTCACGGCCGAGCGCTGCGATTACCTTCGCCTGCCGTTGATGAGCCCGCACAACACCTCGACGTTCGGCACCGCTTTCACCGAGGCAATCGACGCCCGCGAAGGCGTCACCACGGGAATTTCCGCTGCCGACCGCACCCGCACCATCCTCACCGCCATCGATCCGGCGTGCCGGCCCTCCGATCTGGCACGTCCGGGCCACATTTTCCCCCTCCGCGCGCGCGAAGGCGGCGTCCTGGTGCGCGCCGGCCAAACCGAGGCCGCCGTCGATCTGGCACGCCTCGCGGGGCTCGCTCCCGCCGGCGTGATCTGCGAAATCATGAACGAGGATGGCACCATGGCGCGCGTGCCACAGTTGGTGGAATTCTGCGCGCGCCACGGTATGAAGATGATCTCCGTGGCGGAGATCATCCGATACCGCATGAAGCACGAAAAGTTCGTGCGCCGGGTGGCCGAAGGCACACTCCACAACGACGCAGGCCAGTTCCGCACCATCACGTACTCGAGCGACCTCAACCCCGAGCACCACATGGTGCTCGTGCACGGCCAGGTGGCCGGCGCGGAACGCGTCCTGGTTCGCATGCATTCCCGCTGTCTCTATGGTGACGTTTTCGGCTCCCGGGATTGCGATTGCCATCGGCTGGTAGCTCGCTCGCTGCGCTGCATCGCCGAGGAAGGCGCGGGGGTCCTGGTTTATCTCCACGGCACCGGTTCCGGTCTTCGCATCGATCACACCCGCGAGTTCCTGCATTATAAGGAGGCAGCCGGGCAGCGGCAACTACAGCACGAACACGGCTTGGGTGCGCAGATTTTGTCCGACCTGGGGCTGCATACCATCCGTCTGCTCACCAATCACCCACGGAAAATCGTGGCTCTCGAGGGTTTCGGCATCGAAGTGGTCGAGCAGGTTCCCATCCCTCCCGATAAACCCGGATGCTAATAAAGAGAAAAGCCCCCCGTCCTGAGTGTTATGAACGCACGAATCCTCACCACCACGACACTTTTTACGACATTTGCCGGCGTCCTTGCCGCCAGTCCGGCCGATTCCCAATTGCTCAGCATGGTGATGCCCGATGCCAAGGTGATCGCCGGAGTCAACGTGGATTCGGCCAAGAAATCCCCGTTCGGCGTGTTCCTGTTGACGCAGATGCAGTCCAACAATACGGATCTCCAGCAACTCGTCAAGATGACTGGATTCGATCCGACCCGGGACGTAGACGAGGTACTGGTGGCCACGCCTTCGACCACGGGCGTGAGGACCAGCGGTCTCGTGCTGGCGCGCGGCACCTTCGATCCGGCGCTGGCGACACTCGCTGCCACCAAAGGGGCGGTCACGGAAGTTTACAATGGAGTGACCATCATTGAAACGCCAGACAAGGAAGCGGGCATCGCGTTCGTCAGCACCAGCCGGGTGGCGGCGGGCGATCTTTCCAGCGTCAAAGCCGCCGTCGATCGCCAGGGCTCGAACCCATCGTTACCGTCAGCGGTGCTGGGGCAGGTTAACCAGTGGAGCACCAGCGAAGATGGATGGGTGGTCACCACCGTGCCGCTGGCATCGATGCTTCCCGCGGGAATGGCCGGCGCTTCCGGCGGCACAACGGGCGGCAACCCGATGGGCAATCCCATGGCCGGAGTCATGCAGACGGTTCAGCAATTGGCCGGAGGCGTAAAGTTCGGAAACTCCGTGGTGGGGAGCCTGGCGATTCAGTCCGATAACGCCGCGGACGCGACGCAAATCGCGAACACGCTGCAGTTCTTCGTCAATCTGATGCAGATGCAGTCGCAGAACAATCCCCAAATGGCGACCATCGCGAAGGGATTCAATATCGGCGCGCAAGGTTCTACCGTAAATGTCACGGTCACGCTGCCCGAAGCGCAGTTCCAGCAGATTTTTCAGATGGAAAAGCATGCCGCCGGCGGCGCCACGCCGCAGATGGGCGGTAGGAAGTAGTTCTATCTAGCTGGCCCCCGGGCCGATTCACGCCAGCGGCAGCCCGGATTCCTTCAAAGCGCGCCATCCGCCATCGAGCGAAATCGCATTCGCGTAGCCCATTTTCTGGAGATTGTCGGCCACCAGCGCCGAGCGGTAGCCGCCGCCGCAATACAAAATCAGCGGCGTATTCTTATCCGGGTATTGCGTTTCGATGTCCCGCTCGATAATCCCGCGGCTCAGGTGGATGGCGCCCTGCACATGGCCCTTGTCCCACTCGTTATCCTCACGGGTATCTACCAAGACGTGTGGCTCGCCTCCCGCCAGCATCCTCTTATAGCCTTCGATATCGACCTGCCGCACACGGGTTTTGGCATCGTCCACGAGCTTCAGGAATCCCGGGTTGTGTTTCATCTCGGACGATCATATCATCGGCGTCCGCGGTTTGCGTGACAATAGGCCTATGTTCGTTCGCACACCGTTTCGCTCGCTTGCCGCCGCCGCGCTTTTCGCCGCCGGCGCCCACGTCGCGAGTTGCGCAGTGAAACTGCCGGGCCTGTTGAGCAGCCATATGGTACTCCAGCGCGACCGGCCGATTCACGTCTGGGGCTGGTCCGACCCCGGAGAGAAAATCACCGTAGAACTGCATGGCGTGTCGCGCGCGGCGGTGGGAAGCGATCTTGGCACGTGGAGCGTCTATTTGCCTCCCGAACGCGCCGGCGGCCCGTACCGGCTCACGGTGAGCGCCAAGAACGAAATCATCCTGGAAGATGTGCTGATCGGCGATGTCTGGTTCGCTTCCGGTCAATCCAACATGGAAATGCCGCTCAAGGGATTTACGGGCGCGCCGCTGAAAGATTCGGAGCAGGAAATTGCCCATGCCAACCAGCCGGAGCTGCGCCTGATCAACTTCCCCAAGAAAGCTATCGATTTTCCGCAGCGCAACATCGACGCATCGTGGACCGCGTGCACGCCGGAAACGGCCGCCAACTTCTCGGCCGCGGCGTATTTCTTCGGACGCGATTTGAATTCCCACGAGCACGTGCCCATCGGCCTGATCGACGCCACGTGGGGAGGGACGCCGGCGGAAGCCTGGGTGAGCCTGGAGGCCATCTCCCGCGACGCGGCACTGATGCCCATCTTCGCCACGCGGGCGCAGATGATGCAGTCGCAGGCCGATGCGGCATTGATTGCGGCCGCGGAACGGCGCGAAGACGAAGCCGCGCGGCAGGCCGGGAAGACTCCGCCGCCGCATCCATGGCGGCCAGACCCGGCGTCCTGGGCGCCGGCGTGGCTCTTCAACGGCATGGTCGCTCCCGCCACGGCATACGGAATCAAGGGCGTGATCTGGTATCAGGGCGAATCGAACAGCCGCCTGGCATTTGCTCCCATGTACGCCAGAATCTTTCCCGCGCTCATCGCCGATTGGCGCGCGCAGTGGCAGGAGGGTGATTTTCCATTTTTGTTCGTGCAGATTTCCAGCTTCAAATCGAACGCCAGCGAAGTGTGGGCCGTCATTCGAGAGGCGCAACGCCGCACCCTGGAGGTTGCCAATACCGCGATGGTGGTAACCACGGACATCGGCGATCCCGATAACGTTCACCCCGCCGACAAGCAGACCGTGGGGGCGCGTCTCGCGCTTGCCGCGCGCGCGCTGGTTTACGGAGAGCATGTCGAGTACGCCGGGCCGATTTTCCGGCAGGCTGCCGCGCAGAGTGAAGGGATCCGCGTGTGGTTCGATCACACCGGCCGCGGTCTGGCCGCCAGGGGCGATGAGCTTCAGGGCTTCGAGATCGCCGGGAGCGACGGACGGTTCGTGCCCGCCACGGCGCGGATCGACGGCAACACAGTCGTGGTGAGCAGCGGGCAAGTCGCCGACCCGAAATATGTGCGCTACGGCTGGGCGAACGCGCCCGTGATCAATCTGTTCAATGGCGACGGATTGCCCGCCTCGCCGTTTACTTCAGAAGAGGCGATACCGCCGAAGTGAGAAGAGTTCCGCGGCCGGCAATTTCCGCCCTGGACCCTCCCTACTACAACACCACCACCGGATGGTACAGATTCGGCAGCACCGCCTCGCCGATCGCGATTAAATCTCCCTGCCGCGAGAGTGCCTTTACGTGACGCGAGGCGGCTTCTGAGCGGAAGGGCGATGCCGGGAAATTTCGCCCGTGACGGATGTGGGCCATCGTAACGTCGTCGACGTAAACGGACGGGAACCCCGGCAGCATTTTCGAGGCCGGCACGATGGCATCGATCAGACGCCCGTCGTTGGCCAGGGATTGTAATTGCTCGAGAGTACGCGCCTCGCCGATTTCGAACTCGGCGCTGGCGGTGCGGCGCAGTTCTTCGAGGTGCGCGCCGCATCCCATGAACTGGCCCAAATCGTGCGCCAGCGAGCGCATGTAGGTTCCGCCGGAGCAGTGAGCGCGCAGGCGCGCCCGCGAGCCATCGACACCCAAAAGCGTCAGTTCGTACACCGACACCTGCACCGCTTCCAGTTCGACAGCCACCGCCTGGCGCGCCAGATCGTAAGCGCGCTTGCCGGCGATTTTCTTGGCGGATACCGGCGGCGGCGCCTGCCAGATCGGGCCGCGAAATTTTTCGAGCAGCGGCTCCAGTTCCGCGGGGTCCAGTTGCACCTCACGGCGCTCGCCGACAGGCGTGCCGGCGCGGTCGTAAGAATCGGTAGACCAGCCGAAGCGAACCAAACCCTCGTAGATTTTGTCGCTGCGCGTGTAGAATTGCGCGAGCCTGGTTGCCTTTTCCATCACCAGCGGCAGCACGCCGGTCGCGATCGGGTCCAGCGTGCCGAGATGGCCGATGCGCTTGGTGCGCGCAATGCCGCGCACCTTGGCGACCACGTCGTGCGAAGTCCAGCCTTCGGGTTTATCGACTACGATTGCTCCATCCAAAAAAATCACCGTTTGCGGGCTATCGAAATATATCCAACTGTGAAATTGCGTTCGCGGTCGAGCGCGTCCAGGAACGGCAGAATCAGCGCCGGGGGAACCAGCAGAATCGCGGCAGGCAGGAATCCCAGCCAGCGTAAGCCCCCAGTAAAGAATTGTAGCCCGTTGAGCAGGCGCCTCGCGACGAGGCGGAAATAACCGCCACAGGCGCGGATTTCGATGATCTCGAATCCCGCCTGTTCCAAGAGGAATTGCAAGCCGTAACGCGTATAACGGAAGTAATCGTGCGGCGCCTGGTGAACTTCCCATTCGTGCGGCGCGGCGACCAGTAACCGGGCGCCGGGTTCGAGCGTGCGCGCGATTTCCGCCAGCGCTCGCGCCGGTTCGCGCACGTGCTCGAGCGTGACCAGGTTGATTGCCGCGCCGAACACGCCGGTTTGGAATGGCAGCGCCGCCAAGTCGGCAATGGCGTCGAGATCCCGGTAGTTCCATTTGGCGTCGCCGACCGCCAGGTCCACGCCGCAGTACCGGTGCCGTTTGAAGTAGTGTGCGTATTGCCCTTCGCCCGCGCCAGCGTCGAGAACGCGGGCGCGGCCGGGCAATTCGCGGGCAAACCGCTCCACCGCTTGCTCGATTTCCACTTCGAAGTGCAGAATGTGGCGGCGAAGGGGCTTGGGCAGGCGGTAGGCCAGCGAGGTATAGCTCATATACGCCGCGCCTCAACGATCACCGTGCTTCCCGCGCCCATCGCGGCTTCCACCCAGGTAAACGGCAGCGCCGCCGCCACCAGCGCGAAATGTGCCAGGTCTTTGGCCAGCCGTCCCGCCGGACCTTCCGGCACTTTGCGGACGCGACGCGCCATGGGGTCGAGGCCCGGCGCGAGGCTGGTTGCGAATCCGGCCGGATTATCGCGGAGTGAAAAATAGCTCCGCCGCACGACGGCAAAACGCATCATGTCGAGAATGTTCTCGACGTCGCGATCGCGGTAATCGAAGAGGTGGCGGGGAACGTCGAGACCGTTCCAGCGGCGGCCGAAAATTGCGAACTGAAGCGAGGAGGCATTGGGAACGAAGATGATCAGCCGGCCATTGGGAACCAGCAGGCGGTGGGCCGCGGCGAGGTAAACGCAGGGATCGGCCAGATGTTCCAGCACGTGCGACATGGTGATGCCGGCGAAACTTCCGGGACGAAACGGCGCATGTTCGAGATCGGCTACCAGCGCGGTCACCCGATGATGGCGCCATGCCGCGGCCGCCGCGTCGTGAGACGAATCCAACCCGACCACGGGGAATCCGCGCCGGCGCATCATCGCCAGGAAAAGCCCGCCGCCGCAGCCGACGTCTAGCAGGGGACCGCGTACCAGCGATTCGCGCAGGGCACGCGCCACGAATCGGACGTGGCCGCGCAACACGATTCTGCGGTACAACTCCTCCAGCCGAGTCACCAGGCTGCGATCGGGCGCAAACCAGTAGTTGGGCGGATAGTATCGGCGGAGTTCCTCAGGCGAGGGCTGCGGGTGGAGGCGGATCAGACGGCACTGGGCGCACCGGACCACTCCGAACTGCTGGTCGGTGGTGCGATAGAGGCGGTCCGTCTGGCGGAACAGAAGCGAGCCGCGCTGGCTCCCGCACATCGGACATTCGCTCATGTCGTTTCCCTAAGGGCAAGCCGGTTGGCCAGAATCAAGCGCCGCGTTTCGCGCGGCGAAAGCTTTCGCAAGCCGCGAATCTGGGCGCGCTTGCGCAACATGCGGGGAAGGAGCTTGAGCGCGCCCCAGTCTCCCTTGACGAGCGCCAACGCCATGGTCCATTTGCCGGCCAGCCCCGGATAGTGGACCGTGTCGCCTTCGCCGCGCCACGCCGCGCCGGCGCCCGCCAGCAGGCGCGCGGCAAAATACCAAGGGTTCAGCCACAACAGGCTCCAAGGGAACAATTTGTAAGCCAGCAACAGGCGATTGCGCTCGATCAGTTCGAGCCGGCGCGCCGAATCCTTGCCCAGCGTCGCGCCGCGATGATGCCGCACCACCGCTTCCGGCGTATATATGCATTTCCAGCCCGCGATGCGCGCGCGCAAGCCGAGTTCGGCGTCGTCTCCGTAGGCGAAAAAATCTTCATCGAAGCCGCCGATCTCGTCGAGCATCTGCTTGCGATACAGGGCCGCGCAGCCGTCGGGCCACAACACTTCCTCTTCGCGGTCGAACTGGCCGGTATCGAGCGCGCCGCTACCGCGCCCTTTGTTTTGGCCATCGGGATAGATCAGGTGTCCAGCCTTGTCTATGCGGCGCGAATCTTCCCACACCAGAATCTTCGAGGCCGCCATGCCGATTTCCGAACCGCGCCGGCACGCGCGATGGAGCGCGGCCAGCCACCCCTGCTCGGCTTCCGCGTCATTATTCAGAAGGGCCACGAATTCTCCCCGCGCGGCAGCAATCCCCTGGTTGTTGGCGGCGCAGAAGCCTCGATTGGCGACGTTTCTGATCACGCGCGCGCCGAATTCGGCCTCGGCCATATCGGCGGAGCCGTCCAGGGAACCGTTATCTACCACGATGGTCTCGAACTCGACTCCCTTCTGCCGGGCGAGCGAAGCGAGGCACGCGCGCAGGAAATCTTTACGATTCCAAGTGACAATCACCACGGAGATCAATCGATTATGCTAGCAGGGTCGGATATAGGGCGGTGCTGGTGGAGCGGGCCAGGACTCACATGCCTTTGAGGCGAAGCTTACCCATATTTCATCCGCCTCGACAAACTCCTTTGAAAATTGCCCTCGGGACTCATGGCGAGAACGAGCATCCGCGCGCGCCGTTCCGTCGGTGTAGTTTCCGGTGCTGCGCGCTGGCGCATCTTCCATCTAACCAGCGACCGTCAGCGCTTTCCGTTAGGATGAGACAAGAACTATGAAACGGCGGGATTTTCTCAAAACGGCTGGCGCCGGGACGGCTCTGGGATTGGCTGCAAATCTCAGAGGCGCCGGGTCAGGCATGTACATCGCCCTTAACACATCGCTGGTGGGCGGGAAAGTGTCGTGGCCGGAATTCGCCCGGTTGGCGGCCAAAGTCGGTTACGGCGGGACGGACGTCGACCTCGGGAGGGCGATGCAGGAAGGTGTCGATGCCACGCGGGAACTGCTCTCCGAACTGAAGATCAGGCCCTCATTTTGCAATTTACCGGTGAATGCCACGCGCGACGATCAGACATTCCGCACCGGCATGGAGAGCTTCGAGGAAAAAGTGAAGTTCGCCGCGGCGGTTGGGTGCAGGCGCATGATGGTGGTGATTCCACCAAGTAGTCCGACTCCCAAGGATGAACTCCGCAGGACGTTCAAGGAGCGCTTCACGGCTGTAGGCAAGGTGCTCGCGGAGAATGGCGTCCGCTGCGGCTTCGAGTTTCTCGGCCCGCTGCATTTCCGCCCACCTTCGCAACACGTATTTATCTACCAGATGAACGAGATGGTGGATTTTGCCAGCGAGTGCGGAGCGAGTTTCGGGGTCGTGCTGGATGTCTGGCACTGGTATCATTCGGGCGCCACGCTGGCGGATATCCGCCGGACCGGGGCTGACCGGATCGAACTGGTGCATCTCTCGGATGCGGCCAAGATGCCGCCGGACGAAGTTCGGGACAACGTCCGCTTGCTGGCGGGCGAAGGCGTGATCGACCTCGTGGGAATCTTCCGGACACTGAAAGCCATGAATTGGGCGGGCAGCGTGAGTCCGGAACCGTTGGGCCGAATTCCCAAGGAAATGTCGGCCGAAGAAGGCGCGCGGCTGGGGCTGGAGTCCGCCCAGGCGGTGATGCGCAAAGCGGGAGTCGACGTTTAGTAGTGGAACTTCCAGCGGAATTCCAGGTACAACTGCCGCGGATCGTTGAAGTGGAAGCCGCCGAATGTCAGGCTGTTGTCGAGCAGCACCCGGCGATTCGCGACATTCACGGCATTCAGCGAGACGCGGTATCTTTCTCCTTCGCCGAAGGATTTACCAAGAGCGACATCGAACGTGGTGTGGCCGGGAAGATAATCGCCGGGATATTGCGCGTCGGGCAGCCCATTCGTGAATCCCGAGCCGTAATAGACGTTCGTGGCGGCGAACATCTGTCCGGGCAGGCTGGCTTCGAAACCCAGATTCAACGTATTCCGCTGGTCGTGGTCCACCGGTGCGAATCCCGGCGCCGGCTCGCACCCATCGGGGATGGGGGTGGGACAAATCAGGCCGCCGGTGAACGGTCCTTCCGCCTGCGCGATCTGGTTCGAATACGAAAAGTGCGCCTGACCTCTTCGCCAGAGGCGCGGCGAGCGGAGGGTGAACTCCCAACCTTGAATCAAAGCCGCGTTCCATGTGAGCGGCCAAAATAGATTCGATTCGCCGATATTGCTGTGATCGAGCCAATTCGTCGCACTAGTCTGGAAGTTATCGGCGTCGAGGATCCAGCCGCGGAAAGGAATCATGACTCCCACCTGCCATTCCTTGTCGCGCTCGCCGCGCAAAGGACCGAAAGCCAGACTCTGGCTGTCCGCGAGATCGAGCAGCGGGCCGGTGGCCGTCAACAGTGGCGGCGCCTGATAGTATTTGCCCCAAAATCCGCGGAAGACCCAATTAAGGAATGGGACGCGGACGGCGACGCCGAGGCGCGGATCGGTGGCATTCTCCACGATCGAGGCGCCGGAGAAGTGCGATTCACGAACTCCGGCGATGAGGGTAAGCCAGGGCGTAACCTTGAAGCGGTCGCTGATGAACTCTTCGATCAATCCTCCGGTTACGGCAGCCGAAGAAGGGCCGAAATTCGAACAATCCGGGGCGCAATCCGTGAAGGTGTTGTTGAAATAGTTGCTCTGGCGCTGGACGAACCCGTACGCGCCGATTTCGACGTCGTTGGTCTTGGCGATGGTGGCGCCCAGAGTGGCCTGCGCGCCGCCATAGTTGGCGGTCTGATCGACATTGGTGGCCACCGGCACATCGTTCGGCGAGGCCTCATAGCTCGCCTGGTTGTAGTGGTAGAACGGCGAGACTGTCAGCAGCACGTTGGGATTGAAGGTGTGGACCCAGGAGAACGCCGCATACCCGTCCGGTTCGCGTTCGGTATCGCGGAGGCCATAGCTCGGGTAAACCTGATTGCCAGCCGAATTGGGATCCGGATCGATAGGGATCTGGTAATAATCCTGCCGCAGCGACGCCACCAGGCGAAACTGGTTGGAGGAGTTAGCGTTGAATATTAGCGACGCAAACCCTCCGTAGCCGTTTTCCGCATCGTGATACACCGCACCGATGGGCGTTTGGAGGCCATAGTTGCTGCGGTTCCCGGTGAAGCTCACATAATACGCGAAGCGCTTGGTGTGTCCGCCGAAATTCAGTTGATCGTTGGTCTGATACCAATTGCCGAACGATGTGACCAATTCCGCTTCGTTGTCGCGCTCGAAGCCGGTGCGCGGCACAACGTTGAAGATGCCGTAGGTGCGGTCGCCGTAGTCCGCGCTGTAGCTGCCGCGCTCGACTTCGAGATAATCGATGTCCTTCGGGTCGATCTGCGGGCCAAGATTGGTGGCGATGTTGGTGTTCGGTATGGGAACGCCGTCGATCAGCCAATCGACCTGGTGGCCGCCGCGCATGTGCAGCATGTCGTGGGTGACGTAAGCAGCGGGAACATAATCGGTGATCATCGCCATGCTGTTGGTGCGATCGGCACCGGGAGTTTCGGCGATGTCGGCGCGGTCGACCAGCGTAGTGGGGGTGACAGAATCGGTGGTGACGGTGTTCGTCTCAGCCGCGACCAACGTACTTTCGTGCTGAGAGGCCAGCGGCAATTGAAAATGCAGGACCGGTGACGAACTGGAATTCACGGTGACGGTCTGCTGGACCGTTTCGAAGTTGGGTTGGCTGACGGTGATGCGGTAATCGCCGACAGGCACCGCGGCGAATGAGAACTCGCCGTTGTTGTCCGCCTGTGCCGTTTGCGACCAATCCGAAGTGGCGGATTGTAGTTTTACCGCGGCGCCGGGCACGGGACGGTGCTGCGGATCGTGCACCACTCCCTGAATTTTTCCAAAAATGGTGGCAAACAAAGCGGTCGCCACAAACGCACAGCATACGAGCTTGCGCACAAAGCCTCCTTCTCCTGAAATCTCTCGATGAAAGACCACCGCTCCCTTGCTCGCCAAAGCGCGGTCGCGGCTCAGACTTGCCTCTGCTTACGAGAGCGTCACGGGAGGGCCGCGCTTTTGGCGTTCGCGGCTGAAGGAAATGCGGTAGACAGCTTCGGTTTGGACGAAAATCGCCGGGTGGCTGACCAAAGCTCCGAAAAGAAGGACGGAGCTGTTCAGCACCGCGACGTAATCGCCAGCGGGTGTGGCCGAAATGCCGGGATATAACGGGCAGCGGGCGTGGGCGGAGCGGAACGACACCCCGGTAACGGGCGCGTCGTCCATCATCATCGCGCAGTGATGCTTGCCGCCGCGGCGGCAGCATTCGGGAAGGTTCGATTCCGCATCGGCGAACAGCGCGGGCGCGATCAGCGGAAAGCTGAACTCAGCCAGCAGCAGCCATGCGAGAGCGCGACGCATGTGAGTGTCCCGATTCTACCACGCGAGATTGCTCCGTAACCCCGCCTCGAGTCCCGCGTCTAACCAGTCGTGACGCACCACTGGTTCGAGAGCTTCCGGAAAGATCTGCGCTATGCGTTCCGTTCGCTTCGCCGCGACGCGGGCTTTGCCATATTCGCCATCCTCATTGTCGGGTTCGGCATCGGAGCAAGTTCCACGCTGTTCAGCGTATTGGACGCTCTGCTGCTCCGCCCGCTTCCGTTCCGCGATCCGCAGCGCCTGGTGTGGGTGACGAATTACGATGTCGCCGGACTTTCGGGGCAGACCACACAGGTGGGGCACCTGCTCGATCTGCGCGAGCAGAACCGTTCCTTCGAAGATCTCGCCGGTTATTTCGCCTTCTACGGCGTGGGCGACAGCATCCTGAACGGCAGCACGCCCGAGCGCATCAGCAGCGTCCCGGTATCGTGCAATTTTTTTCCCGTGCTGGGCCTGGATCCCGAAGTGGGACGGCAATTCACAGCCGACGAATGCAAATGGAACGGGCCGAAAGCCGTGCTCTTGAGCCACGGATTCTGGGAGCGGCGCTTTGCTTCCGACCGTTCGGTGATTGGCCGGTCAATTGACATCGACAACACACCGACGACCGTGGCCGGCGTGCTGCCGGCGTCGTTCGATTTTTCCTCGATTTTCGCGCCCGGCAGCCACATCGATATGTTTTCACCCTTTCCGCTTTCGCCGGAGACCAACCGTTGGGGCAACACAATGGCCATGGTCGGTCGGCTGAAGACGGGCGTTTCCGTGGCGAGCGCGCAGGCAGAGATTAAGCTTCTGGCCGCCCATATCACGCAGGCGCACCCCGAGCGCAATAGCTTCGAAGGCCACGTGATACCGCTCGCGGAGCACGTGAGCGGGCGCATGCGGCTCGCCCTGATGGTTCTGGCCGGCGCGGTGGGCGTGGTGATGCTGATTGTGTGCGCGAATCTCTCGAACCTGCTGCTGGCGCGGACGGCGTCGCGGCAAAAGGAGATCGCCATCCGCACAGCCCTTGGGGCAGGGCAATGGCGGCTGGTTGGGCAGATGCTTACCGAAGGGTTGGCGCTTTCCTGTTGCGGCGCACTGTTGGGTATCGCTCTAGCGCTGGTGGGAACGCGCGCCCTGGCGCACCTTCAGGCCATCAACATACCGCTGCTGGAGAACGTGCATACCGATAGCGACGCGCTGGTCTTCACGCTGCTGATGGCGGTCGCGACGGGCGTGCTGTTCGGGCTTGCGCCGGCGCTGCACATTCCCGCCGCAACGCTGCACGACGTGTTGAAGGACGCGAATCGCGGCTCGACGGAGGGCAAAGGACGGGGATGGGTGCGGAGCGGACTGGTGGTCTCCGAAATCGCATTTGCGTGCGTGCTGCTGGTGGGCGCGGGGCTGCTGATTCGCAGTTTTGTGAAAGTGCTCGACGTCAATCTGGGATTCAACCCGGAGCGGGTGGCCTCGATGCGCGTGGATGCCGATCAGCAGTTCAAAACCCAGCAAGAAGCCAACGCCTATTACGACGAAGTGCTGCGCCGCGCGCGATCGATTCCCGGCGTGGTGAGCGCGGGCATCACGGATAGCCTGCCGCTGGGCCGCAATCGCAGTTGGGGCGTGGGAGTGAAAGGGAGAACGTTCGAGCGCGGCAAAAATCCCGTCGGTTTTGTGCGGGTGGTGAGCGATGGATATATTGCGGCGATGGGAATTCCGATTCGCGCCGGCCGCGATTTCAGCCCGCACGATGGCGCGACGGACGATCCGGTGATTCTCATCAACGAGACTATGGCGCGCACGCTGTTTCCAGGCGAGGACGCCGTTGGCAAGATTATCAGCACGGATAAGGACCGCCGCATCGTCGGAGTAGTGGGCGATGTGCGGCACCTGGCGCTCGAACAGGGCGCGGGGATGGAATTCTATCAGCCCATGCGCCAGGGCCGCGACGTGATGGCACTCGACCTCGTAGTGCGCACCACGCTTCCGCCGGAGCAGTTCGCCTCGGCTCTGCGTGCCGCGATCAAGCCGATCGCGCCAAACCTGCCCGGCAACGATTTCCGCCTGGTGCAGCAGCTGGTGGATAAGTCCGTCTCTCCGCGGAGATTCGTGGTGCTGCTGCTCGGCGGGTTCGCGCTGTTCGCGCTGGTTCTCGCGTCGCTCGGCATTTACGCGGTGATTTCGTACTCGGTGGGCCAGCGGACGCAGGAAATCGGCATTCGCATGGCGCTGGGCGCATCGGCCGGGAATGTGCAAGGGCGGATTCTGTTGCGGACGCTGGCGCTCGCCGGGGCGGGGATGGCAATCGGCGCGGTGGGATCGTGGGCGCTCTCGCGGTGGATCAGCGGAATGTTGTTCGAGACGTCGGCCGCCGACTCCGTCACGTTCCTGGGAATGTTGCTGGTGCTGGGGACGGTGTCGGCCGTAGCGGGCTATCTGCCGGCAAGGCGCGCGTCGCGGATCGATCCTTCGGTGGCTCTGCGGGCGAATTAATTACTGAATCA
>Ga0335073_10003029_pt1 | contig 23236 bp, 17 predicted proteins | sample Lox_Sample_22_FD_207093 | JGI IMG/M metagenome (GOLD analysis project Ga0335073, IMG submission 207093) | Soil microbial communities from Loxahatchee National Wildlife Refuge, Florida, United States - Lox_Sample_2.2 | ecosystem: Environmental > Terrestrial > Soil > Wetlands | place: USA... | reverse complement strand
CAAAGGCTGGCACCTGCGAATAGACGGAGTCGGGATCGAGCCGCTCGTCGATGAGACGGACATCGCGCGTGACGAGGCTCTCCAGCCATCGCTCCGGCGCCATGCGGAAAAACATGTTGGTATGCGACCCGGCGGCTCTGCGCTGCTCCGTGATGCGGCGCACGAGTTCCTCAAATACGTCGGCGTTGCTGTCGTCCAGCTCGTACTCGGAGGGGCCAATTCCGAAAAAAATCGACTCGGTGCTGCGGAACGAGCCCGGGACCGCGGTGAGGCGGGCGCGGGCGAATTCCAGGCCGTGTAGACGGAAAACGATCTCTGATGCTGACTGGATCCTGATTTCAGCCGCCGGCGCCAGCGACTGGATCCGCGCAAGGGAGGCCGCAAAGCGCTCGCGGGCCGCGGCGGGGTCGACCGCACGCGTGAGCCGGCTGATAATGTTTCCGGTGTCGGCCAAGTCGATGGCTTCGCAGGTCTCCGCGCGCTCGTCCAGTTCGTAGAGCTGCCACCTGGCCGCATCGGCATTCAGATGAGCAGCGCGTTGGCGCACAATTTCTGAACGCCCGGGCGGAAGAAAAAGCTTTAGCCCCTCCATAACGCCGCGCCCGGCGAGCTGGCACCGCTGATAATCAAGCCAGAGTATGCCGAAGGTGAGCACCGCATCCACGCACGCCTGCGTCTCCTCGCAGCCGACACCAAGCACCGCAAATGCGCTCTGGCCCATGCGCAGCAGACCGCGCGTGTAAACCGGACTGAGCGAATGCTCCAGGTCCGGACTGCCGCTGAAATGCTCCTGCCGGAATCCGGGAAACTCCCGTTGTAAAGTGCGTTCGAGAACGGTCTGATAGCGTGCGCGGGCGATGCGCCTGGCGCTGCCGTTACGGTGGTCACGGTAGGCCGCGATTTCGAGTATGTTGGGCTTGGATTGCCCGAAGCGCAACACTTCCAAGGCGAGCGCTCCTGACCTCAGGTTCGCGTTGATCACGCGCCGCACCAGATTGCGCTCCTCCGACCAGATGTGCAGGACGCACTTGCCTTCACCGGTGACCGAGTATCGCGCCGTGTTGAAGTCGAACAGGACCTCGCCGTCTTCGAGGACGACAGCCTCGGGCGCATCGGCGATAAACTCTTCGAGCAGCCGCGCCAGGAAGTCGGGCGTGATGGGGCCGGCAAGCATGCAATACCCAGCTCAGGATAGGTCGGCTGGGTTCGCCGGCGCAGCGTCGGCGAGCACAGCGGCGTGTGATAATAGATTTCATTCGCCATCCATTGTTGGTTTCCAGCTGGTAACTCGAACTGGGAGGACGAGCCTTAGCAGGCCCGTCAGGCATCGAATTGAGTGTGATTATGGACAGGAAGTTTTTCTTTGGCCGCTACGGTCTGGCGCAAGCCGATGTGGAACGCTATCTGGCAGCGGCGCTCTCGGCCGGTGGCGATTTTGCCGACCTCTATTTCGAATATCAAACCTCAACCTCGGTATCGCTCGACGAGAGCATGGTGAAGTCGGCGACGCAGGGCATCTCTGTCGGTTGCGGCGTACGCGTGGTCTCCGGCGAGCGTACCGGTTACGCCTACACCGACGATCTGTCGAGCGATCGCATTCTGCACGCGGCCCGAACGGCGGCGTTGATTGCCAGCGGTCCCGCGAAGGAACCGGTGGTCGGGCTTACGGATAAGCCGGCGCACAATCTGTATCCCGTGCCGCTGCCGTCGGTTGAAGCGGACGTGCTCGCAAAGGTCAATCTGGTGCAGCGCGCCGACAAGGCCGCGCGGAACTACGATTCGCGAATTCATGAAGTGCGCGTCAGCTACGCCGACGAGTTGCGCCGGATTCTGGTGATTGGCTCCGACGGCAGCTTCGCCGAGGATGCGCAGCCGTTGTCTCGTATGAGCGTGTTCTGCATTGCGAAGTCGGAAGCTTCGGGTTCGGCGCGCGGCAGCGCCGGCGGCGGCGGACGAGTCTCGCTGGACTATTTTCAAGGCGACGCTTCGCCGGAGCACTTTGCCAAGGAAGCGGCGCGGCAGGCGATCATTCAGCTCGACGCGCGCGATGCTCCGGCGGGCGAGATGGAAGTCGTGCTCGGTCCGGGATGGCCGGGAATTCTGCTGCATGAGGCGATCGGTCACGGCCTGGAGGCGGACTTCAACCGCAAGAAGACGTCGGCGTTTTCGGGAATGCTGGGGCGGCGCGTGGCGAGCGACAAATGCACCGTCGTCGATAACGGCACCATCGAAGGCCGTCGCGGATCGCTGAACGTCGATGACGAAGGTAATCCCACCACGAACACCGTGCTGATCGAAAAAGGCATTCTCAAGGGATATCTCGCCGACAAGCTTTCGTCGCGGCTGATGAACATTCCCAATACCGGGAGCGGACGTCGCGAGAGCTATCAGCACATTCCCATGCCGCGCATGACCAACACCTACATGCTCGCGGGCCAGGATTCGCCCGAGGACATTATTCGCTCGGTGAAGTATGGCGTGTACGCGGTCAACTTCGGCGGCGGACAGGTGGATATCACGAACGGCAAGTTCGTCTTCTCGGCGTCGGAGGCGTACCTGATCGAGAACGGCGTAATCACTTCGCCGCTGAAAAATGCGACGCTGATTGGCAATGGGCCCGACGTGCTGACGAAGGTCTCGATGGTCGGCAGCGACCTGAAGCTGGATGAAGGCGTCGGCACCTGCGGCAAGGATGGGCAGTCCGTGCCGGTGGGCGTGGGCATTCCGACGCTAAAGATCGATCGGCTGACGGTCGGCGGGACGGGTGGATAACGCGAACAATAAAGCCCGGAGGGCGGTTTGTTCCTTCCTGCTACTGTTCAATTGTGCCGCCCCTGAAGGGGCTCACAATCTCTAATGACAGCCTACCCAGCACTCCGCTTCGCTCCGTGCTGGGCTAAGCTGTTCCGTCCCGCGTTGCGGGACTTGCGCAAAGCCGATTCTGATGTTGACGCGATCTCGAAACGCATGACCTCCAATACATATAGGAATACTGATTCAAAAATGAACTCTTCCATCGCTGAACAGGCCGCCGCAACGCCATCCACCACAACCAACCTGAAAGAAATTGCCGCTGACGCCGTGCGTCGCGCCATGCAGGGCGGCGCAACCGCTGCCGAGGCCGTAGCCATGGACGGTAGCGAATTTTCGACGGTGGTGCGACTCGGCGAAGTTGAGACGCTGAAGGAGTCCGGCTCCAAAGGCATCGGCGTTCGCGTCTTCTTCGGACAGCGCGCTGCAAGCACCTATTCCAGCGATCTGACGCCGGCAGGCGTGAAGCAGATGGTGGACTCGGCTTTGAAACTGGCGAAAGTCACCAGCGAAGATCCGTTCGCCGGAATTCCTGAGCCCGCGCAGTTGGGCCAGCTCGAAGGCGATCTCCAGTTGTATTTCGACGATGTCTACTCGCTCTCGACCGCCGATCGAATTGACTATGCGCGCCGCGCCGAGAAAGCCTCGCTCGACGCCGACTCGCGCATTACCAACTCCGAAGGCGGCACCTTCGACGCCGCCATCGGCTACAAGGTGCTGGCGAACTCGCACGGATTCCTCGGGGATTATTCACGCTCGTACTGTTCCGTTTCGGCGGTGCCGATCGCTCAAATCGATGGCGCGGCCATGCAGCGTGATTATTGGTATTCGGTCGCGAACTCGCTCAGCAAGCTGGAGTCGCCGGAAGAGGTCGGGCAAATTGCCGCCACGCGCACGCTGCGGCGGCTAGGCGCGCGCAAGGTCAAGACCGCGAAGGTCCCCATCGTATTCGAGCACACCATTGCAGCGGCGCTCGTCGGCCATATCTTCGAGGCGGTTAATGGCGACTCGGTTTATCGCGGCGCGTCGTATCTCAGCGGCAAGCTGAACGAGAAGATTGCGGGCGACAACATCAACATCGTCGACGACGGCACCATGCCTGGCGGTTTCGGCACCAGCCCGTTCGACTCCGAAGGCGTGCCCAGCCGCAAGACGGTCGTCATCGAGAACGGCGTACTCAAGTCCTACCTGCTGAACACCTACACCGCCAAGAAACTCGGATTACAGACGACGGGCAATGCCTCGCGTGGACTGGCGGGAACGCCGGGAATCGGGCCGGGAAATTTCTTCCTTCAACCCGGAACGAAGAGTGCGCAGGAGATTATCGCCGACATCAAGGAAGGATTGTTCGTGACCGAGTTCCTGGGCTTCGGAGTGAATCTGGTCACCGGTGATTTCTCGCGTGGCGCCAGCGGCCTGTGGATTCAGAACGGCGAGCTGACGTTTCCGGTGGAAGAGATCACCGTGGCGGGCAATCTGAAGGAGATGTTCGCGAACATCGCCGAGATCGGCAACGATCTGGAATTCCGCAGCTCGGTTGCCTCACCGACCTTGCGGATTGAAGGCATGACGGTGGCGGGCGAGTAGGGGGAGCCTTTCCTCCGCGCCTAAAGGCGGAGTCCGTAGCATGTCGTTACGGCGCGGCTGAAGCCGTGCCCCTTCAAAGCCAATGCACCGCGGCCTAAGACTATCGAATGGCAGTCTTGCGCGGGGGCATCGGCGGTATTTGTGCAAGGGTTGCGGGCGGAGGAGACTCGACTGCGGAGAAATCCTGCCACCGGCTCCATACCACCCGGATTCCGGCCATGATGGGAATTGCCAGGTAAACCCCGAGAATTCCGCCCAGCTCTCCTCCCATCAACACTGCGGCAATGGCGGCCAAAGGATGCATTTTGAGCCCGCGCCCATAAATGCGTGGGCTGACCACGTAATCCTGGCAGACACGCCAAATCCCCAGAAAGATCAGCACGGCCCAGAGCGGTGAAAATCCGGTGAGGAAACCGACGCCCAGGATGGTAGCGGCTGCAATCAGCGGACCGACCACCGGAATAAATTCCAGCAATCCGCCTACGAGCCCGAGAACCAGCGCGTAGGGAAAGTTCAACAGCTCGAGCACGGCGCTGTAGGCAATCAGAGAAAATGCGCCCAGCGTGATCTGCGCAAAGATGAACCGCGCCAGCATCTGATCGAGGTCGGCGATGATGCCGCGCAACAGCCGCTTTTCTTCGCGCCGATCGACCGCATCGACCAGCACTTGCGCGAACCGCCGTCCGTCGGCAAGGAAAAACACTGCCAGAATCGGGACCAGCGCCACCCACAGCGCGTTGGCCAGCGCCTGGGCGACATCCGCGCCAATGCCCGCTAGCCAGCTTTCGATCTCCGCCTGGTGCGAGCTGATGAGTTGCTCGATTCGTATCTGGGTATCCGCGCTCCAGCCGTGCTTCCGGCCGAGCTGCCACACGATGTTGCCGCTGGCGACTTTCTGCAGCAGCTCGGGCAGCGATTGCACCAGTGACTTGGTATCCGCGACCAGACGCGGGCCGAAGAAGATGGCAAACGCTGCCAGCAGACCAGCCAGGCATAGATAGGCCTCGGTAATCGCCAGCCCACGGGAGTGCAGGCCGATGGGGGAGTTCTCAATGCGCGCGACCAGCGGCTCCAGCAAATAGGCAAAAAAGATTGCGAACAGGAAGATGACAATCGTCTGCCGAATGCCGTAGAGAAAAGCGGCTACGGCCAGGAACACACAAATGGTGACCAGGATTTTGGCGGTTCGGGCATCGAAAAGCTGCACTATTTGTGAGATGTCGCGCGGGGAGCGGCAGTTGTGGTGAGACGGCTTGGGGAAAGGCGGCGGTGAGCAGCGGCCACTCTCGAAGTTCTGCAACTCGCTTGTGCGAAATCCTCATCGTACTGGACAGTCCGACGAAAGCAATTCACCCGCTCGACAGGCAGGCTTTATGGCTACGAATCCCCGCGTCCCATCCGATCCGAATAACCAGAAACGCCCCGAGCTCGTGCCGGCTCCGGTGGTAAGGAAGAAGTGGCCGGGCGCAGGGCCGGGGGTGGCGTTCGCCCTCATTGTTGCCGCAGCCCTGATTGCGGCGGTTGTGTACTACATGCCGCGGGCGCCGAAAAAGTCGCCGCCGCCGGCAGGAGCGCAGGCGCCCATCCAGCCAGTCAGCAACGAACTGCAATTCAGCAACCTGCATATCGCGCTGGGGCCCGCCGGGAGCGAGATGACGCTGGATGGCTCGGTGATGAATGCCGGCAATCGACCGATCCTGGGCAGCACGGTTGAGCTTACCTTCCTTGGCCATGACGGCAAGGTGGTAGGCAATGTGACAAAGCCGCTGCAGGGAATGATGGTGCAGAATGGTCTGCTGCGCTCGGATCCCATCGGCACGCATCCGATTCCGCCGAATCACACGCGGCCGTTCCGGATCACCGTCGACAACGTACCCTCCGGCTGGAACCATCAGATGCCGAATGTGACCGTGCTCACCGTTGCGGCGGATTGATCACGGCTCCAGAGTGCGGAAGACGGCGGCGGTTTTCTCCAGCGACAAGGCCTCGGCGCGCACATCGGCGCGCAAACCGGCCGTCTTCAGCGCGGCACGAATTGCGCTCTCCGGATAGCGGCCGCGAAGATTGTTGAGCAGTGTTTTGCGTTTGTGCGCAAATGCGCGTTTCAGGAAGGCGATGAATTTTTCTTCGTCGACTTGCAGTTCCTCAACCCGCGGCTCCATGGTCAGGCGGATAACGGTGGAGTGAACCTGCGGCGGCGGCGAGAACGCTCCCGGCGGCAGGGTGAAGAGCTTTTCGACGCGCGCGAAAAGCTGCGCGGTGGCCGAGAGCAGTCCGTAGTCGCGGCTGCCGGGATTGGACGCGATACGATCGGCCACTTCGCGCTGCACCATGATCACCGCCCGGTCGATTTTGTCGTGCAGTTCGAGAATGCGCAGCACGATGTCGGAGGTGATGTAATACGGCAGGTTGCCGATGAGGTCGACGGTTTCCGGCCGTGTCGGGCGAAGATCGTGCAGCGGACCGGGACGGCGGCCGAGGATCGAGGGAAATTCGGCGGTGAGAAAATCGGACTCCAGGATCTCGAGATTGGGACAGGTCGCGTTTTGCATGCGGAGCTGCGCCGCCAGAACGCGATCCAGTTCAATCCCGATGACGCGTTTGGCGCGGGCCGTCAGCAACTGGGTCAGAACGCCGCGACCGGGACCGATCTCGATCACGGTGCGATCGGAAATATCGCCCAGCGCCTGGACCGCGCGCAGCGCAGCGCCGTGGTCGATCAGGAAGTTTTGTCCCAGCTTTGGCTTGCGCTTCTTGCCGGCGCCGGCGAGCTTGCTTGCGGCGGTCTTAGGCACGTTGACCCTCTTTCGCGAGGGCAGTTAGACTCAACTGTTTCACCATTGCGCTTTCATCCTCAAGGTAGCTCAATTCCCAAGTTCCAGCCCGCAGGAGCGCGGTTGCCGCGCTGGGAGGTTCGATGCATATCGCATTTGCGGCATCCGAGTGCGTGCCGTTTTCCAAGACTGGCGGACTGGCCGACGTCATCGGAGCCCTGCCGCCGGCTCTTGCCAATCTCGGACATCGGGTTACGGTCTTCTTACCGCGCTACAAGCAGACCGAGCTCAACAACCCGCAGATGGTCATCCCCAGCATCACCATTCCGTTCGATGACCGCTACCGCTTCTGTTCGGTCGTGGACGGCGGCAAACGCGCCGGAGTGCAATTCTATTTCATCGACTACCCGCCGTTCTTCCAGCGCGAGGGTCTGTACGGAACCGCGCTCGGCGATTATCACGACAACGCCGAGCGCTTTGCTTTGTTCTCGCGCGCGGTGCTGGAGGCGGTGAAAATCCTCGGCGCGCCCGACGTGCTGCATTGCCACGACTGGCAGACCGCGCTCATCCCGATTTTATTGAAGACGCTCTACTCCGAAGATCCGGCATTCGCCCGCGCCCCCTGCGTCTTCACCATTCACAACCTGGGATACCAGGGCCTTTTCCAGCCGGAGATTCTGCCACTGCTCATGCTGCCGTGGGACCTGTTCACCATGTCGAAGATGGAATTCTACGGCAAGGTGAATTTCCTGAAGGGTGCCATCGAAATGGCTGGCTTCATAACCACGGTAAGCCGCAGGTATGCGCAGGAGATCCAGACGGCGGAGTTTGGCTTCGGTCTGGAAGGCGTGTTGCGCGCCCGGGCGAACACCATTGCCGGGATTCTGAATGCGGTCGATTACGTCTCCTGGGACCCGCGGACCGATCCCCACATTGTGGCGAATTATTCCGCCGACGACCTCAGTGGCAAGGCGAAGTGCAAAGCCGACCTGCTGCAGGAAGTTGGTTTAGCGCCGGACACGCAGTTGCCGGTGGTCGGTATCGTGTCGCGCTTTGTGCAGCAGAAAGGCTTCGACCTGATTCATCAGGTGGCAGACCGCATTGCCCTGGAAGAGCTGATCCTGGTGGTGCTGGGCAGCGGCCAGAAGGAATACGAAGACATGTTTCGCCGCCTGAACCGGCAGTTCCCGCAAAAGGTTGCGGTGAAGATCGCCTATGACAATGCGCTGGCGCACAAAATCGAAGCGGGCAGCGACCTCTACCTGATGCCGTCGCACTACGAACCGTGCGGCCTGAATCAGATTTACAGCCTGCGCTATGGAACCGTGCCGGTGGTGCGCGCCACCGGCGGGCTCGACGACACCGTCGAGCAATTCGATGCCGCGACCGGAAAAGGGACCGGCTTCAAGTTTCGCGAGTATAGCGGCGAGGCGCTGTTGGAGACATTACGCCAGGCAGTCGGGCTTTTTCGCAACGACCCCAAGGCGTGGCAGGTGCTGATGCGTAATGGCATGGCACAAGACTATTCCTGGACCAACTCGGCGCGGGAGTACGTGAAGGTCTATGAGCGGGCACGCGTGATCAAGCAGCAATCGGGCGGTTAGGCAGTGCGCAACTGGCGCTGAGGCCGGCTGGCGCCCCCACCTAGGTATTCCTACCTCTTTCCACGCTGCCACAACCTGTGTATGCTTTTCGAGTTCAGCCAAAGCTCTGCTCGCAGTATTCTCCTGGCCGCGAGGCCGGGCGATGTGCTCTGTACCAGCAGCAAGTTCATCGGGTTCTGGAGGCACATATGTTGATCGCTGGCAGTCCACAACGGCGAGACGCGTGGAGACGCGTCGTCGCAATTCATCCGGCTAGTTTCCGGCGAGTCTTCCGGCAGACGCTCTCGGGTATTCTCAGTTGCACGGTTACGCTGAGCGTCATCGGATTGGACGGCTGCAAGTCCAAGGAAGCGGAGCAGCGAACCGCCTCAAACCAGCAGCAACAAGGGCAGGCTCCGGCGACGACGAATGCCGTGCCGACCGCCGATCAGCTGTATCAGCTGGTCGCGCCCATTGCGCTCTTCCCCGACAATCTGCTGGCTCAGGTGCTCGCCGCCTCGACGTATCCGGATGAGGTGACCGCGGCGTACACGTGGCTCCAGCAGAATTCGAACCTGCAGGGGCAGCAACTCCTGGATGCAGCCAATGAGCAGCCGTGGGATCCGAGCGTGAAGGGCCTGACCCAGTTTTCCGGCGTGCTGCAACAGATGGCAACGAACCTGTCGTGGACGTCGGCGCTCGGCGACGCCTACTTCAATTACCCGCAGAGCGTCATGAATGCCGTGCAGGTGATGCGGCAGCGGGCGCAACAGTCGGGCAATTTGAAGGACACCTCACAGCAGACGGTGACCGTGCAGAACCAGCCGCCAGGCGCCGCTGCGCCGGCACCACCACCGCCGCAAACGCAGGATGCGTCGTATACGCCGCCGCCACAACCGCCGGTGATCGTGCAGCCGCCGCCGCAGACCATCATCATCCAGCCGGCGCAGCCAGACGTCGTTTATGTGCCGACCTACAACCCGACCGTGGTCTATGGCGCGCCGGTCCCGGTTTATCCGGGATATTCTACCGGGGCACTGGTCGCCACCAGTCTGATTTCGTTTGGAGTCGGCATTGCAGTGGGCGCGGCAATTTCCGGCGGCGGAGCATGCTGCGGCTGGGGCTGGAATTCGTGGGGATGCGGCTGGCACAACAATACCGTCGTCTACAACCACAACACCTACATTTCGACCTCGAACACGTTTGTTAATCGTAACAACTACTACGGCAACAACAATTGGAACCGCAACAACGTCAACGTCAACAACGTTAACGTGAACAACTACAACCGCAACAACGTCAATGCCAACAACTACAACCGCAACAACGTCAATGCCAACAATTACAACCGCAACAATCTGAACGCGAACAACGTCAACCGCAACAACGTCAACGGCAACAACTACCGCGCTAACAACTTCCAGAGCGGCAACTACAGCGAGCCGAAGTTCAATCAGAAGTACAACGCGCCGCAATACAAGAACACGAACCTGCAGGAGAACCGGCAGAACCCGGGACAGCAGGGCAACTTCAACCAGAACCGTAACCAGAATCCCGGCGAAAACCGGACACAGCCGAACTTCAATCAGAACCGCAATCAGCAGAATCCGGGACAGAATCGTGCCCAGCAACCGAACTTCAATCAGAACCGCACGCAGCCGAACCTGACCGCGCAGAACCGGCCGAACACCGGCCAGAGTCAAGCGCGGACCCCATCGGCCAATCAGAACTGGCGCAACGACGCCTCGCGCGGCTACGGCCAGCCGGAGCGCGGCACCAACACCGGCGCCTTCAGCAATTACGGCTCGGGCGGCAATGCCCGAACCAACAGCGCGCGCGGACAGCAGAGCCTCGAAGGCAATCGCAACGCCGGCAACGCGAATCGCGGTGGCAATCGCGGCGGTGAGCGTGGAGGTCGCCGATGAGAAGCTACGACTCGATGACCAGCTGCGCGACGGGACGACAGATCATGGATTCGATAACCGATAACACTGGCTTCGGCATATCACGGCTGTTCGCGGTAGGACTGGTTGTTCTTCTCGCGCCGGTATTGGGTCTGGCACAGCCGTCGAACTCAAAGACGTTCGCTTCGCCCGGCGATGCCGCGCTGGCGCTGTATAACGCCGCCAAGGGGCAGGACACCCAGGCCGTAGCCGCGGTGCTGGGGCCGGGCGCCGACGACGTGCTGCATACCGGCGACGCGGTCGCCGACAAGAACATGCTCTCGCGCTTCGTGGACCACTACAACAAGATGCACCGCGTTGTGCTGCAGCCCAACGGCTCGGCAACGCTCTATATTGGCGCGGACAACTGGCCGATGCCCATCCCGATCGTGAAGGACAGCAGCGGCACGTGGTACTTCGATACGGAAGCCGGCAAGAAGGAAATTCTGTATCGCCGCATCGGCCGCAATGAGAACGATGCCATCGACATCCTGTATTCGCTGGTGGCAGCGCAGCAGGATTACGCCTCCGAACCGCACGACGGCAGCAAGCACTATGCGCTGCAGTTCATCAGCGACGAAGGCAAGCAGAACGGCCTCTACTGGAAAACCAGCGACAACGAACCGCCGAGCCCGATTGGTCCGCTACTGGTCGCAGCCGCCGCGCAGGGCTACGGCATGCAGCAGGGAAAGGCAGAACCCTTCCACGGTTACTACTACCGCATTCTGACCAAGCAAGGAGCGGCGGCCAAAGGCGGCGCGAAGGATTACATCGTCAAGGGGCAGCTGACCAAAGGATTTGCTTTTGTGGCTTATCCGGCCGCCTACCGGAACTCCGGGGTGATGACATTCATCGTCAATCAGGACGGCATGGTCTATGAGAAGGACCTGGGAGCGGACACGGAAAAGCTGGCTGCAGACATGACGGCCTACAACCCGGACGCCAGCTGGCGGCGCGTCGAGTAGCAGGCCGTATGGTGGTTCGATCGTTCTACTGGCAGGGCGGGTGGTTGCATTCGCAGGCAATCTCGACTTCCCTGGCGCCCGCGTCCTTGCAGAAATCGCTGCAATACTTTTCGCCTGCGGGCACCGTGCACTGACAGGGCTCATGGGCGCAGGTCTTCATTTCGTGTTCTGCCATCGTAGTTCTCCTTGTGGATCAGTCTGGGCGATTTCCGTTAGTGCGATCGCAATCGCGCGAGCCGCCATTGTTGCCGCTCAGCGGCGGCAAAGTCAAGCCGTGCACTTTGCTCAGAGATGGTGATTCAGGAAGAGGTAAAGTCGGGTTGCGCCCTGCCGGCTGTTTCTGCGCCGGGAGCGGTCTCCAGTTGCACCGTGAAGTAAAAGGTGCTTCCCCGCCCCGGCTCGCTCTCCAGCCAGATCCTGCCGCCCATCAACTCGGCCAGCCGCAGCGAAATCGCAAGGCCCAGCCCGGCTCCTCCGTAGCGGCGCGTCGTGCTTCCGTCATTCTGGGTGAACGGCTGAAAAATCAGTTCGTGCTTCTCGGCGGGAATTCCGATGCCGGTATCGGAGATCGTGAACAGCACTTCGGCGTGCCGGGCGTTGCGCGAGTGGCATTCCGCGCGCAGCGAGATTCTCCCCTCGTGAGTGAATTTGACGCTGTTGCCGACCAGATTCACCAGAACCTGCTGGAGGCGTACGGGATCGCCGATAACTTCGTCAGGCAGGCCGGGATGAAAATCGCAGGAGGTGCGCAAGCCCATCTGTTCCGCCTGTGCGAATAAGGTGCGGAGGGTTTGCCGCAGGGTTTCGTGCAGGCGGAATGGCCTGGGCTCAAGCTGCAGGCTGCCGAATTCGGTGCGGGTGAAGTCCAGCAGCTCGGTAATCAGATGCAGCAGCGCGTTGCCGGACGACTGAATGGTCAACAGGTACTCGCGCTGTTCGGCGCTGAGCGCGGTATCGAGCGCAAGGTCAGCCATACCGAGGATGCCATTCATCGGCGTTCGCAGCTCGTGACTAATGTTGGCCAGAAACTGCGTCTTGGCGCGGTTGGCATCTTCGGCCACTTCCTTCGCCTTCACCAACTCCGCCTCAGCGCGACGGCGAGCCCGTTCCTGCGCATCGCGTTGCAATCGTGCCGACAGCACCGGGGCGAGATACATCGAAATTCGCTCCAGCAGCTCTCTATCGCGCTCTTCGTAATTGGTGTCGCGGTTGGCGACGAGTAGCAGACCGATCACCACATCCTGGAAAATCACCGGCGCTGCCAGCGCGCGCGTCACCGCAAGGTGTCCCTGCGGCACCGCGCCCGGATAGTTGCTGTACAAGGCGCGCTTCTCGCGCAGCGCCTGTCCCCAGATTCCCGCCCATGCGCTATGAGGAAAACGCACGCTCTTATCGGGGATGCGGCATCGTTGGCGGGACTTGGACATCATCGCCGGCACCTCGAGCGCACCGTCCTCGGCGATGTATCCGAAAAAGCCTTCCCCACTCGAAGTCGCGTTGAGTACGATTCGTAATACCTCCTCAAAGGTCCTTTCATCGGAGATGGTGAGAAAAACATTGAAGATCTGGTTGCGAATGGCCAGGCTCTGTTCGGACCATCGCAACGCTTCCTCGGCTTGTTTCCGTTCGCTGATATCGTGCGCGACCGTGGAAATTCCCAGCACCTTACCGGTCTTGTCGACAATAGGCGAGACCGCAAGCGACACATCGAAGCGGCTGCCGTCCTTGCGGATACAAACCGAATCGAAGCGCCGCATGCGCTCGCCGCGCTGGATTGCACTCAGCACCGGCGAAATTTCGTGCACACGCTCCGGCGCTATGGCCAAGAAAATGCTTTTTCCAATCGCCTCCGCGGGCGTGTAGCCAAACATCGCTTCTGCGGCGGGATTCCAGGACTGGATAGTGCCATCGGGACTCTTGCCGATGATGGCGTCGATCGACGAGCGCACGATCGACGCCAGTTGCGCATCGACCTGCTCGGCCTGCTTGCGACGACTGATATCAATCAAAACGCCGTCGGCAACCGTCAGACCGTCCCGAGTATAGGTGCGTACCGCGCGGTTGCGAATCCAGATCCAGCGGCCGTCCTTGTGCTGCAGGCGGTACTCCAGATCGACATTGGCGTTTGTCTGGAAGAGCAGATTGAACTTCGAGAGGGCGGTCTCCGCGTCTTCCGGATGCACTCGTGACAGGCGCACCGAGAGGCCTCCGTCTTCCAATAGCTCCTCGCGCGTGTAGCCGAGCACCTCTTCGATATTTCTGCTGATGTACAGGATGCGGCCAGTGGAGTCGATTGTCCAGGTAACGTCGGGAAGGTTGCGCAAGAGCCGCCGGTACTGCTCCTCGCTTTTGCGCAGAGCTTCTTCCGTGCGCTGCCGTTCGGTAATGTCGACGCCCATGCTGAGGATGCAGGGCTCTTTGCCGATTACGACCGGTACTCCGGTCAGATAGCAGGGGATTTTGCGGCCAGATTTGGTCAGCCACGCCGCCTCTACATCGGCATGCCCTTCGTCGAAGGCGCGCCTCATGGTGGCGGGAACGATCTCGCGATACTCTTCGGCCAGCGTCTCGACGGCTCTCATCTGCGACAACTCCGCCGAGTTGTAGCCCAGCGTACGCTCGAAGCGCGAGTTCCAGCGTACGAGTTTTCCCTGGTTGACGATGCAAGTAACTCCAGGGAGATGTTTCACCACGGCTTCGAAATTCGCCTTCTGCCGATCGGTGGCCTTGATGTCGCGCTGGCGTAAAGTCAGGACCAAAAGGCTCAGCCCAAATGCCGCCAGCGTGCAGTAAGCCAGGGTCAGATTGTGCGACTGCCACAGGGAAAGATGCGGCCAAACGACAGACTTTAGAACCTGGAACAGCCAGGTGATCACCAGCGCCGCCAACGCAAGACCCAGCGCCTTCACGAAATTGGAACTTTTGGACATCGGCACGGGAGGTTCTGTAGGCGCGCAGCGGCAACTTTCCGCCAGAATTCATGATAGGCAATCGCGCAGGCCGAAGCGTGTGACCGGCATCACGCGGACAGGGTAGTTGTTGCATCAAAAATGTGACGCGGCGACGGTCTGCTCACCGCCGCTATATCGTTCGGAGCATGGCGCCTACTTCACCACCTGCAGGTCGTTGGTCACGGAAAACAAACTGCGGACCTGTTTTGCCGTGATGCCGGCAAGGTTCTTGTCGCCCTCGCTGTTGACGTAGCCAACCAGGGTGCAGTGCAGGTTTTCCACGATGATGTGAATGCTGGGTGCTGCCTCCCAAAAGTATCGCGACAGTCCGCCGGCTCTCATGAGGGCGTTGAAAACCTGTTTTCGCGCCCGATCGTCCATCGGACTCGGCGGCAGTACTTTGATGTTGTTGATGATCTTATCTACGCCCTCTATGCGCTTCACTACGACTTCAGCATCCCGTTTTGTCTGCGAGTGTTCACTGGTGAGGTAGCCGCTCAGCGTTACCGTGTCGCCCTGCACACTGTATTCCAGGTCGTCGAAAAGCGAATAGTACGGCAACAACAACAGTTCGTGGCGGACTTCCCTTGCGATCCTTTGCTCGGGGGTGGTGGCCTGCGGTTCAGGAATATTGCCGTAGCCCGCCACCACCGGACCATTACTGGTGACAATGGGCGCCATAGTTTGCGATTGCGAAGCCGCCATGTGCTCTGACGGAGTTGGCGCGGCAGTTTGCGATGTCTGCGCTCCTAAGCCCGCGCTGAGCCCCACCAGCAGCGGAAGCAGCAGTAGTTTCCGCATGTCTTGCCTCCAAGCACTAGTTTGGATATCGTTCGGAACCCTGCGGTTGGTAAGAAAGCTTCCCTCACCCAATGACGCGCAGCGGATTGTAACCGGCAGCTCTCATGCTTAGAAGTTGAACTTCTGGCGCTCGTCCCTATGTCATTGCGGTGCTAGTACTTCGAGGTTTATAGTCAGGAGTTTCCCACCCCGCGCCCAGCCAGCGCCGGTCGCGGAAACCAGCTCAACGGCCCCGTGCTGTTCGGAACCGGCAGCCGAAGTCCGCGGATTCTCCGCCTCGGAGTCATTCATCATGAAACGCGTCATTGCTCTGCTGTGCGTCCTGACCTTCTGCTTCGGCAACTCACTGTATGCCGACGAAGGCATGTGGCTGTTCAACGCTTTCCCCAAAGACAAAGTGCAAGCCAAGTACGGATTCGCTCCCGACCAGGCGTGGCTCGATCACGTGCGACTTTCTTCCGCGCGCGCGCCCAACGGTTCCTCGTCCTTCGTCTCGCCCGACGGCCTGATCTTCACCAACCATCACATTGCGCAGGGGTGTATTCACAACCTCTCGACCAACGGCAAGGATTACATGAAGACGGGCTTCTACGCGCCCACGCGCGCGGATGAGGCCAAGTGTCCGGGCATGGAGTTCGTGGTGCTGGAAAACATCCAGGACGTCACCAGTCAGGTCAACGCTTCCGTCAAGCCGGGCATGTCGGCCGCCGAAGCCGGCAAGATGCAGCGCGAGGAAATGGCCAAACTGGAGAAGCAGTGCTCCGGCGGCGATATTCGCTGCGATGTAGTGACGCTCTACTCCGGTGCGATGTACAACCTGTACAAGTACAAGAAATACGATGACATCCGGTTGGTCTTCGCTCCGGAGTTTGACATAGCCTTCTTCGGCGGCGATCCCGATAACTTCGAGTATCCGCGTTACGACCTCGACATCTCATTCCTTCGCGCCTACGAAAATGGCCAACCGGCGCAGACCGCGAATTATCTGAAGTGGTCGCCCGACGGGGCCAGCGACAACGAGCTGATTTTTGTCTCCGGTAATCCCGGCCGTACCAGCCGCTTGCTCACCATGAGCCAGTTGGGTTTCCTGCGCGACTACCAATATCCGCTGCAGCTTCATGGGTACACATTGCGCCTCGACGCGCTGCAGAAATTCAGCGCGGAATCGGCCGAAAACGCACGCGAGGCTGAGAGCGACATCTTCGGAATACAGAATTCCTTCAAGGCCGTCACCGGCTATGAAGCCGCGCTGAAAGATCAGGAGCTGATGGCGACGAAAGCCGCGGACGAAAAAGACCTGCAGCAGTACGTGGAATCCAGCCCGCAGCGCAAGCAGCAGTTCGACGACCCATGGCCGGCCATCACAAAAGCCGTCGACGTGCAAAAACAGCTTTACAAGCCGCTGATCTATCTCGACCTGCTGGGCGGCTTCCGTGGCGATCTCCCACGCTTTGCGCGCATGATCGTCCGCTCCGCCTATCAACGTCAAAAGCCGAACGATCAGCGGATGCGCGACTATCAGGACGCGATGCTGCCGACGTTGCAGACCCGCCTGTTCTCGACAGCTCCCATCTACAAAGGCCTCGAACAGGTGCAGCTGACAGAATCGCTGACCGAAATGCGCGACGAACTGGGCGCCGGCAATCCTGACGTGCAGAAGGCGCTGGACGGCAAGACTCCCGAGCAGCGCGCCAAGGAATTGGTCGAGGGTACGAAGCTGGAAGACGTCGCCGTCCGCAAGCAACTTTACGAGGGTGGCATGGCTGCGGTGAAAGCCAGCACCGATCCGCTGATCGTGATGATGCGCGAGATCGAACCCGGTGCGGAGGCGATCCACAATCGCGATGAGGACGAAGTGCAGTCGGTCTTCCGCCAGAAAGGCGGCGAGGTCGGCAAGGCATTGTTCGCGGAGAAAGGCTTGAGCGTGCCTCCGGACGCGACCTTCACGCTGCGGTTGAGTTACGGCACAGTCAAAGGCTACATGCTGGACAGCAAGGACGTACCCTGGTTCACCACTATGGGCGGCGCGTATGAGCACGCCGCGGCACATGGCGATAAGCCGCCGTATCAGCTGCCCGAAAGCTGGATCCAGAAGAAGTCGGAGATCGACCTGAAGACGCCCTACGATACCGTCTCGACCGTGGACATCATCGGCGGTAACTCCGGCAGTCCGGTAATCAATAAGGCCGGGGAGGTGGTCGGCATCATCTTCGATGGCAACATCGAATCGTTGGCGTGGAATTTTGAATACACCGATAAAGTGGCGCGCGCGGTCGAGGTCGATACGCGTGCGATCACCGAAGCTCTGCGCAACATCTACCACGCTGATGCCGTGGTAAACGAGTTGATCCCCCCGGGTACCATGCAGCCGAACCCGCAACACCGGATCGTGCGACCAACGCCACAAAAACAGCAGTAACTTTAACTTCGTGACTGCTCGGTGAAAGGCGCGGCGCCAGCCGCGCCTTTTGCTGCGACCTTTCGCGCGAGATGTCGTCCAATTCAAAGCAATCGCGCCCGCGTCCCGGAGTTCTGCTTTATGCCCACCAAAGTAAACCGCCGCACCGTTGACCTTTCGCAGTTTCCTGACCTGATTGTGGTCCTTCTCGGCATGCGCGTAAATAAGCTCACCGGGCTGAAAACGCTACTGGGGTTCGGCCCAAAGATCTCGGCTTCGGTGGAGGCGCAACCCGATGGCCTGTTCGCCCACGAAATATTTCTCTTCTCGCTGTTTCCGGCCCACCTCGGAATAAGGCAGTACTGGCGTGACATGGAGTCACTGCTGGCGTGGACGCGGTCCGACCCGCATCGGCTGTGGTGGCAAACCTTCCTGAAAAACTCCGGAGGCACCGGCTTCTGGCACGAGACGTACACCCTGCGAGGCGGCATGGAGGCGATCTATGACGACGTACCGCAGCCCATCGGCTTTATGCGCTTCGCTCCGGTCATGCAGGCACGCGGACCACTGTTTTCCGCCGCGACCCGCGCCCATCAGGGCCGGGGGGCCGAGCCGGTTCTGTCCGAGGCAGAGCTGTACGGCAATCAATAACCGGAGGGCTGCGCCTGCAGGGAATGAACTTCCCCTAGCGCGACGGGGTGAATGCTCCCGAATACGATTGAGTTGTCCTTTCGTCGCCCGAGAGTAGCTGGGCCCGCTCGCGTGCCGCCTGCGCATCGGCTGCACGGCCCGAGGCAGCCAGGGCTTTGGCCAGCAGCTCGTAGGTGACCTTCATGGGCTTGATCGTGTTGGCGTGGGTGTAGCAGGTGATGGCTTTTGCCAGGTCGCCGGCGCGATCGGCGACCACGCCCAGACCTAGCCATCCCCGGACGTTCTTCGGATCCATCGCCACCGCGGACTTGAAGTTCTGCTCCGCCGACGTCTGATCGCGCATATCGAGATACACCAAGCCGCGATTGGCGTACAACTCGGCTCGCGCGGGGCCGTCGGGAGTGATGCGAATCATTTCGTTATAGCGCGCGATCGCGCCCTCGAAATCGCCGTGCTGGTGGTCGTAGACGGCGACTGCGAGATTGCTGCTGGGATCCGATGCGAAAATGGCCAGGGCTGCATGGTAATGCTTCATCGCTTCGTCGGATTGTCCCTGATCCATAAGCAGCATCGCCAGGTTGTCATGCGCGATGTAGTTGTCATCGGTGACCGCGAGGGTATGCCGCCACAGGGTCATGTTGTCGTTCCAGTAGCTGAGCTGGCGATGCGTCTGGAACGCCAACGCAGCCAGAATGATGAAGCTGGCGGCACGAACTACCATAAGCGGGACGCGGCCGCTGGCGAGCTCAGCGACGCCCCAGCACACCATGATGAACAATCCGATGAAGGGCAAATACGCGTACCGGTCGGCCATTGCCTGATTGCCGACGTGAACCAGGCCAATCATTGGCACCAGTGCGCCGAGGAACCAGAACCATCCCACCAGCAGATAACGCCTGCTCCTCATCGCGACGACTCCCGCCGTGATCGCGACGAGGGCGATGAATGCGGGAATGACCTGCGCCAGCGGCAGCGGATGCCAGGGATGAGGATAGAGCGGCGCCAGCCGCACCGGCCAGAACGCTTTGCCCAAATACCGCATGTACGAGACGATTGCGTTGCCCAGCCGTATCGAAAATGGATACACCTGAAGCGATGCGACTGCACCGCCGGCTTTCTGCGCGATGAGGGTGATTACAGCGCTCACCGCACAAATCGCGAACAGTGGAATCTTCTCCTTTACCAGCCACCAGAATGGCTTTTCGCCTTTCGTCCCTCGCTCTTCGCCGAAACTTCGCTGTTTGCCGCTCGCAGGCAGCGCTTCGTTCGAAATGCCGGCAGCGTTGTTCCGGGGAAATGCGGATGGCGAATGGCGAATGGCGAGCCTTTGCAGCGGCCAGTAGTCCCATAAGAGAAGAAGGAAGGGGAAGGTGATGATCTGCGGCTTCGACATCAGCCCGAGCGCGAAGTAGAGCGTCATGACCGCATAGCGGCCGGCATTCGGGCGGCAGCCGGCGCCGTTTTGCTGTCGTTTCGAAGTTGCCGCAACATTCGCGGTGCTGGTCGCGTACCAGCGATAGGCACCCATCCCCAGCAGGAAAAAGAACATGCTCAGCAGGTTCTTGCGCTCGGAGATCCACGCCACCGACTCGACGTTAATCGGGTGCAGCGCGAACAGCCCGGCGACCATCGCGCTGCGGCCCACGTAGCCCGTCGCGCGCCGCAATACCCAGAACAACAGCAGCACGTTCGCGATCTGGATCAGCATGCTGGTGACGTGGTGTCCGGCCGGATCGAGCTGATACATCTGCACATCCAGCGCGTGCGAAAGCCAGGTGAGCGGATGCCAGTTGTACTGGTAAAACGTGCTGAACGACCACGCGATGGTATCGAAGCTCAGCCCCGACGCGAGGTGCGGATTGTTCACCACGTAGACCTGGTCGTCATAGTTGACGAACGGGTGATGGTCCACGGGAAGATAAACCGCCAGGGTTGCGATGAACAGGAGCGCGCCGAGGATGAAGGACTGACTTTGCAAAAAGGCGAATGGTTTCTTTTTCTCCGCCGATGTCGCCGCCGGCTGGGCTGCTCTCCTCCTGGCTGCTGTGGCCCTGGTACTCACACATCCTCCGAAAATTCGCGAGCGATCGCTCGCTGGGAGATTCGAATGTATTGCGGACGAGGGTAGGCGTCAAGCAGTGTAGCGGACGGGAGACATTGTCCCGCAGCTTGCGATTCCGCAGAGCGGCGAGCATGAGGGCAAATCGGAACCGCTGGCCCGGCTTTTCGACAACCCCGCCCGCGCCTTTGCAATCGTAGTTAGCACCCGCCAGGCGTATTGCATTTCCAAACTCACAGGTGGGCGAGGTTCTATGAAACTACAAAGTGGTCTACTTGCTCTCGCGGCATCCGCGCTGCTGGCGATGCCGGCAATGGCGCAGGCGAATGTCTCCGCTGCCGACCAGAGTTTTATGCGTAAGGCCGCCCAAGGGGGCATAGCCGAAGTCCAGCTCGGGAAGTTGGCGGAGCAGAACGCGCAAAGCCCCGAGGTGAAGGCGTTCGGCGAGCGCATGGTCCGCGATCACAGCAAGGCCAATGACGAGCTGCAGCGGGTGGCGGCGCAGCAGGGTGTGACTCTGCCGAGTTCTCAACGCTTGTCGCAGTTGCACGGCGCAGCCTTCGACAAGGCCTACATGCATGACATGGTGCAGGACCACCGCAAGGATGTTGCCGAGTTCAAGAGTGAGACTTCGGTCAAGGACCAGCAGCTGCGGCAGTGGGTCGATAAGACTCTGCCTGTGCTCGAAAGCCACTTGCGCGAGGCGGAGAAAGTGGCGCCGACGGTCGGCGTCGCTGTGAACGGCAACAGCATGAGCCAGTCGGCGCAAGCGCGCTAGCAGCGCGCCGCTTGTCGGACGGCCAGTCGCCTGTAAACGCGAGCAGGGCACCGGAGCGAGGGGTCTAACCCGGGCAAACCTCGCTCCCGAGCCTCCCTTTAGGTCCGCGCCGGCAAATGCTTGAATCACGCCAATTAGCGCCAAATCAGCAATTTGCGGGCTGACAGTTGCATAGTTCGCGTCAGGACGCGCAAGTCCGTTATAATAAGTACGCGTATGTTCGAACGGCGCGTTTAGCAGCCATCCCTCCTTATGTCTCGAGTGCGATTCCTGCCTGGAACCTTCCGATCACCGACGCAATATCAAAAGTTAAGGAAATAGAAACACAAATGGAACAAGGAACAGTGAAGTGGTTTAACGATGCCAAAGGATTTGGCTTCATTTCGCGCCAGAACGGCGAAGACGTTTTCGTGCATTTTTCGGCCATCCAGTCCAGCGGCTTCCGCACATTGCAGGAAGGTCAGGCGGTCAGCTTCGATGTGAAGCGTGGCGCCAAAGGCTGGCAGGCTGAGAACGTCCAGGTTCTCTAGGCTCCCTCTCCGCCGAGGATGGCAGATGCTGTCCTCGGCTTTTTGCTAAACCCCGAATCGCCGAGTCTTCGGTCGTGAACACGCAACCCCTCCCGTCTGCCATCGATCTAGCGCGTCGGCAACGGCTCTCGAAAGCGAGGACGCTATGAAGAACATCTATGTTGGGAACTTAAGCTTCGATGCGACGGAAGATCAGGTACGTGGCATGTTCGAGGCGTATGGCCCGGTGGAAAGGGTCAGCATCATCACCGACCGCGACAGCGGACAGTCCCGCGGGTTCGCCTTCGTGGAGATGCCGGACGACGATTCGGCGGGCAAAGCGATGGAAGCGCTGAACGGTAGCAATCTCGCCGGTCGCAACCTCACGGTCAACGAAGCGCGTCCCAAGGCCGATCGGGGCCGTCGCGAGGGTGGAGGCGGTGGCAATCGTGGCGGCTTTGGCCGTGGCGGCGGAGGCGGCCGTGGCCGCTCCGGTGGTGGCGGTGGTGGTGGATGGGGTCGCTATTAACCGTTACAAGAGAACCTTGCGGGTAAGATCTCGAACCGAATTTTATTCGTAAGAAGATCGTCAAGTTTGCGTAAGTTTGCCGGTGCGAGCCGAGGGCCGCGCCGGTTTTTTGTTTGGCAGCCGACAGTCAGCGATCAGCAGTCAGCAACTGGAGCCCAAGCATCGGAGTGCTGATTGCCCTTTGCTGATTCCGCCAAGTGATACGCTGATTCCCACCCATGGCCGATCCTGCCATCGAATTTACCGAAGTCGGCTACCGCATCGCTGACGGCCGGGCGCTGATCTCGGGAGTCAACCTTGCCGTCCGCTCGGGCGAGACGCTGGTGCTGGTCGGCAGAAGCGGCTCTGGAAAAACCACCGCGCTCAAGCTCATCAATCGTCTGCTCAACCCGACTTCGGGCGAGGTGAAGGTCGACAGTACGGCGGTGAGCGCCTGGGACGTTATCAAGCTTCGCCGGCACATCGGCTACGCCATTCAGGACGTCGGCCTGTTCCCGCATTACACCGTCCGGGAAAACGTGGCACTGGTACCGAAGATCGAGCAATGGGATCAGGCCAAAATTAATGCGCGCGTCGATGAAGTTCTGGAACTGGTTGGGTTGCCGGGCTCGGAATATGCCGAGCGTTATCCCCATGAGCTCTCCGGCGGGCAGCGCCAACGTGTGGGTATCGCTCGCGCCCTGGCCGCGGATGCGCCGATCCTGCTGATGGATGAACCGTTCGGCGCGCTCGATCCCATTACCCGCGCCGAGGTGCGCTTGCAGTTCCACCAACTGCAGCAGCGCCTGCGCAAGACCGTGGTCTTCGTGACCCACGACATTGGCGAGGCCTTGCTGCTCGCCAATCGCATCGGCCTGATGGAAAGCGGCCGCCTGCGCGGCGTGTACTCGCCGCAGG
>Ga0335073_10003028_pt1 | contig 23242 bp, 21 predicted proteins | sample Lox_Sample_22_FD_207093 | JGI IMG/M metagenome (GOLD analysis project Ga0335073, IMG submission 207093) | Soil microbial communities from Loxahatchee National Wildlife Refuge, Florida, United States - Lox_Sample_2.2 | ecosystem: Environmental > Terrestrial > Soil > Wetlands | place: USA... | reverse complement strand
GATAGTGCAGCGCGGAGATATCTAGCACCAAGACAAAGTGAGCAGCTGTATTAGGTAAAACGATGCAAGCTCTGGACCCTTCGTTTGTAGCCCCACCACCCTCGTAACGAAGCTTACGTCTAGAGGAAGCTCTAAGCTGCATTTTACGTCTTCCCTTGCTTCTTCATGCAAGCGACATAATGGTAGGCTGATAGAAGAGAGACGCCGAGAAAGTGTGTGTGCTAGACGTGGACAGGTTCATCTTTAATCTTGTCTAAGTGTACGATTCAGCGTAAAATGATAACAAAACAAGCGTTCCTAATCATCAGAGAAGCTCGGTAACGACGCGGAACCAGCTCTGTTGAATGTTAGATTTCACCCAAGGAGTAAGATACGATATGCGTTTACATTTTCCTCAGGCCGAACAAGTGGATGCCAGCACCTCCTATGCCCTTCTATACAAGTGCATTGTAGAAATTTGCCAATTGTTCAATCGGTAAGTTACTCACGAGTAGGTTTTCGTCGGATACTCCTTTTTGGTTTCATTCTTAGCAGGTTTCTCGCTTGTATTTATCGCGTCCAGCGCCGCAAGCGGGAGCGACAAGAACTCATGCTTGTTCTGCCAGCGGATCTGACTTTGCGTAAACTCCTCGACTTCAGCCGGTGGTGGAGGAGGATCCGTGATCTTGGTTATCAGATATGCGGTCGATGCTTCGGCAATGCCGTAGATCAGTACGCCTACAAGAGGAATCTTGAGGAATAGGAAGAATCCAACTCCGAATCCGAAGAGCACGCCTTCTCGATCCTTGAACCACTGACGTTTCTGATCCTTGGTGAAATGGATTCGCGAGAAGTATGGATCTAGTAGTTGTCGCATCAAGCTTCGAGAAGCGAAGTAGCTCTGCAGGAAAGTGACCAGGTATCGCCGTGGCAAGAAGATGCCTGTCGCGAAAATGACAACCGCCGGTTGGGTTCCAACAGCTTGGTTGAAAGTATAGAATGAAGCGGCCGGAAGTACAAAACGACCAACGTATGGAGTGAATGACAGTAGGTAGATGGCAATTGACAGTCCAGCTCTTCTCGCAGAGTGCACCAAGAATTCGATGACCCTCTCCATTGTCTTCTTTCTATCAGAATCATTTGGGTCCCGTTTGTTCTTTTGGTAGAGTTTCATGTTCGGATAGTACATGGCTCGTAGCTTGGTAGGATCGTCCGTCTGGTGCTTTTGAATGTATGTTCGATCGACCCATTCCAAGGACTGCATGAACATTTCATCCAAGGTCGGGGTGATGAAGCGCATCAGAGACATTAGAAAGAATGGAACCTGAAGCACCGAGTGCTCGAGGAATTCTAAGCCTTCAATGACATCGTTATCCCATGTCGAGCCTTTTAGATCGACGAAAATCCCAGATATCCATATCAGCACTCGGACAAGGAGAACAGGAATGGCGACGAGAAGGCGAATGACCACACCTGAGGCGACTGCAAGGGCAGCTTGCCGATAGTGATCGGACGTAAAGAGGCGAGGGTTCTGGAGGGCTCTATTCGCTGTATTCGGAGTGTTAATAGACCATCGCCAAAGAACAGGTCAAAACTGGACTTCATACCACCAACGAGGGTCAATTGTGCTCCTCGAATAATGGCATTTGGATCGAAATTAGACATGTTGCCTTTGATGAGATGTTCAACTCCTTAAAGAAAGTCGAATGAAAGGTGGTAGAAAGGAAGCTGTCTGACGGAGATATTTGGGGCTTAACTGAGGCTATCTGCAACCATTGAGGATTTAAGACGATCAAAATTGCTTCTCCATTGCATGGAATCTTTGAAGAGGGTATGATGTAAAGTGGGAGCTCACGGCGGGTTTGGGTGTAATTACGTCTCGTCCATCAGATAGCTAAAGTTCAGCTACGGTACAACCTAATGAAGCGCAGACATGGTCGCGTGTGTGTGTGTGTGTGTGTGTGTGTGTGTGTGTACGTTCCTCGGGCGCGCTCTGTGGCTTGAGCTTGACTTGTGCTGGGGTTTCAACGCCATCGCTTCAGTGCACACGCCAACCCTTCACGTCCATCTCATTGACCCGCTCCCGCATCTTCAACGCTTCCAACCTCCTCACTCCGAATACTCCGAACCCCTTTCTTTGCACGCTTACGCCTCCATCCAGTCTTATCCAGTGCATATGCTTCCTTTTGATTGACGTGTTCATGCGTAATGGGAAGCATGTAACAAGACGTCAGCAGCCGCAATCATGTCCGCGCAATCTCCAGATCCATCAACACCAGAGCATGCCACCTCTATTCCTTCCTCTACTGTTCGCCGCTCATTTACCGCTCCAACAAAATTAACAGATCCCCTCCGCACAGGTCCCAACGCGATTCCAACGGCAGAAAGCGTCGAGACTCTCTTCGTTTATCCGCAAGCCAAAGTCGTGTCCTTCACTGTATCCAAAGTTCCATCGAGGCCAAACTCGAGTTCGGGAGCTACAGGTTCGGCGACACAAGCTTTGTCATGGACTTCACCAACGGAGCGCACATTAGCGACAGGTACTGTATCAAATGTGATCGGTTAGCTGTTCGTCACTGACACCCAACAGGTCCGCTGAGCATCTATCGCGTGCTCAACACGGGCGTGTCCTTCTTAAACTCGGGCACTTTCCTCTATCATGTAATGGCACGGTCACAATGCTGGTGCGTCGATCAAGAATCAAAGTTTGTGTTGCGAGTCCGCGAAGGGACCTTCTATCGGTTTGAGCTTTTTGCTTCCTCCGACGAAGATAAGGCCAAGATCGACGAATTTAAATCTGTTCTAAGCAGAATCTTGCAATACGAAAAGACACCTTCTCCATTCATACGTGGCTACGTCGAAGACTCGGAGCGGCCATCGTCACCTGTTCGACGGAAATCCCTTCAACCACGCGAGAAAGCGAAGAAATGGCGCTTGAACAAAGTTTGGGAGCCAGAGGATGAAGAGCATCGAGCTAGACTGAGAGCAAAACGAGCTGAAGTGCAAGCTCAAGCTCAAGCTCAAGCCTTGCCTTTCGGCCAGCATCTGTTAAAGTCTCGAAGGACGTCTAGTCCAATCACACAAGACGCGACAGAATCTGCAGATAGCGATCATTATGGTGGATCCACCGAGGATGATATGGGCAACAGTGGCGACAGCAGCAGCTCATCGGAAAATGAGCATGTTACAGACGGCCAAGTAGATGGTCACTCCGAACCACCTCCTGTGAAAGATCTTCCACGTCCAAGGGCGTTCAACACGAGCCGATCGGTTACTCTACCTCCTACTCTCACTCTACTCGCCTCTCCTCCTTCTCTTTCGAAGATTATGCCACCATCCACGGAGAATCTAAAGGTTGACAACGATACTGCTAGCATTGCGTCCAGCCATGACACATTCTATTCAGCTGACGAAATTGGGGATGAAGGAGAAGAGTATTCAGACGAAGATGATACCATCCGACTTCCTGTTCGCCATAAGCGAGACATCTCAGATGCGACCGTAGTACCGAGCACTCCGAAAGCACCTGTACGATACACCGGCACTGAGCGAGAACCCTCCGATCCACCAACTCCAACTCTTATTAGCGACTCTGGTGATGATGTGCCCGACACAACGTGGTTCGACGCTGTAACACCTCCTGACACTCTCCGGCTTCGACAAAATACTAGACGGCCATCCAGTGCTTCGTTTCGTCCCGGTCTTGACCCTCTGGCAAACGCCAGCCTCTTTAAGTCTCCCCGGCCTCCAAGCCGAAGATCCCAAATCAGCCATGCATTGATTCAGAAGACTTGCTCGCTAGTATTCGGGCCTCCAGCTCATTTGATTGCTCTTATGCTCCAGATAGCCGCAAAGATTGTCCATGGTATTCCAATCGTTTACGATGGCAGAGGCAGAAGAGACAAAGCTCCCGGTTCGTGGGAGAGCAGTGCAGATGAGGAAGATGAATGGGGAGAGGACGACTACGGAATTCCGCTTGACAACTTGAGACGAGGTTCGGAGACGTCGCTCAGCAGTATGGCCAGTCGCGGGAGCGTGAAGCCACCAAGCGATAGTGCGTGGAGCATTGACTAAATGCTCGTTTGATTTTTGTTTTCATTCAAGTGCTGTACTAGTAACGGTAAGCATTTTGCATGGCGTTGTGAGCATGGGTCGGCAATCTGAATTGCCAAGATGCTACTGGTGCATCACATTAGGACCGAATCACGACAAATCCCTGGTTATGGGACTCGACATACACGAGCTGGATATCGAGCATGTATGAATATCATCTTGAATCAGTACAAAATACTTTTGTCGGTGTTGGGGGCGTCAATGTTGAAGCCGAATCGATCGTGATGAAGTTACTGCTTTCGGCCTAGCTCGCAGATCGCCGGATGTGCACCCAACCTCAACCCAACTTTTTCTACCGCAACAACTACTAAACAACTGCACTCGAATCCCAGCCTCTCTGCCAAGACGCGGCAGACGGAAAAGCAATCATTATGCACGATGCAAGAAATTGTCGGGGTATCCGGGGCTGTTGAACATGAAGTGCTGCACATACACTCTCAGCTGATCCCCGAATTGACCGCCTGAGTAAGCAATTACCTGCAGAGTAAAATGTCCAAGAACGTGGCGTGTAGGATCTCACTATGAAGGGTGCGATGAGGCAACCCAATGTTGCAATCAGAACAATCATTCGTCGGCGCGCAGGCGTCATGACAGGCAACCTCACCGCAAAAATCCACCGTCCCGTCCGGCTCGCTGACGCCGACCTGATGTCTTTTTTTCTCATGGTTGTCCATACTGACTAGGCGTAGAACGCCTTTTACCGATTATCGCCTAACCTGACAGTGATGGCAAAGTGGCTTCGAATCAGCATCGAGAACTGGTGGTGGGGGGTTGGCTCAGCCACCGACATTTCCAAACTTTCTGATGCTTGGCTCGACTGTAACCATGATCACGCCCAGGGGACCCGACCAACAAAATTCTCACACCACCTAAATGCCATGATACCAAGCTTAGGTTCCGTTGACGAGATGGCTGGTCGCTGGGCCTATTTACAGCTTCGGCCCTCCGCCGTCCACACTCCACCAAGCAATCCCCTCACGTCCGTCTCTTCATCGTTGTGTCGCGTAGACGCGGTCAACGGGTCCATTCGCTATGGCTACCTATAGCTTTTACGAATATTCGCCTCCATCCACTCCACCACCCGAGTACTGGTCCATTGTCGAAGAGAAGCCTCCAATCCCGCCCAAATCCGCACGCAGAACGAGCATCTGCCGCAGCAGCTACGACTCGCTGATGCCAACGTCGTGCATCCCATCCGTGCCAGCGCGACCCTTCCCACTACGAGCCTACAGCGACGAAAAGCACGCGGCGGCAGCGCACCGCATCGTACGCAAGCCGCTGCCGCTCCCGCCGCGCGACGCCTGCCCACCACCGCTGTCCTTCGCACCGCTCACACCACCACCAAGTCTCGGCAGCCCATCCCTCGCGCCGACCAGCCCAACGCCCTCCCTCCGCAGCCTCGCCTCCTCCGCCTCAAGCATCTCCACCGCCGGCGCACCGCCCACGCCCTCAAGCAGCACCTTCCGCGGCGCGCCCTCGCGCTACCGGCACCGCGGGGGCCCACCTCCGCCGAGCGCGGCCGCCCCACCGCCGCCGGGGCTCCCTCCCGTGCCGCGCGCCGTGCCTGCCACGCAGCCACCGCTGTCACCGCCGCTGTCGCCGCCGCCGTCGCCGCCGCGCACCCTGCGCCACACGTCGTCGGCGCAGCCGACCAATCTGCGGGCGCTGCGCGCGATGGAGTCCGAGGCGTGCCTGCGCGCGGCCTACGAGGGGCAGTTGAACGCGTACCTGGACGGGAGCATCATGCTGGGCGCGTTTGGGATAGGGTTGGGGGTGGTCGAGGAGTGAGACGGAAAGTGGGCTGGGTGAATAGGCGTGGATGGGCTGGTATCCTCGAGAGGACCCTCGCTATCGTTTCGGATTGGATGAGGACGGCTGCGGCGTGGAAGGGGTCGCTGCGCGGCGTGGTGCACGCATGGATTGAACGCCTTTGATGGCTGGGCCGCACGCGCTGCTTAACGACAAGGGCAGCGATGCAGGACAGGAATGTGCCGTAGGGATGTTGTTTGAGACCGACTGAAGGAAAGGGCTAATTTCTTGTGGAATAGCATCTTGAAGAGGAAATGGCTGACTGATGGAACGATACGATTTCGGGTAAGTACATGTAGTAGGTAGTTCAGAGGATGTGCTCAGGAAGCACATTCAACGCGTAACGAATAACTGGCAGATAGCCTAGGCATGACGCTCATTTGGTCATCAAATGCCTTTAATTCTATACAAATGGACATTCTATGTCTATCTATGCTCTGATCTTTCTCGGTTCTAGTAACAATTTCCCTAATGGTCCAGTCTTGATATTGAAACCCTGATCCCGTGAGTATACAATTCGCCCTCGTACCCAAGTCTCTACAACAGCACCAGTCATCTTCTGTCCTTCATACGGACTGCACTTATTACGGAACAGCATTGTATTTGGCTCGACCTGCAACCGTTAGCCTCGCGCAAAAGTCTGTATCAGAGGAGGAACTCACAATGAACTCTGCCACGTCGTCAAACACAGCAATATCTCCATCAAAGCCAACACCAATATCGCCCTTCTGATGCTCCAACCCGACTTGCTTGGCCGTATTCTTACAGCACCACTTCACAACATCCTCGATGGTGACGCCACGCGAGCGGCCTTCTGTCCACAGGATACTCAGGCCCAGCCCAACGCTAGAGATGCCACCCCACGCCGCAAAGAAGTCGCCCTCATCGCCATCACATCCCTCGCGGCCGGTGCTGCCGGGATACCGTGAGGGGAGCAGCTTGAGGTTGGGAGTGCAGGGGCTGTGGTCGGAAACGACGGTCTTGACGGCGGGGTCATCCGGCCGCAGCAGCTCCTCCCACAGCGCGTCCTGGTTCGCGCGCTCGCGGATCGGCGGGCAGCACTTGTGGCGCGTGTCGCCGTCCGCCACCGCCTCCGCCGCGAGGCTCAGGTAGTGGAAGCACGTCTCGGCGGTGAGCCGCAGGCCGCGCGCGCGCGCCGCCCGCACCAGCGGCAGCGCGTCGACCGCTGATAGGTGCACGATGTGCAGCGGCGGCGGCGGAACCGCCGCTTCCTCCGCCAGCGCGATGATCTCCGCGATCGCGTACGTCTCGAAGCTGGGCGGGCGCGAGTCCAGGAACGTCTGGTAGCGCGACAGCGGGCCCGACGGCGCGAGCGGCGGCAGCGAGTGCTGGACGTCGTCGCCGACGGAGGCCGCAATGGGCGGGATCATCTCGGCGTGGAACATGACGACGGTGGGCTCGTGGGCGAGCGCGGCGAAAGCCTTGCGGATGTCGGTTGACGACACCGCCGGGAACTCTTCCACGCCGCTGTCGATCAGGAAGCCCTTGAAGCCGCGCACGCCCGCCCGCACAAGCCCTTTTAGCTCCGCGTCGTTGCCCGGGATGATCCCGCCGTAGAAGCCGACGTCCACCCAGCATTGGCCTTGAGCGGCGGCGACCTTCTCCTTCAGACCGCTCAGAGTGGTGGTTGGCGGAATGGCGTTCAGCGGCATGTCGACGACCGTCGTAACGCCTCCGAACGCAGCGGCTTGAGTGCCGGTCCAGAAACCCTCCCATTCGGTCCGTCCCGGTTCGTTGAGATGCACGTGAGCGTCGACGAGACCTGGAATGAGGATCTTTGGTGAGTAGTCGGTGTAAGACGTGCCGGGAGGGAAATCTTCCCGTGGTAGGACGGAATGGAATATGGACGTGATTTTGCCTGTGTTGGTCGAAATGACAATGGTGGCCTCGGTCAGTCTACCCGAAACGACCGCCCGTGATGAAGCGAGAACGGTAATTGGAGGAGGAGTAGAAAATGAGAAGTTACTATGGCCAACGAAGCCTTCTTCTTGAAGTGAATGGGGAGCCATGATAGGAATAAGCGCGTGAAGAAGAGAATGGACGCAAAGAGAGGAATGTCTAGGGTAGCTCTTAAAGCAGAAGCAGCAGCAAAATTGGCTGACGAGAGGACCTTAAGCTGGATAAAATACGTTTCTCAGCAGTCCAGATATCGTGATACGAAGTGAAAGATGTTCTATTGCCTCATTGATAGTAACATATGGAGAACTATGGTCTAAAACCACGGCTTACATAGCCCAAGCAGTTGAATAGAGGCAAAGTTAAGCAGAGAGACAGGAAAATCCGGGGTGCATTCATCCTTATCTAACGATTAGAAAACTTGCCAGATACGGCGATGCCGGGCTTCGGAAGCCAACGAACGAAATTGGGTGAGAACAGAGGCAAGGCGACCAAAACGTCTGGAAGGGCACAGAGTCATCTGCCCATTGAGAGAAGCGCGTGGTTACTTGATCAAAACTCATACGAGCAGGAAATGGAATCGCTTATCGGAGGTGACAATAGCCCCCCCCCTTGCGCTGCTGGGGATGCGATCAGTGGCGTATAATTTGTTACGATGGGGTTGCGAGTGTACGCGTTGTTGTTGGGACTTTGAGCGTGAGTGGAAACTGCAGCCAGCCCTTATCTTTCGGCTACACCCGGCAGGGCAATGCTCTAACCCAGTTCATGCAAAGGTACGTACCAAATCCGGACCTACCCTTAGGGCGTCAACGATGCAATCCGTGGGTGGCTCAAGCCAAAGCCTATTCTTAAGTGCATTCACGGGCCTAATCCGTAACCCGCCGCTAACGCCTTCCATCCGGGCAACTCCGCGGTTCTGGCTTATTACTCGATACGAACCGTTGCTATCGAGTAAGAGAATGTTGCCAAGGTACGGCACTTCAACACCAGATCGGCAACATCCCCAGATTTCCCCTCATATAAGTGGAAGCGGAGGTGAACACAGGCATGAAAATTTCATACGAAGCATCTATGTCTTTAAGTCTCGTTTGATTTTGTGAAGTTTGGCTGTTGAATGACAGTTGTTTCCTCAGTCAGCGTCCGTCAATCACTTTTGGCCGGTAGCCGAATTTCGAGAACCGGCCCGAGTTTTGATCGAGTAACAGCAACTCTTTAGAAGCGAGACAGAACCCAACAGAATGCAACCGGAAAATTGTTACGAAAGGCCGCTTTCCCACCATGGGTCTCATGCACCAAATGCGAATCCTCATTGGATTGAAGTCTCATTTTAAGCCACTTCACCTCTTTGGTCGTCAGGGGTGCCTTCAGAACTGACTTGATGTCTCCCGATCTTGAAGAATGATGAAAATCTTTCAAACTATATGTCATTTGCTTGGATCCTTTCCTGTCACCTGAAACCAGAATTCCTCTCGCCATGTGAACGTCTCATTAAACGCTTGACTGGGTATAGAGCAAGAAAGAAGTCATACCGCCTCAATCATTCGACACGAAGACATTATTCAGCGGTGGCAAGTACCGGCGAACAAGGTCATTGAAATGTATCCAACTTCATCTAGAAGTGTTCCCTTTTCCGAGATATCTGCTTTCCACTTTTACTCGGATCGGCACGCAGTAGGTCTCTACTCGAGTACAAACTTGCCTGCAAGCCATACTCATTTCCAGACCTGATGTCGAGGTACGTGTATGCGTCTGGTTTGTAGTATATTCCTCTTGGGCTGTCAAAGCTCACAAATCCGAGCTCAACAAGACCCTCGAGGACTCGTCGGACATCATCCATGTCGGAAAAGTCTTTGGTGTAAATGCAGATGAGACGCTCCTCTCGGGCCTCGCCTAGACCTGTGGAGATCTTTGCACCAATTCCTAAGCGATTATCTATCGTGGCTTCTGCAACCTTTTGCCAATATCGAGGAGCGTCTTCGAGCTTCGGAAACAGCATCCACTAGCTGGCCGTTAGCAATCATGATCTTCGTACAACTGCAAGAGATCAATCCATTTGCGGAGGGCTGCTCTCCATTGTGAGGTAATTTTCAAATATCACACTACGGAGATCATGCGCGATTGCGTAACTGCGTAACATACCTTGCCACAAGTCATCTTGCGCTCCTTGGCAAGGGATAAAATATCCTCCTTTAGTTGATCTCGGTGCGGCTTCAAAGTCCTAGTGACCGTTCCTGGAGCCATCTCAGGGTGAGTTGCGGTTAAGACTTGCTTCTTGCCGATGTAGTCCCTGAGCAGTCTCGAAGCCAACTGAACGAATGAAGCATTGTGATGCTCTGGCTCCGAATTTCGGTCGGCAAAAGGATTAGCAACCCAGATCCATGGTCCGATGTGTGTGCTGTTGAGTACAGGTAGTCGCTTGGTGAAGTCTCCAATTGTCTCTCCGAGTTGCCATGAGTCTTCTCGGCCTTGCCATGGATTATGCGGGTCATCCGTTGTGTTGGATTGACTTCTAAGATCGCTTTTACTGGGCATGGTGCTATGGATAGAATTTGATTTTGCTCGCCACGCAATCGTATTGATCATTCGATCATGATTCGACCAGTACTCAAATAGAGCAGTTCCTTCGTTTTGTGCCTGCTCCTCCAGCTCCTTTTTCTCCTCTTCGTCACCTGAAAGTTGTCAGACAGTGCTGTGGCTAGTTAAACTTGATCTCGTACCGTAGAAACTAGATTCGTCTGAAATGAAAGAATCTTCTTCTGCCATATGCTCCGCCCTTCATTCCCATTCCATGAATAGAATGTGCTTTTGCAGATGCGGAGTATTGGAACGCTAAGGCTGAATCGGGTTCGACCAGGCTTGATTTCTGCCTTTGGCCACCGCTGACGCGACGCGCTTTCGTGACATCGTGAATCGGCTGCTATCAGCAAATGCTCAATTGAACATCGAAACCATACATTTCACCTCCATATTTTTCTAACAATGCCTCATTCGGTCACTCCTGAGCCGGCTGACGATGTCGCCATGGCCGATGCACCCCAAGAGAGCACAGAGAGATCTTCAAGCGACTCAGAAGGACCGGCACCAGCTGTTGCAGATGCCGTAAACGACGGATCCGACAAGGAGAACAGAAAGACACTGGAAGATATGTTTGACGATGACACTGATGAGGATGAGTTCTCTTCAAGCCTTGATCAAACAACTGCAGGCGGAGATTCTCAAGCGCAAGGGTGCGTGAATTGTGCAAAGTAATCACTGCCTATAGAGCTTTGTGCTGACAAGAAGATAGAAAAGCTGCATCCATTGCAAGATACTCCGACCCAGATGTAATGCGCGCTTTCTACCGGCGTCTCTTTCCATTCCGCTACCTCTTCCAATGGCTCAACCACTCCGCCTCTCCATCCAATGATTTCGCTCATCGCGAGTTCGCCTTCACACTCCCCAACGACGCCTACCTCCGCTATCAGTCCTTTGTCAGTGCCGACTTACTTCGAAAACAGTGCATGCAGTTGATTCCATCCCGTTTTGAAATTGGTCCGGTCTACTCCACTAATCCGCGCGACCGCAAAACGCTACGAAAAGCGTCCATGTTTCGGCCAATATCCAAGGAACTGGTATTCGACGTGGATATGACGGACTACGACTCAATCCGAACGTGCTGCCAAGGCGCAAGCATCTGCGGGCGATGCTGGTCCTTCATCACTATGGCGATCAAAGTGGTGGACGTGGCGCTACGGGAGGACTTTGGGTTCAAGCACGTGCTGTGGGTGTACTCCGGGCGGCGCGGCGCGCACGCATGGGTGTGCGACCGGCGGGCGCGGGCCATGGACGATGGGCGGCGGCGCGCGGTGGCCGGTTACCTCGAGCTGCTGCGCGGCGGCGACAAGGGCGGCAAGAAGGTCAATGTCAAGCGGCCGCTGCACCCGCACCTCGAGCGCAGCCTTCGCCTGCTGCGCGACCACTTCCAGACCGACGTGCTGCGCGACCAGGACCCGTGGCGCGCCGACGACCGCTTCGCCGCCCTGCTCGACCTGCTGCCCGACCGCGACCTCGCCGCCGCCCTGCGCAAGAAGTGGGACTCCGCGCCGGACCGGCCCAGCGCGAGTAAGTGGGCGGATATCGACGCGCTGGCGTCGCAGGGCGCGGGCAGCGCCGCGCTCGACGGCAAGGCCCTGAAGGAGGCCAAGCAGGACATCATCCTCGAGTACACGTACCCGCGCCTCGACGCCGAGGTCTCCAAGAAGCTCAACCACTTGCTCAAAAGCCCGTTCTGCGTGCACCCGGGCACCGGGAGGGTGTGCGTGCCTATCGATGTGCGCAAGGTCGAGGAGTTTGACCCGCTGGCCGTGCCAACTGTGACGGACCTGCTCGGCGAGATCGACAGGTGGGACGGGACGCACTCAAGCGAAGAGGAAGATGCGGAGAACGCGAAGAAGCTTCAGGACTGGGAAAAGACGAGTTTGAAGCCGTACGTTGAGCTGTTCCGCGGCTTCGTTTCTGGTCTGCTGAAGGATGAGCGTGTCGTCAAACGGGAGCGAGAAGAAGGTGGTGAGTCCATGGAGTTCTAATGCATTCTACTCTGGCGCATCTGGAGTCAGGACCAGCTCAACTGATAGGAAAGTCGACGGCCAATTTGATAGGTCGCGAGTCATATGTGCCGAACATGCAAAGGCACAGAGCGTGTTCGCTATCGATGCTACAGCTGTTTGACACGTGGGCTACGGAGATATCATTACTTTGAATCAAGATCTAGCCTCGCATCGCCTTTGTTACTTCCGTTGTGAGCGGAATTCAAGACGTCGAACGTGCCATTCTCAAATCCCTCCTTTACAATTCGTGCTACTCTCAAGGTCAACATTTCTTCTCCAAAAGATCTCAAAGCCACCTTTCATGCTTCAAAGGTAGCTATCTTCGTGACGTTGGGATACAGCCAGGAAACGTTGATTAGAGCAGGAGTTGGGGAATATAGTCGAACTCTTTAACATGTGAGTGAATACAAACACTTCATAACAGACTAAAGAGAAGGCGCTATTATAATGCGGACTAGGTACCTAGCTGCAGAATAGAGTTAGTGTTATGGCAGGTGCGGTGGCGACGGTTATATCTTACCCTTCCACGCCATTTGTACCAAACAACAACAATACAACTCAATACAATCATCATAATCACGGCTTTGCTGCTCATTACAATTAGTGACAGCCTAGCCCAGTCCTGCTGGTAGACTTTAGAATCGACGGCACCGACCTCCTCCCCTTTGTAGAACGGAGCTTGCGGCTACTTCAGCCGGTTACTGGAACTACACGACCTTGAACGAGCGCATTGTCATTGCCGTAGGCACCAGCAACACGCCCTACGACTCTGTTACCGTAAACACCACTAACAAGCAGAGCAAGTCCCTGCTTTATCGCCTGACATACGACCCTCGACCAGCCATGGCCAATACTCCATTCCTTTCGCTATCAACGGACGTTCGAATGCGAATCCTGAGGCACTCTGGCCTATACCGCGAATGCCCCATTCAGATCTCGTGAGAATGCAAACGCGTGTCTGGACTAAGCGCCGAGATGTTGATGCCTTGTCCTACTGCTCTTTCGAGTGACGCGCCAACTCATACATGCAGTTCCGAGATGTTGGAGAGTTCAATGGAGTTAAGCTGTGAGGAACGTGTTAGACGTAGTGAAGAACTTCTATTGGCAAAGCTTTAGGCGTGCCTCGGCACTATTACTCCGGAACTCCGTTTCATTATAGCTATAGACTAGGAAAGTAGACGGGACCAGCACGCCAAAAGGATCCGAAAACGCCTTATCTGAACAGAAGTCTTGTCAATTTCTCAACGATGGGGATAGGAAAGACTCCCTAATTCTTCAACTTCCCTGATTTCACTGACGCTCATCCTCCTCCTCCTCCACAACCTCCCACCCATTCTTATGATTGCTGCTATCATCGCTCACTGGTGCCGTCAAACAAAATCCCTGGGTCCAGGCGTTACCATTCCCTAGCCCTGACTGGCTGTTCAAAATGGACAAATCCCACGCCTGGATCTTAACCACATACCCGCACGCCGGCATATCCTCCGTACTCATAGTGAATGTCCCCGGACTGGTACTTGGAAACTGCGGCACCTCCTCTGTGCCGTAACTCGGCGTGAGCACGTTTACGGAACTCAGGTACTGAGGGGGCTCAATCGACAGCTGCCAATGGCTGAAGTTCAAGTCGGTGGCGGTGAAAATCCCTTTCAATGTCCCGCCGGCGGGAAGATCGCCGCAGGTACCCGGCGAGGTTGTTGCAACGCTGACGGATGGGGCGAGGTTGTCCAACTGGATCGAGTACTGTGGAGATTTGGGACCGGCCTGGGTCTCGAGTTGGAATTGCCAGCATTGGTTATCGCTGCTAGGAAAGACGCCCAGTATGTTGTCGAGGTTCTCGACTTGGTTGTTTAGATACGGGAGCCAACCAGTGCCTGGGTCCGGCGTGTGGTATTCGTACTCGAGGGTGTTAAAATTGTAGGTTTGGAAAGACGTCGTAAGGAAGATTGGTGGTGGTGGGTTGGGCGAAACAGGCTGGGCCCAGATGCGATAATTGGCGCCGACAGCACCGGGCGGAGTGGGAGATTGGAATATGATGTTCTGACCAAAGGGGCAGGGGCGGCCATTACCGAACGTGTCAGCAAGGGTACCTCCGAAGAGGAATTTCGCGTTCGATACTGTCATGCCATTGCCGCTGATTTGCGGTGTTGCGATACCGCCAATGGCTTGGATGTAAGGACCGATGGGGGGAGTGCCAGGGGGGAGCTGGACGTGCGCGTCAAGGACGTTGCCATAGTACGGGGGAGCATTTGGGTCCGTGGTTGAGGATGGTACGGCCCAAGAGAGGACGGCACGGACGCGAGCAATCTTAGGTTGCTGGCAGTTGCCGATTACAGACTGGAGGTCGACGGGGAGGACGGCGGCGTAGGCGAGGCCGTCCGACGGGATACCAGGAATATCATGCACGTTTACCGACATAGTCCCGAGGAGTGTCCACTCGCAAGTATTGTCCCAATCACTCCAGAAAGTTACATATTCTGTGCTTCCTGCTGTGCAGAGAGTCCCAGAGAAGCCATAGGGTAGCTTTATGTGGAAGGTCGCGACGAGTCGGCTGAGGGAATACTCGAGTCCCAGGCAGTCGAGCTGCTCATATTGCGTCGAACCAGACAAGCCCTCCAGCTCCTTTAACGCAGAGGCGAAGTTGAGATTGAGGCTCGACCATGTATTATGGTAATCCAACAGCCCTTTTTGGCTCGCAGAGCTGGTGAGCGAAGCATACAAGGCCGAAAAGCCGAACCTCGACGCCGCGACCTTTTTCCCATACGCACTAGCCAGCGTTCCAAGAGCCACAGTAGCGGGTGCTGGAAGCGCAATCGACGTATTCGGCGAGTTGGTCACCTGCGGCGGAAGTTTGTTGACATCATCCTCGGGTATCAAGTTGATTAGATCTAGCAACACAAACAGGCGTGGCGGGATCTGGATGTTTTGATTCAATACATTTCCATACGCGGGTACCCAGTCCGGCGAGTCTTGCGGCGGTGGGACGTTCCAGGAGAGGATGCCGCGAATATTGGGCAACACGGGAGTGGTGCACAATTTTTGCTCGCTAACCTCGAGGGTGAAGTTGAGCGTGACAGAGTAATAAAGCGGCTTCTGAGAATCTTTATAACAGTCATCCGCATTGAGGATATCATGCACGTTGACTCCCGCTTGGCCCAGATCCTGAAACCCATTTCCATCGCCATAGTCAACATAAAACCTAACCCATTCGTCCGATCCGTCGGTGCAGAGATTGCCGAGATAGCCAACTGGTTGTTTGATAGCGATGGTGCCTTGAAGGTAACCGAGGATTTGGTTGTAGCCAATGCAGGTTAGAGCCTCAAAGTCAGTGTTGCAGCAGAATTCATCGACGGGATCGAACCCTGCATCAGGAAAATTGCCAAAGTAGTTGGGATTTTGGGCAAGATACTTCTTGAAGTTGACCCGGGTGTCTGGGGCTTCATCCGTGGATTTTGCGGTAAGGGAGCGCACACTTAGGTTGTAGGACGACATTGTCTCTTGGTGGGGAATGCTTCCTGACCTTTGGTCCTCTTAAGAATGCAGAGTCTCGGGCTGAGAAAGCTGAAATACTATCCCCTCCTTTCATCTTGGCTGCATGACTCTCTCAGCTGGTGGCGCGTTGGCATGATCTAAAGCAAACGCCTCCTCTTCAAGTGCGGTAAAGGTGATCAGAAGTTCGTGCCTGTGAGGGATATTCTGCTGGACATACTCGTATTCAGGGTCATGCCCATTGATCATGGAGCATATGGCTCTCCAACACAGATGTGCCTCAGCCATTCTTTTATTCCGTCGTGTGCATGTGGTGTCGGATGTTGCGTTTTGGCTTTATGTGATGTTTGGACCAGCCAATCAACACCCCGGCAACGTCCGATGGTGCTAGTCACCATTCACCACACAATGTGTCCTCATAAGGTGTGTTGATTGGTTTTGTTGGTTCAATTTACAACTAATGCTTCACCGCTCCAAACAGAAACCCACATCATACGAGCATCAGGCCATGCGGTAGAGATGTGAGGGCATTGGCCGCGGATCGCCATAGGGCTGACTGCAGCCTTACGCCTTGCGCCAGCGCACATCACACGCCATGAGCTCGCCCTACCGTCTTTTACAGCATTCAACTCTCGAATTCTGATTTAGGATAAACTCAACTCAGCTCAAGCAATCATGTTGGTCTCTCACACCGTAAGATGCGTCAATGTTGGGTGGCATCCAATTCACTTCCGCTAACCGGACCACAGCATCCTCTAGTCGTATTCGCGGTGACAACGAGGCGCTTCACGGGACCAGAACAGCGTCCCGTTCGCATGATCCAACAGCTGCCATCTCCTACGGGTCCCCATCCAATTATGGCACCCTCCGCCAGTCCTTGTCTTTGTGGTGTCGTTGGCAGGGCCGCATCACCAAAGGTTGTGCACCGTTCGTTGCAAAGAATCCCGTTCGTGTGAGTATGCCTTATCAGAAATACGCCAAAGTCTTCAAAACGACGTTCGACATCCACGGGTCCAGCATCCATCGATGAAGCCTTGCCACTCATCTGACCTAATGATTGTTGTATTTGTCCAATCACACTGTCATCATCTGCTTTGTCCACGAGGATCTTTGATGTCAATAAAGCCTGGGCGGTATTCCTGCCGAGAGGGCAGCAAAGGCTGCCATTAGACAAGGCTAGCAGATTTACCGCAGAAAATGGCGTCACAAACCGCCGAAAACGGCGGCCAACTTGCCATCATGCCGGTTAAAGTAGTATCTGAAACTAATATTGACGCCCAATACCTTACAAATAATAATAATGGTCCATTGCTGACGCGTCTAAGCTTTTCGGCATGACTTGTCGGTGCCTGCTTCTCTGAATGCAACACGAGAGGCTGTTGTCGAAAACCTTCAGGGTTGGGTATGTACTTATCGAATTGAATTAGGAATCGCGACCGCTCTTCCGCTTGCGCTGAGATGGCTGTGGACGAAAAAGTATGCTGTAGGCTTCAAACTAGACGCCTTAGTTTGCAAAGCCAGCTCGAAAGATACATAGCTGGCGATGTAGGACAGTGACGCCAAACAACTTGATTCTAGAGAGATTATGTTCACACATCAGACAGACAGGACCATTGCTAGACCAATCGTGGAGTAAGATAACGCGAAGTTGATATGTAATCGATGGTTATCCTGGTGAGTGAACATACCTACCTATATTTACTAAGGTAGTTTGACGTTAAACGCAGACGCCTGAAGGCGGTTCCTACCGCCTGGCGAACACTCTTGGCGCGGCTGAACTCGAGCCTTGTGAATCGTGATCTTCTTGCCAGGGAATGGTTGGGAAGGGCCCTGAGGCGGTATAACTCACTTTCGAGGATTCAAGCTGTTTCGTCAAGGTATTACCGATGGATATAGCTTAAGCGTCGATTATAATTCAAGACGGCGTATCCTCATGCTAAGCTTCTAGACTCGCCCTTGTTCCATTGAGCTCCCAGCTGCAATAAGCCTTTACTATGTCAGTTTTGCTGAGCCTCGCCTGGGTTTTACTCTATCAACACCCAATCTCGTCGTGATGCGGTTTTCATTATCTAATTCTCAAAACTCCTAGCGCCTCGAATGTCTTCGCTGTACGACGTCTCGAAATAATGTACAGAATCTCTGCTCGATCGTTTTCATATGTGGTGCCCGGCCTTTTCAGCATATTCCTCTGCGGCAACACCATGACGGTCACCGCCAATCATGGTATGGGCGTGACCATTCGTATTCTGCGACTCGTCATCCTCCGGGTACTTTCCCTCAGGATCCCTGCCCTCGAGCATCTGGCTGTGCTGTGGGATACCGTAACGGTCTCCTTGGGGTACGTCGCTATTGGCGTTGACATCCAGCTTCGCTGGAGCTATGTGCACGTCAGAAACTTATTCCCATGGCATACATATGCAATTGACTCACTCCATGCCAAATAATCCCTGCGAACCTCTACGTAATCATATGCGAATTCGCCTAGTTGGTCGTCGTCCATACCAAGTAGCTCAGCTTCCTCGGAAGCGCGGAGGTGCAGCCCTGGAATCTTGTCGATGATGAATGCGAGGATCGCAGACACAGTAAATGTATAGGCCGTGACGGCAACGACGTATGTGAATTGGATGTACAGCTGTTTCCAGTTATGCGTAATCCAGCCGCCTTGGTAGAGGCCAGTGTTTACACCATCGAGACCAATGATGTAGCCAGCACCGAAGATGCCATTTGCAAGAAGACCGATCATACCAGCGACGCCGTGTTCAGCGAAGACGTCGAGAGCATCGTCGATACCGATCCAGAATTTAACTAACTATAGTGTCAGGAAATGATGAGAAGTTGGCCGTAGAATGTCGAACTCACCTTTGGTCGCAAAGTTACAAACGGCACCGGTTACAAGGCCCAACACGACGCTACCCCAAGGAGTAATAAATCCAGAGGCAGGTGTAGCTGCAACAAGTCCAGAAATGGCTCCTGAGCACCATCCAACCATTGACCATTTCCGCGCCAATCTCCAGTCGAGCAAAACCCAAGCGATAGAACCGAAAACAGCTGTCAAGTTCGAATTCCAGCACGCCATGACGGCACGAAGATTGGCGCCGAATGCGGAGCCACCGTTGAAACCGAGCCAGCCAAACCACAGCAAGACGGTACCTAGCGTGATCAGAGACACGTTGTGCGGTCTAAAATTCAGCATCATCTTCTCTTGTCTCCTACCGAGGACCCACGAGTATGCCAAAGCCGACATACCAGAGCCGATTTCGACTGGCCCGCCTCCGGCATAATCAAGACCTCCCCATTTGTAGAACCAACCGTTGACGTTCCACGCCCAGCATGCAACCGGGCAGTATACCACCGTTGCCCAGGCGAAGATAAAAACCATCATGGGAATCAGTCGTCCGCGTTCGGCTACAGCTCCCACAACGATGGCGGCGGTGACAGCGCAGAATTGCATCTGAGAGACATGAGCAATCATACAACACGAATTATCTTGTCTTCCATACCTGGTAGAAAGCATACAGCAAGTCCGGGACCAGCGGACTGCCAGGGCTTGGTGCACCCAGCGTCTTCATGAGGCCGAATTTCTGCAGATCGCCGATGAAGCCGCTAGTGCCGTACTGGCTGAAGGCCAGGGAGTAGCCCCACAAGTACCACTGCACGGTGATGATGCTCAGCGACGCCATGCACGCCCAGATGAGCGACAGCGCCGACTTCCGCCGCGCGAGCCCCGAGTACAGGAAGCCTAGGCCCGGCACCATGATCAGCACCATGGCCGACGCGACGATGATGTACGCCTGGTCGCCCGACTGGTACCACTGGTTGAGGTTCTCCTTCCATGAATCGCCGCCGATGGCGGCGTTCGTGCCGTTGAAAGCGGCCGGCGCTCCTGTCCAGGCATATGACATGGTGAATGTGAATTTCCTAGCTCGTACTCAGAAAGGTAGAAAAATAATAGCTGAAGGAAAGGTAATGGTGAGGAAGAGACGGAGAGGAGACAACAGTTATATGAGCAGACGAGTAAGTGAACGTGGGAGGAATGGAGTCCAGAATTATTTAAAAGGTGCACATCGGGCAAAGGACAGTTAGCTTCGATCAATGGAGACTTTCCCTAGCTGTCCCGTACTTGAATCCCTACCTTTTCTTATCTAGTCTTGGCCTGCAAGTCTGGTGAGAATGCAAAGCGAGTTTACGGATATGGCAACCGGCACGCAGGAAGCATGGCATCCCATGACGGCCCGGCTTGGTTCTGCGTTTCTTCTGCAGGTCTTGGAGCTTCGTGGGACGTGGTGGGCATGAATATGGGCGGCTTTCGATGTGAAATGTGCCACGCTCAGCGGATCGACAGTATTGAATCCTGCTACGCGCGTTGAACCCAGCATTGGCGCGGGCAGACGGCAGTGGGCGCGCTGAAGACACTAGGAAGACTTTGTGAGGTCATAGTACCCCAGTGCGAGATAAGCCGGGTCCATCCATGGGAAGATGGGTGGGCCTCGAGCATTGGGCATTCCGAGGAAGTCAGTCTGGGCTCGTGGTTACGGCAAATTTCTTCCAGTCGGATGTTGGACGAAGGGATTTGGCGGGCTGTGAGTGGTGGCGCGGGCGAGGCTGAATGGGCGGGCCGATGGCATTTGCAAATGCCCGTCAGCTCGCCTCTCAAACTTTTCAGAAACATTGGAGTAAACCATGAGTTACTGCCCGGCCATCTGGCTCTCCCGCGGGATTATTACGCTTCAGCCAAGAGTTTCTTATCTCGCATCTATTCCGTCCAATTGTAATACTCCATCCATTAAGACTCCTGGCGCCGATCGTGGACAGCACGAGCTTTGCTGTATGCATGCGCCCAGGCGTTTATGCTCCCCAGACTCATGTGCAACACTACCTAGCCAAGCTCCCGGTGCGTCTTGGGATCTCTTGAACTGGGTCTCAGGACAGAACTGTAATAGGTTGAAGATAAGCATCGAAGAGCCTACGCGTAGACATCGAACGACCGTAACATGATGTCCAGAACATCGTTTGCCGTGTAGTATCCGATCCATCATACGACTTGTAAGATCAAAGTTTCCCCAGCGACGAAATGTGGAGAAATTTGCGTTGTTTCTTTTGTATTTTCCTTGACACAAAGAGTATCTCAGCTTACGGCGTCTAACACTCAGACTTCCCTCTAAAATCAGAATTCTCAGAACCTTGACCTTCTGCTGTCGTCTGGGTAAGAATTTATGAAAGCACGCGACCTGAAGACAGGCCAATATGCGTAAGGTGAGTCTGCTCCGTGTCTTCCCGCGGGATGCCCAACCTTGCGGGTCTCCGACCCAGTGGCACGACTTTGCCAGCTGCAACGAAGCTCTGCATGCAATCCAAATTTCATAATTGTCTGCAGGTGAACAATTCAATGGTCATCTGAAGAGCTTGGAAAGATGTCTTGTTACCACAAATGTTTTGTACAACTTAGCAAAGCACCCCCGCGGGATGGACGTCTTACTCTCGCATCACAGTCATGGGCTTTGCCAACGGCCATTCACAAGTCAAGCGGCAATGCTGGCCGAGCTCGGCAAAAAGTCTTTTCGCTGGACAACGTTTTTGCTGGCTTCCATCCATTCGTTCTCAACTCAATGTTTGCCACCGTTTTTGGTATTCCTTGACTTTTTCTCTTGACTAATAATTCAGCTTTCGGGCGGCATTTACGTCTCCTCGGACATAATGTTTTGACATTCGAAAATCCACATCGGCACCTTCAGTAATTGTTTCCTGTCAATGGAACCCGAAAATGGCAATGTCATCGAATTTGTTGTCGATATTCTTCCGTTTAAAGTGGGCTACGTTTGCTCGCTGCACTGCCAACAACACAGGCTTTCCTGCCTGCGTATGATGAGGAACGAAGTCTAGACGGTCCAGCAAAAATGCCGCTCGTGATGGTTCTTACGTCTTACTGCCGATCGATTGCAACAGCAGCTCATCGGTCATGAAGTTTGAACGACAACAACCTCTGTAACTCTGTCTGATTCTTTCTTTTGGCACATAATTGTTCCTCGAATGCCACTATACCACCTTTAAGCGTTGGAGCTTGCTATCCGAATGTATCCGCTTCTACCTCCATCATATGTCTCCATATGATGCCGTACTTCACTGGCACATCATATGCATTCCTCACGCAGGTAATGCTGTACGACGTCTGCCAACTGACTTCCACCATGGAGCCTGACCTCTGCCCTCTACTGTCTTCTTGTTTCCTTATGTCCATGAGTATTGCTACCATGCTTTCCGCGAGAAGTGTTTCGCTGCTCATTTCTGAAATTTCAGATATTTCCTTACTCTGCTAGCACTCTATTCTAACTCCATGACAGCAGCCATCAAAGAATCTCAATTAGCTTGCAGAACCACCAAGGTCTACGGCAGATGTAGAGCACCTCGCTTCTCCCGGATTGAGCTGTTAATTCTGAAGCACGAGTCCTCTGGTGCCGCTGATACACTTCTCGGAGCTCTAGATGCGACCTTCACACAATCAGAAATGCTTCGTCTTCGGTTCGTCTGCAGAATATTTGAGCTCTGGGTTACCAACTCCAACATATTCGGCGTTATTTATGTCAGTCCATGGTATACCTGCCAAAAGGATCAGAACTGGCCAGCGCTACAGAGGATAGGCTCGCTTTGCAGAGAACTGGTAGTCAACGTCCCTACCACTGGCCCTCCATGCACAGCATCAACCGGCATAGTCTTCGACCCTTCACCAAACCTCCCAACCAACGGCGACTGGCCCGCCATCTTTCGCTGCCTGCGCAATCTCCAAACCCTCACGCTCCACTCGCCCTCTTCCCACTCCGATCCCAACACCCTCTCCTACGCAACGGCAGGCCTCCTAACGCACCTCCGCACCTCGCTGGAGCAGCACCCACCCCAAACCCAGCACCTGCACGTCCGCGGCCTCCCAGCAACCCACACGGTCTTCCTCCGCGCCAGCAGCCCCTGCTACGGCGGCGTGCCCCGCGCCCCGCCTCAGCGCCCCTGGGCCGCGCTGACGTCCCTCACGCTGCAGCTGCTGCCGCCGCCGCCGCCGGCCCAGCGCGACGCGGCCAAGGCGCTGCGCGGCTGGCTGGCCGCGCTGGCGCCGCGGCTGCGCGTGCTGCGCTTCGCGTGGCTGCACGGCGGCGCCGCGAACCGCGGGCCGCACCCGCTGGCGCTGGGGGAGGCGCTGCGGGCGGGGGAGGCGCTGCGGGCGCGGGAGGCGCGGCCGGTGCGGTGGGCCGCGCTGCGCGCGCTGTGGGTTGCCGGCGTGGCGCGCGAGCGATGCGTCAGGGCCCTGGTGCGGCGGAGGGCGCCTGTGTTGGGTGTGTGTTGGGTGTTTGGCGGGCGGTTGGCTG
>Ga0335073_10003027_pt1 | contig 23243 bp, 19 predicted proteins | sample Lox_Sample_22_FD_207093 | JGI IMG/M metagenome (GOLD analysis project Ga0335073, IMG submission 207093) | Soil microbial communities from Loxahatchee National Wildlife Refuge, Florida, United States - Lox_Sample_2.2 | ecosystem: Environmental > Terrestrial > Soil > Wetlands | place: USA... | reverse complement strand
CGTGCCTGCCGAGTACCTTCCAGACGGTCCCGAGGGTGGCTCCCGTCAGCGGTTCCGGCTGCGGCGCCCGGGACGGCCGGCCGGGCCGCGGTCGGGGTCACCGGGCGGAGCCTCGCCCTCGCCGATGATCACGGCCGCCTCGGACAGCCGGGCCGGCCTGAAGATCACCAGGCCGATCATGGCGAGGATACCCGCGGCCAGCCATCCGATCGCGATCCAGATCGCCAGGTTCGACGGGTACGGGGGCTGCGGCGACACGTTCTTGATGAACAGGTAGATGATCGCCGCGACCGCCGCGACCGGCAGCAGACCGTGCCAGAGCGGCCGGAACGTGCCCAGCCGCGTGAAGTACCGCGCCAGGGCGAACTGGGCCAGCGCGTAGACGCCCAGCGCGCAGAGCGTCACGACGAGGCTGAGCAGCGAGAACGCGGGCAGCGGCTGGAAGCCGAACCCGAAGCCGAGCCCGATCGCGATCGCGGCGCCGAGCACCAGGGTCAGCGCGGCGGCGGGCGTGCCGAACCGGCGCGTGGTGCGGCCGAGCGGGCGCGGCAGCAGGCCGTCGCGGCCGAGCGCGAACAGCATCCGGGCCGCGCCGTTCTGCGCGGCCAGGGCGCCGGCCAGCAGCGCGACCACCGACGCGATGTCGACGAGGATCGTCGCGCCCGGGCCCCAGTAGGCGCGCCCCAGCGTGTCCCACGGGGCCGCGTCGGCCGGCAGCCTGGCGATGCCGGGCAGCCCCCAGCCGACGGTCGTGACGTAGAAGAAAAACAAGAACACGATGCCGATCAGGACGGTGGTGGTCAGGATCGCGCGGGGCACGGTGCGCCGCGGGTTCTCGGCCTCCTCGCCCAGATACGCCGGCGCCTCGAACCCGGTGAACGCGAGCACGCCGAACACCGCGCCGACCACGACGCCGCTGAAGCCGGACGGGCTCGCGCCGGGATTGAAGACGTGCGGGTGCCAGTCGCCGCCCGGCGCCCCCTTGACCAGGATCGTCAGCGCGAGCGCGAGCAGGACGCCGAGTTCGAACGTCAGCAGGGCCAGGTCGGAGCGGACCGAGAGCCGGATGCCGAGGACCGCGACGCCCCAGATCACCGCCAGCCCGGTCAGCATCAGCAGCCACCACGGGATGTCCGGCCCGCCGTGCCCCACGATGATGCTGTTCAGCGTGGCGCCGAACAGGATCAGGTCCAGCCCGACGAAGACCGGGTAGAAGGCCAGGAACAGCCAGCCGGCCACGAATCCGGCCCGCACGCCGAGCGAGTCGCGGACGAACGCGAAGAACGATCCGGCGTGCGAGATCCGCTGCGAGAACCGGTAGATCGCGTTCATGATCACCAGCACGACGACGAACGCCACGACGATCGACAGCGGCATCGCCGCGCCGGCGTTCGCCGCTATCGGTATCGGCAGGAACAAGATCGCGGCCGCGGGCGTGATCACGGCCAGCGAGGTGATCACCGCGTGGCGGACCTTCAGCACGCCGCCGCGCAGGCCCGCGTCCGGTTGCCGCGCGCCAGGGCGGTCCGCTGCCGGAGTAGTCATCACGTCTCCTTCCGGCGCGGGGTCGGCCCAGGGGACCGCGGGCGCGAGCCGGCCCGTTGCGGGCGGCGGCCCTTCTCTTAACGATGATGTGACAGGGTTCGGAGACTGACTAGATCGCGTATTCAGAACGGAAAGTGACCAAGGTGAGCGGACAGGCGAGGGAGCAGTTGGCGCCCTACATGGCGGTGGGGCTGTCCACGGTCGTGCACGGGATCGGCAGCCGCCGCGATATCGAGCGCAACCTGCAGATCGTCGAGGACGGCATCCACGCGGCCGTCTCGATCATCGGCATCAACATGCCGGTGCGGATGATCGCGCTGGCGGAGGGGGCGCTGACCGGGTTCACCGACGAGATCTTCGATGTGCCGCACGTCGCCGCCGCCCGCGACCTGTTCATCGACATCCCCGGGCCGGAGACCGACCGGCTGGCCGCGCTGGCCCGCCACTACGACACCTACATCGTCGCCCAGTGCAAGGCGCGCTGGCCCGAGGTGATCGACAAGCGATTCTTCAACACCCTGTTCGTGATCTCCAGGCAGGGCGAGATAGTCCACAAGGCGGCCAAGAACCACCTGTGGTGCCGTGAGCGCTCCTGCGTGCCGCACGACGTGTACGACCGCTGGGTGGAGCTGTTCGGCGACGGCATCGACGCGTTCTACCCGGTGCTGCGCACCAGCGACATCGGGAACGTGGGCACGATCTGCTGCTCCGACGGCGAGTACCCGGAGGCGGTGCGCGCGCTGGCCTTCAACGGCGCCGAGGTCGTCTACCGCCCGAGCGAGGCGGTTCCGATGACCCAGGCCGGCCCGGAGCCCGGCGGGACCTGGCTGCTGCAGAACCGGGCGCACGCGCACTTCAACAACGTCTACATGGTCTGCCCGAACGTGGGACCGGTCTACGTGCACCCGAAGATGGAGCACCCCTACGACATCGGGGGCGGCAACTCGCACATCGTCGACTACCAGGGCAGCGTGCTCGGGCACACCGCCTCGGGCGCGAACACGTTCGTGGCCGGGATCATCGACATCGAGGCGCTCCGCCAGTTCCGCACGATGAACCTCAACTCCAACTGGATGAAGGACCTGCGCACCGAGATCTTCCGGCGCATGTACGAGGAGCCGGTGCACCCGAAGAACCTGTGGCTGGACGACGAGCCGCTGCGGCACGCCGACGTCGACGAGATCTACCGCGCGAACATCGCCCGGCTCGTCGCCCGGGGCAGCTTCACCCCGCCGGCCCGGGCGTTCCCCGGGGCGCGGTACATCCCGCCGGGGGAGTCCGCCGAAGAGGACGACTGGGAGCAGGCGCGGGAGCTCTGGTCCGCGCCCGCGGATGGGTAAGCCTGCCGGTCAGCAGAAGGGGAGCTGGATGTCCACGATCGCGCACCGGCCGTCGGCCTGCAGCACGGTGGCGGTGGCCGGGGGCGCCGCGGCCGCCGGGATCCACGGCATCTCGGGAGCCAGGAACCTGCTTGCCGAGGTGCTCAGCGAATGGGCCGACCGCTGGGAGCCCGCGCCGCACGATCCGCCCGCGCCGGCTACGCGCCGCGGCTGACTAACAGCTGAATCCGCCTTCGCATATTTAACGGGCGCAATCATGGTCATCGGCGCCAATGATTCATCTCACCATAGTCCGGATTGCCATCGGCGTGTTCGCGCTGGCTTAGTTGAACTGTCGTTGCCACTGGCGCATACTCCCTGACGTCTAGTCAAGTTTCCGCAGTTCAAATGTTTGTCGCCGCGCACTTAGGAATTATTAAATGATCCCTTTCCTGACCCGCCTGTGGTATCCCCTCGCTGGAAGCGGTTCCCGGTCACGAATCCCGCTGCGCATCGCCGGCGGCGCCGCCTGCGTCGCGGCCTGCGCCGCCGCGACCGCGATCCCGTCCGGCTCCGGCCCGGCGCGCGCAGGAGAGATCGCGCACCAGACGCGGGCGGTCACCGCGGCCTTCCGCCGGACGTTCGCGGTGACCAGCCGGGCCAGCTCCGGGCCGGGCACGCTGCGCAGGGGGCTGATCCTGGCCAACGCGGGCCCGCCGGGAGTCACCACCACGATCAGGTTCCGGGTGCGCGGGACCATCAGCCTGTTGCGGCCGCTGCCCGCCATCTCCCGCCCGGTGATCATCGACGGCACGTCGGCGCCGGCCTACCGGCGCGGCGGGCCGCCGGTCGTCGCGGTCAACTGCAACGTCCAGGCCGGGCTGCTGTTCGCGCGCGGCTCGGCGCGCTCGCAGCTGCTGGGCCTGGCCGTGGACAACGCGAGAGGCGACGGCGTCACGCTGGCCGCCTCGTTCATCACCCTGAACCGCGACTACATCGGGCTCGGCCTGCGCGGCCAGCCGGCCGGCAACCGCGGCGACGGCGTGTACGTGTCGCCGTCCTCGTCCGCAGACCTGATCGGGCTCAACCGGTTCGCCGCGGTCGGCGTCGTCGCGAACGTGATCTCGGCCAACCGCGGCAACGGCATCGAGCTGTCCGGGTCGTCGGGCAACACCGTGGTGTCCAACCGCATCGGGACCAACCCGGCCGGCAGCCGCGCCATACCCAACGGAGGCAACGGCATCGTGCTCACCGGCCGGTCGGACCGCAACGAGATCGGCGGCACCGCCTTCGTCGACAAGGCCACCGGCCAGGCGAACAACCCGACCGGGGACAAGGGCACGGTCACCCCGGTGTTCGTGGTGCCCCCGCTCGGCAACCTTATATCGGGCAACGTCCGCAACGGCGTGCTGATCGGCGACGGTTCCCGCGATAACGTACTGAACGGGAACTTCATCGGCACGACCGCCGACGGCGACGGCGCGATCGGGAACCTCGGCAACGGCGTCTGGATCGACCGGGCGAACAATAACCAGCTGACCGGCTGCAAATTCGTCAACAACCCGTTCGTCTACTACAACGTGGTAAGCGGCAACCGGGAAAACGGCCTGCGCATCACGAGCGCCAGCAACTCGGTCGTGCAGGGGAACTTCTTCGGCAGCGCCGCCAACAACGCGGCCACCGTGCGCAACCGGCTCGACGGGATCCTGGTCGACGGGTCATCGGGGAACACCCAGGTGGGCGGCGTCATCCCGCTCGGCAACGTCTCGGCGGGCAACGGCAGCAACGGGATCGAGGTGGCCGGCCGGGCGCACGGGTTCACCACGTTCAACACCTTCGGCGGCCTGCACGCCTTCGGCGGCGCGGCGCCCAACGGCAACGACGGCCTGCTGATCACCGCCACCGGGGGCGACAACCTGGCCCGCACGAACGTGATGTCCGGCAACCGGCACAACGGCATCGAGATCGCCGGCAACGCCTCCGGCGTGACCGTCGACCCCGACATCGCGGGCCTGGACACCGACGGCACGGCGCGGCTGTCGAACGGCGGCGACGGCGTCCTGATCGACGACTCCGCCCACGGCAACGTCATCGGCGGCACGCTGCGCTCGGTGATCCGGCAGAACACGTTCTCGGGCAACCTCGGCTACGGCCTGGTGATCACCGGGCGGGCGCACGATAACCAGGTGATCGACAGCTTCATCGGCACCGGGATCCTCGGCCTGACCGCGCTGGGCAACGGCCACGGCGGGGTGCTGGTGGCCGGCCACGCCTACCGGAACGCGATCGGGGTGCTGACCGTGAAGCCGCCGTCCAACCTGATCAGCGGCAACCGCGGCAACGGCGTGACGCTGCTGACCCGGACGAGCTTCAACCGGGTGGTCAACAACTACATCGGGCTCGACCGGACCGGCCGGCGCCGGATCCCGAACACGGGCCGCCCGGTGCTCAATCTCGGGCGGTTCAACGTCGTCGCGGCCAACCGGACCTGACCATCGGCGGACGCGGCCCAGCCCGAGACGGAGCGTAACGCTCGCCGGTCCGGGCTGGGGCGCCCGTCGCCGGGGGAGCGGTTAGTCTCGGGGCGATGGGCGGATCGCGGCGGATCAGGGTCTCGGTCGTCATCGTCGGCGGCGGACCGGTCGGGCTGGCGCTCGCGGTGACGCTGGGCAAGGCCGGCGTCGCGTGCGCGCTCGTGGAACGCCGGCTGCGGCCCTCGGCGGTCCCGAAGGGGCAGAACCTTACCGCGCGGAGCCTGGAGCACTTCCACTTCTGGGACTGCGCCGCGCAGCTGCACGCGGCCCGCGTGCTGCCGCCCGGGTTCCCGATCGGGGGGATCACGGCGTACGAGGACCTCGCCAGTGCGTACTGGTACGCCCCGGCCGGCCGCGAGACCGTCGCCGGGTTCTACTTCGAGCGCAACGAGAGGCTGCCGCAGTACCTGACCGAGTCCGTGCTGCGCGACCGGCTGCGGGGCCTGGACCCGGTCACCGCCCTGTTCGGGTGGTCGGCCGCCGAGATCACCGAGGACGCCGGCGGCGTGCGCGTGACGGCGGTACGGGACCGGGGCGGGGAGCGCTGCGAGATCGCGGGCGACTACCTCGTCGGCTGCGACGGAGCGCACTCGGGGGTGCGCGAGCGGGCCGGCATCGAGAGCAGCGGCGCGGACTTCGACCAGCGCATGGTCCTCGCGGTGTTCCGGTCGCCCGAACTGCACGCCCGCCTGGACCGCTTTCCGCCGAAGACGACGTACCGGGTGCTGCATCCCGAGCTCAACGGGTACTGGAGGTTCTTCGGGCGGGTGGACGCCGCCGGGACGTGGTTCTTCCACGCGCCGGTGCACAGGGACGCGACCGCCGAGAACTTCGACGTCGACGCCCTGATCGGGCGGGCCGCGGGATCCCCCGTGGCGTGCACGTTCGAGCACGTGGGGTTCTGGGACCTGCGCATAGACATCGCGGACAGCTACCGCCGTGGCCGGGTGTTCATCGCTGGCGACGCGGCGCACAGCCATCCTCCCTACGGCGGGCACGGCCTCAACACCGGGCTCGAGGACGCGGTGAACCTGGGCTGGAAGCTGGCCGCCGTGCTGCGCGGCTGGGGCGGCCCGCGACTGCTCGACAGCTACTCGCAGGAGCGGCGCCCGGTCTTCGCCGGGACCGCGGAACTGATCGCGGCGGGCATCGCGAGGGACCGGGCGTTCCTGGAGCGCTACAGCCCGTACCGGGACCGCGCCGAATTCGAGCGGGCGTGGAGCGGGATGACCGGCGGGGAGACGCCGCCCGCGTGGTACGAGCCGCACTACGAGGGCTCGCCCGTCGTGTTCGGGCCGGCGGGCGCGGCGTCCGGCGTCCGCGGCCCGCACGCCGTCGAGGCGCGGCCCGGGCATCACCTGGCGCCCGCGGCGCTGTCCTCGGGCCGCAACGTCTTCGAGCACCTCGGCGGCGCGTTCACGCTGATCGCGCTGACCGGGGACCCGGGACCGGCCGCGGCACTGCGGGCCGCGGCGCGGGCGCTGGGGGTGCCGCTGCAGGTGATCGCGGACAGCTTCGGTGATCAGCGCGCCGCGTACGGGCGGCGCCTGATCCTGGTCAGGCCCGACCAGCACGTCGCCTGGGCGGCGGACCGCCCGCCCGCCGACCCGACGGCGGTGCTGCGCCGGGCCGTCGGTGCCGATCCGGAATGAGTGTGTGCGCTAACCGCCGTGATAGCAGCGTTTACCGCACACACGTCGCGCGCTTCGTTTCCTTGCGGTTCATTGCGGCGCAGGCCGGCCCAGGCGCACAGGCCGACCGGGTAGGCGAAGTAGCCGAACCGGGTGACGGGGGACAGCGTGAACATCAGGGCCAGGCCAAGGGCGATGCGGCGCGCCGCGGCGCTGGCGTCCGCCGGAGGGCGGGCGGCCAGCGAGACCGCGAGGCCAAGCCCGGCGACGACCAGCAGCGCGATCGCGGCCAGGTGACCGGCGTGGCCCAGCGTGGCCAGCGCGTGGCCGGGCAGCGGGCTCTGCGCGGGGGAGCGGGCGGCGGTCAGGCCGAGCGGGAACAAGACCGTGCAGCGGATCATCCCGCCCGGGGCGGCCAGCGCGGCCGGGGCCAGCGCGGCCGTGAGCGCAGCCGCGGTCGCGCAGGTCGCCGCCGTGAACCGGGCGCCGGCCTGGGCCCCGGCGCGGGCGGCGAGCATTGCCGCTACCACGATCACGGCGGGCCACGCGGTGTACTTCATCGCGCAGGCCAGCCCGAGGACCACCGCGGCGGGCCAGGTGCGCGCGGCCGGGCGGGCGAGCAGGGCCAGGGCCAGAACGGTGAGCGCGATCATCGGGGGATCGGTGATGCCCTGGGCCAGCGGGAACGCCAGCACCGGGGAGGCGGTGGCGAACGCGGCCAGGCCCAGCGCGCCGGCCCGTGACCGGGCCGGCCTGGCGATCAGGAACGCGGCCGCCAGCAGCAGCAGCGTGGCCAGGACGAGCCAGGGCCTGGTGTCGCCGGCCAGGCCGGGCAGGCCCAGCGCGTGCGGCAGGCCGAAGAGCGTCATGACCGGCAGGTACGGGTTGTAGGACAGCACGTTGCCCCGGGCCAGCTGGGCCGGGTCCAGGTAGGGCGTGCCGTGGTGCAGCAGCAGCACCGCCGAGGCGTTCACCACGTGGACGTCGGGGGTGGGCGGCGCCTGGGTGGCCAGCCAGACGACCGGGGCGATCAGGGAGCCGGCCAGGCCGGCGGCCAGCGCGGCCCGGCGGCCGGCCCGCCCCGGCCACAGGGCGGCCAGCGCGGCCGCCGCCGCGTAGCCGAACGACGCCCAGATGCCCCATGACCCCGCCCGCGTACAGCGCGAACGCCCCGTACAGGACCCGCACCCGCCGCCGCCCGAGCCAGGAGCCGAGCCCGGCGCCGAGTGCGGAGCCGAGCGCGGTGTGCGGGCCGGGCCCGGCCTGCCCCGGGGGCGGCGGGTGCGGGACGTCGGTGATCGTTTCGGTGATCGTGGCAGCTTCGGTTGCCGGGCTGATGGTCATGTCTCCTTCACCGGGCTCGTGGCATCGGCCGGCGGCGCGATGAGCGTGGAATCAGCATCGCGGGCCGCCGGCGGCGGATCTATGGCCCTGAGTCCCGAACCGGGGTGGGGCCGGCCCCCCTCCCGGGTGGGGGCTCATCCCCCCGCCCCGGTGGGGCTGGTTGCGTATCGTGGCTGGTGTGGGAGAGCAGTCGTCGGTGCAGGCAGCCCCCGCGCGCGCCCTGGACCTGCATCAGCGGCCGTCGATGACGATCCCGCGGGCGATCCTGCTCGGGCCCGTCTCGCCGCGGACCTGGCGGGCGGTCGCCAGCCTGGTGGCGTCGCTGGTCACCGGCACGGTGTTCTTCTTCGTGCTGATCTTCGCGCTGCTGGTCTCTGGCGCGTTCTCCTGGATCGTCGGCCTCGGGATGCTGGTGCTGTCGTTCACGCTCCGGCTGGCGGCCCGGATGGGCGGCCTGGACCGGCGCCGGGTGCGGCGGTTCGGCGGCGTGAGCATCGAGCCGGCGCCGCTGCCCGAGCCCGCGCCTGACCTCTCGTTCCGGCAGCGCCAGAAGGCCTGGGCACAGTCGCCCGCGGTGCGGCGGCTGGTGCTCTACCAGATCGTCCGCCCGCCGGTGGTGGCCGCCTCGCTGACCGCCACCGCCTTTGCCGTCGTCGGGATGGTGTCCGGGTTCGGCGGCCATCACGCGGCCGCCGGCGTGCTGCTCGGGGTGGCCTGCCTGTTCGGCTGGCCGCTCCTGGCCCGGCTTGGCGCGGCGATCGACGTGAGCCTGGCCCGCTGGCTGCTCGGGCCGAGCCGCAGCGGCCAGCTGTCGGCCGAGGTGCAGCGGCTGGGCGCGGCCCGGACGCTGGCCGTGGAGTCCGCGGAGTCCGAGCGCCGCCGCATCGAGCGGGACCTGCACGACGGCCTCCAGCCAAAGCTGGTGTCGCTGGCCCTGGAGCTCGGCCTGGCCAAGGCCAGGTTCGAGCGGGATCCTGGCGCGGCCAAGTCGCTGATCGAGCGGGCGCACGACGAGGCGAAGACGGCGATCGAGGACCTGCGCAGCCTGGTGCGCGGCATTCACCCGTCCGTCCTGGACGAGCGGGGCCTGGACGCGGCCCTGTCGGCGCTGATCGCCAGCTGCCCGGTCCCGGTCCACGTCGAGGTCACGCTGAGCCGGCGCCCGGACCCGACCCGGGAGGCCGTCGCCTATTTTGTGGTGGCCGAGGCGATCACGAACGTGACCAAGCACTCCGGTGCCGCCAAGGCCTCGGTGATCATCAACGAGGGCGGCGGGCTGCTGCGCGTCCTGGTCGAGGACGACGGCCGCGGCGGGGCCAGGACCGACCCGGGCGGCGGGCTGGCGGGCCTCGGCGCCCGGGTGGCGGCGATCGACGGCACGTTCACCGTCACCAGCCCGCCCGGCGGCCCGACCCACATCGAGGCGGTGATCCCGTGCGCGCGGTGATCGCCGACGACAGCGTGCTGCTCCGGGAGGGGATCACCCGGCTGCTTGCCGAGGACGACATCGAGGTCGTGGCCGGGGTGGGCGAGGCCGGATCGCTGCTGCGCGCCGTCGAGAACCACAAGCCGGACCTGGCGGTCATCGACGTGCGCATGCCGCCAGGTCACCGGGACGAGGGGTTGCGGGCGGCGATCGAGATCCGGCGGCGCTGGCCCGGCGTGGCGCTGCTGGTGCTCTCCCAGTTCGTCGAGGAGCGGTACGCCACCGAGCTGCTGGCCGGGGACACCGAGGGCATCGGCTACCTGCTCAAGGACCGCGTCGCCGACGTGGCCGAGTTCATCGAGGCGGTGCGCCGGGTGGCCGCCGGCGGGACCGCGCTCGACCCCGAGGTGGTGCGCCAGCTGCTGGCCCGCAGCCGCCGGGCCGACCCGCTCGGCCGGCTGACCGCACGGGAGCGGGAGGTGCTCGCGCTCATGGCCGAGGGCCGGTCGAACTCGGCGATCGCCGAGTCGCTGGTGATCTCGATGGGGGCGGTGGAGAAGCGCGTGGCGAACATCTTCATGAAGCTCGATCTGCCGCCCGACGACGAGCAGCACCATCGCCGGGTCCTCGCGGTGGTCCGCTATCTGAACTCCTGACCGGGCGTCAGGCCCGGCAGGTCACCGCCCACGCGGTCCCGCTGATCTCGATCGGCCCCGGGCCCAGCAGCCCGCGGCACCGCTCGCGCAGCTGCCCGCGGCGCCCGGGGTCCAGGGACGCCGCGTAGATCCCGGCCGGGCCCACGCCGAGGGTGAACGGCTCCCACCACTCCTCGAAGCTGGCGTACCGGGCGCGCGCGGTCAGCGTGGCGACCTCGGTTACGCGGAGCCTCGCGGCCGCGGACAGCCGCGCGAGATCACCCTCCCGCGCCCCGGCCAGGTCCGACACGTCGCGCGCCGCCGGGTCGAGCTCGCGCACCGCCCGCCAGCACGCGGCCAGCGGGCCGCGGTCGCTGGCGTGGTCCCACACGCTCGCCGCGACCGTGCCGCCGGGCCGGGTCACCCGGCCCATCTCGCGCAGCCCCGCCACCGGGTCGGCCATGAAGTGCACGACAAGCTGTGCCATCGCGACGTCGAAGACCCCGGCGGGAAACGGCAGCTGCTCGGCGGTCGCCCGCCGGACGTCCACCCCGGGCAGCCGCAGTGCCACCGCCTCCGCGAACGACGCCGACGGCTCCACCGCGCAGACCGCGGGCGGGCCAAGCCGGCGCACCAGCTCGGCAGCCAGCGCACCCGGGCCGCAGCCCACGTCGAGCACGCGCTGCCCGGCGCGCACCCCGGCCAGGTCGGCGAACGGCGCGGCGAGCTGCTCGGAGAACCGGCCGATGAACCGCAGGTAGGCATCGGCGGCGACGTCGAAGCTCACGCAGCCGATTCTGAACGCCTCGCCGGGCGCGGGCAACCGGCGCGGGTCAGTTCTCCAGGCTCGGGCGTCGATCTCGCGGCCTGTGCTATATGGTGACCGCCTCGCGGTCGGCCGTGACGGCCGCCGTCTGATGGCCTGGTCGCGCGGGCCACCAGACGCGCTCACCGATGGTGAGCAGGGCAGCCGGGACCAGCACGGTTCGGACGAGCAGGGTGTCGAGCAGGACGCCGATGGCCACGGCGGTCCCGACCTCGGTGAGGTAGACCGTGGGCTCCAGCACAAGGGCGGCGAAGGTGGCGGCGAGCACGATGCCGGCGGCCGTGATGACACCCCCCGTGACGGTGAGCCCGCGCAGGGTGCCCTGCCGGATGCCCAGGTGCCGGGCCTCCTCCCGGATGCGGGCGGCCAGGAAAATGTTGTAGTCGACGCCGAGCGCGGCCAGAAAGATGAAGATGAACACCGGGACCTGCGACTCGATGCCGGAATAGCCGAGCCCGTAGCGCCACAGCAGGTTCGAAAGCCCGAACGAGGCCGCGAAGCTGAGCGCGGTGGTGGCGACCAGCACCAGGGGCGCGATGACCGCCCGCAAGAGCAGGGCTATGACGAAAAGGATCACAACCAGCACCAGCGGGATGAGCACGAGGGCGTCGTGAGCGGAGGCCTGGGTGATGTCGTACTGGACGGCCGGATCCCCGCCCGCCAGCGAGCCCGGCGCGTCACGGCCGAGCCGCTCGCGCAGGTGCACGATCACGGCATGCCCGCTGGCTCCGTAGGGCGGGACGGACATGATGACGAGGTAGCTGGCGTAGCCCTCCACCGGTGTGGCCGGCAGCACCGCGGCGACGTCTGGGGTGGCCCGGGCCGCCGTGGCGGCGGCTCTGGCCTGGTCCGGCGGAGCGAGGAGCACGACGGGTTCGAGCAGGCCGGCCGGGAAGTGGTCGTCGACTAGCTGCGCGCCGGCCACGCTGCCGGGATGGCCCTTTACCTGGGCGAGGTTGCTGTTGTCGATGCGGAGGGTGGCGAGCCCGGCGCAGGCCGCGCCGAGCAGCAGCACGGCGGCGAGCGCGACCCGGGCGGGATGGCGGGCGACCCGGGCGCCGATGACCGACCACAGGCGGGATTCGCCGCGGCCGGCCTGCCCGGCCCGGGGGGCGCGGGGCCAGAAGGCCGCCGGCCCGAGCACCAGCAGGAGCGCGGGCAGGAAGGTGGTCTGGGCGAGCAGGGCCGAGACGATGCCCACGGCGCCGACCGGGCCCAGGCCGTGCAGCGAGGCCGACTGCGCGGCGAGGAGGCAGATCATGGCGACGGTGACCGTGCCGGAGGAGGCGAGCAGGGTCGGCAGGGTGCGGCGCAGCGCGGCGGCCATGGCGTCCTCGGTGGCGGCGTGGCGGCACAGCTCTTCGCGGTAACGGTGGATAAGCAGCAGCGCGTAGTCGCTTGCTGCGCCGAAGACCAGCACGATCAAGATCGAGGACGACAGCGGGCTGACGGTCAGCCCGGCGCTGGCCAGGCCGTGGGCGCCGGCCTGGGCGACCTGGATGCCCGCCACCGCGCCGAGCAGGGGAAAGAACCACATCAGGGGGCTGCGGTAGACGACGAAGAACACCAGCGCCACGATCAACACCGCGGTGAGCTCCAGGGTGGTGGTGGTCGGGGTGCCGGTGTCCGCGGTCACCGCGGCCGGCCCGGTCACCTCGACCTGCAGGCCGTCGCCCGCACGGCTGGCCGGGCCGCCCACCACTGCGCGGATCGCCCGCACCGCGGCCGTGTCGGCGCTGGCCTGGCTGTTCGCCGGTGCGGTGACGTTCGCCGTGAACACCGCGGCCTGCCCGTCGGCCGACCGTTGGACCGGGCCGGGCGCGGCGAGCCCGTTCACCTGCCTGGCCAGGCGTGCGACGGCGGCCCGCGCCGAGGTGATCGCGGTCGTATCCGCGGCCGTCAGGCCCTTGCCGCGGGCGAACACCACAAACGCGGTGTCGGTCTGAGGCTGGCCCGGGCCGCTCCGGGAGGCTTGCTGGAGCTCCAGCGCGATGACCCGCGTCGAGGGTGCCGAGGCGGGCAGGTTGGCCGCGTTGGTGTTGTTGGTCACCTGGGACAGGCTGCTGGCCAGCGGGAACAGGAAAATTACGGCGATCAGCCAGGCGATCATGACCGGCCAGCGCAGCCGGTGCAGCGTCCTGGCGAATCGGCTGCCCGAGACCGGCCGCCTCGTTCGGCGGGCAATGGACATGTGACGGCTCCTTAGAGTCGGTTCCTGGCCCAACCGTCGCCTTCGCCGGGGACCGGAGCGTCCACCCGCTAGTTGGATTTCGCCGCGCCCGGGTGGAACTCCGGTATGAGCCGCGGGGCGAGATCTCACACCGGAATCCCACCCGCGGGCAGGCGACCGGGTGCCGCTGCGCTCTTACCGTCGGTCGTGTCCTTGGTCTTATCAGCCGCCGGCCGGCACCGCTCAAGCCTCGCGGCGAGGAGACGGCGGCTTCAGGGTCGTCCGGGAGCGATAATGAACACCGTGCTAAGGGTCGCGAACTTGGTGGTGCGCGCCGCCCTGCTCGTTATCGTGGCCTTTATCACCTTCAGGCAGCCCTGGCCCGGCGCCTGGAAGGGCGCGGTGGCGGTCGCTGCGGTCACCGCCGCGACCGTCCAGCTTGTCCTGTGGGCCCGTGCCGACCTCGGGGTGTCGGCCCGCCTCCGGTACGCCTTCCTGTTGCCGTATGCCCTCGCGGCCGTCACGGTCACGTGCGACATGGCAGCGGCCGGGCCGATCGGCGGGGAACTCATGGTCCTGGCTGTCCTCGCCGCGCTGATGGCCGGGAGCGACACCAGCCTGGCCGCCGGGTTGATCGTGGTGGGCGCGGGGATACTCGCGTGCGAGGTCGAGGGGCTGTTTTTCGGTGCGACCGCCACGACCACCCTCGAGCATCCCGCCATTCTGCTCATCGCCTGGATGGTCGGGTACAACCTGCGCGCCCGTCAGGTGCAGGTCGAGCAGTCGGCGGCCCTGCTCGCCAAGGCGGATCAGCTCCGCGAGGAGCAGGCCAAGGTGGCAGCGCTGGATGAGCGCGCCCGGATCGCCCGGGAGATTCACGACGTGCTCGCCCACTCCCTCGGCGCCCTGGGACTGCACATCCAGGCCGCCCAGGCCGTCCTCACCAGGCAGCATGACGAGGTACAGGCGGTGGAGCTGCTGGGCCAGGCTCGCCGGCTGGCCGCCGACGGGCTCAACGAGACCCGCCGGGCCGTGCACGCCCTGCGCGGCGAGACCCGGCCGCTCCCGGACGGGCTGGCCGAGCTCAGCGCGGACCACCAGCGCCATCACGGCGCCCGGGTCACCTTCGAGGTCAGCGGCGAGCCGCGTCCGCTGCCGCCCGATGCCGCCCTCGCCCTGACCCGGACCACGCAGGAGGCGCTGGTCAACGCGGCCAAGCACGCCCCGCACCAGCCTGTGGGCATCCGCCTGGACTATGCCGGCGCCCACACCAGCCTCGCGGTGACCAACCACCTGGGCGAGGACGCCCTCGGCGGTCACGGGCCAGGGCTGGCCACGCTCAACGGCGGGTACGGGCTGGCCGGGATGCGCGAACGGCTTCTCCTCGTCAAGGGCACGCTGAGCGCCGGGCAGGACGGCAGCGACTGGGTCGTCATGGCGAAGGTCCCCCGGTGAACCCACATCCCGAAGTGCCCGTGCCGCTGCGGATCGTCGTCGCCGACGACCAGGCCAGCGTGCGTCAAGGACTCGTGGTCCTGCTAGGCACGCTTCCCGAGATCGAGGTCGTCGCCTCTGCGGCCAACGGCGAGGAGGCCATCCAGCTCGTCGCCGAGAAGAGCCCCCATGCGATCCTTCTTGACTTGCACATGCCCGTACTCGACGGGATCGAGGCCACCCGCCGACTGACCGAGCAACACCCCGATGTCGCCGTGGTGGTCCTAACGACCTACGTCGACGACTCGTCGGTCGTGGCCGCGTTGGCAGCCGGCGCTCGCAGTTACCTCACCAAGGACGCCGACTGTGCCGACATCGTCCAGGCGCTGCGCAGCGCAGCCACCGGCCTGTCGGTCATCGATCCCGCCGTCCGCGCCGCACTGCTCTCCGCCGCGACGTCACGACCGGAGAAACCGGGCAAGCAGAAGCTTCCCGAGAAGCTGCCCGACCGGCTGACCCTACGCGAGGCCGAGATCCTCTCCCTGATGGCCCGGGGAATGACGAACCCCGACATCGCAGCCGAGCTCTACATCAGTGCTCAAACCATCAAAAGCCACATCAACCGGATCTTCGCCAAGACCGGATCGGCCAACCGCACCGCCGCGATCCGCTACGCCCGCGACCACCATCTCGGATAACGCCCCGCCGCCGTTATTGCCTTATCCAACGCTAAGGTCGCGGACATCCCCTGGATCACGCCCGGCCGAGGAGGCACCGTGCCCGCAACGTTCATCACCTCGTTTCCCGTGACCGGATCCGGGCCGAGGGTCGCGGTCAAGGACCTGATCGACATGGCGGGCGTGCCGACGACGGCCGGGTCGCGGGTCCTGGCCGAGACCGCGGTCCCTGCGGAGCGCGACGCCGCCTGCCTGGCCGGGCTGCGGGCCGCGGGCGCGCAGATCGTTGGCCGGGCCAACCTGCACGAGCTCGCGCTCGGGGTCACCGGGATCAACCCCTGGTTCGGCACTCCGGAGAACCCGCTCGACGCCTCCCTGGCCCCGGGCGGCTCCTCCAGCGGCTCGGCGGTGGCGGTCGCCACCGGCGAGGCCGAGGTCGCGTTCGGGACCGACACCGGCGGATCGATCCGGATCCCCGCGGCGTGCTGCGGCGTGTGCGGGCTGAAGACGACCTGGGGCCGGATCCCGCTGGCCGGGGTCCGGCCGCTGGCGCCGAGCCTGGACACGGTGGGCCCGATGGCCGCCGGCGTGGCCGGCCTGGTGGCCGGCATGCGGCTGCTCGAGCCGGGGTTCGCCGTCGCCCCCGACGCCGGCTCCCCGCGGGTCGGCCGGCTGCGCGTTCCCGCCGCCGCCGAGGTGGACGACGCCGTGACCGCGGCGCTGCGCGCGACGTCGTGGGAGGTCGGCGACGTCGACCCGGGCGAGTGGGTCACCGCCACCCGGTGGACGGCGGAGCTGCTCGTGGCGGAGGCCTACCAGTCCAACCGGGAGTTCCTCGACCGCGACGCCGCCCGGATCTCGCCGGACGTGGCCTCGCGCCTGGACGCCGGGCGCCGGGTCAGCCCGGCCACCCTCGGCGAGGCGGTGCAGGCGCGGGACGCGTGGCGCGCCCAGCTGGCCGGGCTGTTCGACCGCTTCGACCTGCTGGTCTCGCCCACGCTGCTGATCCTGCCGCCGGCGCTGGACGACGCGTCGCAGCTGCTGGCGGCCCGCGCGACGATGCCGGTCAACCTGGCCGGCGTGCCGGCCCTGGTGCTTCCCGTGCCCGCCGGGGGCCGGCTGCCCGCCAGCCTGCAGCTGATCTCCGCCTGGGGCACCGAGGAGTTCCTGCTCGCGGCCGGCGCGGCCGCCGAGGCGGCGGTCGCCGGGGCGGGACCGGGCCGGGGATCGGGGCGGCGATGACGCCGGCGCCGCTGAGCGAGTCGCTGCGGGCCGCGCTCGGTTCCCCGGTCACGGTCGCCGAGCTGCCAAGCAGCCCGCGCTCGCTGGTGCGCGACGTCCGTGCCCGGGCCGGCGCTCGGCCGGGCCGAGGCGGCCTACCGTTCGGCGTGGCGGTCGGCGACCGGCACCGACCCCCAGGGCAGCCTCGCCGACGCCTGCGCGGGCTGGCTCATCCGCGGCGACGCGCTCGTGCAGCGCGCGGAGCGCGGGGGACCGGCGCACCTGACGCGGCTGCCCGAGGACGACTGGGAGTGGGGCACCGCGACCGCCAGGCAGCGGCTGCTGCACCGGCTCGGCGTGGTCGCCGGCCTGGCCGGCGACCACCCGGCCCGGGCCTGCCTGGCCCAGGTCAGCGCGGCCATGCGCGACCGGATCCGGCAGGCCTGGCCCGGCACGCCCGGGCTGCCTGAGGCCCGCGGCAACCCCCTGCTGGTCTGGACCGGATCCGGCTGACCCGGCCCGGCCGGCGCCATCTTGTCCCCTCAGCCGGAGCGGACGTCGCGGCCCGCCAGCAGGTCCCGGGCGCGCCCGATGCGGGCGTCGAGGTCGCTGAGGAAGCTGTCCAGCGCGGTCCGCTTGGCCTCGACGGTCTCGCGCAGCCCGCCCAGCAGGCTCAGGCACTCGCGGGTCAGCCGGAGCCGCTCGTCCTCGCTGGTGCGCTCGTCCTTGTAGGCCCGGCGGATCTGGGCCAGCCGGTCCTCGTTGCGCAGCACGATCGCGATCTCGTCGAGGTTGAGGCCGAGCAGGGCCTGAAGCTCGCGGATGCGCGCCACCCTGGCCAGGTCGTCCGCCGAGTAGCGGCGCAACCCGCCCGGGGTAGTGCAGGCCGGGGTGAGCAGGCCGAGCTGCTGGTAGTAACGCAGTGCCCGTTCGGACACGCCCGCACGGGCGGCCGCGGCGCCGATGCCGAGCAGTTCCCCGTGCTCGGCCGGCTGGCCGTCGGCGGCCTGGCCGCCGACGCCATTGCGGGCCGTGTTGTTCACTCAGCCGCCTCCGCGCGATACGTCATGTTCGTCGCCGCCAGGGCTGCCCGACGTGGCCAGCCTACCGTTGGACCCGGGCGTGGCCGCGCCGCTGGGCGCCGGCGTGGCGCTGCCGTTGGGCGCCGCCGCGGCCGCCGCGTCGAGGTCGGCCACGGCCGCCGACTCGTCGAGCCCGAACGCCTCGGCCGACTCCGCCGCGCCCTCGGCCAGTTCCTCTGCCAGCGGCCTGGCCTCGTGGACGTACCGCTTGCCGCGCAGGCCCGAGGCGATGAGCGCGATGCCGGTGGCGATGGCCGCGAACGTGAAGGCCAGGTGCAGCCCGCCGGCGAATGGCTCCTCGAGCAGGTGCGGGAAGAACGACCGGCCGGTGATGTACGCGACCTGCCCGGCCGGCATGTGCTGCAGCGCACCGGTGGGCCCCAGCAGTTCCTTGATCGGGTTATAGCCGAGGAACGCGGAGAACAGGCTGCCGATCGGGGGCTCGTTGGCCACGATCCTGGCGGGGCCGGGGGCGACGCCGGCGGCGGTCAGCCCGCGGTACAGATGCGACGGCAGACGCGAGGCCAGGCCGATGGTGACGATCGTGAAGAACAGGCCCATGGACAGGACGGTGGCCGAGTTCTGGAACGTGTTGAGCATCCCGGCGCCCGCGCCGCGCTGGTCCGGCGGAAGGCTGTTCATGACCGATGCCTGGTTCGGGGCGAAGAACAGGCCCATGCCGACCGCGAACATGAAGATCAGCAGCGCGAACCAGATATAGCTGAAGTTGATCGGCAGCAGTTCGAGCAGCAGGAAGCTGGTCCCGGACACCACCAGCCCGGTGGTGGCGAACAGCCTGGCCCCGAACCGGTCGGACAACGCTCCGGCCAGCGGGCCGACGATGAGGAACCCGACCGTGAGCGGAACCATCGAAATGCCCGCCCACAGCGGGGTGACGGCGAAGCTCTTGCCGTGCTGCGGCAGCCAGATGCCCTGCAGCCAGATGATCAGCATGAACTGGATGCCGCCGCGGCCGAGGGCGCCGAGCAGCCCGGCGATGTTGCCGGCCGTGAACGCCCGGACCTTGAACAGGCCCAGCCGGAACATCGGCGCCGCGACCTTGGTCTCCACCCAGCAGAACAGGACCAAGACGGCGATCCCGCCGAAGACCCCGGCCAGCACCCAGGGGTTGGTCCACCCGGTGGGGTGGCCGCCGTACGGGAGCAGCGAGTACACGATCCCGGTCAGCATCGCGATCAGCCCGACCGCGAACAGCGTGTTGCCCACCCAGTCGATCTTGGCCGGGATGCGGACCCCGTTGTCGCGCAGCATGAGATATGCCCAGACGGTGCCGAACAGCCCGAACGGGACCGACACCAGGAAGACGAGCCGCCACTCGATCGGCGCCAGCACGCCGCCGAGCATCAGGCCGAGGAACGAGCCGGCCACGGCGGCGATGCCGTTGATCCCCATCGCCTTCCCGCGCTCGTCCGGGGGGAAGGCGTCGGTCAGGATAGCGGTCGAGTTCGCGAACAGGAACGCGCCGCCGACGCCCTGGAACACCCGCATGACGATGATCCACAGCGCCCCGGCCGGCCCGGTGAGCCAGGTGACCGAGAGCAGGATCGAGAAGAACGTGAAGACCGCGAAGCCCAGGTTGTACATGCGCACCCGGCCGTAGATGTCGCCGACACGCCCGAAGCTGACCACCAGCACGGCGGTGACCAGCATGAACCCCATGAAGATCCACAGGAAGTAGGAGGTGTTGGACGGGACGAGCGGGTTGAGGTTGATGCCCCGCAGCAGGTCAGGCAGCGATATCAGCAGGATCGACTGGTTGATCGTGACCATCAGGATCCCGAGCGTGGTGTTGGACAGCGCGATCCACTTGTAGTGGACGCCCCGGGTGCCCGCGCCCGAAGGTGTTGCCTGCTCCTGCCCGACCGCCGGCATGGTTCTCCCCACTGTGCTCCAAGACCTGGGTACCGCCCACGCAGAGCCTACTAGACCTTGACGTCAACGTCAGAGTGGAACCGGAACGCCGTGTGGCCGGCCGCGAGCGCGGCGCTAGTGCGACTCCCGGCCGACCGCGTGGCCGCTGGCCCCGACCAGGAAGTCGAGGTCCGCGCCGCGGTCGGCCTGGAGCACGTGGTCCACGTACAGCCGCTCCCAGCCGCGGGCCGGGGCCGCGTACCCGGCGACGGCGGCGGCGGGCGGCTCCCGGCGCCCCAGTTCCTCCGGCGCCACCTCGACGTCGAGCCGTCGCGCCGCCACGTCGAGCACGATGACGTCGCCGGTCCGCACCAGGCCCAGCGGGCCGCCCGCGGCGGCCTCCGGGGCGACGTGCAGCACCACGGTGCCGTACGCGGTGCCGCTCATCCGGCCGTCGCAGACCCGCACCATGTCTCGCACGCCGCGGGCCAGCAGCTTGGGCGGCAGCGGCAGGTTGGCGACCTCGGGCATGCCCGGGTAGCCCTTGGGCCCGCAGCCCCGCAGCACCAGCACGGAGCCCGCGTCGACGTCCAGCTCCGGGTCGTCGATGCGCCGGTGGAAGTCCTCGATGCTGTCGAACACGACCGCCCGGCCCCGGTGCCGCAGGAGCTCGGGCGAGGCGGCGGCCGGCTTGATCACCGCGCCGGCCGGGGCCAGGCTGCCGCGCAGCACGGCGATGCCCGCGTCGCCCTGCAGCGGGTCGGTGCGCGGCCGGATCACCGTGTCGTCCCAGATCCGCGCGTCGTCGAGGTAACCGGCCAGCGGGCGGCCGGTCACCGTGAGCGCCGCCGGGTCGAGCAGGTCCCGCACCTCGCGCAGCACGGCCAGCAGGCCGCCCGCCCGGTGGAAGTCCTCCATCAGGTGCCGCCCGGCCGGCTGCAGGTCGACAAGCAGCGGGACGCCGGACCCGGTCAGGTCGAAGTCGTCGAGCGTCAGGTCGATGCCGAGCCGCCCGGCGATGGCCAGCAGGTGCACGACCGCGTTGGTGGAGCCGCCGATGGCCGCGAGCGCGACGATCGCGTTCAGGAACGAGGCCCGGCTGAGCTGGGCGCTCGGCCGCAGCCCCCGCTCGACCATGTCGACGGCCAGCCGCCCGGTGGCGTGCGCGGTCTCCAGCAGCCTGCTGTCCGGCGCCGGCGTCCCGGCGATGCCCGGGATCGTCGTGCCCAGCGCCTCGGCCATGCAGGCCATGGTCGAGGCCGTGCCCATCGTGTTGCAGTGCCCGTGGCTGCGGATCATCGACGACTCGGACTGCAGGAAGTCCCGCTCGGACAGGTTCCCGGCCCGGACCTCCTCGCTGAGCCGCCAGACGTCGGTGCCGCAGCCAAGCGGCATGCCACGGAACGTCCCGGTCAGCATCGGCCCGCCGGGGACCACGACCGCGGGCAGGTCGACCGAGGCCGCGGCCATCAGCAGGGACGGGATCGTCTTGTCGCACCCGCCGAGCAGCACCACGCCGTCGACCGGGTTGGCCCGCAGCATCTCCTCGGTCGCCATCGCGGCCATGTTCCGCCACAGCATCGCGGTCGGGCGGACCAGCGTCTCGCCCATCGACACCACCGGAAGGTTCATCGGCACGCCGCCGGCCTCCCAGACGCCCTGCTTGACGCTCTCGGCCACCTGATTCAGGTGCAGGTTGCACGGGGCGAGGTCGGAGGCCGTGTTGGCGATCGCGATGTGCGGCCGCCCGTCGAAGGCGTGGGCCGGCAGGCCCCGGCGCATCCATGCCCGGTGGATGTAGGAATCCCGCTGGTTGCCCGCGTACCACCGGGAGCTGCGCTGCTCGGGCATGGCATTCGCCCGCCTTCCTGATACGTCGCTAGCATCTTGAAATGTCCACACAACTTACTCGCGGCGAGGGTATCGGGGCCGCGGGGTGAGAGCGTTCGTCGTGACCGGCCCGCGGCGGTCCGAGGTGACCGAGGTGGCGAGCCCGAGGCCCGGCCCGGGACAGGTCGTCGTCGACATCGAGCGGGCCGGCGTGTGCGGCACGGACGTCGAGTTCTTCACCGGTGAGATGGCCTACCTGCACCAGGGCCACGCCGCGTACCCGCTGCGGCTCGGCCACGAGTGGTGCGGAACGGTCAGCGCGGCCGGCGCCGGCGTCGACCCCGGGTGGCTCGGCCGCCGCGTCACCGGCGACACCATGCTGGGCTGCGGCGCGTGCGACCGCTGCCGGGCCGGGCGGCCGCACGTGTGCGAGTACCGCTTCGAGGTCGGCATCCGCGGCGGCTTCCCCGGCGCGCTGGCCGAGCAGCTGGCCGTTCCGGCGGCCGCGCTGCACCCGCTGCCCGGCCCGGTGGACGGGGCGGCCGGGGCACTGGTCGAGCCGGGCGGCAGCGCCCTGCGCGCGGTCCGGACGGCGGCGCTGGCCCCCGGGGAGCGGCTCCTGGTGATCGGGCCGGGCACGATCGGCCTGCTGACCGCGATGTTCGCCCTGGCCCACGGCGCCGAGGTGCACGTCGCGGGCGTGACCGAGTCCTCGCTCGAGTTCGCAAGGACGCTCGGCGTGCACGGCGCGTGGATGGCGGCCGACCTGCCCCGGCTGCCGTTCGCCGCGGTGGTCGACGCCTCGACGTCGCCCGCCGTCCCGGCGCTCGCGCTCGACCTGGTCGAGCCGGGCGGGCGGGCGGTCTTCATCGGCGTGGCCGGGCGCCCGAGCGCGGTCGACACCCGGACGATGGTGCTGAAGGACGTGACCGCGGTCGGCATACTCGGCGCCTCGGCGGGCCTGGCAGGGACGATCGAGCGCTACGCGGACGGGTCGGTGGACCCGCGGCCGCTTGTGGCGGCCACCGTCGGCCTCGGCGAGACCGGCGACGTGCTCGCGGGCTGGCGCCCGCCCGGTTCGGGTCCGGGGCCGAAGGTCCACGTGGATCCCCGAGCCTGACCGGCACGCGGGCATCCGGGACGCGCATACCTGTTTGAGCCCGGGGTGGCCGGGGCAGGGCCCACAACCTCCCGCTTAATACCTATCGGAGCGAGGTGCTGACTTGCTGACGCTAACCGACCGGGCCGCGGAGACGATCCGCACCCTTACCTCTCAGCCAGGTATTCCCGCAGACACGGGCTTGCGGATGTCCCTGCAGGACAGCGAGGCGGGAACGCTCGCGCTGTCGCTGGAGGGGCCGCACCCGGACGACGTCGAGATCGAGGATGGCGGGGCCCGCGTGTTCGTGCAGCGCGACGCCGCCGCGATCGTGGAGGACCGCGAGCTCGACGCGCAGCTCGATGAGCAGGGCCGGGCATCGTTCATGCTCGGCAACCAGGGCGTCTAGGCATCACCGAGAGCCCGCCGCGGTCAACCCACCCCTGACCGTGGCGGGCCATCCCCACCCGGGGTCACGGCCGCAGGGACGGCCGCCCCGGGTGGGGCATAGCTGTCCGCATCGGGCACATCTCACGGAGCGCAGCCCCGGGCGCGCAGCCTGCGCAGCATCCGGGCGTCCCCGAAGCCCGCGGCCCGG
>Ga0335073_10003026_pt1 | contig 23246 bp, 20 predicted proteins | sample Lox_Sample_22_FD_207093 | JGI IMG/M metagenome (GOLD analysis project Ga0335073, IMG submission 207093) | Soil microbial communities from Loxahatchee National Wildlife Refuge, Florida, United States - Lox_Sample_2.2 | ecosystem: Environmental > Terrestrial > Soil > Wetlands | place: USA... | reverse complement strand
CGCGGATGGTCGCGGGCACCCCCGAGGCGCTCGGCGACGAGATCCGCAAGGAGGTCGAGACCGGGCCGCGGCCGCGCGTGGCCGACGGCACGGTGTTCGACCGCTACGGCATCGAATCGGTGGTCGGCCGGATCGACGACCTGTACGAGCAGATCTTGGCGACGCGCCCGAGCCGGGCACAACGGACGGTGGCCCGCCGCCGGCCCGAGGCCGCGCCGCGGACGGCGACCCCCGAGGTCTCCGCGGCCGGCCGGTCCGGAAAGGGCACGGTCTGAAACCTCAGCAGGGACCTTCGAGTCAGGTGACGTGAATTCACATGGATGTGGCACTCATCGGGGAGGGCACCTACCCGCACCAGTTCGGTGGCGTCAGCGTATGGTGCGACCAGCTGGTGCGCGGCATGCCGGACTACGACTTCACCCTGGTCGCCCTGACCGCCACGGGCACCGAGCCGGTGCGATGGTCCTTGACCGACAACGTGACGTCCGTGACCAACCTGCCGCTCTGGGGCGCGCCGCCTCCCGCGCCGCCCTCGGGCCGGCTCGGGAGGCGGCATTCGCGCGCGCCGGTTCCCCCGGCGCTGGGCGAGCTGATCGAGCTGCTGCTCGCCCCGCCGGGCGACGCCCTGGACCGGTTCTCCAACGTGCTGCGCGAGATGTTCGACTTCGCCCAGCGGGAGAACCTGACGGCCAGCCTGTCCACCGAGTCGGCCGTCGGCCTGCTCAGTGACCTGTGGCAGGACTGGCGCCTGGACTCGACCGAGGCCGCGCCCACGGTGCACGACGCGGTGATGGCGATGCAGCTGCTGGAGCACTCGCTGCGCCCGCTGTCGCATCCGCCGGTCCGGGTGGACGTGGCGCACGCGGTGACCAACGGGCTCGGAGCGCTGCCCGCGCTGGCCGCCAAGTGGCGGTACGGCACCCCGATGATCGTCACCGAGCACGGCATCTACATGCGCGAGCAGTACATGCACAGCCGGGGCGGCCCGTTCCGGTGGCCGGTGCGCGCGCTGCACCTGCGGTTCCTGCGCCGGCTCTGCTCGCTCGGCTACCACGAGGCCGAGATGATCACACCGGGCAACGTGTACAACAAGCGCTGGCAGGAGCAGCTCGGCGCCGACATGTCCCGGGTGCGCACCGTCTACAACGGGGTGGACCCGGCCGACTTCCCGGTGATCGAGCGGGAGCCGGAAACCCCGACGATCTCGTGGGCGGGGCGGGTCGACCCGGTCAAGGACCTGGAGACGCTGATCCTGGCGTTCGCGCTCGTGCATCACCGGATGCCCGCCGCCCGGCTGCGCATGTTCGGCGCGCCGCCCCCGGGCCAGGAGGAGTACCTGCAGCGGTGCCGGGCGCTCGTGGATGAGCTGGGCATCGCGAAGGTCGCGACGTTCGAGGGGCGGGTGCCCGACATCAGCGACGCGTACGCCGCCGGGCAGGTCGTGGTGCTGTGCAGCATCGCCGAGGGGTTCCCTTACACCCTGATCGAGGCCATGACGTGCGGGCGGCCGTGCGTGGCCACCGACGTGGGCGGCGTCGGCGAGGCGGTCGCGGACACCGGCATGATCGTGCCGCCGCGCAACCCGGAGGCGCTCGCGAATGCCTGCATGGCGCTGCTGAAGGACGCGACTCTTCGCCGCAAGCTCGGCGCCGCGGCGAGGATGCGGGCGCTGGAGTACTTCACCGTGGACCGCGCGATCAGCGCGTTCGACGAGATCTACACGTTCGTCGGCGCCGGCCTGTCGCTGCCGACCGCGGAGATGGACGACGAGTCGGACGACCTGATGCCCGCCAGCCTGGCCGAGCGCGACGACGAGACGGAGCTCCTGCAGGCACTGGAGGCCGCGGGATGAGGCGGGCGGGCAAATGAGCATTCCTAACGATCTCCAGCGGGCCAACGGGACGCACATCACCGACTCCGGCCGGATCGCCGTCGCCAACGGCCAACGGGCGCACGCGCCGCGTACGGTGGCCGCCCTCTGCGAGCAGTTCGCCGAGGTCTGCGAGTCGGCGGTCGACCCGCTGGAGATCGCCAGCGCGCTGGAGCTCGAGGGCCTGGGCGACCAGGCGGCGAAGGTGCGCTACGGCTATCGTGACGTGTTCGCGCTGGCCCAGGACATGTACTTCCGGGTCCCGCGCCATCCGGCCGAGCCGGAGGCGCCCGCGGATCCGTGGGGCAGCAGCCGCGGGCTCCGCCCGGCCCTGCACAGCCTGCTCTACGCCCTGCCCGGGATCTGCTTCCCGGCCGCCGTGACCCTGCTCATCGGCGGCGGCGTGGAGGTCACGCTGATCGTGGCGCTGCTGGCCGCGTGGTCGCTCGGCCAGGGCTTGGCCTACCTCGGCTACACCCGGCTCGGCCGGACCCTGGACATGGCGCAGACGAGGCGGGTGCTGCGGGCCGGCCTGGCCATCGGCATCGTGGCCATCGCCCTGGCCATGGCCGGGATCGGGCGGGTGGCGCACGCGCCCACCTCGGCGCTGTTGTTCGGCGCGGGCGAGGGCGTGTACATGCTGGGCGCCGGCGTGCTGCTGGTGCTCGGCGCGGAGCTGTGGCTGATGCTCGCCCTGGCGCCGGGCGTGATCGGCAGCGCCGCGTTCCTGTACCTGGGCCGGCCGCCGAACCTGCAGCACCTGGTGTGGATCGGGCTGGCCGCCACGCCGCTGCTGGCGTTGCTGATCGCGCTGATCAGCACCCATGGTTCCTCCTCCGCCGACGGTGACCTGTTCCTGCGCGAGGAGTGGATCGGCGCGATCCCGGCGGTCGGGTTCGGGCTGGTCGCCGCCGGCCTGCTGATCTTCCCCGTCGCGGCGGGCCCGGACGGCCGCGGCGGCATCAACGTGGGGGCGCTGCTCGCGGCGCTGCCGCTGTCGCTGAGCATGGGCGCGGCCGAGGCGTGCCTGCTGTGGTACCGGCGGCGCACGCAGCGGCTGATGCGCACGATCAGGGACATCGGCGCGTTCGGGCTGCGCGCGAGGGGGATCCTGCTGGCCGCGCTGGTGACCTACCTGGCCGCCGCGGTGGCGCTGATGGCGGCCACGGTCGAGGTCGCGAGCCGGACCGGGCTGGCCACCCTGCGGCCGGGCTACCTGCCGCAGCTCGGGGCGTACCTGATCCTGGCCGCCGCCATGTTCCTCGCGCTGATGCTGCAGGCGTTCGGGTCGCGCATCTTCCCGCTGGTCGCCGCCGGCATCGCGCTCGCGTTCGAGATCGTGTTCCGCGATTTCGGCGTGCTGGCCCAGATCGTGGCCTGCGCCGAACTCCTGATCGTGGTGGGCGGGTACGCGGCCATCGTGCTGGCCAGGACGGTTCGCCATGCCTACTAGAGACGCGTTCGCGGGCCGGTCCGGCCCCGGGACCGGGCGTTAAAAAATCGGTTTTTGAATGTGAATTCAGGAAAGGGACGGAACCCTATGACGGATATTGCGGCGGTGACCGGGGCGGAGGGCTTCATCGGATCCCACCTGGTGGAGGGCCTGGTGCGGCGCGGGCACCGGGTCCGGGCCATGGTGCTCTACAACATGTGGAGCTCGACCGGGTGGCTGGAGACGCTGGCGCCTGAGATCACCGACCAGGTGGACGTGGTGTTCGGCGACGTGCGTGACCCGGCGACCGTGCGCGAGCTGGTGGAGGGCGTGTCGGTGATCTACCACCTGGCCGCGATCGGCTCGGTGCCGTACTCCTACAGCGCGCCCCGGTCGTTCATCGACACCAACACGATCGGGACGATGCACGTGCTCGAGGCGGCGCGCGCCTGCCGGACTCCGCGCGTGGTGCACACCTCGACCAGCGAGACCTACGGCACCGCGCGCACCGTCCCGATCAGCGAGGAGCACCCGCTGCAGGCGCAGTCGCCGTACGCGGCGTCCAAGGTGGCCGGGGACAAGCTGGCCGAGTCCTACCACCTGAGCTTCGGGCTGCCCGTGGTCACGCTGCGGCCGTTCAACACGTTCGGGCCGCGCCAGTCCACCCGGGCCGTGATCCCGCAGGTCATCACCCAGCTGGCCAGCGGCTCCAAGCAGATCATGCTGGGCGCGCTCGACCCGACCCGGGACTTCTCCTACGTGCTGGACACCGCCGAGGCGTTCATGACGCTCGGCGAGGCGCCGGCCTCGGCCGTCATCGGCGAGCTGTTCAATTGCGGGCCGGGCGACGACATCGCGATCGGCAAGCTGGCTGAGGATATCGCCAGACTTATGGGGGTCGATGCCGATATCGTGGAGGACCCGAAGCGGCTGCGTCCCAAGGACTCCGAGGTGATGCGGCTGGTGTGCGACGCGACGAAGCTGCGCGAGCGCACTGGGTGGCGGCCTCGGTACACCAGGGACGAGGGGCTGGCCGAGACCATCGACTGGTTCCGCGAGCCTGCCAACCTGGCCCGGTTCAAGATCGGCGAGTACCACCAGTAATCGGGAGGGGGAGACCGGCGCGATGCGGCTGCTGATACTCGGCGCGAGTGGGTTCCTCGGGGGCCACGTCTGGCGGCAGGCCACGCTGGCCGGCGCCGACGTGGTCACCGCGGGCCGGGCACCGCTGCCGGGATCGCCGGCGCACCACCGGCTCGACCTGGCCGGCGGCGACCCGGAGCCGGTCGCCGAGATCATCGCCTCGGTGGCGCCCGATGCGGTGGCCAACTGCGCGGGCGCGACCACCGGCCCGCCGGACGCCCTGGCGGCGGCCAACATCACCGGCCCGGCCACGCTGATCCGGGCCATGCAGCTGGCCGGGACGCGGTCCCGGCTGGTGCATCTGGGCTCCGCGGCCGAGTACGGCGGCGCGGAGCCGCCCGACCCGATCGGCGAGTCGGCGCCGCCCCGGCCCGGCGCCATGTACGGGGTCACCAAGCTGGCCGGCACCCGGATGATCGAGCTCGGCCGGGCGGCCGGGCTCGACGCCGTGGCGCTGCGGGTGTTCAACCCGGTCGGGGCGGGGGCGCCGGATGGCAGCCTGCCCGGACGGGTGGCGGCGCGGCTGCGCCACGCGCTGGCCAGCGGCGACGATGTCCGGCTCGGCCCGCTGGACGCGGTGCGCGATTTCGTGGACGCGCGCGACGTCGCCGCGGCGGTGCTGGCCGCCGCGGCCGCGCCCGCGCTGCCGCACGCGGTGGTCAACGTCGGCAGCGGCACCGGGGTCCCGGCGCGGACGCTGGTCAAGGAGCTGATCGCGGTGGCCGGCTACGACGGCCCCGTGCACGAGGACTCGGCCGGGTCGGCGCGCTCCGGCGACATGGACTGGCAGCAGGCCGATATCCGCCGGGCGCGCGCGGACCTGGACTGGCGGCCGCGCCGCGACCTCGCTTCGTCCGTGGCCGATCTGTGGGAGGCAAGCGGTGAGCCGGCTCGCGTCTGACCGCGTGCCGCTGGCCCCGCCACGGCTGGTCGTCCCGGCTTACTTCCGGCCGGACGTCCGTCCCGACGACTGGGAGTCGCTGGCCAAGCACGCCCAGCAGGTCCGCCTGGTGATCCTCAACCTGGCCAACGGGCCGGGCACCGAGCCGGACCCCGCGTTCTATCCCGCGCTCAGCCGCCTGCGCGAGGCGGGGGTGGCCGTGGCCGGGTACGTCGACACCAACTACGGCCGGCGCTCGGCCCGTGAGGCCATGGCCGACCTCGACTACTTCCTGCAGTGGTACGACGTCACCGGCGTGTGCTTCGACCGGGTCTCGGTCACAGCGGAGCACCTCGGCTACTACGCGTCGCTGTCGCGCGACGCTCGTTACGCCGGTGCCAAGGTGGTGGTGTTCAACCACGGCGCGCACCCGAACGAGGGCTACGCCGAGCACGCCAACGTGCTCGGCACGTTCGAGGGCCCATGGCGCGCCTACCTGCAGCTGGCCGTGCCGCGCTGGACCAGGGAGCGCCCGGCCAACAAGTTCTACCACGTGGTGTACTCGGTGCCACGAGAGAACTTCGATCACGCGTTCCTGCTCGCCATTCGGCGCCGGGCCGGGTCGGTGTACATTACGGACCGCAGCGGGGCTAATCCGTACGATTGCCTGCCCGCCGGAGGCCTCCAGCCGGAGTCACCGTGGCTGCGTTTACTGACCGCTAGCCGAGGCTGATACAAGGATGTCGGTGACTGGAAAACCGCCAGATAGCTGGATCAAGGCGCGGCGGCGGATACAGCGGCGCGATTCGCGGGCAAAACTGCGTGCGATGAGCAGAAGGCCGCTGACCGTGCTGGCGGTGGCAGCGGTCCTGATACTCGGCCTCGCGGTGGGAATTACCGCCGGGCTGAAGTCGGAGAGCATTAGCGGGCGTTACTGCCAGAAAGTCTTCGTGCCCGCGTACTTTGGCGCGAGCGCATGGCCCTCGGTGACCGGGGCCAAGCACATGCCGAGCGCGATGATCCTCAATCCCGCCACCGGCGTCGGCGCCGGCACGGCGCCTAACCCGGCGTTCCAGGCGGCGGCCCGGCAGGCGCGGCGGGCCGGCATCACGGTGCTCGGGTATTCGTCGACGGCCGACGGCACGCGCCCCGCCGCGCAGATCCTGGCCGATGTCCGGCACTACAAGGCCTGGTACGGGGTGAACGGGATCTTCCTGGACTCGGTCAACGGAACCAGCGCCGAGTTCGCCTACTACAAGCGCCTGTCCAACTACATCCACCGGGTCATCCCGGGCTCATCGGTCTGGATGAACGCCGGCGTGTACCCGGAGCGGCAATACATGTCGGTCAGCGATGTCCTGATGGCGTTCGAGGGCACGTACGCCCAGTACCGCGTCGCCGCGGTGCCCGGCTGGGCCCGCGATTACCCGGCCGACAGATTCGCCAATACGATTTACGGCGCGGTCACGAGTTCGCAGGCCAACAGCGCGATCAGCCTGGCTCGGAGCCGGAATGCCGGAAATGTCTTCGTCACCAACATGTCCTTGCCCAATCCCTACGACGCGCTGCCCTCCTACTGGACCAGCGAGGTGACCGCCATTACCGCGGGTTGCGGGCGGTAGGGACGAAATATCCGGTGCCGGCGAAGGTCGCCGGGCGATGGCATCACCGCCGGAAACCTTATCCTCACGGATGGTGAGATAGAGGGCGATGGCCGCCCGGATCGGCCGGGCCTAACCCGCCATCGCACGGTAGCCTATTCGGCACGTCAGGTGATGAGGGGTAGGCCGCTTCCGCCGCTCCCCCTTATCAGGACGAGGATCCCTCATTCATCTGTATGAGGACAAAGCCAGGTGGGCCCGGCACAGTGGCCTGGTGGACGTGCGGCGACTGCTACTCGTTGATGACTACAGGATGGTCACCGAAGCGCTTGCGTCGCGCCTGTCTACCGCGCCCGATTTCTGGGTCGCCGGGTGCTGCAGTACCGATGACCCGCAGCTGCCCGAGGTGGTCCGGTGGCTGCGGCCCGACGTCATCCTGATCGAGGTGGAGCCGCTCGGGTTCGCCGTCGGCGAGGTGCTGCAGCGGCTCAAGGCGGCCTGGCCCGCGGCCCACGTCGTCGTGGTGAGCGGCGACCATGACATCGCGCACGCGGTCGACGCCGCGCGCGCCGGGGCGGCGGCGTGGGTGTCCAAGGAGCAGGGCGCGGATGACCTCGAGACCGTGCTGCGCGGCGTCTGCCAGGGACATTCCTGGTTCCCGCCGGAGATGCTCGGCGAGATCCTGCGCGAGCTGCGCGACGACGTCCGCCGGGCCAGGGAGGACGCCGACCCGCTGGACGTGCTGAGCCCGCGTGAGCGCGACGTTCTGGCCAGCATGGCCGAGGGCAAGCGCGGCCGGCAGATCGCCGAAGAGCTGCTGATCTCCACCGACACCGTCCGCACCCACACTCGCAGCATCTTCAGCAAGCTGGACGTGCACAGCCGGCTCGAGGCGGTGCGGGTCGCGCGGGCCGCGGGGCTGCGGCCGCCCGAGCGCCCGCCGATCGGCGCGACCCGGCCGACGACGGTCCCGATCCGGCCCAACGGCCCGGGCGGTCGATGAGCTTCGGCTCCCGGTCGGCGTCGCCGCCCGCGCCGCGCCCGGTACCGCCCGGGGAGCTCGCGGCCGGCCGGGACGGGCAGGCCGGCGCGGGGACCGGGGCGGGGACCGGCGCCGGGGCCGCTGCCGACGGCCGTCCGCTGCGGGTGGCCACCGTGATCACCCGGCTCGAGGGCGGCGCCGGCGTGCTCGCCCTGCGCGGGATCCAGGCCCTGGACCCGGCGCTCGTCTCGCCTACGATCGTGACCGGGAGCGGGGGACCGCTGCTGGACGAGGCCCGGGCGGCGGGGATCGAGGTCCTGGTCGAGCCGTCGCTGCGCGAGGTGATCGCGCCGCGCAGCGACCTGCAGGCGATCGGGCAGCTGGACGCGGTCTTCCGGCGGATCGCCCCCGACGTGGTGCACACCCACTGCGCGAAGGCGGGCGCCGTCGGCCGCCTGGCGGCGCGCCGGGCCGGGGTGCCCAGGATCGTGCATACGTTCCACGGCTTCCCGTTCCACGAGTTCCAGTCGGCGCCCCGGCGCCGCGCCTACGTCGCGATCGAGCGGCGGCTGGGCCGGTTCACCGACCTGGCGCTGTGCGTGGGCCCGGCGGTGGCCGCCGAGGCCGCCCGGCGCGAGCTGATTCCCCCGGAGCGGATCCGCACCATCGGCGTCGCGGTGGACGGCCCGGGCCGGGCCCGGGCCGACATGAGCGCCCGCCTGCCGCAGGCGCGGCGCCGGGCCCGCGTCGCGCTGGGGCTGCCGCCGGACGTGCCGGTCGTCGGCTCGGTCGGCCGGCTGACCTATCAGAAGGCGCCCGAGGACTTCGTCGCCGCGCTGGCGCGCCTCGGCCGGCCGGACGCGGTCGGCGTGTGGGTGGGCAGCGGCGAGCTGGCCGACCGGGTTCGCCGCCACGGCCAGAGCATGGCCGCATCGGGCCCGCGCATCGTGCTGGCCGGCGAGCGCGGCGACGTGCTCGATCTGCTGCCCGCATTCGACGTATTCGCTCTGGCCAGCCGGTACGAGGGCCTGCCCACCGTGATCGTCGAGGCCATGATCTGCGGCGTCCCGGTCGTCGCGACCGCGGTCAACGCGGTGCACGAGCTGGTCGTCCCGGGGGAGACCGGTCTGCTGGTCGCGCCGCGACGCCCGGCCCAGCTGGCCGCGGCCATCCGCTACCTGCTGGACGTGCCGGAGGAGGCCGGGCGCATGGCCGCCGCTGCCCGGGCCCGGCTCGGCGACCAGCACAGCGAATCGGCCCTGCGCGCGGCGCTCACCTCGGCGTACGCGCCCTCCGCCCGGTCGGCGATCTCGGCGTAACCACCCGCTGCCCGATCGGCGGCGAAAAACTTAGCGTGACGATAACCTCACTTTATGTAAATCTACGTAACCTCCTGTAAACGCACCCCAGGACGAAGGCGTCTTCTCCACGTGGGCTGGTTCACTCAGATGCCCGCCAATCGGAGAGATTCCTTCGAGTGCGGGCGGCGGTCGGAGCTGGGGCGGCCGTCGTACTGAACCGACGCAACCTGAAAACTCGGGCGGTATTGGAACCGCGGCGAGCTGTGGGGCTGGGGGGTAGTGAGCGTGAGGGCTGTGAGCGACAGGTGGTGGGATTGCCAGGCTGAACCGGGCCGCGGCACGCCGACCGGGGCGTGCCGTCCGCGCGTTGCGGTGCGCGGAACGCGGCGCTCGGACGCTGCGGTGACCGGCCCGGCGCGGGCCAGGATGGGCGGGTGACCGCGTGGCCACGCTAGTGCTCGGAGATGATCACGTCGTCTTCCTTGACGCGCTGTCGACCGTGCTCGGCCAGCATGGATACGGCGTTGGTGCGGTGGCCCGCAGTTCGGCGGAAATGGTGGCCATGGTCCGCAGGGAGCGGCCGGACATCGTCCTAATCGACCGGAATGCCCCGGCCGATGACGACGCCCGGACCATCGGACGGGTCCTGGCCGCGTGCGAGAGCACGAGCGTCATCGTGCTCAGCGCCAACCCGAGCAGCGACGCGGTCGGCCGCGCGCTCGACGCCGGCGCCGCCGGCTACCTGCACCAGTCGCGCGGGGTGGGCGCGCTGGTCGGCGCGATCGAGCGGGTGCTGCACGGCGAGACCGTCGTCGACGTGCCCGAGGCCGCGCCGTTGCGGCGCCCGGCCGAGCCGAACCAGGCGCTGCGGCTGGCCGCTCACCTGACCAGCCGCGAGCGCGAGTGCCTGATGATGCTCGTGGAAGGGCTGGACACGGCGGCCATGGTGACCCGGCTCGGGGTGTCCCGCACCACCGTGCGGACCCATCTCCAGGCGGTGCTCACCAAGCTCGGCGTGCACTCGCGGCTGGAGGCGGCGTCCTTCGCCGTGCGGCACCGGCTGCCCGACCTGTGGTCCGGCGAGGAGGCCGGGCAGGCCGCCGCGCCTGCGGCCCGGTCGGCGAGCATCCCGGCGGCCCGTTCCGCCAGTGCGGCCGCCGCGCGGTCGGCGAGCATCCCGGTGGGGCGGGCGGCGAGCGTTCCCGCGGCGCGATCGGCGAGCACGGTGCGGCCGATCCGGCCCCGCCAGCTGGCCGACCTGGGCTCGCTCGTCGACCTGGGCGACCTGGACGACCTGGACGGCCTGGGCGCCGAGCTTCCGTCGCTGGCCGTCGCGGCCGGTCAGGGGGCCAGCGCCGGCTGACCATCGAGTCGAGCGCGCCCGGCACTCTTTACGGTTTCGGCGCGGACAGACCCGGGGCGGGGGCGGCGCGCCGCGGCGGCTGTGGCGAGCCGGCGGCGGGGGCGGCGTGGGAGGCTTGAGTCATGATCGTGCATCGGGGCCCGGTGTTCGCTCTGGGCGAACAAAGGGGGCCGGCATGAGGGAGGCACACGCCGTCGCCGGGGTGCGGGCGGCCGAGGGCACGCTCATGGCGGAGCTGCCGGACGGGGTGCTCATGCAGCGCGCCGCGGCCGGGCTCGCCGCCGCGTGCGCCCGCCTGCTCCGCCGCTCCGGCCGAGACGGCCAGGGCGGGCGGGCCGGCGGGGTGTACGGATCCCGGGTGGTCGTGCTGGCGGGCAGCGGGGACAACGGCGGCGACGCGCTGTACGCGGGCGCCCGGCTGGCGGCCCGGGGCGCCGTGGTCACCGCGATCGCCGCGGCCGCCCGGATCCACGAGGGCGGGGCGGCCGCGCTGCGCGCCTCCGGGGGGCGCGTGATCGGGGCGGCGGGCCGGCCGGACGGCGAGTCCCCGGCCGCCGATCCGGCCGCGGGCGGCGCCCCGGCTTCGGACGGCAACCTGGCACCGGCCGCCGATCGAGCGACCGGCCTGAACCAGGCCTCGGACCACGCGATCGCCGCCGCCGACCTGATCATCGACGGGCTGCTCGGCATCGGCGGGCGGGGCGGGCTCAGGGAACCGGCCGCCGCCCTGGCCGCGGCGGCCAAAGACTCCCGCTCGCTGGTCGTGGCCGTCGACCTGCCGAGCGGGATCGACGCCGACACCGGCGAGGCGGCCGGCGCCGCGATCAACGCCGACGTCACGATCACCTTCGGCACCCTCAAGCCCGGCCTCCTCATCGACCCCGGCGCGTCGCACGCCGGCGTCGTCGAGCTCGTCGACATCGGACTCGCGAGTCATCTCGGCCAACCCGAGGTCGCCGCACCCCAGGCCGCGGACGTCGCCGCCTGGCTGCCCCGCCCCTCGGCGGAGTCGGACAAGTACCGGCGCGGCGTGCTCGGGATCGTCGCGGGCAGCGACCGGTTCACCGGGGCCGCGCAGCTGTCGACCGGCGGAGCCATCCGCGGCGGGGCCGGGATGATCCGGCTGGTGTCCGCCGAGACCGCGGTCGCCGTGGTCCGGCAGCACTGGCCCGAGGCGGTGATCACCACCATCGGCGCCGGCCAGGCCGGCGAGCAGGTCATCCAGACCGCGGGCCAGGTCCAGGCCTGGGTGGCCGGACCCGGCATGGGCACCGACGATGCCGCCGCGGGCCGGCTCGAGGCGGTCCTCGCCACCGAACTCCCCGTCCTGGTCGACGCGGACGGGATCACGCTCCTGGCCGCCGCGGACCGCAAGAAACTGCTGCGCCGCGCGGCGCCCACGCTGATCACGCCGCACGCGGGCGAGCTGGCCCGGCTGCTCGGCGCGGACCGGGCGGACGTGGAGGCGCACCGGCTGAGGTTCGCCACCCGGGCCGCGGCCGAGCTCGGCTGCACCGTGTTGCTCAAGGGCTCGACCACCGTGATCACCACGCCAGGCCGGGGCAAAGCGTCAAACCCGGTGCTGGTGAACTCGACCGGGACCAGCTGGCTGGCCACGGCCGGATCGGGCGACGTGCTGTCCGGCCTGGCCGGGGCGCTGCTCGCGCAGGGCCTCGAGCCACAGCGCGCGGCGGCCGCCGCCGCCTACCTGCACGGCATCGCCGCCCGGCTGGCCGCCGACGGTGTGACCGGAAACACACGCGGCGTCGAGGCGCTGGGCGAGGCGGACGGCGCGCCGATCGGCGCGTCCGACCTGATCAGCGCGCTGCCGGCCGCCACCAGGGTGGTCCGGGACGCCGCCGATACTTGAGCTGATAAAAGATTGACTTGCTCACCCGATCGGACTTAACGTTGAGTTACTCAACGATTGAGCAACTCAGATGATGGGCCGCGACGCCGCGCAGTGACCGGCGAGAGGACGAGAGGAGGTGGGCATGGGAACGCGATCCCGGGCCGACGACAAGCTCGACTCCGAGATCCTCGACGCCATGGGTGAGCTGGTCACCGGCATGATCTCGAGGGGCGAGCAGATCGCCCAGCGTTTCGGCGTGCCCGCCTTCTGCCTCAAGGCGATGCACGCGCTCGAGAACTCGATGGCGATGCGCGACCTCGGGAAGCTCATGCACTGCGATCCGTCCTTCGTGACCGCCATCGCCGACCTGCTGGAAAAGCGGGGGCTGGCCAAACGGGAACCGAACACCGCCGATCGCCGGATCAAGAACCTCGTGCTCACCGCGCAGGGCGTCTCGCTGCGGCAGAAGATGGAGCGCGAGTTCGTGGCCCGGATGCCCTGGCGGGTGCTCGACCAGGACGAGCGCGTCTGCCTCCTTGCCCTGATCCGCAAGATGACCCAGGCGACCGATGCGGCCGCCAACGGCACCGCACACGCCGGTGCCGCCGCCGAAGGTGCGACGAGCGTGCCGACCCCGCCGATGACCGGGGGACCAGAGGCGGGGGAGGTGAGCGAGCCACTCATCACGGGCTGACCGGGGTAAGCCAGCCACCGGCGGAGCGTCTTGCCGCCACTTGATCGCAATCGCAGTTCCACAGCGTCCCGCGCATGTCCCTGCCGCGACGTTAGTCAGCCACGCTCTTCAGCAAGGAGATCGCCATGTCCACCGCACAGCCCGAGGTCGGGAGGCTGCGAGTCGGCGGCGCCACCGACGGCGCCGAAGGCCAGCCTCGCCGCCGCCTCGGCCTGGCCCTGGCCCTGATCGCCACCGCCCAGCTCATGGTGGTGCTCGACGCCACCATCGTGAACGTCGCCCTGCCGCACATCCAGAACGCGCTGGGCTTCTCCGGCTCCGGCCTGGAGTGGGTCGTCAACGCCTACGCGCTGACGTTCGGCGGTCTGCTGCTGCTCGGCGGCCGGGCCGGGGACATACTCGGCCGTCGCCGGGTCTTCATCGCCGGGATCGTCCTGTTCTCCGCGGCCTCGCTGCTCGGCGGGTTCGCCACGTCGCAGGCCTGGCTGCTGGGCGCCAGGGCGCTGCAGGGCGTCGGCGGCGCGATCGTCGCGCCGACCGCCCTGTCCTTGATCACGACCAACTTCCCCGAGGGCCGGCCGCGCAACCGGGCCATGGGCGTGTACGCCGCGATGAGCATCGGCGGCGCCGCGGTCGGCCTGCTGGCCGGCGGCCTGCTGACCACCTACGCGTCCTGGCGCTGGGTGCTGTTCGTCAACGTCCCGATCGGGATCGTGGTCGCGCTGCTCGCCCCGCGGGCGCTGGGCGAGTCCGAGCGGCACCCGGGCCGGTTCGACCTGCCCGGCGCGGTGACCGGCACCGTCGGGCTCGCCGCGCTGGTGTACGGCCTGTCCAGCGCGGCCGCCTCGGCCACCGGAGGCTCGCAGTGGGGCACGCCCAAGGTGCTGGCCTCGCTCGTGGCGGCGGTCGTCTTCCTGACCGCGTTCATCGTCATCGAGGCCCGCAGCCGGCAGGCGCTGATGCCGCTGCGCATCTTCCGCAGCCGGGACCGGTCGGCCTCCAACCTGATCATGCTGTGCATCGGCACGTCGATGTTCGGCCTGTTCTTCTTCCTGACCCTGTTCGTCCAGCACGTCTGGGGCTACAGCGCGCTGAAGACCGGGGTCGCCTACCTGCCGATCGTCGGCGTGATCATGGCCATGGCCGGGGTCAGCACCCAGCTGGTCCCGCGGATCGGGGCCAAGCCGCTGCTGATCGCGTCGTCGGCGATCGCCGCCGGCGGCATGTTCTGGCTGTCGCGGATCAACGAGCACAGCACCTACACCGGCGGGCTGCTCGGCCCGATGCTGGTGACCGGGGCCGGGCTCGGGCTGGCGTTCATGCCCGCCACCCTGGTCGCGCTGTCGAAGGTGGCCGACCGCGACGCCGGCCTGGCCGCGAGCCTGCCCAACGTCGGCCAGCAGGTCGGCGGGGCGATCGGGCTGGCGCTCCTCGGCACCGTGGCCTGGACCGTGGTGAACAGCACCTTCCACAACTCGATCAACGCCGGCAAGGCCGCCGCGGCCCACGCGGCCGCGGCCGGGCACCCGCTGCACCTGACCCCGGCGAAGATCAAGGCGGGGGAGACCCGGCTCTACGACCACGCGCTGGCCGTCGGCTTCTCCCACGGGTTCGTGGTGTCGGCCGGGATCATGGCCCTGGCCCTGATCATCGCGATCTTCATGGTCCGCGTCACCCGCGAGGACCTCGCCGGTATCGACCCGATGCAGGTGGGATAACCCCGTAAAGCGGTGTCTTTTACGCCCCGTCTCGCGCCCGGCTGGGAGGAGACGGGGCGTAAAAGACCGCTTTAATCTTCGGAGCGGCCGCCCAGGTGCCGCGCGAGGAACTTCTCGGCCGCCGCATAGAACCTCAGCCGGTTCTCCGGCTTGGCGAATCCGTGTCCCTCGTCGGGGAACAACAGGTACTCGTGCTCGATCCCGGCCTCGGTCAGCGCGGCCACGATCTGCTCCGACTCGGCCTGCTTGACCCGCGGGTCGTTGGCGCCCTGGGCGATCAGCAGCGGGATCTTGATGTCGTGCACCCGCGACAGCGGCGATCGCGACCAGAGGAAGCCGGCGTCGGTGGCCGGGTCGCCCACCCGCCGGTGGTACTGGGCGATCAGCGGGGCCCAGTACGGCGGGATCGTCTCGATCAGCGTCTTGAGGTTGGACGGGCCGACGATGTCGACCGCGCAGCAGAACAGGTCCGGGGTGAAGCTGGCGCCGACCAGGGCGGCGTAGCCGCCGTAGGAACCCCCGTAGATCGCCACGCGCTCCGGGTCGGCCCAGCCCTGGCCGGTGATGAAGCCGACCGCGTCGACCAGGTCGTCGTGCATCCGGCCGCCCCACTCGCGGTCGCCGGCGTTGATGAACGCCTTGCCGTACCCGGTCGAGCCCCGGAAGTTGACCTGCACGCAGAGGTAGCCCCGGTTGGCCAGCCACTGGGCCTCCGGGTTGAAGCCCCAAGTGTCCCTGGCCCACGGGCCGCCGTGCACGTTGAGCACGGCCGGCAGGCCGGTGCGGCCGCCGCCCGGCGGGAACGTGACGTAGCCGTGCACGGTCAGGCCGTCCCGGGCGGTGAACGAGAACGGTTCCATCGAGGCCAGCTGGTAGCGGGACAGCTCCGGCCGGTTCTCGAACAGGAACCGGCCGGTCTGGCCGGCCCGGTCGTAGGTGAAGTACGGGATCGGGCCCGAGTCGTTGGTGAACGCGACGAGCCAGGTGGCGTCGGCGTCGTCGGCGCTGGTGAACACCGGGTCGCCCGGGTGCAGGGCCCGGATCGCGGCCAGGTCGCCGGCCACCGAGGGATCGAGCACCAGGTACTCCGACCGGTCCTTCTGGAAGGTCACGATCTGGGGTTCCCTGGTGTCGGGGTGGATCCGGACGTCGCCCACGTCGGCCTCGGGATCCTCGGCCAGCACCTGCTGCTCGCCGGTGGCCAGGTCGATCCGGACCAGCCGGCCGGTGTTGGCCCCGACCGAGCTCTCCGCCAGCAGCGAGCCGCCGTCCTCGCTGAACTCGATCGGGCCGGTGGTCACCGCGTCATCGGCGCTCACGGTGAGCAGCACCCGCCAGTCGTCGTCGGCCGAGTCGCGCACCATCAGCACGGTGCTGCCGTCCGGCCGGGGCGCGACCGATCCCCTGATCACCAGGTGCGGGTCGGCGACCCAGCCGATGAACCCGGGGTTCTCGACCTCCTTGGCCAGCTCCCCGGTGACCAGGTCGAGGCGGTAGACGTCGTGCAGCTCCGGGTTGTCCTTGTTCAGCGCGATCAGGATCTCGGTCGGGAACTTCGGCTCCATCCCGATCACCCGGGCCTGTACCCCGTCGAACGGGGTGAGGTCGCGCCGCTGCATGGTCTCGAGGTCGACGTCGTGCAGCCGCCAGTTCTCGTCGCCCCCGGTGTCCTGCAGGTACAGCAGGTGCCGGCCGTCGTGCGCCCAGGCGAACTGGCGGATGCCGCGGTCGGTGTCGTCGGTGACAACCCGGGCCGCCCCCCAGTCCACGCCGGCCTCGGCACTGGCCGGAGCGGTCCAGACGTTGAGGACCCCCTCGTGCGGCGCGATCCACGCCAGCCGGGTGCCGTCGGGAGAGATGTGCGGGCTGACGCGTTCCGGGTTGCCGAACAGGGTCTGGCGGGGGATGAGGTCGACCATGCCATGTGCTTACCACAGTGTTGGCCTCGGGGGGACTACCCCCCAGGCCCCCCCGCGTGCCATCCGCTCGGGCCGGCCTTCGGCCGGCCCTCGCGGCTGTCCCCGGCTATCGCCGCCCCACGCCCTCCCGCCCCACACCGCTCCCGTTCCCCTCCCGCCCCAGACACCGCCCGCCCCACGCCGCTCCCGTTCCCCTCCCGCCCCCGCGCCTCCTCGCCGTCCCCCAGCCGGCTGGAGTCGATCTTGGCGGTGACAGGGGGTCTGGGCTGGCAGACTTGGGCGTCATGGACGGACACCCGGAGGCGCTCATCGAGCTGGGCGCGATCAAGGACAACGTCGGGGCGCTGGCCCGGCACGTCGGCGGCGCCCAGGTGATGGCCGTGGTCAAGGCCGACGGGTACGGCCACGGCATGATCCCGGCGGCGGGCGCGGCCCTGGACGGCGGCGCGACCTGGCTCGGCGTGGTCCACGTGGCCGAGGCGCTGGCGCTGCGCCGGGCCGGGATCAGCGCTCCGGTGCTCTGCCTGCTCGCCGCGCCGGACGCGCCGCACGAGGACGCCGTCCGTCACGACGTCGACCTGTCCGTGGGCTCGGCCGACCTGCTCGGCCGGATCGCGGCCGCGGCGCAGCGGGCCGGCCGCCCGGCGCGGGTCCACCTCAAGGCCGACACCGGGATGTCGCGGGGCGGCGCGACCGCCGCCGACTGGCCCGGCCTGGTCGCGGCGGCCCGGAGCGCGGAGGCCGCGGGACAGGTCCGCATCACCGGGATCTTCTCGCACTTCGCCTGCGCCGACATCCCGGGGCATCCGTCGATCCCGGCCCAGCTCGAGGCGTTCCGCGAGGCGGTGGCCCTGGCCGAGCGGGCCGGGGCCAGGCCCGAGGTCCGGCACCTGGCCAACACCCCGGCCACGCTGACCCTGCCGGACGCCCGGTTCGACATGGTGCGGCCGGGCGGCGGCGTGTTCGGGCTGTCCACGCTGCCCGGCGGGGCCCCGCCGTGGCTGCGCCCGGCGATGACCATCCGGGCCACGCTGGTTCAGGTCAAGCGGGTGCCGGCCGGCACCGGCGTGTCCTACGGGCACCGCTACACCACGCGCGCCGACGCGACCCTGGGCCTGGTCCCGCTCGGCTACTCGGAGGGAATTCCGCGGCACGCCACGAACACCGCGCAGGTGCAGGTGGCGGGGAAGCGATGGACGATCTCCGGCACCGTGTGCATGAACCAGATCGTGGTCGACTTCGGCGACGCCGGCGTGGCCCCGGGCGACGAGGTGGTGCTGTTCGGGCCGGGCGATACGGGCGAGCCGACCGCGCAGGAGTGGGCCGACGCGCTCGGCACGCTGTCCTATGACATCGTGACGAGGTTCGGCGGCCGGGTGCCCAGAAGCTACTCTGAAGTAGCTAAGGCTGCGACCGCGGCCGCGGACTCCGCGGCGGCGCTGGGCAACGTGGGTCAGGAGCGCTGATGGCCAACTGGCGGCGGATCACCGGGGTGGCCGGCCTGGTCGCCGGCGCCACGGTCGCGGCGGGCGCGGGAGCGGTCATCGCCGCCGAGAAGGTGGTGGTCGGCCGGCTGCGGCTGCGCGAGGATCCCGAGGAGGACGAGCCGTTCGGCCAGCTGCGCGGGCGCGGCCTCACCGTGCTGGCCGACGACGGGGTGCCGCTCTACGCCGAGATCGACGGCCCGGACGACGCGCCGGTCACGATCATCTTCTGTCACGGGTACGCGCTGAGCCAGGACGTCTGGCACTACCAGCGCGCCGCCCTGGCCGGAGCCGGCCGGCTGGTGTTCTGGGACCAGCGCGGCCACGGCCGGTCCGGCCTGCCGGGCGAGGAGCGGGTGAGCATCGGCCAGCTGGGGGCCGACCTGCACGCGGTCATCGCCGCGGTCGCCCCGGGGCCGGGACCGGTGGTGCTGGTCGGGCACTCGATGGGCGGCATGACGATCATGGCGCTGGCCCGGCTGCACCCCGAGCTGTTCGCCACCAAGGTGACCGGGGTGGTGCTGATCTCCACCGCGGCCGGCGGGGTCGACCCGACCTTCTGGATCCCGGTGCTGCTGCGGCCGATCGCCCGGACCGCGGCGCCGCCGGTGCTGCGCGGCGTCAGCCAGGGCGGCCCGGCCGCCCTGGTCGAGCGGGCCCGCCAGGCCGGGGGCGACCTGGCCTTCCTGGGCACCCGGTTCGTCGCGTTCGGCGACCCCGACGTCAGCCCGACCGTGGTCGACTTCCTGGAACGCGTGATCCGGGCCACCCCGGTCGGCGTGGTGGCCGAGTTCTACCTGGCCCTGATCCGCCACGACGAGCGGGCCTCGCTCGGCGTCATCGGCCAGGTGCCGGTCACCGTGATCGTCGGCGAGCGGGACCGGGTGGTGCCGCCGGACCGGGGCGAGGAACTGGCCGCCGACATCCCGGGCGCCGATCTGGTCGCCGTGCCCGGCGCGGGCCACGCCGTGATCCTGGAGGGTCCGGACCTGGTGAACGACGCGATCCGCGCGCTGCTGGCCCGGGCCGGGGCCGGGGCCGGGGCCGACGCCGGCGCCGGCGAGCCGCGCGCGAACCTGGCCTGAGCATGACGCCGGTACTTGTGGAACTCCGGGTCCCGACCGCCGCGGCCATGCGCGAGCTGGGGCGGCGGCTGGCCGCGTTGCTGCGCGCGGGCGACCTGGTCGTGCTGACCGGGCCGCTCGGCGCCGGGAAGACCACGCTGGTGCAGGGGATCGGCGACGGGCTCGGCGTGCGCGGCCCGGTGACCTCGCCCACGTTCGTGATCGCCCGGGTGCATCCCAGCCTGGACGGCGGCCCGGACCTGGTGCACGCCGACGCCTACCGGCTGGGCAGCCGGGCCGAGGTCGACGACCTCGACCTGGACGCGGACCTGGAGCGCTCGGTGACCGTGGTGGAGTGGGGCGAGGGCCTGGCGGAGGAACTGGCCGACAGCCACCTGGAGGTCACGATCGCGATGGAGGACGGCGATTCGCGGGCGCTGCGCCTGGCCGGCCGCGGAGAGCGCTGGGAAGCGCTGACCGAATCCGCGCGTCTGGCCGTGGTCGGCGGGCTCGAACCTCTATAGTTCCGAACGGTCCGCTGCACCGTTTTGTACCACTGGACCGCGGTGTTAGCGCTAGCCTGCCGTCGTACCGCACGCCGATCACCTTCCGGAGGCGCGCCGTGGCTCAGGGGTACCCGCCCCGCGGATCCGCTGGCATGCCCGCAGGCGGCCGCCGCGGGCAGCAGGACGAGCCACGAAGGCGCGCGCGCGGTGAACGGCCCCGCGCCGACGCGTTCGACGACGGCTTCGACGACTCCGGCGAGGAACTGCCGCCCTGGGCCGGACTCGGGATCCGCCCGGTCGGGCCGGGCGGCCGGCCGATCGGTCCGCCGCGCGGCCCGGCCGACACCGACGCGGGCCGGCCGGGGGGCGGCGGCGTCCGGCTCGGGCGCCGGGCCGCCACCCGGGCCAGGAAGGGGCGGCGCAAGGTGCTGGCCGTGGCCGGGGCGGGCGTGATCGTCCTGGCCGTGCTGGCCCTGTGGGCCACCAACACCTGGCCGTTCGCCACCTCCAAGCCCGCGCCGGCGAGCAGCGGCCTGGTCACCACGTTCCAGAAGGGCGAGATCCACTCGGTGCCGAACGCCTGCACCGCGATCAGCTCGACCCTGCTGGGCCAGTACCTGCCCGGCAAGGTGAACAAGGTGTCCAACTCGGCGGGCAGCGCCACCCAGAGCCAGTGCACCTGGACCCTGGACGCCAAGCCCAACTTCCGGGTGCTCACGGTGAGCAGCCAGGCCTACGCGCCGAGCCTGCTGGCGACCGGCAACGGCAGCGCGACGTTCAGCGCGATCGACGCCTATGGCCAGCTCATGCAGGCCCTGCAGAACCCGCCCAAGAAGAGCAAGCTGCCCAAGGCCCAGATGGGCACCGCGGTCGGGCTGGGCACCGTCGCGTTCACCGCGTTGCAGGTCTTCCACCCGGCCGGCGCCGTCACCCATGAGGTCACCGTGGTCGTCAGGTTCCGCAACGTGATCATCGACGTCACCATGCAGGGTCAGGAGCGCGGCGGCGGGTTCGGTCCGGTGCCGGACGCCACCTTGCGCGCCGCGGCGCTGGCGGCGGCGCACGAGGTGCTGGCCGGGATCCGCTGAGCCGGAATCCGCTGGGCGGTGCGGCCTGCGACTCCGCCCGGGACCCGGCCTAACCACGTCGCCGCGTGACCTACGCTGGTCAACCGTGCTGATGCTCGCGCTGGATACCGCGACCCCCGCCATGACGGTCGCCCTGCACGACGGGTCGCGCGTCCTGGCCGGCCGGGTCACGGTGAGTTCCCGCGGGCACGGCGAGCTGCTCGCCGCGATGATCGAGCGGGTGTTCTCGCAGGCCGGCGCCGTCCGCGGCGACCTGGACGCGATCGCGGTGGGCACCGGCCCTGGCCCGTACACCGGGATGCGGGCGGGCCTGGTCACGGCGCGGGTGCTGGCCAGCGCGCTGGCCGTGCCCGCGGTGGGGGTCTGCACGCTGGACGTGATCGCGCGCGGTGCGATCGGCGCGGCCGACGGCCGGGAGTTCGTCGTCGCCTCGGACGCGCGGCGCAAAGAGGTCTACTGGGCGCGCTATACGCCGGCCGGGGAGCGCATCGGCGCCCCCGCGGTCGCCCGGCCCGCGGCGCTCGCCGAGCAGATCGCCGCGGAGATCGGCCCGGACTGCCCGGTGGCCGGCCAGGGCCCGGAGTTGTACCCGGAGCTGGCCGGGCCGGCCATCCCGCCGCCGTACCCGGACGCGGGCCTGCTGGCCGAGATCGCCTGGCGGCGCCTGGCCCTGGGCGCCCCGGACGGACCGCCCGAGCCGCTGTACCTGCGCCGCCCCGATGCCCGGGTCCCGGGCAAGCCCAAGCGGGTCACCCCGGCATGAGTGGGAGAGACGTGATGAGCCGCTCGCTGCGCGTCATGACGGCCGCTGACCTCGACGCCGTGCTCGGGCTTGAGCTCTCCCTGTTCGGCGAGGAGTCCTGGTCCCGGCAGATGCTGGAGGCCGAGCTGGCCGAGCAGCCACGCAGCCGCTACTACCTGGTCGCCGCCGACGACGGAGCGATCACCGGCTACGCCGGGCTGCTGGTGGCCTCCACCCAGGCCGACGTGCTCACGCTGGCGGTGGCCGAGGACCGCTGGGGCCAGGGAACCGGCGCCGCACTGCTCGAGGCGCTGCTGGCCGAGGCCGTGCGGCGCGGCTGCACGGAGGTGTTCCTGGAGGTTCGCACGGACAACCAGCGGGCCCAGCGCCTGTACCGCGGGCACGGATTCGTCCAGATCGGGATCAGGAAGGGCTACTACCAGCCGTCCGGTGCCGACGCCCTGGTGATGCGGCGCGATCTGGGCGGTGCGCGGTGACCTCTCCCCTGGTGCTCGGCATCGAGACCTCGTGCGACGAGACCGGAGCGGGCCTGGTCCGCGGGCGCGACCTGCTGGCCAACGCGATCGCGTCCAGCGTCGACGAGCACGCCCGGTTCGGCGGCGTCGTCCCCGAGGTGGCCAGCCGCGCCCACCTGGAGGCCATGGTCCCGGCCGTGGACCGGGCCCTGGCCGCGGCCGGCGCCAAGCTGGCCGACGTGGACGCGATCGCGGTCACCGCCGGGCCCGGGCTGGCCGGCGCGCTGCTGGTCGGGGTGTGCGCGGCCAAGGCCTACGCGCTGGCCCTGGGCAAGCCGCTGTACGGCGTCAACCACCTGGCCGCGCACGTCGCGGTGGACCAGCTCGAGCACGGGCCGCTGGCGCTGCCCGCGGTCGCCCTGCTGGTCTCCGGCGGGCACTCCTCGCTGCTGCTGGTCACCGACCTGCCGGACGGGCTGACGCCGCTCGGGTCCACGATCGACGACGCGGCGGGCGAGGCCTACGACAAGGTGGCCCGGGTGCTCGGCCTGGGGTTTCCCGGCGGGCCGCCGATCGACCGGGCGGCCGCGGACGGCGACCCGGTCGCGATCGCCTTCCCCCGGGGCAAGTACCGGGACCAGACCTTCGACTTCTCCTTCTCGGGCCTGAAAACCGCGGTGGCGCGCTGGGTGGAGGCCCGGGAGGCGGCCGGTCTCACGGTCCCCGTGGCCGACGTGGCCGCCTCGTTCCAGGAGGCGGTCGCCGACGTGCTGACCCGCAAGGCGGTGGATGCGTGCCGGGCCAGCGGCGTCGACCAGCTGCTGATCGGGGGCGGGGTGGCGGCCAACTCTCGGCTGCGCGCCCTGGCCGGGCAGCGCTGCGAGGCCGCGGGCATCCGGCTGCGGGTGCCCAGGCCCGGGCTGTGCACCGACAACGGGGCCATGGTCGCCGCGCTCGGCGCGGAACTGCTGGCCCGCGAGGTGCCGCCGTCCGCGGCCGGGTTCCCCGCCGACTCGTCGATGCCGGTGACGAGCGTCGTCGCGGGCCGGGTTGACGGGCCGGCGGAGGGGCAGACTGAGGGACAGGCCGGGGGGTCAGGTTGACGCGGCTTCGCGGGATGGATAATGTTCC
>Ga0335073_10003025_pt1 | contig 23248 bp, 20 predicted proteins | sample Lox_Sample_22_FD_207093 | JGI IMG/M metagenome (GOLD analysis project Ga0335073, IMG submission 207093) | Soil microbial communities from Loxahatchee National Wildlife Refuge, Florida, United States - Lox_Sample_2.2 | ecosystem: Environmental > Terrestrial > Soil > Wetlands | place: USA... | reverse complement strand
CCTGGACCAGGACCGCCGGGGCCAGGGCGGCGATCCGGCGGCCCGCCTCCCGGTAGCCGGCCTCGGTGACGCGCAGCGGGCTCTCCGGGTCGCTGACCGCCGCGTCCAGGCCCAGCGAGACCACCAGCGCGTCGGCGCCCCGGGCCCGCACCTCGCCGCACAGCACGTCCACCGCGGCCAGCCAGCCGTCGTCCCCCGTTCCCGGGACCAGCGGCAGGTTGCGGTTGGCGCCGTCCCCCGGGCCGCTCCCCCGCTCGTCCGCATACCCGGCGTAGTGCGGGAACCAGCCCGCCCCCGGGTCGACGTGCAGCGAGCCGTACCACACGTCGGCCCGGTCGTAGAAGATCATCTGCGTGCCGTTGCCGTGGTGCGCGTCGATGTCCAGCACGGCCACCCGGCCCGCCCCGGTCGCCCGGAGCGCCTGCGCGGCGACCGCGGCGTTGTTCAGGTAGCAGGACCCGCCGTAGGCGCCGCGGGTCGCGTGGTGACCCGGCGGCCGGCACAGCGCGTACGCCAGCCGGGTACCCGAGCCGACCAGGGCGGCAGCGGTCAGCGCGGCGTCCACCGCCCCCCGGATGGCCGCCCAGCTGCCCGGCCCGACCAGCGTCATCGTGTCGTAGCAGAACAGCCCCGCCCGCGCGTGCACCGCGGGAGGCGTGCGCGGCGGCAGCCCGCCCAGCATCCCCGGGGTCGGGAACACGTACGGGACGACGCGGTCGCGGCCGTACTCGGCGGGCAGCCCGGCCGCCGACCACTGCGCCCAGATCCCGGCCAGGTGATCCACCAGGAGCGGGTCGTGCACCGCGCACAGGACCGCGTCGTCGTGCTCGCGGGCGGCGATCACCGGCGCGCCCGCCGCCGACAGCGCGTCGCGCAGCACCAACGCCCGGGCCGGCAGCTCGGTGCCCGGGTCCCGGACGCCGAGCCATACCTCGCCCGCGGGCTCGTGCCGCAGGCAGTCCTCGCTCCAGACCACCGGGACCGGCAAGCTCACGTGTGTCACCTCCCCGGCGCGACGCCGGGTTACGATCACGGAATGCCCCGCGTCACCGATCTTGGCATCACCATCGGCCTGCTGCCACCGGGCCCGACCGGGTCGGTGCTCGACGTGCCCGGCGTGGGCCTGGGCCACGCCACGGTGTGGCGCGACGAGCCGCCCCCGCCGGAGGGCCGGGGGATCGCGCGGACCGGGGTCACCGTGCTCGACCCGGGCGGCGACCTGTTCTCCTCCCCGGTCCCGGCCGGGGCCGCGGTGCTCAACGGGGCCGGCGAGTGCACCGGCCTGCTCACCGCGCGGGAATGGGGCCTGGCCGAGACGCCGGTGTTCCTCACCTCGACCATGCAGCTCGGGCGGGTCTACGACGCGGCCTGCGAGCTGCTGATCGCCGAGCAGCCCGCGATCGGCTGCGACGACGTGATCATCCCGATCGTCGCGGAATGCGACGACAGCTTCCTCAACGACACCCGCCGCATGCAGGTGGACCGCGACGACGTGCGGCGGGCGCTGGCGGCCGCCCGGGCGTCCGCGGGCACGCCGGCCGCCGCCGAGGGCGCGGTCGGCGCCGGGACCGGGATGAGCTGCCTCGGCTACAAGGGCGGCATCGGGACCGCGTCGCGGGTCCTGCCCGGCGGGACCACCGTCGGGGTCCTGGTCTTAACGAACTTCGGCGAGGCGGGCCGGCTCACCGTGGCCGGGGTGCCGGCCGGCCAGTTGCTGCCGCGGCCCGAGGGGGACCGCCCGGCCCGGCCGGCGCCGGCCGGCTCGTGCATCGTCGTCGCGGTCACCGACGGCCCGCTGGACGCCGCCGCCTGCGAGCGGGTGGCCCGCCGGGCCGGCCTGGGCCTGGCCCGGGCCGGCAGCACCGCTCATCACGCCAGCGGCGAGATCTTCCTGGCCCTGGCCACCGGGCTGCGCACGCCGCGCGGCGGCCCGCCGCCCGGGGTCCCGGTCACGGGCCCGGCGCTGGACGACTACTTCGCCGCGGTGACCGAGGCCACCGAGGAGGCCGTCATCAACAGCCTGCTGCAGGCGGTGACCGTCACCGGCCGGGACGGGAACACCTCAGCCCAGCTCCCCGCCGACGCGCTGCGCCGGCTCGTGACCGACACCCAGCGAGGAGCCGATCGTGACCGATGAAGCACGCGAGTCGGCGCCGCCGGCACCGCCGGTCGCGCCCGTCGCCGCCGACCTGAGCATCGCGGTCCCGCCCGCCCCGGACGGCGCGCCGCCGGATCCGTACGCGTGGATGCGCGACCCCGACCTGCCTGCGCTGCGCGACTACCTGGCGGCCGAGCGCGCGTACTACGACCGTCAGATGGCGCCGACCCGCGCCCTGCAGGACCGGCTGCTGGGCGAGATGACCGCGCGCGTGCCCCCCGCCGAGGACTCGGTGACCTGGCGCCGCGGCGACTTCGAGTACTTCACCCGGGTGGCCCCGGGGGAGGAACTCGAGCAGTTCTGCCGGATAGCCGACGCCGAGGCGCCCGTCCAGGTCCTCCTCGACCAGAACCTGCTGCTGGCCGATCCGGCCTGCACCGGCGGGTACGTCGACGTCGCGGTGCGGGAGGTCAGCCCGGACGGACGGCTGCTGGCGTATTCCGTGGACTTCACCGGCGACGAGCTGTTCCAGCTGCGCATCCGTGACCTGGCCACGGGTGCGGACCTGCCCGACCGCATCGAGGCGACGTACTACGGCCTGGGCTGGGCCGCGGACTCCCGGTCGCTGTTCTACGTGCTCACCGACCACGCGTACCGGCCGCACGAGGTCTGGCGGCACGAACTCGGCACCGACCCGGCCAACGACGTCCGGGTCTACCACGACGACGACGAGCGCTACGCGCTGACGGTGCGGGCGACCCGCAGCGGCGGCTACGTGCTGATCGAGACCGAGGCCCGGGACACCACGGAAACCCTCGTCATCCCCGCGGGCGCCCCCCGGACGCCGCCCGCCGTGCTGGAGCCCCGGTCGCCCGGCGTCGAGTACCGCGCCGACCACGCGGACGGGCCGGACGGGGGCGAGTTCTACCTGGTCACCAACGACTGCGCGGAGGAGTTCCGGCTGGTCCGCGCGCCCGCGCGGGCGCCGGGCCGGGCCAACTGGACCGAGGTCATCGCCGGGTCGCCGGACACCCGCCTGGCATCATGCCAGGTGTTCGGGCCCTACCTGGTCGTGGGGCAGCGGCACGCGGCCACGCCCCAGCTGCGCGTCGTGCACCGCGCGTCGGGTGAGCAGCGGCTCATCGAGGCCGGCGGGCCGGAGTACTCGCTGGTTCTCGGGATCAACGAGGACTACGCGGCCACCGCGATCACGGTGCGCACCGAGTCGCTCATCGACCCGCCGTCGTGGCATGACGTGGACCTGGCCACCGGACGCTGGCAGCTGCGCAAGCACAAGGACGTGCCGGGGTACGACCCGCAGAGGTACGCGACGCAGCGGGTAGGCGCGACGGCCGCGGACGGCACGGTGATCCCGGTGACCATCGCCTACCGCCGCGGGCTGCGCCAGGACGGCACCGCTCCCTGCCTGCTGGACGGCTACGGCGCCTACGAGGACTGCTACTGGCCGGAGTTCAGCGTGGCCGCGCCGAGCCTAGCGGCCCGCGGCGCGGTGTACGCGGTGGCGCACATCCGCGGCGGCGGCGAGGGCGGCCGACGCTGGTGGCTGCAGGGCCGGCTGGACCACAAGCGCAACTCGTTCACCGACTTCATCGCGGCCGCGGACATGCTGGCCGATCAGGGCTGGGTCGCGCCGGACCGGATCGTGTCCCGCGGGCGGTCGGCCGGCGGCCTGCTGCAGGGCGCGGTGTTCACGATGGCGCCGCGGCGCTGGCGGGCGGTGGTGGCCGAGGTCCCGTTCGTGGACGTCGTGACCACCATGTCGGACCCGACGATCCCGCTCACCATCAACGAGTGGGACGAGTGGGGCGACCCCCGGGACGACCCGGCCATGCGGGCCTACATGCGCTCGTACAGCCCGTACGACAACATGCCGCCGCTGCCCTGGCCGGACCTGCTGGTCACCGGGAGCGTGCACGACACGCGGGTGCTGATCAAGGAGCCTGCCCGGTGGGTGGCCCGGCTCCGCGCCACCGCCGCGGCCGACCCGGACGCCGCCGCGGCCGCCGCGGCCGGCCGGCTGCTGTTTCGCGCCGAGCTGGGCACCGAGGCGCACATGGGGCCGACCGGGCGGTACGACAAGCTCCGCTACGAGGCCGAGGTCCTCGCGTTCATCGTGACCGTGACCGGGATGCCCGCCGCCCCGGGCGCGTAGCCGCCGGCCGCTGCCCTCCCCCGCCGGCGGCGATCAGGCGGGTGTGGCCGCGCCCGCCGCCTCCCGCTCGCGGGCCAGTTGCAGGGCCACGTCGATGAGCATGTCCTCCTGCCCGCCCACGTACCCGTGTTCCGCTACGCGCTCGAGAATGTCCTGGACCGGTACTCCATAACGGTCCGCGGCGTGCTCGGCGTGCAGCAGGAAGCTGGAGTACACGCCGGCGTAGCCCTGCACGATCGACGCGCGGTCGGTCCACGGCAGCCGGGGCAGGAACGGGCGGACGATCTCGTCCGCGGCGGCCAGCGTGGCGTGCACGTCGATGCCGGTCTCGATGCCCAGCCGGTCGAACGTCGCGGCCAGCACCTCGGTGGGGGAGTTCCCCGCCCCGGCGCCGAGACCGCACAGCGACCCGTCGATCTGCAGCGCGCCGTTCTGGTAGGCGAGCACCGAGTTGGCCACGCCGAGGGCGAGGTTCTGGTGGCCGTGGAAGCCGACCTGCGCTTCGCCGCCGACCTGTCTGATCAGCGCCTGGATGCGCTCCTGGGCGTCGCCGAGCAGCAGCGCCCCGGCGGAGTCCACGCAGTACACGCACTGCGCCCCGGCGTCGACCATGATCCGGGCCTGCCGGGCCAGCTCGGCGGCGCCGGTCCGGTGCGCCATCATCAGGAAGCCGACCGTCTCCATGCCCAGCTCCCGGGCGATGCCGAAGTGCTGCACGGACACGTCGGCCTCGGTGCAGTGGGTCGCGATCCGCGCCACCGAGGCGCCAGCCTCCCGCGAGCGCTGCAGGTCCGCCATGGTCCCGATGCCAGGCACCAGCAGTACCGCGATCTTGGCCCGGGCGGCCTCCTGCACCGCGGCGCTGATCAGCGTGATGTCGTCGGTCAGCGAGAACCCGTAGTTGAACGACGACCCGCCCAGGCCGTCGCCGTGGGTCACCTCGATGACCTCGACGCCCGCCGCGTCGAGCGCGTGCACCGTGGAGCGCACCTGCTCCTCGGTGAACCGGTGCGACATGGCGTGGCTGCCGTCCCGCAGCGTGGTGTCGGTGATCCGGATCTGCCGGGTCATGCTTCCACCGCCATCTGGATGGCCAGCAGTTCGCCCACCCGTGCGGCGGCCGCGGTCATGATGTCGAGATTGCCGGCGTACTCGGGCAGGTAGTCCCCGTTGCCGCGGACCTCCAGGAACACCGCCACCCGGCCGTGGCCGTCCCAGGCCGCGGCCGGCGGGTCGAACTGCGGGTCGGCCCGCAGCGTGTAGCCCGGCACGTACTGCTGCACCTCCGCGACCATCGCGTGCACCGAGGCCGCGATCGCGTCGGTGTCCGCGTCCGCCGGTATCGCGCAGAACACCGTGTCCCGCATGATCATCGGCGGCTCCACCGGGTTGAGGACCACGATCGCCTTGCCCCGCGCCGCGCCGCCCACCGACTCCAGCGACGCCGCCGTGGTGTGGGTGAACTCGTCGATGTTCGCGCGCGTCCCCGGGCCCGCCGACCGGGACGCGACCGACGCCACGATCTCGGCGTACGGGACCGGGACCACCCGCGAGACCGCGTGCACGATGGGGATGGTGGCCTGGCCGCCGCAGCTGATCATGCTGACGTTCGGCGCGTCCAGGTGCTCGCTCAGGTTGACCGGCGGGCAGACCATCGGGCCGACGTGCGCCGGGGTCAGGTCGATCGCCGTGATCCCCGCCTCGGCGTAGCGCGGCGCGTGCGCCTGGTGAGCCCGCGCCGAGGTCGCCTCGAACACGATCCGGGGCAGCGGGTCCTGCCGCAGCAGCCAGTCGATCCCGTCGGCCGAGGCGGCCACGCCGAGTTCCCGGGCCCGGTCCAGGCCCTCGGACTCCACCACGCCGACCATGTAGGTCACGTCGAGCCCGTCCAGCCGACGCAGCTTGGCCAGCAGGTCGGTGCCGATGTTGCCCGGGCCGACGATGGCGGCCGGGGGCGGGGGCGGGGTCGGGGTGGGGGGCGGGGTCGGGGTGGGGGGCGGGGTCACGGTCGCGTTGCGGGCATCGGATCGTTCCTTTCGGCCTGCCGCGGTCTCCATGAGCACCGTGCCGCGCGGCGCACGGCGCGGCAAGGGACGTGTTCCGGTGACCGGAACACGCCGTGGACGGACACCGGGCCGGCCATCATCATCGACTCATGTGCCCCGCCCATGGCCGCCACGGCGCGACCTCGGCCGCCGGCCGGATCGCCTCGGTGCTCGACGCGTTCCGCGACGACCGGGACGCGCTGACCCTCTCCGAGCTGGCCCGGCGCGCCGCGCTGCCCAAGACCACCACGCACCGGCTCACCGGCGAGCTGGTCCGCTGCGGGCTGCTCGAGCGCGCGGATGGCGAGCTCCGCCTCGGGCTCAAGCTGTTCGAGCTTGGCCAGCTGGTGCCGCAGCAGCGCAGCCTGCGCGACGCCGCCCGGCCGGTCATGGCCGACCTGCGGGAGGCCACCCGGCATTCGGTGAACCTCGGCATCCTGGAGGGCGCCGACGTCGTCTACGTCGACATCCTGGCCGGCCCGGACTCGCCCCGGCTGCCGACGCGGGTCGGCGGCCGGTGGCCCGCGCACGCCACCGCGATCGGCAAGGCGATCCTGGCCTTCTCCGACCCTGGCACCGTCCAGGCCGTGCTCGACGGCGGGCTGAGCCGGATCAGCGAGCGCACGACCACCTCGCCGGAGCTGTTGCGCGGCGAGCTCGACCGGGTGCGCGAGTCGGGCCTGTCCTACGACTTCGAGGAATCCCGGCCGGGCCTGGTCTGCGTGGCCAGCCCGGTGCATGGCGCGGGCGGAGCGGTGGCGGGCGCGCTGTCGGTCTCCGGCTGGTCGGCGCGGCTGAAGCCGGACCGGGCCGGGCCGGCCGTGCGCACCGCCGCGCTGACCATCTCCCGCGCGCTCGGCGCCCGGGCCGTCCCGCCGGCGCCGTCCGGCCCGGCGGGCCGGGAGCCGCGGTGACCTCCCCCGGCGGGCCGGCCGGCCCCGGCGCCGGTCCCGTTATGGCTGGTACGGCGGTGGTGGTCGGCGCGACCGGATCGGTGGGCTCGGCCGTCGTCCGCCGGCTCGCCGCCCGGGGCGTGCCGGTGCTCGCGGTGGCCCGGGGCCACGACGCGCTGCACGAGCTGGCCGCGGCCGGGCACGGGATCACCCCGTGCGCCGCGGACATCAGCCAGAACGCGTGCATCGAGGCGATCTCCTCCTGCCTGGCCGGCCCGGTGTCCATGGCGGTCATGGCGGCCGGGCTGCCGGTGCGCGGCTCGGCCGACACCATCGACCCGGCCCTGCTCGCCGCGGGCGCGGACATCAAGATCGGCGGGACCGTGCGGCTGCTGCATGCGGTCCGCGACCGGCTGGGCCGGGGCTCGCGGTTCGTGGCGTTCGCGGGAACGCTCGGGATCGAGCCGCGGGCGCACGAGGCCGGCCCCGGCGCGATCAACGCCGGGGTGCTGAACCTGATGCGCCAGATCAGCCTGCTCTACGGGCCGCGGGGGGTCACGGTGCACACCATCTGCCCGGGACCCGCGGACACGCCGCGGCTGCGGCTGATCGCCGAGGCCGTGGCCGCGGAACGCGGCGCGACGTTCGAGCAGGTCTGGGCGGAATACTCGCAACGCAACTCGCTCGGCCGGCTCCCGACCGCCGACGAGATCGCGTGGGCGGTGACCCTGCTGCTCGAGCCCGAGGCCGAGGTGATGCACGGGGGCGTGCTGCACCTCGACGGCGGCGGGCTGAGCGGCATCGGCTGAGCGGGACGCAGCGGCAGGGTGGGCAGCAAACGACGAGGAGTGAGCGGATGACGTACGCGAGCCTGGGCCACGACGCGAAGCGCGCCCACATGCGAGAGCTGATCACCGGGTACTTCGACGCCTGCAACGCCGCGGACGCCGACGGCGTCGCCCGGTGCTTTGCGGCGGACGCCGTGCACTACTTCCCGCCCGGCATGTACGGCGGCGCCTGGCGCGGTGCCCGCCTGATCGGTGAGCGCTGGGCGGACTCGGTGGCCACCCGGGGCTCGGCGTGGACCGTGGACCGGATGGTGTGCGAGCCCGAGTCCGACCAGGCGGTGATCGAGTGGACGCACTATAAGACCAGGGACGGCACCGTGCTGCGCGGCGACGAGTGGTACCTGTTCGACCCGGAGACCGGCCTGATCGCGGAGATCCGCGCGTACTACGCGTCCCCGCAGGACCCGTCGCGGCAGCGCCTGGAACTCGACGGCTTCGACTACGAGGGCCGCGGCTACCACTCCGAATCGCCGGTGCCGCGCTAGCCGCGGCCCCGGGTCAGCAGCCCCGCGTCATACGCCGGGCAGGTCCAGCAGCGCGCGGCAGACGTCGCCGATGTCGACGATCCCGATCAGCCCGGCCTCGCTGACCACCGGCAGATGCCGGAAGTGCCCGGTCAGCATGCACTCGGCCGCCTCGCGGACGCTCGTGTCCGCGGTGATGACCGTCGGGGCCCTGGTCATCAGGTCCCGGATATGGACCTGATCCAGGTCCTTGTTGTCGGCCACCGCCCGGACGATGTCCGCCTCGGTGATCAGGCCGAGCGGGCGCTTGGCCTGCTCGTCGTCCACCACTACCAGGGCGGTCGCGTGCGCGTGCCGCATCAGGTACGCGGCCGCGGCCGCATGGTCCTCCGGCTCGACCGTGGACAGCGCCGGCTGCATGACGTCAGCGGCCGTGGGCTGGGCGTGTCGTGGCTGCGGAGCGGGCTGCTGCGCGGGGTCTTCGGTCATGATCCACTCCGTTTCCGGGGCCCCTCGGCGGGATCCCCTGACGGTCCCGGTCATATTCATACCGAAGCCGGCGAGGACCATGCCGCATTCCGCGCCGGTCCCTTTCCCTAGATCGCGCCGGTCCCTTCCCCTAGATCGCGCCGGCCGCTGCCCCGGCCCAGGACACCGGGGCGCCCGATGGCCTGGGCGGCGCACGATCATGGCCTCGACCTAGATGTGCAGAGCGTCAGCTGCTGGCCTCGGCCGCCTCCGGCTGCTCCACGAGCTCACCCTCGATCGAGATCTGGATTTCCTCGCTGACCACGAACCTGCCGTCGAGTACCGCGTTGAAGCTCAGGCCGAAGTCCTTCCGGTTGATCTTGGTAGTGGCGCCGTAGGCGATCCGGTGGCCCATCATCCCCTCGTCGTTGAACTCCCCGTACCTGGTCACGTCGAGCGTCACCGGGTGGGTGGTGCCCTTGATGGTGAGGTCACCGGTGAGCGTGTAGTGGTCGGGGCCGGCCGGCTTGATGCTGGTGCTCTTGAACGTCATCGTCGGGTACTTGTCGACCTCGAGGAAGTTCGACGAGCGGATGTCGTTGTCCCGGACCGGGTTGTTGGTGCGGATGCTGGCCGTCGAGATGGTCGCTTCGACCGTTGCGTTCTCCGGGTGGTCGGGGTCGATGTCGGCGGTGGTGCTGACCTCGTCAAACTGGCCGCGTACCGTCATCATCCCCAGGTGCTTGGCGGAGAACTCGACTTGCGTGTGGTATGGATCGAGCTGCCAGGTGCCCATGAAGCCTCCTCGCGTCGCGAGTCGGTACGGCTCCGACGTGCCGCACCGAATTTGCTCCCCCCTTACTGCCTGTGCCGGCATGCTATCCGATCCGGAGTAGAGCCTCCGGATTGGGGGTACCCCTACGACGGGGCCGGGGTACCCTGCCCATTAAGGGGGCCAGACGGGGACTTACATGAGCCAGGATGAGCAACCGCCCGGAACGGGCCACCAGGCACGACGCCTTCGCGCCGACGCGGCCCGCAACCGCGAGGCGGTGGTGTGCGCGGCCCGGGAGGTGTTCGCCGAAGCCGGCCTGGACGCGCCGCTGGAAGAGATCGCACGCCGCGCTGGGGTCGGGATCGGCACCCTGTACCGGAGGTTCCCGTGCCGCGAGCAGCTGGTCTCGGCCGCGCTCATCGACAAGATCACGGCTTACGCCGATGCCGCCGAGCAGGCGCTGGCCGAGCCCGACCCGTGGGCCGGGTTCACCGGGTTCGTGCGGCGGATCTGCGCCATGCAGGCGGGTGACCGCGGCCTGGCTGACCTGTTGCTGATCACCCTGGCGCCGGGCGAGCAACTCGAGGCCATCCGCGCGCGGGCCAACCGCAGCGTGATCGCGCTGATCGACAAGGCCAAGGCGGCCGGCCGGCTGCGCGCCGACATGGTCGGCGAGGACCTCCTGCTGATGCTGATCGGCAACAACGCCGTGGCCGCCGCGTCGGGATGCGACGCCCCCCGGGCCCTGCCCCGTTTTGTCGCCCTGATGCTGGACGCCTTCCAGCCGCACCCGGACACGAGCCTGCCGCCGCCTCCCACGACGGCCCAGATGACGGCCGTCATGGCCCGCCTCGCCGCGGCACACGGCTGCGGCGCGTCGGCCGCCGACCGCACAACGGCCCAGGCCTGAGGTGTGGCTGGTTCAGGCGGGGTGCACGGCTAGCTTGGTCCCCGCCCGGGCGGCGTAGCAGCAGGACAACACCACCGTGAGCGGCCACAGCGCCTGCGCGGCGCCGAAGATGCGTTCCGCCAGGCCGGCCTGTCCGGCCCCGGTGATCAGCTCCGTCCCGAACCAGGCCAGCAGGGCCAGCAGCACCACCACCACCCCGGCCGACACCGCCGGCCGCAGGGCCCACGGCACTTCAGGCCCGCGCCGCGAAGCCGCCGCCGGCCAGCCCACCAGCGCGGCGCACCCGGCCGCCCCGAAGATGATGTGCGGCACCGGAAGGCTGGTCCCCGCATGCAACGGGTTCGCCGCCACCAGCAGGCCGGTCACGGCCGCCGCCATCAGCATTAGCCGCCCCGGCATGCGAGCCGACCGTAGGCCAAGCCCGGTAACGAAATAGCAGGCGCCCACCACCACGAAGGTCAGCGTCATCACCCAACGGTCGGCCGCGCCCGGCGCCGCGAGCGCGCTGACCGTATCGGCGACCGGATCAAAGGAGGGCTGCAGCCCGGCGGCGACCGTCCATCCCGCGACCATGAGTACGGGAGCCGCGACCGACGACACCACGCCCCACCACGGCACACGCACGAGCACCACCGTAACCGCAGGCGGAGCCTAGCTCCAGCAGCCGGAGCCACCTCGCGGGAAAGTCCCCGGCGTTCCCCGGCCGGGCCAGCACGGCAGCCGGAGCGCAGGCCCGCGATCCCGGCAGGTCCCCTTGACCCGGCTAGGGCGTGGTCGCGCTCCTCGTGGGCTGCATCAGGACTCCCGGGTTCATGATTCCGGCGGGGTCCAGCTCCGCCTTCGCGCCGCGCAGCGCGTCGGTGAACAGCGGCGGCACCTCCCGCAGATACCAGCGGCGATGGTCACGCCCGACCGCGTGGTGATGGGTGATCGTGCCGCCGAGCGCGAGGATCGCCTCCGACGCCGCGAGCTTGATCTCATCCCATTGCTCAAGTTCGCGGCCCGGGCGGCCGGGCGCGTACACCGAGTAATAGGGCGCGGGGCCGTCGGGATACACGTACGCGAACCGGCACGTGACCACGCCGCCGCCGCACGCCGCTTGCATGGCCTGCCGTACGGCCGCCAGTACCCCCTCGTGGAACTCGCCGAAGCGATCCCAGGTAACGGCCGTCTCGAATGTCTCGGCCACCAGGCCGAGCCGGACGAGCGCGTCGCGCAGGTGCGGGCCACGCAAGAACGCCGCCCGCCAGACCGTGCCCGGGTCCCTCGTCTCCTCGTTCCGCACTTCGCCGCGGTGCCCGGCGCAGATCTCCAGCGCCCGCGCCCGCCAGGGCCCGAGCTCGTGATCGGCGGACTCAAAGCCCAGCACGAGGATCGCCTGCGACCCGTCGCCGCTTCCCGACAGCAGCGCTTCCTCATGGCCCAGCAGCCGACAGTTGGCCGGATGAAGCCCGGACTGCGCCAGTTCCCGGGCGGCCTCCACGGCATCACCGAAACCCGCGAAGCACACCGAGGCGCCGGCCCGGAAGCGCGGCCGCGGCTGAACCCGCATCCACGCCTCGGTGATCACGCCCAGCGTGCCTTCTGACCCGCAAAACAGCCGCTCCACCGAGGGGCCCGCGCCCGAGCCCGGCAGCCGACGTGTCTGCATCACTCCGCGAGGCGTCACCACCCGCACGGCCTCGACGAACTCGTCGATATGGGTGTGCAGGGTCGCGAAATGGCCGCCCGAGCGCGTAGCTATCCACCCGCCCAATGTCGACCACTCGAAGGACTGCGGGAAATGACGCAACGTCAGGCCGTGCGGTTTCAGCTGCGCCTCCAGCGCCGGGCCTAGCGTGCCGCCCGCGATCCGCGCCGCGCGCGAGGCAGGGTCGATCTCCAGCACCCCGGCCAGGTTGCGCAGGTCGATACTGACCGTGCCGCAGTAGCCCTCTCCCACATCGGGCTCGACACCGCCGACCACGCTGGAGCCCCCGCCGAACGGGATCGCCGCCGCGCCCGCATCGCTGCACCAGTCCAGGACCGACACCAGCTCACCCTCATCGCGCGGGAACGCCACCAGATCGGGCGCGTGCCCATAATCGCGGCGGAACGCGCGCACCACGTCGCGAAACGACCTGCCGTACGTGTGGGCCGCCCGCTCGTAGGGCTCGGCACTGAAGGCCGTCGCCAGCGACGCCGGCGCCGCCAGCCGCGGCGCGCGCAGTTCCAGCTCGTCCACGTGCGGCGGCTCCAGGACGCCGCCGACATCGACCGGGAAGCGCCCGGCCAAGGTGCCTGCGAGCTGCTCGATCTCGCCCGCCGTCAGGCCGTCGCCCTCCAGGCCCCAACCCCAGATCTTGCGCCGCGCGGTGTGACCGTCTGTCCCGTTAGCGCTCACTCACAGCGCCCCCTCACGCACCTGGCCGGCAGACATGCTGGAAGCATCTCGCCCGGGCGGGAGGCACGCTAGGGGTTGATCCCGGATTCACTGCCACAGCCCGGCAAGGTAGCCGGTTCATTGCGCTATCATGAGATATCACCCGGGAGGCCGGAATGACCGACGTGCTGATCCGTGATGTACCCGATGAGGTCATCGCGGCCTTGGACGCCCGGGCCAGGCGCCGAGCCGCCGAAGGTCCGCTCCACCGCGGCGGCGAACATCGGGATCTCCGACGCGGTGATGGGCCGCATCACCAGGCCGTCGAGCAGGATTGCCATCCCTTCTCCCTTTCATGAAGCCGGGAACCGTCGTCCGGCGCGGCCGCCCAGTCAGGTTGCTGGCGTACACCCACCGGCCGTCCGGCTCCTGGCGGAGCACCGAGCCTTCCGGCTCGAACGCCATGGCCACGGCGAAGCCCTCGGCTTCGAGGCGCCCCGCGTAGTCCGCGACCAGGCTGCGGGCGCACCCCGCGTACCGGGAGCCGTCGGCGTTCACCAGCGTGCACTGCACCGACGCCACGCCGGGAACGTAGGGCAGCGGCGCGTACGTGGCCGGGTCGGGATTCAGCCAGAACGTTGAGCTGTTGGGGCCCATGTGGTCGGGGTCGGGCTCGCCGTCCGCGACATCGTGGGCGATGTTGACCCACGGGAAGTTGGGCAGGCCGTCCCGGGCCAGGACTTCACGCGTGACCAGACGGCAGCGAGAGACGCCGATGAAGTCGGTGAACTCCAGTTGCAGGCGACCGACGCGGTCTTCCGCCATGCGTCCCAGCAGCTCGTCGCGCGTCCTCGGGGGGCTGGTCATTGAGTCAGCCAGCCTCCGTCGACGTTCACCATGGTCCCGGTCATGTAGGCGGAGTCATCACTCAGCAGGAACCACGCCACCCGGGCGATGTCGGCCGGCTGCCCGAAGCGCTTGATCAGCGCCCGCCGCATGAGGTGCTCGACGACCTGGGGCGAACCGGCGATGTCGCCGGCGAAGCCGGTCTGGATGGTCCCCGGGTTGATGCCGTTCACCCGGATGTTGTGCGGCGCCAGCTCGAAGGCGATGCCCTTGGTGAGCATCTTGACGCCGCCCTTGGCCGCGCTGTAATGCACCTGGCAGTGCTCGCCGCTGGCCGAGACGACTTCGCTCTCCACCGTGCCGATGTTGACGATGGCCCCTCCGTGGTCCTGGCGGATCACTTCGCGGCTGAAGGCTTGCGCGCAGAGGAACTGGCCTTTCAGGTCGATATCGAGGACCCGATCCCACTCCTCCTCGGGCAGGTCCAGGAAGGGGGTCATGGTGACGATGCCGGCGTTGTTGACGAGGTAGTCCAGGCGGCCGAACCGACCGGCCGCGGCGGCGACGAGCGCCTCCACCTCAGCCTTCTTGGACACGTCGGCATGCACGAACATCGCGTCCGGCCCCAGCTTGGCCAGGTGCTGCGCCACGCCTTCCCCGTCGTCGTCCCGGACGTCGGCCACAACGACCGAGACGCCGCGTCCGGCCAGATACTCAGCGATGCCTCGCCCGATCCCGGACGCGCCTCCTGTCACGATGGCGACGGCTTGCTCCATGTGTCTCCACCTTTCCGGCTCCGCCGTCGGCCCCGGGGACGCGGACGGCTGCTAGTAGTTGCGCACGGCTCGGGCGCCGGCCCGCGTCTCCACTTGTCCGTCCAGCGAGCTGACTGCGGCTAGCCGGTGCAGGTAGCTGGCGTACAGCGGCCCATAGGCGCGGTGCCGGTCCGGATCCGGGACCCAGCCCGGGCGGATGGCCGTCATGGCCGCGGCCGCCGCGGGAAGGCCGCAGTAGGCGCCGGCGCCGACCGCGGCGCATATGGCCGCGCCCAGCGTGACCGGCTGGGCGGCCGACAGCCGGAGCAGCGGACGGCCGAGCACGTCGGCGTGGATCTGCATCCACAGGCTGCTGCCCGCGGCGCCGCCGGTCATGACGAGCTCGCGGTTGGCCACGCCCGCCTGCTGCAGGGTCTCCAGCACCGCGCGGCCGCCGAACGCTACCGATTCCAGCGTGGCCCGGAACAGGTGCGCCCGCGTGTGCGCCAGGGTCAGGCCGCCCCACATCCCCCGGGCCGCGGGATTGCGGTACGGGGTGCGGCAGCCTTGCCAGGTATCGATGGCCCACAGGCCGTCGGCCCCCGGCTCGACGGCCGCGGCCTCGGCGTCGAGGTCGGCGAGGGGCACGCCCGGCGCTAGCTGCCGGGAGAACCACTCGGCCGCCGCGGCCGCGGAGGTCTGGCCGCCCTGCTGGGCGATCGTGCCCGGGCCGAAGGCGTCCGGCACCGGTCCAAGCAGGCGCGGGTCGTGCACCGGCCGCTGGGAGAGCCCCAGGTACGACGAGGAGGTCCCGATCGATACCGCAACGCGGCCGGGCTGATAGACGTCAGCGGCCAGGGCGGCCGCGTAGCTGTCCATCAGCCCCTGGACGACCAGGAGACCCGGCGGGAGCCGTGTCTGAGCAGCCGCCTCGGGGGCCAGGCGGCCGGCCACAGCTCCCGCCGGGAGCTTCGGTATGTCCCAGCCGTTCAGCAGGCCGGACAGGCCCAGGCCCGCCAGCAGGTCGGCGGGCCAGCCGCCGGCCAGCGGGTCGTAGGACCACTCGGCGGCGATGGTGGCCCGGGCCAGGCTCCACTGGCCGGTCAGCTGGAACATGACCCAGTCGTGCACGTCGACGATCCGGCGGGCCGCGGCGTACCGCGCCGGATCATGCCGGGCCAGCCACAGTGCCTTGGGCAGCATCCACTCCGGCGACACCTGGCCGCCGGTGTGGGTCAGGGCCGGGTGCCGCGTGCGCGTGATCTCCGCCGCCTCGGCGGACGCCCGGGTGTCCATCCACAGCAGCGCCGGGCCGACCGGGGCGTTGTCGTCATCGACCGGCACGGCGGTCACCGCCGTGCCTGCCACGCAGAGGGCCGCGGGCGGCGGCCGGCCTGCCGTGACGGCGGCCACCGCCCGGTACAGCCCGGCGAGGACCTCCAACGGCGGCTGCTCGGCCCATCCCGGACGGGGATGGGTGGTGGCGATGCGCTCCTCGCGGGCCGCCAGCAGCGTTCCGGATACCGAGTAAAGGCCGGCGCGGACGCTCACGGTGCCGAGGTCAATTCCCAGCACCGCAGCATCGGCCGGAGCCCGGGTCATGGATGCCGTTCCCCCATGACCTCGGTGAGCGTCTTGATCAGGGTGGCCACCTCGTCGTCACCGATCTGACGGTGGGTGACGAACCGGATGGTCGTGGGCGGCCGCGACGAGGCGTTGATGCCGTGCCGCCGCAGGTCAGCGACCACGTCCTCGGCACTGCGGCCGGACGGAGCCACGTCGATCAGGACGAAATTGGTGACCGGGCTGGGGGTGAGAACGGCCAGCCCGGTGACCTCCTGCAGCCCTTCGGCGATCTGGCGCGCCCGCAGGTGATCGTCGGCGAGGCGGTCGATGCCGGTCTGCAGGGCCACGATCCCGGCCGCGGCCACCACCCCGGCCTGGCGCATGGCGCCGCCGAGCAGCTTACGGGCCCGCCGGGCCCGGGCCACGAACTCATCGCTTCCGGCGAGCAGCCCGCCAACCGGCGCGCTGAGTCCCTTGCTCAGGCAGACCGAGACCGAGTCGGCCGGGCCGGTGAGCTGGGCGACGTCGACGCCCAGCGCGACGGCCGCGTTGAAGACCCGTGCCCCGTCGACGTGCAGGTGCAGGCCGTGTTCATCGCACAGGGCCCGCAGCCCGGCCATCGTGGCGACGTCGGTCACGGTGCCGCCCGCCCGGTTGTGCGTGTTCTCCACGCACACCATCGACGTCGGCGGGTAGTGCTGGTCGGGCTTGCGCAGGTACGGTGCAACGCGCTCGGCGGTCAGTATGCCGTCGTCGGTGGGGATGGTCCGGGGCATCGCTCCGGCGACGGCCGCCATCCCGCCGGCCTCGTAGTAGACAATGTGCGAGCCGGCCTCGGCGATGACCTCACTGCCGCGCTCCGCCGCGGCCAGCACGGCGCTCAGGTTGGACATGGTTCCGGTCGGCATGTAGACGGCGTCGGCGTGACCGAGCAGGGATGCTCCCAGCCGCTCGAGCTCGTTCACCGTCGGATCGGAGTGGTAGACGTCGTCGCCGAGCTCGGCGTGCGCCATCGCCTCGATCATCGCCGGGGTCGGCTCGGTGGACGTGTCGTAGAAGTGCAGCACCTACTACTCCCCTACTCCCCGGCGAGAATCGCGGATGCAATCTGGCTGTCGGTGACCAGGAGGTTGACCAGGCCGGAAGCAGCCGCGGCGCGCACTGCCCGGCTCTTGCGCCAGCCGCTGGCCACCCCGATGCGGTACGGGGTCCGTCGCAGGTCGTCCAGCCCGATCGAGATCGTCCGATCCTCCAGCCCGGAGCTGAGCACCTCACCGTCACAGGTCAGCACGTAGGACAGCACGTCGGCCACGGCGCCACGGCGGAGCAGCTGAGCATGCAGCGCGTCGTCGATCACGCCGTCGTAGCGCAACCGCGAGGTAGCCGGGTCGGTCAGCGACCCGATGCCGAGCACGGCGATGTCGAGCTGGGCGAACTTGTCGAACGTGGCGCGCAGGTCGTCGTGGGCCAGGAGCACCTGCCGCTGGGCGGAGTCCACGATGGCCGGGGCGAACAGCAGATGCGGCTCGGTCCCGAACCGGCGGGCGAGGTCGATGGCCAGCGTGATCGAGGACACTTCGGACCTGAGACGGCCCCGGCCGCCGATGAGCTGGACGACCTCGGCCTTGCTGGGGATGCGCGCCGGAAGCTGCGCCACCAGGCGCTGGATCGTCGCGCCGAGCGAGATGCCAATCACCGCGCCGTCCAGTGCCTGTTCCATCAGGAACCGGCCCGCGGCGTCGGCGACCCGTGTCTGCAGCTCGGACTCGTCAACGTCCTGGCCGTCGACGATGATGACCGCGCCCAGGCCGAGCCGCTCCTCGAGCTGGACCTCCAGATCGGAATGCCAGCGCTCCGGCTCGAGGATGTTCACGCTGACGTAGCCGGCGTCGAGGGCGGCGCGCAGCAGCCGGGCTACCTGGAACCGGCTGATCCCGAGGTTGGCCGCGATCTCCTTGTGCGACAGGTGCCGCCGGTACGCCTGATAGCAGACCTTCAGCATCAGCCGCTGGCTGTCGGACGCGGCCACGACGTCCCGCCTTTCTGGCGCTCATATGAGCAAACGCGCTTAAATGAGCATGGTGAACCAGACCGCTCACGCCGTCAAGAGCAGCCGTTACCTGGCCTGCCACTCATCGTGGAGCAGGCCGTACACCAGGTCGTCGGTCCATTCGCCTTTGGCCCAGGTGCTCTCGCGCAGGTGACCTTCCCGCCGCATGCCCAGCCGTTCCAGCAGCGTCACCGATGCCGCGTTCCGCGGGTCGCAGTAGGCCGTGATCCGGTGCTTGCCGCGCGCGGTGAACAGGTAGGTCAGCAGCAGGCCCACGGCCTCGGTGGCGTAGCCGTGGCCCTGGTACTCAGTGGACATCGTGACTCCTATGTCGCACTGACGAGGGTCATCGGCGTGCGGCAGGGCCGCGCAGTCGCCGATCAGCTGTCCGGCCGAACGCAGCACCACCGCGAACTGGAACCATTCCCCGGCCGTGTCGGGATGCTGCTTCGCGATTTCCCGGATAAGGCGCTCGCCCTCGTCCCGCGGGTACGGCGCGTCCCAGCTCTGGAAGCGGGCCACCTGCTCGGACGAGCGGTACGCCACGAACCTGGCCACATCGCCCGGATGAAACCGGCGCAACGCCACGCGCGGCCCGGCCAGCTCGGTGAAGCCTTCATCGGGCATGACGTCGTCGGGCGATAGCGGATCAGGTGCGGGCGGAATCGCGGAGCACCCGGCGCAGGATCTTCCCTGCCGCCGACTTGGGGATCGCGTCGATCACCTCGAGCCGGCGGATCTGTTTGTAGTGCGCTACCTCGCCCGCGACGAACCGCATGATCTCCTCCGGGGAGGCGGCGGCGCCGGGCCGCAGCACGACGAACCCGACCGGGATCTCGCCGGCCTCGTCATCCGGCAGGCCGATCACCGCGGCGTCGGCCACGTCGGGGTGGCGGAGAAGGACCGCCTCCAGCTCGGCCGGGGGCACTTGGAACCCCTTGTACTTGATGAGCTCCTTCAGCCGGTCCACCACGTACAGGTGCCCGTCCGCGTCCACGTAGCCGAGGTCCCCGGTGTGCAGCCACCGGTCCGCATCGACGGTCGCCGCCGTGGCCTCGGGGTTGTTCAGGTATCCCGCCATCACCTGTGGCCCGCGCACGCAGACCTCTCCCTCCTCGCCGACCGGCAGGTCCGCCTCCGTCGCCGGATCGACGATCCGGGTCTGCGTGCCCGGCGCGGTGACCCCCACCGAGCCGGGCTTGAACCAGCCGGGCGGGGTCAGGTGCGACACCGGCGACAACTCGGTCATCCCGTAACCCTGGACGACCTCGCAACCCAGGCGCTTGCTGCACTCCGCAGCCAGCTCCGCCTTCAGCGGGGCGGCGCCGGAGTTCACCAGCCGCAGCTGGCTCAGGTCGAAGGAGTCCACCAGCGGGTGCCTGGCCAGCGCCAGCACGATGGGCGGCGCCACGAACGACCGGGTGATCCGGTAGTCCTGGTGGGCCCGCAGGAACTGCTCCAAGTCGAACCGGGGAAGCGTGACCACCGTCGCGCCGGCCCGCAGGCCGCAGTTCATCATGCACTGCATCCCGTAGATGTGGAAGAACGGCAGGACGGCCATGACCCGCTCGTCGGGCGCCGACGGGATCGCCCCCAGCGTTTGGGCGACGTTGGCCACCAGGTTCTTGTGGGTGAGCATGACGCCCTTGGCCAGTCCGGTGGTCCCCGAGGAGTACGGCAGGGCCACCACGTCGTCGGGGCCGACCCGGACCTGGGCGGCCAGCGGCGCCCCCGCCAGCGTGCTCAGCGGCCTGACCGGCATGGTCCCGTCAGCCTCCCTGGCCTCGCTGGCCTCGCCGAGCAGGTAGACCTCGGTGACCGCCGTCCCCTCACAGGCGCGGACGGCCGTCGCGGCCAGCGGCGCGATCGTCACCAGGATCCGGGCGCCGGAGTCGGCGAGCTGGTGATGCACCTCGGCCTGGGTGTAGGCCGGGTTGATCGTCGTGACGGTCCCGCCGGCCATCGCGGCCCCGTGGAACACCACGGCGTACTCCGGGCCGTTCGGAGCCATCAGGGCCAGCACATCCCCCCGCCCGAACCCGGCAGCCGCCAGCCCGCCGGCCAGCGACCGGATCGCGTCCTCCAGCTCGCCATAGGTCATCACCCGCCCGGAAGCGCCGTCGATCAGCGCGGGCTTGTCCGGCTGGCCCGCGCCGCCCGCCAGGACATACTCGGTCAGCGGGAGATCGGGGATCTCCACGTCGGGCAGCGGGCTGCGATAAACCACGGATCCTCCCCCACCGGAGACCCATGAGACCCCACGGGATGCCTCATTGTCGGCCCGGCAGGGGGCCCGCGCAAGAACCGCCGCCCCCGGCCGGCTCACGCGGCGGCCTGACCGGTGCCGACGCGCGCGACCGAGCGGCCCAGGCAGTGGGGTGTACTGATTCCATGACTGAGCGGATCGTTGTCATCGGGGCGGACGCGGCCGGGATGAGCGCGGCCTCGCAGGCCAAGCGAATCGCGGGCGACGCGGTCGAGATCGTCGCGTTCGAGCGCGGAGCCTACAGCTCCTACTCTGCGTGCGGCATCCCGTACTGGGTGGCCGGCGACGTCGGCGCGCCGGAACGCCTGGTCGCCCGCCCGCCGGATGAACACCGGCGCAACGGCATCGACCTTCGGATGCGAACCGAGGTGGAGAAGATCGACCTCGCGGGCGGCCGGGTGCTGGCCCATGACCTTGCCGCCGGGCGGTCGTCCTGGGAAGCCTTCGACTGTCTGGTCATCGCGACCGGCGCGGTCCCGGTGCGGCCGCCGCTGCCCGGGGTGGACGCCGCCGGCGTGTTCGGTGTGCAGACCCTCGACGACGGCGCCGCGCTGCTGGCGGATCTGCAGCGCACGCAACCGCGGCGGGCCGTGGTGGTCGGCGGGGGCTACATCGGCGTGGAGATGGCCGAGGCACTGGTGCGGCGCGGGGTCGCCGTCACCGTCGTCGATCAGGCCGCGCAGCCGATGACCACGCTGGACCCGGACATGGGGGCGACGGTACACCGGGCGATGGAGGACATCGGCATCGATGTGCGCACCGACACCACCGTCATCGGATTCGAGACCGGTGACAACCACAGGATCCGCTCGGTGCTGACCGCCGACGGCGCCATCCCGGCCGACGTTGTCGTCCTCGGCCTCGGGGTACGGCCGAACACCGCGCTCGCCCAAGATGCCGGCCTGGCGCTGGGTGATCACGGCGGCCTGCGCACGAACATGCAGATGCAGGTCCTGGGCCACGACCGTATCTGGGCGGGCGGCGACTGCGTGGAGGTCCTCAACCTGGTGTCGGGTCAGTACCAGCACGTGGCGCTCGGCACCCACGCCAACAAGCAGGGCCGGGTCATCGGGCACAATCTGGCCGGCTCCTACGCCACGTTTCCCGGGGTGGTCGGCACGGCGGTGAGCAAGGTATGCCATCTGGAGATCGCCCGGACCGGGCTACGCGAACGCGACGCCACCCGCGCCGGGTTCGAATACGTGACCGTAACCGTGCGATCCACTACGAAGGCCGGCTACTTCCCCGGTACCCAGCGGATGACGGTCAAGATGACCGCCGAACGCTGTACCGGACGCCTGCTGGGAGTGCAGATCGTCGGCCAGCAAGGATCAGCCAAGCGGATCGACACGGCCGCGACGGCGCTATGGAACCGGATGACGGTAGAAGAGATGACCGCCCTGGACCTCGCGTACGCCCCGCCGTTCGCGCCGGTGTGGGATCCGATCCTCGTGGCGGCACGCAAGGCCGCCGGGGCAGTGCGCCAGGACGGCGCCGCCCGGCGATGACGTGCCCTTCACCCGCGCGGCAAACCAGGCGGGATAGGCCCGGTCCCGGCCCGGGGAGGGGGATGGGTCTTGGACTGGGTACCTTGCTCCCGTAGCGTTGTCTCACTGGACCCCTTGCCGTAGCGACACCAGGAGCAGGCATGACGCAGACCCCGCCTTATCAGGTGACCGACCCAGCGACCGGCAAGGTGACCGAGACTTTCCCCTTCGCCACGGACGCGGAGGTGCAGGAGGCGCTCGCCGCCGCGACCGAGGCGTTCGCGGCATGGAAGCTGCGCCCGGTCGCCGAGCGCGCCGCGGTCGCGAAGCGGATCGCCGAGCTGTTCACCGAGCGCGCCGCGGACCTGGCCGCGCTGATCACCAAGGAGATGGGCAAGCGGCCCGCGCAGGCCGTCGGCGAGGCCGAGTTCTGCACCGACATCTTCAACTACTACGCCGACAACGGGCCCGCGCTCATCGCCGACAAGCCGCTGCCCGGCCATGACACCGCGCGCGTCGAGTACCGGCCCGTCGGCCCGGTGCTCGGCGTGATGCCGTGGAACTACCCGTATTACCAGGTGGCCAGGTTCGCCGCGCCCAACCTGATCGTCGGCAACACCGTCATACTCAAGCACGCAGAAAACTGCCCTACCTCGGCCCTGGCGATCGCGCAGATCATGAAGGACGCGGGCGTGCCGGACGGCGTGTATGTCAACCTCTTCGCGACCCACGAGCAGGTCGCCGCGATGATCGCCGACCCGCGGCTGCACGGCGTGTCGCTGACCGGCTCCGAGCGGGCCGGGACCGTGGTCGCCGAGACGGCCGGCCGCAACCTGAAGAAGGTCGTCCTTGAGCTTGGCGGCTCCGACCCGTACATCATCCTCGACACCGACGACGTCGAGGACGCGGCTCAGACCGCCTGGGTCACCCGGATGGAGAACGTCGGCCAGGCCTGCAACTCCAACAAGCGGATGATCGTCATGGACAGCATCTACGACGACTTCGTGGCCGCCCTGGTCAAGCGGGCCGCCGTGATGACGCCGCGCCCGGCGGGCGACGACTCCGATGAGGCCTACAGCCCGATGGTGTCCCGCAAGGCGGCGGAGAACCTCCTCACCCAGGTGCAGGACGCGGTATCGAAGGGCGCCACGCTGCACGTCGGCGGCACGCTCGACGACGGTAAGGGCGCGTACTTCGCCCCGGCCGTGCTCACCGGCGTGACTCCGGACATGCGGGCCTACC
>Ga0335073_10003024_pt1 | contig 23249 bp, 22 predicted proteins | sample Lox_Sample_22_FD_207093 | JGI IMG/M metagenome (GOLD analysis project Ga0335073, IMG submission 207093) | Soil microbial communities from Loxahatchee National Wildlife Refuge, Florida, United States - Lox_Sample_2.2 | ecosystem: Environmental > Terrestrial > Soil > Wetlands | place: USA... | reverse complement strand
ACAGGCCCCGCGATACACAAAGCTAGAAACCCGATTCATTCGAATCCTCCTAACTTGCTCAGAAGCTCAGAATCCTTGTTGACCCACCAGGCGTGCATCGTACCACTAGCGGGCTGGGTAAAGTAAATACATCGTATCACGATATATTCCTAAGCGTACACAAGAAATTTGCCAGGACACCGAAAAGAGCAACCAGTCAATATGGCGGAGAACCTTCAGCCAAAATTAAGATGCATGGTGGGAGAGGGAAGTTTCGAGAATGTGAAGGGTTGCGCGTGCGGGCGAGTTGCGGATAGTTGAAGTGTGGCTGGGATGCTTCGCTACACTCAGCGTGACAAGGAAGGTGCGCATCGCGACGAGGCGAATGCCGGCTAGGGCTGGTATTGGAGGAAATGATCCGGCGATGTCGCGTGGCACAACGGGGTTGGGTGGTCGTCAAAGCACAGGCTGAAGCCTATGCCACATAGAGGCTGAAGCCTATGCCAGGACGAGGCTACAGCGGTCAACCTCGGGAGGATGACCCGACAAAACTGCGGCAAGGCAAAGGCGATTCTACTTGGAGGACCAGTTGGGCGACTCGTTGTGGCCGGTGGAGGTGAGCTGACGGGCTTGCGAGCCGTCGGCGAGCATGGACCAGATCTGGCGGGTGCCGCTGCGGGTGGATTCGAAAACGATATGGCGGCCATCCGGCGCCCAGCTGGGGCGCTCGTTGCGCGAGCCGGCGTCCGGGGTGAGGTTAATGATCTGCATGGTGGTAGGCTCCATGACGTAAATGTCATAGTTGCCATCGGGGCGGCGCCAACTGAAGGCGAGGATTTGGCCGTTGGGCGACCAGGCGGGATCGATGACGTAGCCTTTGTCGGGCAGATCGAGAATGTTCACGTTGGTGCCGTCGGCATTCATCATGTAGAGCTTGGGGATGCCGCCGCGGTCGCTGACGAAGACGACGGTTTGGCCGGTTTTGGGGTTCCAGGCAGGAGAGGTGGCGCCGCCAACGCCGGAGAAGGTGAGGCGCCTGGGTTTACCGCCGTTGATGTCGGTGACGTAGAGATCGGGGGTGCCTTGCATGGAGGAAGAGAACATGATTTGCGAGCCGTCCGGGGACCAGGCGGGGGCGCTGTTGGTGCCGGGGAAGCGAGGGAAGGCGACGAGTTTTCCAGCATCCAGGGAGTACATGCAGATTTGCGCGCTAACGAGCTTGTTGTACGGCTCATAGCAAGTGAAGGCGATGCGGGAAGCGTCGGGGGACCAGCGGGGCATGAGGGAAATGGTGCCAAGATGGGTGAGCTGGTGCTGGTTGGCGCCGTCATAGTCCATGACCCAAACTTCTTTTTTGCCGCTGCGGGCGCTGATGAAGGCGATTTGTGTGGAAGCGATGCTGGGTTGACCACCGGAGAGCTTGCTGATGATTTCATCGGCAAATTGATGGGCGAATTTGCGGACCTGGTCGTCGGTGGCGGGGCCGCGATAGATTTTGCCGACTACGGATTGCGAGGAGGGATTGTTTACATCATAGAGCCACGCGGGAATGGCAACTTCGTTGTTGGTTTCCGTGAGATTGCCGAAGGCGACGTAGTTGGCTTTGACGTTGGGATCGGCCCAAGCAGGGTATTGCAACTCCGATGGTTGCGTGAGTGGCGTGGTGGGGTAGAAGCTGGGGCTAACTAGGTCGATGATGCCGCTATTCTCGATATCATCGCGGACGATTTGAGTGAATTGTTGCGAGTGCGTGGTTGCGTTGCTGGAGCGTGGCCCAAAATCCGCAATCGCCACACGAAACTTCGTTTGGCCTATTCCGGTAGCGGCATGAAACCAGCCGGGTTGTTGTTGGGCGTTTGTGGCGATCGCCTGGATACAAAGACTAATCGCGAAAGCTAACCATGTACCGCAGCGTAGCCTAGCTGGCACCTTGTCCTCCGGTTTCCTTCGTTCGCTGGGCCGCGGACGAGGGAGATCTCTCGAACCGCTAATGTTGCGCCGACAAGTCAAAGTCAAAAGTGACGTCGACAGACGGGTATCCGTAATCGTTCGGCAATGGTCCGAACTGAATTCCGGAGAGCGTGCGTCGTGCGGAATTGTCCAAGGACAGGTTTCCGCTGCTCTGGGCCATCCTGATGTCGTGCACCGACCCGTCACGGTAGATTTTGAAATTCATAACCGTTTTTGCTTGGCGAGCCGCGCGGATGGCGGGGTCGATCGCGGTCTGGTCCCAATTTCGGCTAATGTTTCCGATCACAGATTGGATATACCAGCCGTACCTTGACGCGAAGTCTCCACCGCCGCCAGGTCCTTGGACGGTGACAGGGTTTGGCCCACCGCCCGGCGGTCGGACAGACGGATTGGTTGGAAGTGGAGGAGGCGCACTGCGGCCCGGAACGGCGTTGTCCGGCGGGGGAGTCTTCGGTGGATCAATTTTGGATCTATGAGTCTCGGGGAGACGCCTCTCGTGTTTGAACTCCGGAATCTTCTCGGCGGGCTTGATCGGCGCTTTCTCCGGCAGGGGCAGCGGTTTCGGCGGTGGTTGCGCGGCGAAAAGATCGTTGGTCGGGTCCGCAGTGGTGCTGTCGGGGACGGAGGGCCTGGGCGGAAGCGGAATTCCGGATACCGCACCAACAAGCTTAACCTTTGTGGGGCCGCTTCCATCCCCGCCGATGTCGCTCCATTGGTCGCGTCCGAGCTTGAGATAAATAGAAAGCGTGATGGACAGGACCAGCAGGCCATGCAAAATAAGAGAGTAGGTCAGAAATCTTCGGAAGTCAGCCGGAGTGCTCGGACTAACCGCGAGCATGTCAACCGGATTGGGAACAGCCGTATTCATGTCAGCGAACTCTGTTGCGATCCGAAATTGGCTCCGTAACGATACTGATATTTGTAATCTGAGACTGACGCAAAGCGTCGATGACCTTGGCGAACGTGCCGAAGGGAATCGTCTCGTCAGCCCGGAGGAAAACAGACTCCTCTGGCTTTTTAAGCTGCGCCCTTACTGTCGCGCCTAAACGACTAATGTTTACGGGATCGTTTCCGATGTAGATGCGCTGGCCTTTGTCTATGGTGACGACCAACTTCTGCTCGGTGATTTCTTTGGCCGTGGCCGTTTTGGGGAGGTCGACTTCGATGCCGGACTGGAGGATGGGGGCGGTGATCATGAAGATGATGAGGAGGACGAGGACGACGTCAATGAACGGCACCATGTTGATGTCGGCGAGGGTGCTTTGGGTGTTGCGAGAGAGTTGAGGCATGGTCAGAAAGAAGTCGACCCTTCGCGGCTCAGGGCCAGAAGTCGAAAGTTGAAAGTCGAAAGTACGCCCGGGACATGCGACGCGCTACTACTCGACAACTTTAGAACGGAGATCGCAGCGAAACTTGCAGTTTTATGGGGCATCGCCCTTTTGGCTTCCCAATTTGCCGAATTTGGTGCGCTGCTCATTGCTGTTTGACGGCCGGTGCTACGTAAAGGTCTTTTCGATTTGGGCGCCGACTTCGAGGGCGAAAGTGTCCAGGCGCTGGCCGAGTTCGCGGATGTTCTGGAGAAACTGGTTGTAGAAGATGACCGCGGGAATGGCCACGAAGAGGCCGGCGGCGGTAGTGATCAAGGCTTCGGCGATACCGGGAGCCACGGCACGAAGGCTGGCGGCGCCAGCGTTGCCGAGGCCGGAAAAGGCGTCAATGATGCCCCAGACGGTGCCGAAGAGGCCGATGAAGGGAGTGACGGAGCCGGTGGTGGCCAGCCAGGACATGCCCTTTTCGACGCGGCGAATTTCTTCGGCGGAAGCGAGTTGCATGTTGACGGTGACAGCTTGCAGGCTCTTGAGTTTGCCAGTCGGCTGCGGATTGCCGGTGCCGGTTTGGCTGAGGAGTTCGCGGTAGCCCGCGGCATAAACGGAGGCGAAGGGCGAGCCGGCGGAAGCGATGGCTTGCGGATTGGCGACGCCACGCGTGGCGCGGAAAATGCGGAGGAACTGGTCGCTCTGACGGCGAATGCGGCCAAACAGTCCGATCTTCTGGAAAATCATGGCCCAGGAAATGACGGAGAAGACGGCCAGTAGAATCAGAATGCCGCGGGCTACCGGTCCGGTTTGTGCAAGGATGCCGCCCAAGTCGGCGATGAACAGCGTTGCGAACAGGAAAATAATGCAACCCCTCAGTTAGGAATAACTGCCGAACTCACACCAATAGCAGGAAAGCTGAAAAAATTCTCTACGTTAGAAACCGTAGCACACGCGTACAGGGTGGTCAAAACAAATCAGATGCAGAAAAGAAAGGAGATGCTGCCTTTTTGGAAACGCGGGCAAGGGCAGGTGACGCGGATGTAGAGCGGCGGTGAGTAAACCACTGAAAAACTGGCGGCGGCATTACTATGCGGCGCTGCTGGAGACGGATGAGACGCGACTGCCGGAGAAGATCGCGATAGCTTTGGAGGCGATCGAGAAGGAAGACCGTTCGAACGTGGCGCGCCGGCGCATGATGGACAACGCCGCAGTGCGCCTGCGGGCGCTGGCGCGAGCGAGCGGCGCATAGACGAGCGCCGTTCAGGCTTCAGTCAATGTGCTACACTGCGATTTAGAATGGCAAAGTCGTTCGACATCGGATTGGAACGATTGACGGGAGCCGCGCCGGCTGCGACGGATTCTGTTGCGCCAAGCCACGTTCAAACGGCCGGCCGCGGGACGTTCTTCCTGGAAACGTTTGGCTGCCAGATGAACGACCACGACTCCGAGAAAGTGGCGGGCGTGCTGCTTTCGCGGGGCTACCGGCAAGTGGAATCGCCGGAAGCGGCGTCGTTAATCCTATACAACACGTGCAGCATTCGCGAAAAGGCAGCCCAGAAGGTGTTTTCGCGGCTGGGGGAGTACCGCGAGAAGCAGCGCGAAGGGCGCGTGATTGGGGTGCTCGGCTGTGTGGCGCAGCAGGAAGGCGAAGACATTTTCGAGCGGGCGCCGTGGGTGAGTTTGGTGTGCGGGTCGGCGAGTTACCGGAAGCTGCCCGAGTTGCTGGCGCAAGTCGAGGCCGGGAACCAGCGGGTCACGGGGCTGGATAACGATACGGATGAAACGTTTGAGACGCCGATGACGCGGCGGGACAATCCGTGGCGAGCGTATCTAACGATCATTGAGGGTTGCGACAAAGCGTGCTCGTATTGCGTGGTGCCTTATACGCGAGGGCCGGAGCGAAGCCGAACGAGCGATGCGATTTTGACGGAAGTGCGGGAACTGGCGGAGTTGGGGTATTCCGAGGTGCAATTGCTCGGACAAACGGTGAATTCGTATGCCGATCCGGCGGCGCGGCGAATGAGGTTTTCCGAGTTGCTATTGGCGGTGGCGGATGTGGAGGGGATCCGGCGGGTGCGGTTCACGACGTCGCATCCACGGGATTTTACGCAGGACATCGTGGAGGCGATTGCGAGCGAGCCGAAGCTGTGCAATCACGTGCACTTGCCAGTGCAGTCCGGGTCGACGCGGGTGTTGCGGGCGATGCAGCGAACCTACTCGCGGGAAGAGTATCTGGAGAAGATTGCGATGATCCGGGCGGCGAAGCGGCCGATCAGTATTACTACGGACATTATTGTGGGTTTTCCGGGTGAGACGGAAGAGGATCTGGGCGAGACGTTGAGCTTGCTGGACGCGGTGCAATACGACAGCTTGTTTTCATTCAAGTATTCGCCGCGGCCGCACACGCCTTCGCTGGCGATAGCCGATGCGATTCCGGAGGAAGAAAAGAGCCGGCGGCTCGCGATGCTCCAGGAAAAACAGCGCGAAATTCAGATCTGCAAAAATTCCCAGTTTGCCGGGAGTTCGGTCGAGGTTATGGTAAGCGGCAAGTCGAAGAGGGAGAGCCAGTGGAGCGGGCATACGACATGCCATCGCGTAGTGAATTTCACTTCGGCTGAGGCGGGGCTTTTGGGGCAGTACGTGCAGGTGCGAGTGACAGGGGCGACGCCGAATAGCCTCATTGGCGAACATGTCAGGTGAAGCGGAGGATGCGCATCCGCTGCAATACGGATTGACATAGAGGATTGCAGCGACAGAGACTGGGGCAAGTTAGCTGGAGCGGAATCGAGTGTGAACAAGCGCAGGCGAAAGTGCCCTTCGGGGTCGCGGATCAGCCAGCGCAACGGGAGGCCAGCATGGAAGTCGAGATGAAGATTCGCAGCCTGGTGATGGATCCCGTTACCAACATGCCGATTGTGGTACTGAAAGATGTGCAGGGGCAGGCGATTCTGCCGATCTGGGTGGGTGTGTACGAGGCCAATGCGATTGCCCTGGAAATTGAGAAGGTGCAGACGCCGCGGCCGATGACGCACGATTTGCTGAAGAACGTACTGCTGGGGCTGGACGTCCAAGTGCAGAAAATTGTGGTGAACGACCTGAAGGACGACACGTTTTACGCGCTAATCTGGGTGGAGCGCGACGGCCAGATGATGACGATTGATTCGCGGCCGAGCGACGCGTTGGCGCTCGCACTGCGGGTGGATTGCCCGATTTTTGTGGACGAGCAAGTGTTAAAGAATTCGAAGGTTTCCAGCGCGATTACCGATCGGACGACGAACGAGCAGCTGCGGACTTGGCTGGAAGGTCTGTCCGACGAAGACCTCGGCCGCTACAAAATGTAGGCAGCGCCCGTCCTTGTCGTTCCGCTTAGAATTCGCAAAACTTTAGTGCGTAGGGAAACTATTCCGGTATAGCTGCGTGCTCATGACGTGCGGTGGGCGGGGGCGTGAGCAGCGGCTTGGGGTGGCGGCGCAGCGAGGGCGTGGACGCGTTTGCGCCAGACGAACAGCAGGACAATGCCAATTAAAATCAGCGCGAGGCTTAAGCCAGACCACAGGCCCAGGGCGCCCCAGTTGCGGCGGAAGCAGAGCCAAGCACCGAAGGGCAAGCCGATTACCCAATAAGCAGTGAAGTGGCAGAGCATTGGCGTGCGGGTGTCGCCGAGACCGCGGAGTGCGCCGGTGGCAACGGTCTGGAAGCCGTCGAAAAGTTGGAAAGCGGCGCCGGCAGCAAGCAAATAAATCGTGCTGCGAATGATGGTTTGGTCGGGTGTGTAGATGTGGGCGATTTGCCGCGGGAAAAGGAGTAGCGCGACACTCATCAGGGTCATGAAGGCGGCCCCTAGAAAGATGGCGGTGTCTCCGGCATCGCGGGCGCCGGGCGGATCCCGGCGGCCGATGGCTTGGCCGACGCGGACGGCAGCGGCGGAAGCAATGCCGAGCGGGACCATGTACGTAAAGGCGACGGTGTTGAGAGCGATTTGGTGGGCGGCGAGCGGCACGGCGCCGAGGCGGGCGATGAGGGCCGTGGTCAGAGCAAAGACGCCACTCTCGAATGTGAATTGCATCGCAGCAGGGAAGCCCAGCGTGATGAGGCGCCGAATGCGGCGCAGGTCTGGCTCGATCGGCGTCTTGAGAAGCCGGGTGCGGTGGCGCTGGTCGTACCAGAATACATAGCCGACGAGGACGCCAGCCATATAAAGGCGCGAGATGGAAGTGGACCAGCCGGAGCCCACAGCGCCCATGGCGGGAACGCCAAACTTGCCGTAGATGAGGATCCAGTTGCCGAGCGCGTTAACGATGTTGGCGGTGATGAGGGCGAACGCCACGGGTTTAGCCATGTTCATGGCCTGGATGGTGCGGCGGACAGCGAAGTAGAGCAAAAGGGGGAATAGACCGGCGAGGAGCGCTTTGGTGTAGGGGATCGCAAGCGTCAGGACGCCGGCGTCGACGCGCATGGCGCTTAAGACGCGCGGAAGCAACCATACGGGGACGGCCAGCAGAGGCGTGAGGACGATGCTGAGATAAACGCTATTGACGAGGGAACGATGACAATCCTCGCGCTGGCCGGCGCCGAAGGCTTGCGAGACGAGGGTATCGAGGCCCATCAGCAGGCCGCCGCCGAAGAGGGCGATAGAAGTGAAGATGTTGGAACCGACGCTGACGGCGCCCATGGCGGTAGCGCTGTCGGGGAGATGGCCGACCATGATGGTGTCCACGATGGCCATGCTCATCCAGCCAAGTTCGGCAAGAACGAGCGGGAGCGCCAGCTTGATGGTAGGGCGCAATTCAGAGCGAAGTGTGCGGAGACGGATCATGGACCTGGAGCCTGCAAGGAACAGCAGGCGGGATGAATCTCAAAAGTGTAAGGGGTGCGACGACGAGGAGCAAATTGCAGAGGGCGCCCCGCCGCTGCTGGAAAGAAAGGACGCCCCGGGGGCCGCGCGCTGCGCGCGACCTGTACCGCGCACAGCCCGGAGACATGAATTGCTGCGCGGCTCAGCCGAGCCAGGAAGTTAGCCAGCGAGGGAGTGACTGGCACGGAAGGATGGGCCGGAAGTCCCATTGACCGGCGCTGAAGTGGACCGTAGCCTCGGAACGAGGGCGCGGATGTGTGCGCGCTCGGACTCGACTCCATTGCCTTTATAAGCGCGTCGTAAGCGGCGGCGAGCTCTGCGGAAGAGGTTACGCTGCGGCGGATTGAGAGAGAACTGTGGGCCCAGGCGACATTTCCGGGTTGGAAGCGCGGGAGCAGACGGTGCGCGCGGGAGTGCGGGTCAATTCGCGGGTGCCCATTGCGGTGGAGTGGACCGACGCCGGCCGAGTGTTGCGGGCGGAAGGCTTCACCATGGACACCAGCACGAAGGGATGCTTGGCCGTAGTGCCGCAACCGTTTGCGGTAGGGCAGCGGCTGAAAATCGTGAATTTGTTGAACAAGAATATGTGCGATGCGGTGCTGGTGTGGCGCGGGCACGAGGGGCGCAGCGGGTGGGAGTTGGGTCTGGAGCTGCAGGGAGCGGAGTTGGATTTCTGGGGCGTAGACTTGTTCTAGTGTTCACCGAGAGGCAGCGGTAGGGTACGGTAAACGCGTTTCCACAGTTCGTAAATCGCAGCGCCGGCGTCCTCGCCGGCGTTTCTGTTTTGGCGCGGGCGGGCGGGAGTTTTCCACCGGTATTCCGCGGAAATTCCACTTTCTTGTTGCACTTGCGGGGGCAGGCTCGTAGAGTGAACTAGGCCTAGGGGGATTTCTGCGGTCGGCACCAACAAATAGCGGCCTAGTTGCTGCGGCGCGGCTGGCGCGAAGGGATACGCGCGCGAGCGGAGGCAGAAGCGTATGACTGCCATCATCACCATTGCAAATCAGAAAGGCGGCGTAGGAAAAACGACGACGGCGATCAATTTGTCGGCGGCGTTGGCCAATCGCGGCAAGCGCACGCTACTGATTGATTTGGACCCGCAAGCGAACTCCACGATTGCGTTTTACGACAACGGTGAGATTGCGGTTTCGATGTTCGAAGTGCTGAGCGATGCGCGCGCGGTGATGGCAAACGTCATCAAGCCGACGAAAGATCCGATGCTGTTTTTGGGGCCGGGACGCTTGGCGTTGGCGAAATTGGAGCAGGTGCTGGCAGGGCAGTTTGACGCGCCGTACCGGTTGAAGGACGCGCTGGCGCCGGTAATCAAGGAGTACGACTACGTAGTGCTGGACACACCGCCGTCGCTAGGAATTTTGACAGTGAACGCGCTGGTGGCGTCGACGCACTTGATGGTTCCCATTCAGGCAGCGTATTTTGCGATTGAAGGTACAGACGATTTGCTGGAAACGTACGAAAGAATTCGCGCCCGGCCGAATCCGGGATTGAAAGTGCTCGGCGTGGTGATCACGCTATTCGATAAGCGCACCAACATTTCGCGCGACACGCACGGGCAGATTCGTAGCGTGTTTGGAGAAGTGCTGTTCAAGACGAAGATCAGCAAGAACGTGCGCCTCGAAGAGAGTCCAGCCTACAAAGAAACGATTCTGACGTTCGCGCCGAAGTCGCCAGGCGCGGTCGAGTACAAGAAATTGGCTACGGAGGTGATCCAACGTGTTGAAGAGAGCCGGCTTACCCGTCACGCTGAAGATGCGGCATGACGCGCACTACGTAGAGTCGCTGACAAGTTATAGCGGAGCGGCGGTCGGGCGGATGATCCCGGTGGATCAGATCCGGCCGAATCCGGATCAACCGCGCAAAGCGTTGGGTGACCTGCGCGAACTGACGGAGTCGGTGCGCGAAAAAGGTGTGCTGGAGCCGTTGTTGGTGCGGTTTGTGCCGCGCGAGGACTGCTACTACATCATCTCGGGCGAGCGACGGTACCACGCATCGCGGGCGGCGGGGCTGCGGGAAGTGCCATGCATCGAAAAGATGGCGGACGACGCGGAGACGCTCGAGATTGCGTTGATTGAAAATATTCAGCGCAAGGATTTGACGCCGTTTGAAGAAGCGGACGGGTTGCACCGGCTGGCGACGCAGTTCGAATACACGCATGAGGATGTGGCGAAGAAGATCGGGCGGGCGCGTTCCTCAGTGACGGAAACGCTTTCGTTGCGGAATATTCCGGATTCGCTGCGGAAAAAGTGCATCGAGCACGGTATTATTTCGAAATCGCTGCTGCTGCAGATTGCGCGGCAGCCCACCGAAAAGAAAATGATCGAGATGATGCACCGCATCCTGCAGGGCGGCTTGACGCGGGATGAAGCACGAAAGGAACGCCGGGAAGAGCAGGGAGGTCCGCAGCGGCCGCAGCCGTTTATCTTTCACTTTGAGCCGGAGAATGAGGCATTTCGGTTTCGAATTCAGTTCAAGAAGAGCCATGTGTCGCGCGCGGAGCTAATTGTGACATTGCGCGAGATTCTGTCGCAGTTAGAAGGCCGAACGGAAGCGGAAACGGAACCAGCAACGGAGCCGGACTTCAACGCGGCTTGAAGCAACGGAAAGAGCCCACACTCGGTGCCAGCCCGGTCCCCGCAATTAGGGGCGGGTAATCTGTTCCACCTCCGGCTATTCCTGGACGGCAGAGATTCGGCCGCTGATATATACTGCGGAAAGCAGGAGAGAAGTCTATGGGTGTGGCTGGTTCTGCTTTCCTCCGAATAGGTGTTCTCCTTTGCGGCGGCTTGCTGTTCGGGCTGGAACCTGTTTGCCATTCGCAAATCCCCAGTCCGGCACAACAACAAGCGGACACGCGAGCGGACAAGGATTACGGATACACTGGACAGCTTTCTGTACTGGTGCAAGAGACTAGCGGGGAGCCGTTCTTCTCTGGCGCGACGGTGACGTTGTTCACCCAGAATATTGACGCGCGGCAGACGCTAAGTACGGTGGCGGATTTGAAAGGGCGAGCGAAGTTCACCGGATTGCCGGTCGGCACATACGTGATGGAGGTTACAGCGGCGGGCTACCACAGGGTGCAACAGCAAGTGATCATGACCGGGACCCAGCGGGCGCAGGATCTAATCGTGTCAATGGTGCCTGTGCCGGTCGAAGGCAAAGTAAAGATGGGTTCCGTGGCAGTGGCGCCGAAGGCCGTGAAGGAGACCGACAAGGCGCTGCGGGCGATGGAAGGAAACCGATTCGAAGAAGCGCAACAACATCTGGAGCGAGCCTTAGGGGTCGATCCAAACTTCGCCGATGGAAATTATTTGCTGGGCCTGGTACTGCTGCGGCAAAAAAATCCCGCCAAAGCGCGAGCGTACCTGCAGAGATCAGTCGAGCTGGCGCCTGAACACACCGCGGCGTTTCTCGCTTTAGGCGAGGCCGAGTTTCTGACGCAGGATTATCGCCGGGCCACGGATTCGCTGGGGAAATTTCTGCAGGCGGAGCCGAACAGTCCGCGGGCTGCAGTGGCGAGGAAATATATTGACGCGGTACCGAAGGCACAACCGGCTGCGGTGACGGTCGAAACCAGCAACGGACGAGAAATGCCCGAGAGTGGATCGCCGGTTGGAGAAGCGGCGACAGGCCTGATCCCGGGCGTGGCTTTGGCCGATCTTCCAGCGGCTGGAGAACTGGATCCAACAACCGAGTCCAGTTGGGCGCCAGCGGACGTGGATGAGGAGAAGCTGGAGCTTGACGGCAGCCAACCTTGCCAACTTGACGCGGTGGTGAAGGCGGCCGGCAAGCGAATGCAAGAGTTGGTTGCGAATGTCAACAGCTTTACGGCAACGGAGAGTCTGGAGCACATCCGGTTGAGCCCGATGGGCGTCGAGACGTCGCACGAATTGATGCGGTACAAGTACGTCGCGGAAATTCGGGCGATCGGGGGCAATGAGCTGACGGTAGAGGAATATCGTAGTGGATCGGCTGCGAAACGATATTTTCCGGACGGTATCGAGACGGTGGGGCTCTCGGCATTGGCGATGATCTTTCATCCCAACCTGGCGAGCCGGTACGAGTTTCGGTGCGATGGTCTGGGAGCCTGGACCGGGAAGCCTGCCTGGGTAGTGCACTTTCAGCAGCGCGGCGACCAAAGCAGCGGAATGCTGACCTACAACGTGGCGGGCCGTTCCGTAGCGGTGAGTCTGCGGGGGCGGGCCTGGATTGATGCGAAGAGCATGCAGATTCTGGCGATGAAATCGGACATCGCGCATCCGGTCCCGGAAATCCGCCTGAAGCGCGACCACCAGTTGATTGAGTATGGTCCGGTGGAGTTTCGCGACAAAAAAGTGCAGCTGTGGCTGCCGAGGAGCGCGGACTGGTATTGTTCCATTGGCGGCAAACATTTTCACCGGCGGCATACCTTCAGCCAGTTTTTACTGTTTTCGGTGGACGACAAGCAAAAGATCAGCACGCCTACAGTCACAGACACCGATTCCCAATAAAGGCCGCAGCATTTAGCTGGCGAGCGCGGCATTGTGCGGCAGTGGTGTATCTACTCCTCGCGTAGGGCGACGAGTGGATCGACGCGTGTGGCCCGTTGGGCCGGAAGGTAGCAGGCCAGCAGGGCGACGAAGGCGAGCAGGGCAGACACCGAGGCGAACGTAACGGGATCGGCGGAGTCAACCTGGAAAAGCATCGAGCGGAACAAGCGGGTAACAGCGGCAGCGCCCGAGAGACCCATCCCTAATCCGACGACGACCACACGCATGCCTTCACCGAGAGCCATGCGCAGAATGTCGAGACGCTGAGCGCCCAGCGCGATGCGCACGCCGAGTTCCTGGCGACGCTGGCTGAAAGAGTAAGCCATCACACCGTAGATGCCGATGGCCGCGAGCAGCAGGGCGACGGCGGCAAACGCACCGAGCAATTGCAGCGAGAACCGGCGGTCGGCAACCGAGCGGGCGATGATCTGGTCCATGGAACTGACGCTGTGCACAGGGACGTTGGGGTCAACGCTCGCAACTTCGTGACGCACCGCTTCCCCGAGACGCTCGACGTCCAACCCGCGACTGCGCAGAAAGACGACAGCATTGACGGGAGCGAACTGGCCCAGCGGGACGTAGACGTGCGGGACGTTCGGTGCTTCGAAACCGTCCGATTTGATATCGCCAGAGATCCCGATGATGGTGACGCCCTGCGTGCCGCGGCCGAAGCCAAATTTGATTTGCTGGCCGATAGGGTTTTCGTCGCGCCAATACTCGCGGGCGAGAGTCTGGTCGATGACGGCGACGGGTTGCGTTTGGTAGGTGTCCAGTGCGGTGAAGTTGCGACCGGCAAGCAGCGGAACCTCCAGAGTGTGGAAATACTCCGTATCTACCACGGCGATGTCGGCAAAGGGATTGCGGGCGGAGTCGGCGGGACGAGCGGGAATGGAGAAGAGGGAATAATTACGCCCGGAGTTCATGGGGAGCGTGTCGTTGCCAGAAATGGAGGCTTGCTCGACGCCGGGCAGAGCAGCGATGCGATGAAACACGTTGAGCAGAAAATCGGCGCGCTTTTCTTCGACGCTATAAGGGTCGGTGGCAGGATTGTTGGATTGCGGGATCCAAACCTGGACGGTAGTAAGACGGTCCGGATTGAAGCCGGGATGGACCTGGAGAACGTGCCAGAAGCTACGGAGCAGCAAGCCGGCGCCCGTGAGCAGGATGATCGAAAGAGCGACCTCGGCGACAACGAGAATCCGCGAGACACGCGTGTGGCGCCGAGCACTGATCGAGCCACGGCCGCCTTCGCGGAGATGTTCGAGTTGACTAGTACTGGCGGCTTGCAGTGCGGGAACCAAGCCGAAGAGCACGCCGGTAAAGACGGAGAGGAAGAAGCCGAAGAGTAAAACGCCGGAGCTGATATTCACCTCGCTGAGGCGTGGAAGATTGGCGGGAGCGAGGCGGATGATGCCGTCCTTGAAAAACAGAACGGCCAGGAATGCGACACCTCCCGAGATAAGCGCGAGAAGCGTGCTTTCGGTGAGGAGCTGGCTGACGAGGCGGGGCTGGCTCGCGCCGAGAGTGAGGCGGACGGCGATCTCACGGCGGCGTCCCGAAGAGCGGGCCAGCAGCAGATTCGCAATGTTCACGCACGCAATGAACAGCACAAATCCAACGGCGCCGAGAAGGAGGAAAAGTTCCGTGCGCTGGGGACCGACGAGGTCGTCTTTGACGGGGATGAGGCGCAGCGTCCACTTGGATGCGGCGGGATAGTCGTTGGGATAATCCCGCGCGAGCTGAGCGACGTAGGAATCAAGCTGAGATTGTGCCTGCACGAGCGTGAGCCCTGGCTTGAGACGGGCGATAGCGGCAGGGATGAAACGTTGCGAACGCTGCATCGGAACGGGAAAGGGCTGGCCGTTGAAGCCGGTAGCGATCCACACCTCGACGTCGGTATCGAGCGTGGGTCCGGGATGACGGAAACTCAGCGGCATGACGCCAACGATGGTGTACATATCGCCATCAAGGCGCATTTTACGGCCGAGAATATTCGGGTCGGACGCGTAATAGCTGCGCCAAAAGCCATGACTGATGACCACTTGGGGAAGGAAACCTGGCGTCGAATCTTGCGTGGCGTAGACCCGTCCGAGTTCAGGCTGGGCGTCGAGCAATTGGAAATAGTCAGGGCTGGTGATCAGCGTTTCAGCTCGGACGGTGCGGTCGCCGCCGGCGACGGCGGAATTGCTGGGGGCCACGGCGGAGATCTCCTGGAAGACTCCCGAGCGCTCTTGCAAATCCCAGAGTTCGGGGGCGGACATCCCAACGTCCTGTTCGTTGGGGCCGCGAAGGTCGTCGAAGACGCGAACGAGCTGTTCGGGATGGGAGAAAGGAAGCGGGCGAAGCAGGACGCCGTAGACGACACTGAAGGTGGCGACGTTGGCGCCGATACCGAGCGCGAGGGTGAGCACGGCCACGATGGTAAAACCGCGATTTTTGAGGAGCATGCGAAATGCGTAGCGGAGATCCTGCACAAAGGAAGCCATGGCACCCTCCCAGCGCGCACCCCGGACGGCGCGCTAGACGCAGTAGAGTTCTGCGTAGATGGACGGGCTAAGGAAGAGCGCGTTTCCTGCCAAAGCGAAGGTTGCGGGTGACGCCGCTGCGATTGACAACCGGTTTAGATAAAACGGCGTCATTGAGGCCCGCTCAATGCGTCGATGGGTTCCGGTTACGAAGCAGAGTTAGGGCGAAAAACGTCTAGCTCCGAAGGGCACGTGCAGGCAGAGTCTCAAGCCGACGGACGCTTGAGGATCTCTGCCAAGCCATGCAAGCGAGAAGCGTCCGCAGCAGTTTTCGCCGACGCGGCGTTCTTTTCGACCGCCGGAGCCATCTTCTGCAACTTGGCGACTTTGCTTTTGTTCATGTGTGACGTTTCGGCGCTTTGGATCGCTTTCCGCAAAGAAGTGATTTGGCTCGACGGCAGTGCTTGCGACCGGGAGAGTTGGTCGAGATAAGCCTTCGCCACTGTCAGGTTGGCTGGCCACTCGATTTTTTGCTGGTTTTGCACGTTGAGTTCGGCCACGCGCACGGTTTTGGCGGCATCGATTTCGTTTTGCGTGAGGAACTGCGTAGGCGTCAGTTCAAAGACATCGAGGCCGCGGGCAATTTCGGAGCCATAGATGTTGCCGTTGTACCAGTAGGCCGACCAGTCGCCGCCGAGCACGAGAATTTTCGGATCGATGGGACCACGGTCGAAGTAAGCGATTTCAAAGGGCTTGGCGGGATCCGTGAAGTCCATGATCGAGACGCCGCCCTGATACCAAGCCTGCACCTCAATGTCGCGGCCAGGAACGGGAATGAGCGAGCCGTTGTGGGCGACGCAGTTTTCCGTGTCGCCTTGCGCGGCGGGCATTTTGTAGTAGTTGGCGAAGCTGAGCTTGTTGTCTTTCAGGCTGAAAATAGCGTCGGCGCCCCACTTATTGGGGTCGTTCGCGCGGCAGCGCGCGCCGAGTCCACCGCCCCACTCATCCGTGAACACGACTTTGCTGCCATCGTTCGAAAAAGAAGCGGAATGCCAGTAGGAGTAGTTGGGATCGTTGACAGCATCGACGCGCTTGGGATGGACGGGATCTTTAACGTCGAGCAGCAGACCATTGCCGGAGCAGGCGCCGGCGGCCAGGCCGATGGCGGTGTAGACGGTAATGTCGTGGCACTGATCGGTGTCCTGGGGCTTGTCGCCGCCCTTGCCGTGCGTGCCGCCGTTGTTCAAGCCGTTCAGGGCGCCGGTGCGCGGATCGATGAAGACGCGTGGGCTGGAGACGATTTTTGCATCTTGTGGAGCCGCCACGGGAACTTGAATCACGTCGATGCGGAAGAGCGCGGTGTTGGGGTCCTTGTCGGGCTTTTCGCCGGAGCAGCCAGCGAGCTCCTCAGGCTGGCGGACGAAGGAGGTGCCGGAGACATAGATGTAGACATTGTTTTTGTCGTTGGGGTCGAGGACCAAAGTGTGCGTGTGCGAGCCGCGGCACGTTTGCACGGCAGCGACTTGCTTAGGATTGCGAATATCGGAGATGTCGAAGATGCGCACGCCGCGGAAGCGATCTTTCTGCGCCGCAGGAAGGCGACGTTTCTTTTCTTTTTCCTCTTCCGGAGTGGGTGGAGGTTCGGGAGCGAAGCCCTGTGCACCGCAATCGAGACGGCCGTTGGTCATTTCGACAGACATGAAGAGAAGATTTTTGTAAACCGAGACGTCACCCTGGCCGCCGGGGCAAACCAAGGAGGTAAGCAATTTGGCGTTGGCGGGATCGGAGATATCGAAAATATTTACGCCGTAGAAATTTCCCTGGAAGAGGTGGTTGCCTTGAAATGCGAGGTCCGAGTTTGAGAAAGCCAGTCCCGCAATCACCACTCTCATAGCCTTGGGCATCTTTGCAGGATCGCCGACGCCGAGTTGCGTGAGAGTCTTTTCGATCTTGGGACTATCTGGATCCGTGGAGCCGAGATCAAAGGCCTCAGGCTTTTTGACAAGAACGAGGTGCTTGAGGCCCATAGCCGCTTCGCCGGCATCGTAGAGGCCCGGGGTGAGCTTGGCGCGCGGATCGTTGACGTCGGAGCCGGTCATTCCCGGCGGCAGCGCGGGCGCAGGCTGCGGCGCAAAGGGATTCTCGCCTTCCTCGTCACCAGATTTATCGGCAGGCTTTTGCGCGGGCGCGGCCTGCGAGGGAGTCGCTTGCGCAGCCACGCGGCTGATACCAAACGAGCAGAAAAACGCGGCCCCTACTAACGGCAAAGCGATACGGCGCAAACGATTCATCGGTTCTCCTCTGCGGATGTTTTCTCTAACATGCCCTGCATAATTTTGATTTCGGCGCGCTGACCGTTGTCCACGTCGGTCGCGAAGTCGAAAAGTACGGCATCTTGCCCAGCGCCAGCGGTATCGAAAAGGCTTTTGACCATGGTGAGCGCGCCGCCGTGATGTTGGATCATGCCGGTCAAGAACAATCGGTCAAATTCCGCGCCCTTGGCGTTGCGCAATGCGTCCATCTGCTCCCGCGTAAGCATGCCGGGCATGAGTGGCATGGCGTGGCCGGCCGCGTCCATATCAGACATGGCTGGCATCGCCATGGAGAGGGATTCGCCTCGCGCCGCTAGCCAGCGCTTCATGAATTTGATTTCATCGGCTTGCGAACTGCTAATGCGGGCGCCGAGCGAGCGTACGCCTTTATTTTCCGTGTGGGAGGGAATGAGCGCAGTCATTTCGACGGCTTGTGCGTGGTGCATGATCATGCCTTGCATAAACGTGACGTCGGCTTGCGAACGCGGCGGAAGAGTGCCCTTGGTAGAAGCCGGCAGCGCCTTGCTGGGTTGGCCCGGAGCTCCGGGCTGGACGATGACTGGCGCAGTGGGGCCTGATTGTTGAGCACCTGCGACAAAGCTCGAAGCCACGATGATTGCCAGAGGAAAAAGAATCGCCAATGCCGCAACAGGCCGCAACGACACAACTATTCTTCGCTTTTTCGATCTGCTTCCCAAGCTAAAGACAAGTTCCGGTCTATTCATGCGAAACGAAGGGTTCACTCGCCAGTGCCTCGGCAACGTTGGAGAACCCCTGATTCTCCCTGCACACAAAGCACTTATCCGGGCACGAACAAGCCAGCCGATTGCGCCGAGAAGGGAGCATAGACCAAAGGTGAAGGCTACCGCAACGCGTAGAAAGATGTGCACGGGCGTCATTGGCAAATGGCGCTCGTGTATCGCTACGCTCGCGAATGCGAACTACTTCTGCGTTTTCGGTTGCGGTTGCTGAGGACGCGGGCGGCTGGCCGGTGGAATAATGCCATTCATCCGCAAGTACTCGACCATTTGCCCGTAGTGATCCATCGGGTGCCAACAGCCTATGCTGGCGATGGCCAACCGCGTGGACAGAAACGGGAAGACCGGTTTGCTCAGCGGCGTCACGAGATTGTCGGAAGTGTAGGTGGCCAGAGCGCGGTGCCCGAGCGCGAAGGAGTCCTTCAGGTATTGGATGATTTCGGCCTTGGTCTTCAAGTTGTCCGGGCCGTTGGCGTTCTCCTCGATCGATTTGGCATCGATGTTCTCCCCCATGAGCGGACCGAAGAACAAATGATTGGCGAATGCGATGTGCTTCACTTCCTGGGCAAACGTGCGCACACCTTTAAACTCGCCGTTGGTCGGCGCAAAAGAGTATTTCTCTTCCGGCATGGCTTCCGCGGCGGAGACAACTTCCTGCTCGACGATGCCGTAATGCATGCTCAGAACAGAAGTGACCGTAGGCGGTTGCTGGTCGCTTGAGCTGCCTTGCGCGCGAGCGGGCCGAACGGTCGCAGTGGCCAGGGCCAAGAAAGCGGCGAGACACACGACGAAAGTTTTCATAAAGTGCTCCTTGTTGGGCATAAGCCTCTCCTGCAGGCGGGCGTGAACCGTAGAATCTTACGCTGGCAAGACGGGCGAAGTCATCCTGACGTTTCCGCGCGGAAGGTGTATAAAGCTCAGGGGACGTGGCGGGAGGAAGCGATGCTTCGCGAACGAGCGCTACAAGTGTTCCTGGTATTGCTGGGAGGGTTTTTCTGCCTAGGAATTTATCCTTTGGGGATGATGCTGCGCCATCCGGACCCGGCCGAAGATACCGGGGACGGAATGATGTTGGCCCTGTACGTGACACTAGGCGTGTTTTTGTTGATCGCGGTACGCAAGCCGGAGGAGCATCGCAGTTTGCTTGCGTTTGCCGCATGGTCCAGTTTCGCGCACGCGGGCGTAATGGGGGCCATGGGTTTTGAGTTCGAGAGCCAGCGTACCGGGTTTTTGATCGCTTCAGGGGTGTTGGTAGTTATTGGCTTGGTGTTGCTGGTGCTCGCTCCGAACAGGCCCCGTGAACTGGGTTCCGGCGCAACAACTGCACGCCTCGCGCAAGGTTGAACAGAGCGTGACCTTAATTCGGAACGAAAACAAGTTTGCGAACGTTTGTGGCAATTTTGGAGGACTGGATGAATCGAAGCGCGCTGGGACTCTCACTTGCACTGATGCTCGGGTGCGCCGCGGCCGCGGCCGCGAGACCAGGCGGCCGGACCACCACGCCGGAATCAACAGGCAAATCGCCGGCGATCTCCGCGATTAGCGTCAACGGCGTCGCCGATATCGACCCGGCGAAGGCGTTTGGTTCCAGGGAGCCGGTGCTCGTGCTCGAAGTCTTCAGCGATTTCCAATGCCCGATGTGCAAGGAATTCTACGAGAGAACTCTGACGCGCCTCATGAAAGACTACGTGACGGGCATGAGTCCCTGTAAGGTCTATATTGTTCACCGCGATTTTATGTGGCCCTATCACGCCTATTCGCCGCTGGCCGCAAGCTATTCGCGTGCCGCCGCGCATATCGGGAAATGCGCGGAAGTGGAAGCCGCGCTGTTTGCAAACCAGCAGAAGTGGGAGAGCAGCGGAGATGTGCGAGGCACTGTAGCGGCTGCGCTAAGTCCAGCGGAGATGAAGAAGGTGGAACGACTGGTGGAGTCGAGAAGCCTCGAGCCGCTGATCGAACGCGACCAACAATTGGGTTGGGCCCTTCCCGTACGGGGAACGCCGACTCTGGTGATTCATACACGCGATGGGCACGCCTATCCGGTGACCGGCACCTTAAGCTACGACCTGCTCAGAAGTTTCATCGACGAACTGCTTCGCCATAGCTGAGAGCGTTTCCCTTCGGGAAATCTGCTGGTCCGGACATAACTTGCCGCGGTTTGCAATTCCTCGCGACTCCCGGCACACTGAAAATCTATGCCAGCCTACGACATAATTTGCGTTGGAGCGGGGCCAACTGGCCTGGCTACCGCAATTGAAGCGAAACGCGCCGGGATGAAGGCGCTCGTAATCGACAAGGGCTGTTTGTGTAATTCGATCTTCCACTATCCTGCGAATATGGTGTTCTTTACAACGCCGGAACTGCTGGAAATCGGCGATTTGCCGCTGGTCAGCCCCACCGAAAAGCCCACCCGTGCGGAAGCCTTGAAGTATTACCGAAAAGCCGCGGAACACTACGCGCTGGAGCTGCGCCTGTTCGAACGCGTCGAGCGCATCGAAGGCCATGATGGTAACTTCACGGTCGTAACGCGAACGGAAAAGGGAGCTGAGCAGCGCTACACGGCGAAGAAAATCGTAGTCGCCTCCGGCTACTACGACCTACCCAACATGATCGGCATTCCCGGCGAAGACCTTCCGCATGTATCCCATTACTACACCGAGCCGTTCGCGTTCTGGGACCAGGATGTCGTCGTCATCGGCGGCAAGAATTCGGCGGCCGAAGCAGCCCTCGACTTGTACCGCAACGGCGTGCGCGTCACACTTGTCCATCGCCGGCCGGAGTTGGGGGCGACGATCAAGTATTGGGTTCGTCCGGATATCGAAAACCGCATCAAAGCCGGACAAATCACGGGCTTGCTGGATACGCGCGTAAAGGAAATTACGCGCGACGAAGTCGTCGTTCAGAATGGCGGGGCAGAGAAGCGTCTGCCGGCGAAACAGGTTTTTGCGCTGACCGGCTATCACCCGGATTTCACGTTTATTGAGAGCCTTGGCGTGCGCCTGGATCCGGATTCGCGCAGGCCGGCTCTCGACCCCAACACTCTCGAAAGCAACGTGCCGGGCATTCATCTCGCCGGCGTCGTAATTGGTGGCCGGTTCACCGGCGAAATTTTCATCGAGAACGGGCGCTTTCACGGAAAGCAGATCGTGAATGCATTGAAGGGCTGACCCTTCCGAGCCGTCAGGTAACGCTCATTTGCCCGGGCATCCTGCGTTTGTTAGACTCCTAGTTATGCCATCCATCCTCCGAGAAGTTGGCGAGACGGTCAGCACGCTGGTGCAGGGCTTTAGCGTTACGTTCAAAAATATGTTCCGCAAGACCGTCACGGAGAATTACCCGCACGAACCGGTGCATTTCCAGCCGCGCTACCGCGGCATTCACGTGCTGCATCGCGATGAAGCCGGCCTGGAGAAATGCGTGGGCTGCTTTCTGTGTGCGGCGGCCTGTCCAGCGAACTGCATTTACATCGAAGCGGCAGAGAACACCGACGCCAACCGGATTTCCGCCGGGGAACGTTACGCCAGCGTGTACAACATCGATTATTCGCGATGCATTTTCTGCGGCTATTGCGTCGAGGCTTGCCCGACGGATGCGATCACGCACGGCCATGGATTCGAACTGGCGACGTACGACATCAACTCACTGGTTTACCGCAAAGAACAGCTTCTGGAGAAAGGGAACCCCCAGCCCACAGCCGCGGCACGCTAGCTGAATCGGTTCCGAGACAATTTCGACGGCGCACGCGCTTCTTTGGCGCGTGCGCTTCTGTTTTAGGCCCGGGCAGCTGGGCCTAGCAGCGTCGCCGCGCGTCCCTTCCGCTTAATGGTTCCGTAGATCCAAAGCGAACCTGCACCCCCGTGCGCTTTGGTACGTTCTAACCTCTTCGGATTCTGCGTCTTATATTTCCTATAAAGCAACTGTTGCGTAACTCGGAACGAGAGCGGTGACGAGGGAGGGCGCGATGGGTGAGTTGCGGGAGAGCCGGCCGGGAGGAAGCGGTCGTGAGGCGGACGGGGGCGCCGTGGCGGCACCGGCGCCGGGCCGGAGGCAGAACGCCCGCTTGGCGGGCGGTTTCACGGGCACACGGCGGCGCGGCAGAACGGGCGAGCGGTTCATCGCCGATTTCCGCGCTGGGCGGGCCCTCCACTTCCAAAAACCAGGCGCAATCTCAGCTTTTCCCTCCAGTTGCCGATTTCGCGACGTGCCGATTCGCAAAAAAGTTATCGGACACAGTGGGCATCTCCGGCGGTTGCTTATCGCCGCCCGCGGCCGTCTCGGCGGCGCGCGTGGCGCGGTCGCGCTCTTCCAGAAGCAGCCGGGCGACCGTGGCATTGGACTGATCGGCGAGCCACTGGTCCATGAGCGCCACAATTTCCTTGCGCAAATTGGCGGCGTTGGAGAGGCGCGACAGTTCAAAGCTCTGCAGCGAAGTCTTCGAAGCCGACAGCAAAAAATCCCAAGGGGGCTGGTACAGCCGGCTGGACATGGGGACCTCCGTAGCTGGTTACGGAAACGTCTCCCGTAATAACAGCGAAGTAATACAAAGTCAAGAATACCGAAGCACTACGTGGCTGTGGAAATCTGTGGAAAAGTCCAGGAGTACGGAGTGCGTAAAACTACTTACGGAGCGGTGAAAAACGCGGCCGATCAATGGCCGGAGCGGTCCGCGGGAGCGCTCCGCGCCTGCAGTGCCTGCGCGGGGGACTACGAAGATCCCGAACGCACGGCCCCGCCGCGCCAGCTTGACGAAGCGGCGCTGGCAGATGGCCAGGAGGCGGATGGAGCCGCCTCGGCGGCGGATGGGAGCGACCCGGCATAGCAAGCGGTGAGTTTCCCGTGCAAGTCAGCGTGGAACGGCAAGCACGGGAGAGGAGGCGAGGCGATGCGGAGGAGCAAACGGGGCAGGGAAGAGATAAGTCTGAAGACGGCGCGCAAGCAGCGCGAAGTAATTCGCGACGTAATGCTGAGCGCGGGGCAGTGCGGCACCTGGCTAACGCTGGAGGAGCTGGCCAAGTTAACGAACTACCCCCCAGCCAGCATTTCGGC
>Ga0335073_10003023_pt1 | contig 23252 bp, 21 predicted proteins | sample Lox_Sample_22_FD_207093 | JGI IMG/M metagenome (GOLD analysis project Ga0335073, IMG submission 207093) | Soil microbial communities from Loxahatchee National Wildlife Refuge, Florida, United States - Lox_Sample_2.2 | ecosystem: Environmental > Terrestrial > Soil > Wetlands | place: USA... | reverse complement strand
GGGTCAGAATCTTCGGTTCGATCTTTCCGCCGCCTACCCGCTTGCCGGTGTCGAGCGAACGAATGCCCTTCATCAGGGCTTCTTTGAAGGTGCGGCCGATCGCCATCACCTCGCCCATCGATTTCATCTGCGGCCCCAGCGTATCGTCGGCGCCGGGAAATTTTTCGAACTGCCACTTGGGAATCTTCACCACGACATAATCCAGCGTCGGCTCGAAACACGCCGGAGTTTTGCGGGTGATGTCGTTGGGAATTTCGTCGAGCGTGTATCCCACCGCCAGTTTCGCAGCGATTTTCGCGATTGGAAATCCTGTCGCTTTCGAGGCCAGCGCCGACGAACGCGAGACTCGCGGGTTCATCTCGATTACCACCATGCGCCCGGTCTCGGGATTCACTCCAAACTGGATATTCGATCCGCCGGTGTCGACGCCGATCTCGCGAATCACGGCAATTGAGGCATCGCGCATGGCCTGATACTCGCGGTCAGTCAGCGTTTGCGCCGGCGCGACCGTGATCGAATCGCCGGTGTGCACACCCATGGGATCGAAGTTCTCGATGGAGCAGATGATGATGACATTGTCTTTGGTGTCCCGCATCACCTCCAGCTCGAATTCCTTCCAGCCGAGAACCGACTCTTCGATCAGCGCTTCATGCACGGGAGAGAAATCCAGCCCGCGCGCCAGCACTTCCGACATTTCTTCGCGATTAAAGGCGATGCCCCCGCCCGAGCCGCCCAGCGTAAATGACGGACGAATGATCACCGGAAAGCCAATTTTCCCGGCAAATTCGAGGCCATCTTTGATGTTGTTGACTAAAGCCGATTTCGGCACGTCCAGGCCGATCTTCTGCATCGCGTCTTTGAAGAACAGCCGGTCTTCGGCCTTCTTGATGGCCTCGACGTTGGCGCCAATCAGGCTGACGTTGTATTTCTCCAGCACTCCGCCGTCGGAAAGCTCTATGGCAAGGTTGAGCGCGGTCTGTCCCCCGACCGTTGGCAGCACGGCAAAACCCGCGCCCGGAGACATTTCCCGCTCGATGCGAATGATCTCTTCGAGAAACTCGCGCGTGAGCGGCTCGATATAAGTCCGGTCGGCCGATTCGGGATCGGTCATGATGGTCGCCGGGTTCGAGTTGGCCAGCACCACCTCAAAGCCCTCCGCCTTGAGCGCCTTGCAGGCCTGCGTGCCGGAGTAGTCAAACTCCGCCGACTGCCCGATGATGATGGGCCCCGAGCCGATGATCAGAATTTTCTGGATGTCAGTGCGTTTGGGCATTTAGGAAGCAATCTTCTTAGGCGTATTCAGAAACGTGACGGATTCGGGAGGCTTGTTTTGAAAGGGCGCGCCTTCCAGGCGCGCCGTACCGGACGCCACAAAGGAGCCGGGCTTTAGCCCCCGAGGTACCGGGTCAAGTTCAAATTTTATAGACGCGGACGAATACGGATACTCTTCCGCCTTTTCACACAGCCGCTTGCCAACAGGATTCTCGTGAATATAAACAACATGTCCCTGGTAATCCTCCGCGTCGCGAATCCGATGATCCGAGAATCCTTTCTGCCACACTTCGATGTTCGAGCCGAGTTCCTTCTTTGCGCGATAGGAAAATCCACCCTTAATAAATTGGACCGCCTTTTCCAGACTGGAATTTGGCGTAAGGAGCAAGTGGAAATGATCAGGCATGATTACGAATTCGTGGAGCCAATACGCAGTTCCCCGGTAGTGATAAAGCGTGTCGATGAAGAGTCGCGCCCAAGGTTCACGAGAGAACAACAGCCGTTTGCCCCACGTCGATGACGTGACCATATAAGCCTGCCCATTGTTGGTGGCGTGTTCTCTTGTGGGCCTCAACTCGAACCTCAGGGGCTAAAGCCCCGACTCCTTTTCTGCTCTTTGCGGCGCGCCTGAAGGGGGCGCCCTTTCAAAGCTCAGAGTCGACTGTCCTGTGCCTTGGAGGGGCGCGGCTTCGAGCCGCACCGCCAAAATCTTGTTGATGCAACCTTCCGGGCTTAGCCCGGAAACCTCAGCGGCTAAAGCCGCAAATCTTTAACGCCACACGAGGCGCGCCTGAAGGCGCGCCCTTTCAAAGCTCTATCGTTCACCCCTTCCACTCCTCCATCATCTTGGTGAACTCTTTGAATAGATAATGCGAATCGTGCGGGCCGGGCGCCGCTTCGGGGTGGTATTGCACGCTGAACAGCGGCAGATTGCGATGCCGCAAGCCTTCCAAAGTCGAGTCATTCAAATCCATGTGCGTCAACTCGACTTCACTTTCCGGCAGCGAATCGGGATCGACCGCAAAATTATGGTTGTGTGCGGTGATCTCGATCTTTCCCGTCTTCAACTGCTTCACCGGATGATTGCCACCATGGTGGCCGAACTTCAGCTTGAAAGTCTTTCCGCCCAAAGCAATTCCCGTCAGTTGATGGCCTAAACAAATTCCAAAAATTGGCTGACGCCCCATCAGACGGCGGATCGCATCCACGGCATAAACACAAGGTTCAGGGTCGCCCGGGCCGTTGGACAAGAACACGCCGTCCGGTTTCAGCGCCAGCACATCTTCCGCCGGAGTCTGCGCCGGCACCACCGTCACCTTGCATCCTTCGCCGCGTAACTTGCGCAGAATGTTTTGCTTGATCCCGAAATCATAAGCCACTACATGAAAACGAGGCGGCTCATCCTTCACGCCCACAACAGCCACCGGCTCATGCGAGCGCTCACCCACCTCCCACACGTACGGCCGTTTCGTGCTCACTTCTTTGGCCAGGTCGGTGCCATCCATTTTCGGAATCGAGCGCGCCTTGGCCACCAGCTTCTCGGCGTCGTTTTCTAGCGTGGAGATCACACCCCGCATCACGCCGTGGTCGCGCAGATGCCGCACCAGCGAGCGGGTATCGATATCCGATAGCACCGGCACCTTGAACTGCTCCAGATACTCTTCCGCCACCTGCTGCGAGCGCCAGTTCGAACTCACTTTCGAAAACTCGCGGACAATCAGGCCCTCGATCCACGGGCGTGTGGCCTCGTTATCTTCTTGATTGGTGCCGTAATTGCCGATTTCCGGGTTGGTCAGGACAACAATCTGTCCGGAATAAGAAGGGTCGGTGAAAATTTCCTGGTAGCCGGTGATGGAAGTATTAAAAACAACTTCGCCGTAACATTCGCCTTTGGCGCCGTAGCCTTTGCCTCGGAAGACGCGGCCGTCTTCCAGCGCAAGGATAGCTTGCATTCTCGCTCCAGGGGAGTGGATTTCATGAATTTTATCAGGGAAAGCCCGCACCACCAAGCGCTGAACGGAGCGCCAGTGTGGAAATCTCGCGGATCACACTCGCTAACGCCGAACTTCCAGCGAATCCATTTCTCAAATCCCGGGTCTGCGTTCGCGCAGCCTTAGTACACAAACGGAACAAACCGTTTCGTCCGCCGCATATATTCCTCATAGCGTTCGCCAATGTGCATTTGCAGCGCCTGCTCCTCAACGTGCACTCGATACAGATATGCTCCCGCGCCGCTCGCCCCGATAATCACGGCGCTCAGCCAGTTGGTTAGCGCAATGCCCGTTCCGATATACATCAAAATTCCGCCGGTATAGGAAGGGTGACGCACCCATCGATACGCGCCCCGCTCAATCACCGGCTGATCCGCGGCTGCTTTCACGTCGCCGGTAAAATACTGCCCCAGCATGCGCCAGCAGTGCCGCCTCAGCAACGAACCAGAAAACAAGATCAGCAAACCAACCGCGAACCATATCTTTTGCCCGCGGACGATCACGAAGGCCGAAATCGGGGCAACCGCAAAAGCCACAAATGACCCGACCATTCCTGCCAGCAAAATAACCTGCAGCGATCCTCGATCGGTCTTCTCACCCTTCGCCGGCTTCGAACGCGCTACCACTCCGAACTCAGGCACGTAGGCAAAAAGGAACACGCCCCAGAACAAAAGGGGGTATGGCCAAGTGTAAGCAAGTGGCTTCATAGCCGCGTTGGAAACCGTTTTTTTGATTGGAAAGAAATGCCCAACAAATTAATCACCGTACTCTTCCCAGCTTATCCATCGGCCAGTATCCAAACACCGCTTTGCCATAGATCAGGCTCTGCTTCACCGGACCGAAGTCGCGGCTGTCGCTCGACATGGACCGGTGATCTCCCAGCACGAAGTAGCTGTTCGGCGGCACCACTGTCGCCGGATACGATCGCGTATCGGTATAGGCGGGAGGCACATAATCTTCTTCCAGAGGGCGATCGTTAACGTACACCTGCCCGCCGTCGATGCGAATATGGTCTCCAGCCACGCCGATTACGCGCTTGATGTAGCTCTTGGAAGGATCGGGGGGATAGCGGAACACCACCACATCGCCGCGCTCGATGGGCTCCAGCCGGTAGACAAACTTGTTGACGAAGATTCGCTCCTGATCTTCCAGGCACGGCATCATGCTGGTGCCTTCCACTTTCACCGGCTGATAGATGAATACGATGATGAATGCCGAAATCGCCAGCGATACGATCAGATCGCGCAGCCACACGCCAAGCGTTGGACGCAAACGCGAGGGTGGCTTTTGAGGTGTCGCACCCGTGCTGGCCGAAGATTCAGCCAGCACGCTTGCAGTTGCACCTTCGGGCTGAACTTTGGAGGAATCCGGCATGCGATCGTTCTATTGTATACAGATCGCGCTGTCGCCCAAGCAAGTTGTACGCCGACTTCACTTTTCTGGGAATGCGCTTTCTGGCCGATCAGGGCAAAGCAGGTTAAAATAGGCACTGTCGAGGAGGCTCAATGACCACCCGCTTGCGTCAGCACAAAGCACTCTATCGCGCCTTGACCCTGATTTTCCTCTTTCTGGTGACGCTTACGGTTTCCGCCCAGTGGGCCGATCCCGGCCAGGATGATGTCCCCGCTTTCAATGCCGGCCCGCCGCCCAAGGGGACCAAGCTCCCTCCGATTCTCGGCAAAGACGAACTTTGGGGTGCCGATGCGCAGCACTCCTACCAGACTCATGCGTACGAACTGGCGGCAAAGATTCCCGTCGTGCTCCACCAGCAACCGTGCTATTGCTATTGCGACCGCATCGGCCACAACAGCCTGCACAGTTGCTTTGAGGGAACTCACGGCGCCCGCTGCTCTACCTGTCTGAAGGAACTTTATTACTCCTACCAGCAACATAAGAAAGGCAGAACGGCAGCGCAGATCCGCGCCGGGATTATCAAGGGCGAGTGGAAGCAGATTGACCTGGAGAAGGCCGCGGCCATCGACTGAGCGCATGCCGACGGTCTGCGACAAAGGCGGGGCTACGATCTGCCGCGAATTGCCCTGAACCTCCCCTTTGAGTGATACTTTAGTTTCTACCTCAAGGCACGACCAAAGGAGTCTCAAATCACTGAGAGCAGAGGAAGAGTCTTGCACATGGCGCAAAAAACACATGAGAAAAAATCCACGCTGGCCGACGATCCCCGCGTCAGCCAGGCCCTGCAGAATTATGAGGCTGGGCTGCGCGCCCTGCAGGAGCACAAATTCGAGAAGGCAAAGCCCCTGTTTCAGAAGGTCCTCGCCGGGCCCAGCAAAGAATTGGCTGACCGCGCCACGGTTCATCTCAACACCTGTAATCACCACCTGGAGCGCTCGGAAGCAACGCAATTCAACAGCGTCGAAGAACACTTCGATTTTGCCGTTTCCCTGATGAACGTAGCCGACTACGTCAGCGCCCGCGAGCATCTGGACAAGCTGCTCAAGCAGGCGCCCAAGACCGATTACATCATCTACGGACTTGCGGCCCTTGATTGCCTCACCGGCCACGTCGAGGATTCGCTCAAGCACCTCGACGAAGCTTTGCGCTTGAACGCGAGCTTGCGCTTTCAGGCGCGCAATGATTCCGACTTCCAGAACCTGGCTGAGGATCCACGCTTCACCGAACTGCTGTATCCGGATCCGGCGGCGGAAACCGTTCCGGAAGGCTCGTTCCGCGAAGAAGAATCCTATTAAGGCCGCATCGCAGTCAGACTGCACCTGAGACTCAGCCGATGCAAACCAAGGCAGCCGAGCTTCCGTCGCAGCCCAAGGCCACGCGCGAGCGCGGCCTGCGGGTGGTTGCCATCGGCGGCGGCACCGGCCTCTCCACTCTGCTGAAGGGACTCAAACGCTTCGTCCTCACCCCTGCGGAGTTGCCGAGCGCGCCCCCGGAGAAGCCTCTCATCCGTGATCTTTGCGCCGTGGTCACGGTCAGTGACGATGGTGGCTCAAGCGGGCGGCTGCGCAAGGAGCTGAACATGCTTCCTCCGGGCGATATTCGCAACTGCATCGTCGCCCTTAGCGAAGACGAGGCCCTGCTCTCCCGGCTTTTCCGCCACCGTTTCGAGAAGGGTTCGGGGCTCGAAGGCCACAGCTTCGGCAACCTTTTTCTGGCCGCCCTCACCGCGCTTACGTCGGATTTCTCTGAGGCCGTACGCCTCTCTTCCGAAATTCTTGTTACCCGCGGCCATATCCATCCCGCCACCACTTCGAATGTCGAACTGGAAGCTCTGATGGAAGATGGCACCCGCGTCCGCGGCGAAACCAAAATCACCGCCAGCAAAGGCCGGATCAAGGAGCTTTTCCTGGTTCCTCCGGATGTCGAGCCTCTGCCCGAAACTCTCGATGCCATCGCCGGCGCCGATCTCATCAGCGTCGGACCAGGCTCGCTGTTTACCAGCCTCATTCCCAACCTGCTGGTCCGGGGCATTGTGGAGGCCATTGTCACCTCCCCCGCCGTCAAGGTTTACGTCTGCAACCTTATGACTCAGGCCAACGAAAGCCTCGGTCTCACGGCCGCCGACCATATTCGCGCTCTGAACAATCACGCCCACGCCCAGATCTTTAACTATGCCTTGATCAACCGCACCCCAGCCTCCAACGCCATGAAGGCCAAGTACGCTCTGGAGGGCGCTTGCCAGATCGTGGCCGATCTCGAGGCCATCGAAGCTCTGGGAGTCATTCCGGTTCTTGGGGACTATCTAGAAGAAGCCGGCGTCGCCCGCCACAACACGGCCCGTGTTGCCAGCGACCTGCTGCAACTGGCCGCCCAGACCACTCCGCGGCGCAAGAGCCATTCCCCGTCAGCATCATAGACCTGCGGCGAAACTGCGACTTCTTGCTTTCCCGCCGCCCCAGTCCCCGGTAGAATGTTTCTCGCCATGAATTCCGGAAAAGCGACAGCCATCGCGTGCCTGTTTTTCACGCTTGTGCTGCTCCGGACAGCATCGGCGCAGCGCGACGAGGATAACGGACCCACTTGCAACGTCAAGTTTCTCATCCTCAAAGAAGATAACGGCAAGCCCGTTCGCAACGCGGCGGTAATCATGCACCCCGTGGATGCTCACGGGAAGCAGGGCAAAGGCGACCTGGAACTCAAGACCGATCCCGATGGCAAGGCCAGCTTCGATGACCTTCCCTACGGAAAAATCCTCGTGCAGGTGCTGGCTTCGGGCTTTCAGACTTTTGGAGAGAACTTTGATGTCGCCCAGCCCCGGATACTCTTTACCATCAAGCTGAAGCGGCCGCAGAAGCAATATTCCATCTACGACGAGCACTCAAACAGCTCGAGTACGCCGTCGAAACAAAACCCGCCTCCGGAGCCAAATGGCGGCAAGCCCAACTGATAGCGACCTGAAATGAACTATCTCCTTAAGACCGAGCCTTCCGAGTATTCCTTCGCCAATCTGCAGAGCGACCAGACCACCATTTGGGATGGAGTTTCGAATCCGGTCGCGCTCAAACACCTGCGCGCCATGCAATCGGGAGAGCAGTTGGTCATCTACGAAACCGGCGATCACAAGAGCGCTGTCGGCACCGCCGCAGTCGTGTCGGCGGATGCAAGAGACCCGAAGAACCCGCGAGTAAAAATAAAAGTTGGAAAGCCGCTTCCCAGTGTGGTTTCGCTCGCCGAGATCAAAGCCAACAAGCTCTTCGCCGATTCCCCTTTGGTGCGCCAGGGGCGCCTGAGCGTCGTGCCCCTCACGTCGGCCCAATATAAATTCCTCACTGGGGAATGAGCCTCGGCCTTTCCAGCTGGGACTACGACGAGGTTTTGGCGTCGTGGCGAATCAGCGCGTAGTCGGCAAAGAAGCCCAATCCCACCGCCAGTGGAATAATGCCCAATGCCGCTGCCGTAAGAGCATCAGGCTCCTGGCGTCCAATCAGCGCAAAAGTGATGATGTAGCCCACCGCTCCTGCCACCAGGAGAATGCCTGCGCGGCGCGAACGAGCGCCCTCCGACAGCTCCGGCTGCATGGGAACGTCCACTCCTCGCGCGATCGCCGCCATCCGCTCTTCGGTGCGCAGCTTTCGCACACGGTAGTACGTATACATGGCAGCCATCGGAATCCCGAAAACCATGACGACGGCGACCAGTCCTACAATATTGCCATCCATACACGCCTCCTCCTCGGCATCGCCGAGTCCCGTTGGGCATGGATACGCAAAGCAGAAGAAAAAGTTCCCCAGGTAGCCAAAAGGCATCCAGTTTCGCAACTCAAGGCTGCAGCCGGGGTTCCTGCTAGCACGCAGAAGGTTAAGATAGAGCGAGTATCCAGGGAATGAAAATGAAGCTAGCTTCACAGATCAGGGCATGGCCACCCATCGCAATCGCCGCCTGCCTGATAGTTTTATCTTTTCCGCACGAGCTTAGGGCACAGGACGCTCAGGAACGCGTCACCGTCAACAACGTGACTCGAACCTACCTGGTTCATTTGCCCGAGGGTTACGACCAACAGCAGCACTACCCGGTTGTGATTCTTCTCCACGGCCTGAATCAGGACCCGGACCAAATGGCCCGGCTCACGCAATTCAATGAACTGGCCGACAAGGACAGCATCATCGCGGTTTATCCCAATGCTTTAAATGGCCGTTGGAGTATCGGACTCGCCGCGCCTGCGATTTATCGAGGACCTTATCGTCGCGGGCCCTGGGGACCTCGCTATCCGCCGCCCCCTCCGCGTCAGCGCCGGCAAGGCGCCGGCCGCCCCGCCGCGGATCTCGAGTTCTTCAACCAGATGCTCGACAAGCTCTCCAATAAGTATTCGGTCGACCCGGCGCGTGTCTATGTTGCCGGCCTCGGCGAGGGCGGCTTTATGGCCCTGCGTGTCGGCTGCAACATGGGAGATCGCATCGCCGCCATCGCTGCAGTTGCTGCTGCCCTGCCGAAAACCATGAACTGTGTTGCCTTGCGTCCGGTGGCCGTGCTGCTGATGAACGGCACCAATGACCCCATCCTGCCGCACGGCGGCGGAAGCTACAAAGACGCGCCCTTGAAGGTTCTGTCCGCCGAGGACAGTGCCAAGTACTGGGCCCGGCAGAACCATTGCGCCGAGAAACCCAACCAGACCAAACTGCCTTCCCTGCAGAAGGGCTTCAAAGACACCAAGGTCTACACCTACGACAACTGCCAGGCGGATGCGCAGGTCGCGCTCTACGACGTAAAAGATGGCGGCCATACCTGGCCGGGCGGCGAGCAGTACATGAGTGAAAAGGAGGTCGGCAAAACCAGCCTGGCACTCAACGCCAACGAAACCATCTGGAGCTTTTTTGTCACCAAGAAAATCTCGAATGCGTCGTCCGACGCTGACCACTGAACCTTTTCCGCTGCGTCACTGCAGGGTTGGCTGAGCTTCGGGATAATACTTGGCAATCATTCGCCCGGTCATGATTCCACCCTCGAATTCTGGAATAATGACCTCATCGGCGCCCGAGTTGCGCATTGCCTGCGCGTAACGCGCCTGGCCGGCGCGGGTAATAATCCGCGCTTTTGGATTAAGCGCCTTTGCGGTCACGGTGATGTAGAGATTGTCGGCATCATTGTCGATCACGATGCAGACGCCCCGCGCCCTCTCGATTCCGGCGGCCTGCAGAACGTCGTGCCGCTTCGCGTCGCCCTGAACGGTCAGAACCTTCTCTTTCAGCAGCTCGCGGCACAATCCCTCGTTGGTTTCGATCAGGACGATGGGAATCTGCAGGCGCGTAAGCTGGTCCACTACTGTCCGTCCCACCTGCCCGTAGCCGCAAATGATGAAGTGATCGCGCAGTTTGTCGATGTTGACGTCGTTAACCATGGCTCTCCATGCCTCCATGCCCTGACGGTTAAAAATCGTGATCAGCACCCGTTCCGCAACCCAGATTTCAAAAGCAAACATCCCAATGAAGACGAAAAGCGAAAATATTTTTGTAGAATTGCGCACCGTCCGGTAGTCGATGGCGTGCGGCTGGAACATCCAAAAAAGCGCGTCCAGCCCGCTCAGTCCTTCGAGATGCTGATACACCAGAACACAGATCAGGCTGAAGCCGGCAAACACCACCACCGGCATCCACAACCGGCGCAGAAACAGCAGCAGGATGCGGACCATGGGGTCCCGATACTATAGGAAGCCTGCGCTGCCGACAACGGAAATGCGCACAGTTACTTCCCGAGGCAGCACCCAAAAAGCTAATTGGAACTATCAATTTCTTGGATAGGGTCCCGCGCTCACTTAATGGCTTGCCGCAGTTCCCGGCGCAGAATCTTTCCTGACGCAGTCTTGGGCACGGCATCGACAAAACGCACTTCGCGTGGCTGCTTGTAGTGCGCCAGGCGCTCGGCGACGAAACCGCACAATTCCTCCTCCAACTTTTTTCCGCAAACAAAACCATCGCGCAAGGCGACAAACGCCACCGGAATTTCCCCGGCTCCAGAATCCGGCCGCCCCACCACCCCGCACTCCTTCACCGCCGGATGCTCCAGCAGCGCGGCTTCCACCTCAGCCGGCGCCACCGCGAAGCCCTTGTATTTGATCATCTCCTTGCGCCGGTCGACCACGCGGTAGAAGCCCTCGCTATCTCGCGTGACAATGTCTCCCGACCAATACCACCCGTCGCGCAATGCAACCGCCGTCGCCTGCGGCTCGTTCCAATATCCCAGCATGAACTGCGGCCCGCGCATCACCAGTTCGCCGGGTTCTCCGGTTGCAGCTTCGGAAGAACTTTCCCAAGCATCCTCCACATTCGTTTGCGGAATCACGCGACACTCGGTTTGTGCCAGCGGATAGCCAATGGAATCCGGCCGGTACAACTCAGGCTCGAGAAAACCCAGATGCGTAACCGGCGAGGCTTCCGTCATCCCATATCCCTGGCATACCGGAATTCCCGTCAGCGCCGTGAAACGTCGCGGCAGGTCCGGCGCCAGTGGCGCCGCACCCGACTTCACCCACTGCACACGATGATTTTTCGGAAACTGTCCCGCTTCCGCCGCCTGGCACAACGCATTCATCGCTGGCGGCACCAGCGGCATCATGGTGATTCCCTCATCCGTCAGGAGCCGGGTAAGCTGTTCGACGCCAAAACGCGGCATGAGAACGAGTGTCGCACCCAACATCAACGCCGGATTGAGCATCACGTTCAAGCCGTAGATGTGATACAGGGGCAGGAAACAAAGTAGTTTGTCGGCGGAACTCAGTTCTGACGCATGCGGTCCCAGAAGCTGATACACGTTGGCCACCAGGTTGTAATGCGAGAGCATGACACCCTTGGGCAGGCCAGTGGTACCGCTGGAGTATGGCAACGCCGCCAGGACCGCTTCCGAAGATTTCTCGGGCTTGGGCACAATCGTGCTCGGGGACTTGAGCAAATCGGCAAACGTCTGGGCGCCGCTTCTCTCCAACCTCGTCGTATAGACCCGACGTAAATGACGCAGCCCCGAAAGATCGATGCCCTCGATATTAGGCCCGTCGGTAATCAGGAAGACCGCTCCGGAGTTCTCCAGTTGATGCCGAACTTCTCGCTGGCGGTACGTGGGATTCAGTAGAGTCGGGATCCCACCCACCATCACGATCGCGTGAAAGGCAGTGCAGAATTCCCAGGAATTGCAGAGAAAAATGGCAGCCACTTCTCCGGACCTGAGACCTGCGGCCACCAGGCCGCGGGCCAGGCCTTCTACGGTTTCGCCGTATTCGCCATAGGTGAAGCGCCGTTCGCACGAAGTATCAACCAGAGCAGTCTTTTGTGCATGCTTGTGGCAGGAGGCCAGGATCAGGTCATGCAGAAACTGGTTGCGGGGATCTGCATAAAGTCGGGTGCGCAGCATGGCCGGCAAGAATTGTAGCGGAAAAAATCGGCGGCATCACGAATACCGCGGCCGTTCAGCTCGCCAGCTTGCGCAGAAATTCCCCCTCGTCCATGCGGTATTTGAACGCCTTGCGGCCGTTGATGAACACCACGGGCACTTCATCGCTGAACTGACGCCGCAATTCGTGATCGCTATCAACATCCACTTCCTGCCAGGTGAATCCGCCGCGCCGCTCCAGTTTCACCAGGCTTTCTTTCACCACTTCGCATAGATGACAGCCTTTGCGCGAATAGACCACGACCCTGCGGGAGTCCGTCATGCCGCGATTTTAGCCTTCTCTCCCCACCCTTGGACAAGAGAAAAGAAGCCTCAGGAAGCGCAAAAAGCCGGCACCAACCCGAGGAGTAAAATCCGGAAATGATCGATCCGGGTGTAAAACCCCTCCACGGCAAGGCCTGCCTGATCACAGGAGGCGCGAAGCGCCTGGGGCGCGCCTCTGCCCTGGCCCTGGCTGAGGCGGGTGCCGATGTAGCCATTACGTTTCACCACTCCGCCCGCGAAGCCCAGCACGCCGTCGTCGACCTTTCGAGCCTGGGTGTGCGCGCCTTCGCCCTGCGGTGCGACGTCACCAGCGAGTCCAGCGTCAAAGCCATGATGAAAGAGGCCGGGCGTGAGCTTGGCCGGATCGATATTCTCGTCAACAATGCGGCGAATTACGAAACTGCCGAATTCGAGCGCCTCACCGTTCGCCAGTGGGATGCGATCTTTGCTTCAAACACCCGTGGTCCGTTTCTGGTCTCGCGCGAAGCGTTGAGGTGGATGCGCCGCGGGCGTCCGGGTAACGCGAAACCCGCCGGAGTAATCATTAATATGGGATCGCTCGGCGGCCTGCGTCCTTGGCCCACGCACGCGCATTACTGCTCGTCGAAAGCTGCCCTGCACATGCTCACCAAGGTGATGGCCAAGGCGCTGGCGCCGGAGATCGTCGTCAATGCCGTCGCGCCCGGCATGATCGATCTGGGCGAGCATTCGGCCGCCGCCTTCATGCGCCGTATGGCCAAGGAAACTCCTATGCAGCGTAACGGCCGGCCCGATGAAATCGCCGCAGCTGTCTTGTTTTTTGCCACAGCACCCCGGTTTATTACCGGGCAGATTCTCGCCGTGGATGGAGGACTTGGCCTGTAAACAGCGCGGATTCCGCCAGTCCGGATTGCGCCGATATATATTGAGACAGATGAAGAAACCAGGAAAGCCAACTTCAGCGCGCAGCGCGTCTAAACCCGCACGTTCCCCGCGCATGGCGGTCGCCATTATGGCGGCAGGCAAGGGCACACGCCTCAAGTCGCGACTGCCAAAAGTTCTGCACGAAGTCGGCGGCAAGCCGCTGCTCGCGCATGTGATCGCCGCTGCCCTGCAAATCGTTCCGCCAAAGGACATTTACGCCATCATCGGCCACGAAGCCGAACGCGTTCGTGCCACCCTGGAATCCACGGGAGTGAATTTCATAGTGCAGTCTGAACAGCGAGGTACCGGCCACACCCTGATGGTGGCCGAACCCGCGCTTTCCTCTTACGATCACTTGATCGTTCTGTCCGGCGACGCGCCCCTCATTACGCCCGCAACCATCGGCCGCCTGCGCGACTTCCATCTCGCCCAGCGTGCTGCCATGACCTTGCTCACCGCCGATCTCTACGACCCGACGGGCTATGGCCGGATCATCCACAAGAGTCCGCGTAGCGCCGAGGTTTCGGCAATCGTCGAAGAGAAGTCGGCCAGCCCGGTGCAGAAAAAGATCAGCGAGATCAACGCCGGCTTTTACGTTTTTGCCGCGGAGCCACTATTCGCCAACATCGAGAAACTTTCTACCGGCAATACTCACGGCGAGTTCTACCTCACCGATATGGCGCAGATTCTGCGCAAGGCCAAAGAGCGCGTCGTCGCTTGCAAGACTACAACTCCGGGAGAGGTTCTCGGCGCCAACACGCGCGCCGAGCTTTCCGCTCTCGATCAGCAGATTCGCATCGCCAAATGCCGCCAGCTCATGGACGCGGGCGTAACCATCTTTTTCCCGACTAGCTGCGTCATCGACGCCGATGTCTCCATCGGCCCCGACACCGTCATCGAACCCTTCGTGCAGATTCTGGGCAACTCTCGCATCGGCGCCCGCTGCCGCATTCAATCCTTCAACGTCGTTCGCGATACCGAAGTCGAGGACGAAGTCTTGTTGCAGCCCGGTTGCGTGCTCGAGCAATCGGTCGTCCGCCGTGGGGCATCGCTGGGTCCGTTTTCCCATCTGCGCCCGTTGAGTGACATCGGCGAAGGGGCTCATATCGGCAATTTTGTCGAGACCAAGAAAACACGCATCGGCAAGGGCTCCAAAGCCAACCATCTCACCTACCTGGGTGATTCCGAGATCGGCGCCGGGGTCAACGTGGGCGCCGGAACCATCACTTGCAACTACGACGGCTTCGCCAAATACAAGACCACGATTGGGGATGGCGCATTCATCGGCAGCGACAGCACGCTGGTGGCGCCGCTGCGCATCGGCAAGGGATCGTACATTGGCGCCGCCTCCTGCATTACCGACGATGTTCCCGACGATGCGCTCGCTCTCGGGCGATCCCGGCAAATTGTGAAAGAAGGTTGGGCTCGCGAGAAGCGTGTGGCCCGTGCGAATCACCGCACCACACCACAGAGCCCCGGAGAAAAAGCTCAGACGAAAGAATAAAGGCACCGAAACCGGATTTCTCCGCGTCTCCGTGCCTCGTGGTTAGTCCTTAGTGCGAAAGAGAGGCAAACAGTTGTGAGTGCATCAGCGACTGGAACTGCGCGTCGCTGTCTTTGAAATGCACCGTCATATTCTGCCCATCAGAGTCGATCGCGGCCTGGTCCATGGCCGCCTTCTCTACCGGAGTCGCGCTGGCTTTCATGAAAAGGATCGCGGCCTTCAGCAGCATGGAGAGAGTTCCTGCGCTCATCGAATCCGAAGTCACAACCGTCAGTTGGAAATCGACTCCGCTGGAAAAATCCATGGTGTAGTAGGAGCCCAGAACCCGCTTCTTGACCGTCTCATAATCGGCGATCCTGGCGGCATCCCCCAGCGCCGACCGCATCATGTTCTGCGTGCCCTGCTGATCCAGAATGCTCCAGAACGGTGACGAATCCACGCTCGTCATCATGTCCGACATGGTCTCGTTCGTGTCCAGGTTCGGGATATATCCGTCGCGCGCATCCAGGCCGGACCTCACGGCGCCCGGTTCGCCGAACATGAGCGTGCTGTCATCCAGGAAGGTCATCACGAACCCGCCGTCCATCGGGTAAATATTGCTCGTGTCGTGATATTTCGTGGGCTTGATTTTGGCGGCGGTCAGCTTCTTGAGCACGGCCTTGATGTTATACGGCCCTCCCGCAACACCGATGGTCTGCACGCCCTGCTTGGGAGTGCGGAACGAAGCCAGCGCCAGTGTGTCGATATCCTTGTCGGGATTGATTCCGATGCCGCGCAGCGCCCCTTCGAACTCTTCCAGGTTTTTCTGCGAGTCCATCAGTTGCCGCTTCAGCGCGACCGCCGTCGCGGAATCTCGCAGTGCACGATAATCCACGGAGATCAACTGCTGCAAATCGGCTGGCACCACCGTCCGCGCCGAGGAATTCAGCGGCATACCCAGCGCAGAACCCGCGCACGCCATGACAAGCAAGACCAAACACACAGAACAGCTCTTTACTGTTTTCATACCTGCCTCAAGAATCGAGAACCCCAGGACCGACGCTCCTTCTTCAGATGCAGATTTCGATCCTGCCGTTTTATCATTCTATTTTACTTGCATCCCGACGGGAGAAAATCGAAAGTACCTGCCCCAGTGACCAATCGGAGTCTCCCAGTATTCTCCTGAACATCTCACCAGCCGCGGCTAGAGACGTAGCCCACCTCAAACGCCGCCCAACTCGCGCCGACCGGTCAGATGTTATCGAAATCGCGCTGAGTCGTTCCGCCCCTAATCGTCATCCGGATCGCTCGCACTGTCTTCGCCCTTGCATTGCGTGTCGTCGGGCGGCGGTGTGATTGCCTGGAAGGTAATCGGGTTCTGGCTGTAATTGAAGATGTCCGATAAATCATCCGCCGCCCGTCCGTCCGCAAAGCCCAAAGACGGTAGCCCGAAATTTTCCTCGATATACTTCAGAATGCTGCCGAAGTCGTGCGTCACGTGCGAAATGTAACCCGCCTTCGCGTACGGAGATATTACGACAAGCGGCACCCGGAAACCATAAACATAGCCCGAGCCCCAACTGACCCCGTTATTCACCACTTTAGGCGGAACGTGATCGTACCAGCCTCCCCAATCGTCCCAAGTTAGAATGATGGCCGTGTTGGACCAATAAGGGCTGCTGCCGATCGCATTCACAATCGACGAGACCCATGACGGCCCGCAGCCGTCGTTGCTCAGGGCATGGTCGGAATCATCGCCATCGGGAATCACCCAGCTCACCTGAGCCAGCTGGCTATTCGCGATATCCGTCAGAACTTGCGCGTTGCTCTGCGTCTGATTGAGAACAATTTTCGGTGACGCTCCTGTCCAGTCCGCTCCCACACAAGCCGTCGCATTGGGAGGAGTCGCATTCGGTCCGCACATGTGCTGAATCGCATTGGGCGCTGTCCAGATCGATCCCGCCGAAGGGGCGTAGTAACGCCAGCTGATATTCGCCGCGTCCAGCAGGTCGGTCAACGTTTGGTGCTCCGTGCAGGGATAAATCGGCGATTCCACTCCTGCCGGGTTGATCTCCTCTACATACTCTGCCGGCGGTGCTGCGCAGCCCGTGTTCTTGCTGGCATGTTTCACGCCTTCCGGATTCTCTGCCACAAACAGATTGCTTCCGGTTGAGGGCGTCGATGTCCCTGAAATAATGAACTGATGCGCCGGAAAACTCGGCCCTTCATTAGTCTGGAACATGCGGTCGCCAAACGTGTATTCCTCGGCCATCTGGAAATATGGCTGCACGTCAGCCGGATTCACGTACATGAACTGCGCATTCGGCGGCGGACAGCTGGTCGCGCCCTTGCCGCAGCTCACGTTAATCTGGTCCGCTCCGTCCATGGCGCAAACGTCGGTCGAAGGATTCAAGTCGCACATTTCTATGAATGCAGCGTGCGCGTGGCTGAGATCATAATTCTGCGGATTGTTTCCCACCTTGCCCAGATCGATCTGGCTCAGCGAAATCACCTCGTGCTGCGAGTTCATGCCCGATTGTGCGATGTCGGCGCCGTGGCCGATCAATACCGGATCCTGAAACAGATTATCCGGCGTGCGGTTTTCCTGAAAGATCACGACGATGTGCTGAATCTTCGACGACCCGGAAGACGAAGAAGAACTCGAACTCCCGCTACAGCTATTGAGTACCAACAATGAACAAGCAGCAAGCAACACACCGACAAATAGAGGGATGGCAGGACTGCGCATGTTGAAAACTCCAGCCGCATCGAGACGAACGCGAAAAACGAAGCCGTAGAGGCGCTGCCAGAAAGCCGCGCCCCTGGCAAACTCAAACCCAATGGCGGGGATTTCCACTCGGGAAATGGAGGTTATTTTGGACATTAGCTATCTGGGAGTTACGCCCTGATTCCTTCGGCCTTCTTGCGCATTTCCGTGGCAAACGCCTCATCCTTCAATGACACAAGATTGATCTCCACATTCGCCAGAGCACCCGCAATCGCCCCTTTCGCCAGCGCCAGCGCCGTGATCAAATCCGACTTCATATTCGGATTCGTAATCCCTTCAAGGCTCGCCGCCACTTGCGAAATCTCGCGTGCCTTCTCCGCTACCCCCAGCGGAACATTCGTCGCCTGTTTCAACGCGACCTCAATCAACGCCTCGCCGTCCTTCTCGTTGACGGTCTTCGCCTGCTTATATGCCTTCATCACCGAGTTGTAGGACTCGGCGTCGGCGTCGATCGCCGCCTTTAATTCTTCGCGCAACTTTTCGAGCTTTGCAATCGCCGCGCTCAATTGCGATTCATACTGCACATAGGCCTTCTTTCCGCGCGACATCGAGGCCACCATGGTCGCCAGTGCGGCGGCCATTGCGCCTGCAGCAGCCGCCGCGCTGCCTCCGCCCGGAGTCGCCGTCGGCGCGGCCAGTTGCTCGACAAACGGCTCGACCCCGGCACGCAAACCGCCGACAACCATCTTCCCGTCCATCACCGCAGCCAACCGGTTTTCCAGAATCAGCGAGGAATCGAAATTCTCCGCCTGCAAAAACCATTCGGCCGCCTGCTCCAGCGCTTTCTTCGGAATCAGGCCGACGATCTCGCTCGAAACCGGCGTCACCCCATAGCGCTCCGCCTCCCGCTTCACCATTTCAAAGGCGCGATGCACGGGAGTCTGCTCGAAATCGGTGAGATTCATGGAGACCTGCGCCATCCCGCGGACCAGAAATCCCGCGCCCTTCACAAAGCGCAATCCGCCGCTGGAAAATCGCACCGCCTTGGCGATTTTTTTCGCGATCTCTACATCCGGCGTGTTCAGAAACACGTTGTAAGCGATCAGGAATTTCCGCGCGCCTACCACCGTCGCCCCCGCCGTTGGATGTACTCGCGGCTCGCCAAAATCCGGCTTGCGCGACGGATTCGTCGCAATCTCCGCTCGAATGCCCTCGAACTGCCCGCGCCGGATGTTCTCCAGATTCTGCCGCTCCGGCGTGACCGCCGCTGCTTCGTATAGATAAACCGGAATCTGAAATCGCTTCCAGATCTCCTCGCCCACATGCCGCGCCATCGCCACGCAATCTTCAAGGGTCACTCCGTCGATGGGGATGAAGGGGACCACGTCGGCTGCGCCCATTCGCGGATGCGCGCCCGTATGCACGTTCAAATCGATTAATTCCGCCGCCTTTCCCACGCCACGAATCGCCGCTTCCTGAACCGCCTCCCGTTCGCCGACCAGGGTAATCACGCATCGGTTGTGGTCGGCATCCATCTCGCGATCGAGCAGATACACGCCGTCCATCTTCATGGCCGCAATGATGGCATCGACCTTCGCTTGATCGCGTCCTTCCGAAAAATTCGGCACACACTCTACCAGCGTAGACATAACGGAGAAGAATAACGGTCGCCGCATCGCCAGGCAAGGTCGCATCGTTCACACGCAGATCAACCTCGCTGCTCATTGCTCTGGGTCAGGCTCAATACGGGATGTGTTTTGTGTAATTTCGCCTTTCATTTTGGCTTTCGTTCCGAGCTACGATTAGAATGAACCGCATCGAGCGGGCACTTCGTTCATGGCCGAACCGCTGGATGTAACGACGCCGATCAACCGGACGCCTTCTTCTGCGCCCGAGGATCTCACTGGGAAACTCGTGGGCCGGTTCCTCCTGCGCCATCGGTTGGGCGCAGGAGGCATGGGACAGGTGTTCTGCGCGGAAGATCCCACGCTCAAACGCACGGTCGCCCTCAAGCGCGCCGTCTCCAAATCGCAATCCGAGATTGCCGACCGCCGGCGTTTTCTCCGCGAAGCCCAGCGCGCCTCCGCCCTCAATCATCCCAATGTGGGCTCCATGTACGACGTCGTGGAGCAGAACGGCGAGTTGTGGCTGGTGATGGAATACATCGAGGGCGAAACCCTTCGTCGCCGCCTCAAGCGGACGATCTCCAACGCCGAATTTTTCGCCATCGCCATGCAGTGCTGCGAGGGGCTACAGGCGGCGCATGAGAAAAAGATCATTCACGGCGACATCAAACCGGAAAACATCATGCTCGACGCCAACAACCGGGTGAAGATTCTCGATTTCGGCGTCGCCCGCCGCGCCTGGAGCGCCAATCCCGAAGAGGCCACCCGCAGCATCGAAACCATGACCGTCGCCGGTGGCACGCCCGCCTATATGGCCCCTGAGGTGCTTCTGCAACGGCCCGATGACGGCCGTTCCGATCTTTTCTCTTTGGGGCTCGTCTTCTACGAGATGCTTGGCGGCGAGCAGCCTTTTCACAGCGACAGCCTCGCCACCACCGTCGCTCGCATCGTTCACGAGAATCCGCCCGAGCTCAAGAACGTTCCCTCGCCCCTGGCCGCGATCATCAATCGCATGCTGGCCAAGGATCCCCATCAGCGTTACGCCACTGCTTCAGCCGTGCTGGAAGATCTTCGCCGGGTCCAGCAAGGACGAAATCCGCGTCATGCTCTAGCTACCGCGAGCGACCTCCGCAAACGCAAGATTGTCGGCTGGACGATAGTTACGCTTGCGCTTCTGGCGGTTGTGGTCTCGCTTCCTCCCGTGCGCCACAGGGTCCGCCCTCTGCTTAGCAGGATCGTAACGGGAAGCGCTGGAGCCGCCGTGACCCTGCCCCAGACGAAAATTCTCGCTATCCTTCCTTTCGCAATGGTCAACGGCAAACCCGATCTCACAGCACTCGGCCAAGGCGTAGTTGACAGCGTCGCTGCCAAGCTGGCCAAGCTCAGCGAGGATCGCACCTTTGAAATCGTCTCGCCACAAAACCTGCAGGAGCGCAAGATTAACTCCTTGCCCGACGCCGCCCGCAACTTTGGCGCTAATCTCGGCCTGACGGTCACCTTCCAGCCCCAGTCTGACGAGCTGATCAAAGTGATTTATTCCCTGCAGGACGCCCGGAACGGCGCCACGCTCGGTACCGATGCCGTTACCGTCGCCACGACCGACATTTTTTCTTTGGAACAGAAGATCGCGCAAGGAGCAGCCAGGGACCTGCAGCTGCAACTGCGGCCAGAAGAAGAAGCCGCACTGCAATATCACGGTACCGAAAATCCCCCCGCTTATCAGTACTACCTTCAGGCGCAAGGCTATCTGCTGGATCACACCAAGCCGGAAAATCTCGACAGCGCAATCCTGATGGCGCGCGAAGCGCTAAAACTCGATCCCAACTTCGGCATGTCCAAGGCCGTACTGGGAGAAAGCTACTGGCTCAAGTATGCCGCTACGAAGCAGACCCAATGGATTGGCCTGGCCAAAACCAATTGCGACGATGCCGTTAAACTGGGCAACGCCGGCGCAGATGGTCATCTCTGCCTTGGCCGGATCGCCTCCGGGACCGGACTCAACGCAAAGGCCACTGAGGAGTTTCAGCTGGCTCTCGGACTCGACCCCACCAACGAAGGCGCCGCTCTCGGCCTGGCTCACGCCTACGCGGCAGAGGGCAGATTCACCGAAGCTGAAAGCGCCTTTCAACAAGCGATTCAGGCTCACCCCAACAGTCGGATCAGCCTGAATGATTTCGGCGCCTTCTATCAAGGCAGAAATGAACATCAGAAGGCGTTGCAGATGTATCAGAAAGTCACGCAAGTTGCCCCCGAATGGTACGTGGCCTACGTAAATATCGGATCGCTTTACTATGATCTTGGCCAGTACGACAAGACCGTGGAGGCCTCGAGGACTTCGATTGCGCTTCGGCCCACTTACGCCGGCTATGTGAACCTGGGCGCAGCCTGTTTCGGTTTGCAGAAGTTCAGCGAGGCAGCGGCCGCCTACGAAGAGGCCGCCAAGCTCGATCCGCAGCAGTATGTGACTTGGGGAAATTTGGGCGACGCAGTCTATCAGTCGGGAAAGAGGGATGAGGCCGTGGCTCCATTGCGCAAGGCCATCGAACTGGCGACCGCGGAGGCCAAAGTCAATCCCCACGATCCGGATGTACTCAGCAGTTTGGCCAGTTACTACTCTGAGCTGGGCGATCAGAAGAATGCACTCTCCTACCTTGGCCAGGCGTTGCGCTACGGACACGATGACAAAGATGTGCTGCTGGAGGCGGCCTCGGTGTATAACCATCTCTCGCAGAGCGGTTTGGCGGTAGAATGGCTCACCAAGGCCGTGCGTGCCGGTTATGCCGCGGATAAGATCCATAGCATGCACGAATTCGATAACCTTGCGAGTACTCCGGGTTACCAGCAGTTGATCAAGTCGCAGTAACTTCCAGCACATCGCGCTGGGATGGGCCCTTATCTCAGCGGCGTGCCGCTCCCAATCCGGTTTACGCCGCCAACAAGAAATCAGAATGGAGATAAATCATGACAAAAGACAATAAAGCTCAAGACACGCCCTCGCCGGTCAGTACGAATATTTGCAATGGTTTTGAAGCCGAAGCCGGAGCGGAGGTCACTTTCACCAGCGTCACCGCAGGCTGCAAAATCGAAAAAGTCGGAAGCGTTTGGCCATTCTGCAATGCGGATGGATCGTCCTTCGGCCCTCCCATTGGCCCCTTTCCTTTGCCTGGGAATACAAAGATATTTGTCAACAGTAGCCTATCGGTCGGCGATACCGTCCCCTACAACGTTACTCAGACCTGCACCACTCTGGTGCAAAAGGCCGTCACCATCATCGCCGGCGCAACCATGAAGAAGTCCGCATAGCCGCTTTCTGTCGATCCACAGTCTGGCGCGGGCACGTTTCACCGTCCCGCGCCACGCCGTTTGAGACCGTCGCGGCTTCAAGCCACGCGCCGCACTGCAAAACCAATGCGGCTTTAGCGCTGCGGGACTCTTGGGGCAGGACGCAGTTTTTTCGGCACCGCTAATGCTTCGGCTTGAAAAACCTGCCCAAGCCCAACCGGACCTGCAATGTGTTAATCCCCGGATTCGGCGTCGTCAGCCCGGCGTTGGAAATGTGTAGATATCGCACCTCGACACTCCAGTTGTATTTCGCGCTGAGCACGTGCGCACCCAGCGCCGCCGCTGAGGTGAAGTTCACATCGTTCGTGCCCACGGGGACGTTGTGGTCGCTGAATAAGGTTCCGCCGCTCAGCTCCAGGTACGGCGAGAACCTGCCACGCCGCTGAAAGTTCCACTTCAGCCCCAACGGATTGAATCCCACCCCGTAGGCCGTGTTCGCCGGCTGAAAAATCAGGTAGAGAGGAACCGCGTCCACCGCATATTCGAACCGTCCGCGCAAAAATCCCGGCAAGTGCGGTCCGGTTAGCACCCATCCATAGCGCAATCCGGCATCCAAAATTCCCGTGCGCGACGTTCCCCCTGCCACTGAATGCCCGCCGCCAGCCCAAATCTGCACTTCATCTCCGCCCCGCTCTGGCCCGGCTTGTGCCAGGCACCGCCCTGCGATGAAAACCAGCAAACAACAACACAACCAAGTAGTATCTCGCCCCATGCCCTTCGAGACTGCCCGACGCGCCCAGAATTTGCAAGCGGACCGAATCAGACACCGCGTCAAACCTACATGACGACTGGGA
>Ga0335073_10003021_pt1 | contig 23258 bp, 13 predicted proteins | sample Lox_Sample_22_FD_207093 | JGI IMG/M metagenome (GOLD analysis project Ga0335073, IMG submission 207093) | Soil microbial communities from Loxahatchee National Wildlife Refuge, Florida, United States - Lox_Sample_2.2 | ecosystem: Environmental > Terrestrial > Soil > Wetlands | place: USA... | reverse complement strand
GATTCGCTCGGCATCACGATCTGCGAGGACTGCTGGAACGACAAAAACTTCTGGCTGAAGCGCCTCTACGAGCGCGATCCCGTGGCGGAGCTAGCCGGGAAGGGAAGCACGGTACTGCTGAACATTTCGTCGTCGCCGTACACGGTCGAGAAGCGGGCGTTCCGGCGCGAAATGCTCCAGGCCACCGCGCGGCAACACCGGTTGCCCTTCGTTTACGTGAATCAAGTGGGCGGCAACGACAGCCTGATCTTCGACGGATCGAGCGTGGCCTTCCGTCCGGACGGCAGCATGGGAGCGCTGGCAAAGTCGTTCGAGGAAGACCTCGTGTTTTTCGACACGGTGACCGGCGAAGGCGATATCCGGCCGCGGCTGACCGACGAAACCGAGGCGGTCTACCGCGCGCTGGTGCTAGGCACGCGCGATTACGTCCGCAAGTGCGGATTCAAGAAGGTGGTGATCGGGCTGAGCGGCGGGATCGATTCGTCGCTGGTGGCCGTGATTGCGGTCGACGCGCTGGGCGCCGAAAACGTGACCGGAGTGGCCATGCCGGGGCCGTATTCCTCCGAGGGCAGCGTGCGCGACGCCAAGGCGATGGCGGAGAATCTCGGGATCCGGCTGCTGACGATGGACATCAACGGGGAGTTCCACGCGTATCGCGAAACGCTCGCCCCGGCGTTCGCCGGGATGGCCGAAGATACGACCGAGGAAAACCTGCAAGCGCGGATTCGCGGCAATCTGCTGATGGCGCTCTCGAACAAGTTCGGCTCGCTGGTGCTGAGCACCGGGAACAAGTCGGAGATGGCGGTCGGTTACTGCACGCTCTACGGCGACATGGCCGGCGGGCTGGCGGCGATCTCGGACGTGCCGAAGACGATGGTCTACGAGCTGGCGAGGTTTTCCAATCGCGGGCATGAACGGATTCCGGAGAGCGTATTCACGAAGCCGCCGTCGGCCGAGCTTCGGGCGAATCAGACAGACCAGGACAGCCTGCCGCCCTACGACGTGCTCGACAAGATTCTGAAGGCGTACGTCGAGGATCTGCGGTCGCCCAGCGAAATTGCGGCCGATACGGGGTTTTCGATCGAGCTGGTGCGATCGGTGGCGCTGCAAGTCGACCGCAACGAGTACAAGCGCAAGCAGGCCCCGCCGGGGCTGAAGGTGACGTCAAAGGCGTTCGGCGTCGGGCGGCGGTTTCCGCTGGCGCAGAAGTATTCGGTGTGAGCCGTACAGGCTTAACACAGAGGACACCGAGAGCCACAGAGCAAACCGAGAAAACCGGCTCACCGCAGAGGCGCAGAGAACGCAGAGAAGACAAAGAAAGAGCAGATCCTCCGGCGATCCGCGCCGAAGAATTGCGACAGAGAGCACCGAGAAAGCCAAAGCGGTTCACCGCACCCTTCGTTTTCTCAGGGCAGGGAGACGCAGAGAACGCAGAGAAAACCGGGAGACGATATTCGGGGTATTGGACTTCTCCCCCGGCGCTTCGACATCGGCCACTGACGAAACTGCCGGCGCTTCGATTTGGGCCGCGTACTCGCTGCGTTCTCTCCACCGTCCTGCACTGAGGAATGAAGGGTGCGGTGAGCCCCTTCGGCTCCGCTGTGTGGCCTTTCTCGGTGTGCTCTGGGTAAGCCGTCGACTTAAATCCCGAGGACGTTGACGAGCTCGCGGACCGAGGCCGAGGACTTATCGAGGGCGGCCTTTTCTTCGGGCGTCAGTTTGATCTCGAGGATCTGCTCGACGCCCCTTGCACCGAGCTTGACCGGCACGCCGACGAATAGGCCCTTGATGCCGTATTCGCCTTCGAGGTAGACCGCGCAGGGGAGAATCTTTTTCTTGTCCTTCAAGATCGCCTCGACCATCTCGACGGCCGCAGCAGACGGAGCGTAGTAGGCGGAGCCCGTCTTCAGCAGGTTGACGATTTCCGCGCCGCCCTTGCGCGTGCGGGCAATGATGGCTTCAAGTTTTTCTTTCGATATCAATTCGGGGAGGGGAATGCCCGCGACAGTCGAATATCGCGCGAGCGGGACCATGTCGTCGCCGTGCCCGCCAAGAACGAACGAGTGCACATTCTCAACCGATACATTCAATTCGCGCGCGACAAACGTGCTCATGCGCGCCGAGTCGAGAACACCCGCCATGCCGAGCACGCGACTCTTGGGGAAACCGCTGATCTTGAAGGCGGCCTGCGCCATGGCGTCGAGGGGATTGGTGACGACGATCAGAATTGCGTTCGGCGAAAGCTTCACCACCGCTTCAACCACTGCTTTAATTACGTCGTAGTTTGCTTTCAGCAGATCGTCGCGGCTCATGCCCGGCTTGCGCGGGAAACCGGCGGTGATTACAACGATATCGCTGTTGGCGGTCTCTTTGTAATCTCCACCCGCCGTCGAGATGCCCGCCGCCTCCGCGTTGCTGCCGATGATGGGCGCGGATTCGGCCATGTCGAGCGCCTTGCCAGCGGGGACGCCATCGAGGATGTCGGTCAGGACGACGTCGGCGAGGCCTGCATCATGTATTCGTTGAGCTGTCGTCGAGCCGACAAAACCGCCGCCGACGACCGTGACTTTCTTTCGCATTCGAAAGACTCCTTATGAGGGTGATGGGACGAACGAAGATTTCGGTTTGAAGCCGAGAAGAGCAAAAGCAGATCCCTCGCTGCGCCGGCGTTCCGGCAGGCGGCTCTGGATGACAGCGCGATCCATGAGGGCGCGTAGTCAAATTGGAGGTCAACGGGCAACGGTGGCTGGCGCGTGCATGTTGTCGATAATGGATGTGGCAAACTCGGTGGTGCTCAGCTTGGTGGCGCCGGCCATCAGGCGCTCGAGGTCGTAGGTGACGCGCTTCTGCTGGATCGTGCGCGCAATGCCGTCTTCGATCATCTGCCCGGCTTCCTTCCAGCCCATGAAGTCGAACATCATAACTCCCGAGAGCATCACGGAGCTGGGATTGATCACGTCCTTATCCGCATATTTCGGCGCGGTGCCGTGGGTTGCCTCGAAGCAGCCGAAGCCGTCGCCGATATTCGCTCCCGGCGCCATGCCGAGCCCGCCGACCTGGGCCGCGCAGGCGTCCGAGATGTAATCGCCATTGAGGTTCGGCGTGGCAAACACCTGATACTCGTCCGCCCGCGTGAGCACCTGCTGAAAGACGGAATCGGCAATGCGGTCGTTGATCAGCAGCTTCTGTTTCCACTGGCCGCGGCCGTGGGTCGCGTAAAGGGAGTCGAGAGTGCGCCTCACCTCGGAGCCAATCTTTTCCTTGAAGTCTTCCGTGGCGTGCTCGAGGCCCGGCTCGATCATCGCGGCGTTGCGCTCGATCGAAAGATTCGGATCTTTGTCCTTGTTATCGAGAATCCAGCTCTCGCGCTCGGTGACAACTTGCGGGCGAAACTCCTCGACGGCGAGTTCGTAGCCCCAGTCGCGGAATGCGCCTTCGGTGAACTTCATGATGTTGCCCTTATGTACGAGGGTGACGACGCGGCGCTTGTTTTCGAGCGCGTGCTGGATCGCGCGGCGCACGAGGCGCTTGGTATTGCCCGGGGAAATGGGCTTGATGCCGATGCCGGCTTTTTCGGGCAGGCGCTTGTTGGTGCCCTTCAGCATCTCGTCGTTGATGAAGTCCGCGAGCTTTTGCACCTCGGGCGTGCCGGACTTCCACTCCATGCCGGCGTAGACATCCTCGGTATTCTCGCGGAAGATCACCACGTTCATGCGCTCCGGATGAAGCATCGGCGTGGGCACACCGTCGAAATAGCGCACGGGGCGCACGCACGCGTACAAATCGAGCAACTGGCGCAGGGTGACGTTGAGCGAGCGGATGCCACCGCCGACCGGCGTCGTCAGCGGGCCTTTGATCGAAACGCGGAAATCGCGGATGGCGTCGACGGTATCCTGCGGCAGCCAATCCTTGAAGAGATTGAAGGATTCTTCGCCGGCGTAGACCTTGAGCCAGGAGATTTTGCGCTTGCCGCCGTAGGCCTTTTCGACGGCTGCGTCGAAGACGCGCCGCGAGGCTTTCCAGATGTCGCGGCCGGTGCCGTCGCCTTCGATGTAAGGGATGATCGGGCGGTCGGGAATGCGGAACTGGCCGCCAACGTAGTCGATGGGCTGGCCGTCCTGCGGGACCGCCACGCCATTGTATGAGCTCTTCATGGAGCCGCTGCCCCCGCCAGCGATTCACGGACGAAAACTCGGGATCGAATGCTCTTCGCCGAAGCCAGCTACCTTAGCACAATCTCGGCGGCCGTGGCAGTGTGCAGGAGAGCGAAAAATCAGCACGTGCCAAAGTGCTACATCCCTGGCAATCCGACGGCCACCGCGGTGCGAAGCGACGCTCGAGAGTTACTTGATGCAGTGACGCGATTCGGGGATGAGCGCGCGGTCGCCGAAACCTGAACTGAAACTGGAGTTGTCGGCTGGCCGACTCGATCGCGCCCCGTCAAGCGTCGCTTGAACCTGTCAGTAATCCGAGTGGTACACCGGGCGCTGGGAGGATGCCGCGAACAACTTCACCAGCAGCATCCCGAGCAGGAATCCGCCGACATGCGCCCACCAGGCGACGCCGCCCTCCGCAGCTGACCGCGCGCCGAGCGAGATGACGCCGCTCAGGAATTGCATGAGGAACCACAGCCCGATGAAAATGACCGCGGGAATCTTCCACAGGAAGAAGACGATCAGGAGCGGAACGAGCGTGAGGATTCTCGACTTCGGGAATAGCACGATATAGGCACCGAGAACTCCGGAGATCGCTCCGCTCGCGCCAATCGACGGGATGTGCGAGCCCCAGGAGAACGCGACCTCCGAGACGCCGGAGCCGAGCCCGCAGATCAGGTAGAACGCGAGGTAGGGCAGCGGGCCCATGCGGTCCTCCACGTTCGCCCCGAAAATCCAGAGGAACCACATGTTGCCCAGGATGTGGAGAAACCCGCCGTGCAGGAACATGCAGGTAAAGAAGGGCAGGAGCGCCTGTTCGAGCGTGTAATGGCGGCCGGCCAGCGCCAGGCTGATTTTCGCGGGCACCAGGCCGTAGGTCTTGATGAACTGATCGCCCGCGGGGCCCGGCAGCATGATCTGATGAGCGAAGACGACGATGTTGATGGCGATCAGCAGCAGCGTCATCACGGGGAAGGAACGCCTCGGCGTCATGTCCTTCAGCGGGATCATGGGGCGGCGCCGGAGGCGCGGCGCGGATCGGCGTGTGCCAGTGCAAGCGCGACCTTGGCAGCTTCGTCGAGATCCGCGGGGGAATAGGCCGGCTCGGAGCGGACGCCCGTTTTCCGCAGATCCTCGATTTCGGCGAGCGGCGCGATATGGCCGCGCGCGCCGGGCGCCATGCAATTGAGCGCGGCGGCGGCACAGGCGAATTCAAGTATTTCCTCCATCGGCTTCTTGCGCGCGAGGCCGTAGACGAAGGCTCCGTGGAAGATGTCGCCTGCGCCGGTTGTGTCCACGGCATCCACGCGAAAGCCCGGACAGAGAAGAAAGCGCGAGCCGTCCCACGCCAGGACGCCGAGACGGCCGAGCGTGGCCGCTATCAAGCGGCACTTGAAGCGGCGCGCGATCGCCGGCAGAGACTTCAGCAGATCTCTTTCGCCCGTGAGCCGCTCGGGGAAATCCTTGGAGGTGACGGGGAAGTCGGTGTGTTCGAGAACCGCCTCGACCCCTGGATAGCGATTGTCGAAATCGCCGACGACTTCAAGTTTTTCTTCCTTTGCCCAACGCGCGGCGGTGGCGGAGGCTTCGGTGTCGTGGCCGTCGACAAGGAGGATGCGCGCGTCCCAAACCCACTCACGCTTGAGGTCGCCGGAAGTTAAAGCGATGGCTGAATCGCGCTTCCAGAGGACGGTGCGCTCGCCGGAGGACTCGTCGACGAGAATGTAAGCGGATTGGCTCGCGCAGCCGCGAGCGGTGATCCACTGGGCGTCGACTCCCTCGTGCGCCATCTGTGCGATCTGGCGCCGCGCGGCGTCGTCTTCGCCAACCTTGCCGACGTAGCGGACGCGAAGGCCCCAGCGGCGGCAAGCGACGATGGCGCTCGCGACTTGACCGCCCAGCATCACTTCCGAGGAGATGATTTCGACCTTGGAGTCGAGGGCGGGGAAGCGCGGGAGGCGGATGATCGTGTCGGTGGCGTTGATGCCGATGCCGACCACGTCGATCGGCTTTTCCGATGCGCTTACAGGTTCGGGCAGCCCCATGGATCCACTTTAGCCGAGCGCGCGCGATTTACAAGCAGAGGCGCACGGCGTTTCCGCGCGACGCATTTCGAAATGGAGCGCCGCGGCGTTTAGCAATTGCGCGACATGCTTGGCTGTGATAAAAATTTTTGTTCCGGTGCACGCGGCTCACGCGGACTCTTCGATCCCGATGACGACGTTGTCGATGCGACGCGCGAATCAGGCGGTCGAAACGCGCGCGAGCGGCCCACCTTCCCGTCGGCGAGCCGACATCTCACATGCCACTTCATGAATCCGAAGCCATCGTTTTGCGAAGCTACCCGCTCGGCGAGGCCGACCGCCTGGTGAGTTTTCTCACGAGGGCGATGGGGCGCGTCCGGGGGACGGCGGCGGGGGCGCGGAGACCGAAGAGCCGGTTCGGCTCGACGCTCGAGCGGCTGACGCATATCCGGATCTGGTTCTTCGAGAAGGAGACGCGCGACCTGGTGCGAATCAGCCAGTGCGAGATGATCGAGTCGTTTCTCGATGCGTTCGGGGATTACGCCTCGAGCATCGCGCTCGCGCTTTTTTCAGAGATCACCGAGGCGGTACTGCCGGAGCGGGAAGCAAACGACGCGAATTTCCGTCTCCTGCTGCTTTCGGCGCAGGCGGTGAAGCATTCGCGAAAGCCCGAATTGCCGCTGGCGTATTTCGCACTGTGGACGGTAAAGCTCGGCGGCTGGCTGCCGGCGTTGGACCGTTGCGGCCGCTGCGGCAGGGCGATGGCAGCGGGCGAGCCGGCGTATTTCCTGCCGAGCGCTTCGGCGATCGTTTGCGGCGAGTGCCGCCGGCCGGGGATGCGCGTGCTCTCTCCGGCAGCGCTCGGGCTGGCTCGGAAGATGCTTGTCGAAAGGCTCGACCGCCTGAGCGACGGATCGGATTCCAACGGCACGCCACCACGGGCCATGAGAGAACTGACCGAAGCGATGCTCGACACGATCGAACGCCAGATCGATCGCAAGCTCGCGTCGCGAGAACTTCTGGAGTCACCGGCTTGAAGGATTCCATGCCAAGCAACCACCCGCATCGCCTGCGAAGGGGGCTCACCTTCCAGGATCTTCTCCTTAAGCTTGAACAATACTGGACGAGCCGCGACTGCATCCTGCAGCAGCCGTACGACGTCGAGGTGGGCGCCGGGACGATGCATCCGGAAACGTTTCTGCGCGTGCTGGGGCCGAAGCCGTATCGCGTGGTCTACGCGCAGCCGAGCCGCAGGCCCGCGGACGGCCGCTACGGCGAGAATCCGAACCGGCTGTACAAGCACACACAGCTTCAAGTGATCCTCAAGCCTTCGCCGCCCGATATCCAGGATTTGTATCTCAACAGCTTGAGCGCGGTCGGAATCGACCTCAAGGAGCACGACATTCGCTTCGAGGAAGACAACTGGGAATCACCGACGCTCGGCGCGTGGGGAATCGGCTGGCAGGTGCTGCTCGACGGACTCGAGATCACCCAGTTCACCTATTTCCAGCAGTGCGGCGGAGTCGATCTCTCGCCGATTTCGGTCGAGTTGACGTACGGCCTCGACCGGATCGCGGCCTACCTGCAGGACGTGGAAAATGTGTACGACGTGATGTGGTCGGACACGGTCAGCTATCGCGAAGTGCGGCTGGCCGAGGAAGAGCAGTTTTCGGCGTACAGCTTCGACCACGCGGATGCCGTGTCGACGCGCAAACAGTTCGACCTAGTGGAGGCGGAAGCGACGCGCCTGCTCGGCGAGTATGCGAAGCTGAAAGGCGAGGCGGTCCGGCGGTTTCCGGTGCTCGAGGCCTACGATCTGTGCCTGAAGTGCTCGCACCTTTTCAACGTGCTCGACGCGCGCGGAGCGATTTCGGTGACGGAACGCGCGGGGATGATCGGGCGGGTGCGGAAGCTCGCGACGCAGGTGGCCCGGGCGTGGCTCGATCAGCGGACGATCGTGGAAGGCAGCGCGATCGTGGCGGCGCTCGACGGAGTAACGGCATGAAGAAAATCTTGAAGGCCATGCCGAAGCGTGTTTCGGCGAAGGGGCATGGATCGGGGGCGCGCGCCGATCTTCTCTTCGAGATCGGCTGCGAAGAAATCCCGGCCGGAATGATCGCGAAGGCGGCGCAAGAACTTAAAGCGATCCTTGCGAACAAGCTCTCGGCGCACGGATTGGTCGACGGGCCGACAATTGAAGCAGCGATTCAAGTTTTCGGAGCACCGCGGCGACTGGCCGCGACGGCGCGAGGACTTCGAGTAAAACAAGAAGATGTGACGCGAGAGGTCACCGGGCCGCCAAAATCCGTCGCCTTCGACGCGGCGGGCGAGCCGACGCGCGCGGCGATGAGTTTCGCCGAAAAGCAGGGCGTGCCGCTTTCGAAGCTGACGATCGTGAATACGCCGAAGGGCGAGTACCTGGCGGTGAAGCAGACCGTACTTGGCAGGCCGGCTGCCGAGATTCTGGCGAAGGCCCTGCCGGAGGCAATCCACGAGATCGCCTGGCCTCGTTCGATGTATTGGGCGGAGTCGGATAGCCCGCGGTTCATCCGGCCGATTCGCTGGATCGTGGCGCTGCTCGACAATAAGGTGATCCCTTTCTCGTTCGCCGACGTGCAGGCAGGGCGCACCTCCGACGGGCATCGCTTCCTCGGCAAGCGCAGCATTCCGCTGGCGCGTCCCGGCGAGTACGAGTCAAAGATGAAGAAGAATTTCGTCCTGTGCCGACCCGCGGAGCGCCGGGCTAAGATCGAGGGCGAAATCCTCTCGCTGACCACGCGCAAGAGCCTGCGCGCACACGAGGATGCGGGGCTGCTCGACCTCGTTACCTACTTGAACGAATATCCCAGCGTGATTCTGGGGAGCTTCGATCCGTCGTTTCTCGCGCTGCCCGAGGAGATCCTGATCACGGTGATGCGCGGCCATCAAAAATACTTCGGCGTCGAGAATCGCGCCGGGGAACTGGCGCCGCACTTCCTTGCCGTGATCAACCTGCCGCGCGACCCGAAGGGGCTGGTGCGGGCGGGGCACGAGCGCGTGCTGCGGGCGCGCTTTGCCGACGCGCAGTTTTTCTGGAAGACGGACCAGCGGATTCCGCTCGGCGACTACCTGCCAAAGCTGGCGGCGGTCACCTACGAGCGGCGCCTCGGCAGCTACGGCGACAAGGTGGAGCGCATCCGGTGGCTCGCGCGGTGGCTGGCGGAGCAGTGGTTCTCGAGCGGCGTGGCGAACGCCGACGTGGCGGGGTCGGACCGCGCGGCGGAGCTCGCGAAGTGCGACCTCGTGACCGAAATGGTCGGCGAGTTTCCGGAGCTGCAGGGCGTGGTCGGAGGGCTCTACGCCGAGGCGCAGGGCGAGCCGCGCGAAATCGCGTGGGCCGTCTACGACCATTACAAGCCGCTCGGGCTCGACGACCCGATCCCGCGCAATCTCACGGGCTGCGCCGTGGCGCTGGCGGATAAGCTCGATTCGCTGGTGGCGTGCTTCGCGGTGGGGGCGATTCCGACGGGTTCGAGCGATCCTTTCGCTTTGCGTCGCGCGGCGCTCGGCATCGTGAAGATCATTCTCGAGAAGAAGGTGCCGCTCTCGCTTTCGGCGGCCATCTCGGCGGCGGCCATCGCGCTGCGCGGACATGCGCCGCGGATCGAGGCTTCGGCCGCGGTCGAGCAGCAGGCGCTCGACTTCCTGCTCGAACGCGCGCGCTATATCCTGCGGGAGCGGCGCGGGTTCGCGTACGACGAAATCAACGCCGCCTTCGCCGCCGGGGCGGACGACCTGGTGGATGCGGTCGAGCGAATCGCCGCGCTACGGGCAATCCGCAACACGAAAAACTTCGCGCCGCTGGCGGCGAGCTTCAAGCGCATCCGCAACATCCTCGAAAAGTCGGCCAGCAAGGGCGACAAGGCCCAGGGCACGGTGCGGCCGGACCTGCTGAAGGAAGCGGCGGAGCTCCAGCTCTACACCGCGGCGCAGCGGATCGGGGACGAAGCGGCGAGCCGGAAGAAGGAAAAGAAATATCGAGTGGCGCTTGAGAAAATCTCGGAACTGCGTCCGGCGGTCGATCACTTCTTCGACAAGGTTCTGGTGATGGCGGAGGACGAGGAGATTCGCCGGAATCGCATCGCGCTGCTCGGGACGTTGTTGAAGGAGTTCTCGACGATCGCGGACTTCTCGGAGCTGGGCGCGGAAGACTCGAAGGAAGCAGCTTAAAGTAACGGTTCACAGACAGCCGCGCGCCTCAAGTGAATCCTCACTTGTGGGCGCGCCGACAAGAACTCACGCGGAATCAAAACTGAAACCTGACATTTGCACCATCTGAGGAGCGAAATGAAATACGTCTATTTCTTCGGGGCGGGGAAAGCGGAAGGCGCGGGCGACATGCGCGAGATTCTCGGCGGAAAGGGCGCGGGCCTCGCCGAGATGACGCGCATTGGCCTGCCGGTACCGGCGGGCTTTACGATCACCACGGAGGCTTGCGACTACTACTTCAAGCACAACCAAAAATACCCGAAGGAGCTGCGCGGGGAAGTGGCGAAGCACGTCACGCGACTGGAAAAGTTGACGCGCAAGAAGCTGGGCGATGCGAAGGACCCGCTGCTTGTCAGCGTGCGCTCGGGCTCCGCGCGGTCGATGCCGGGGATGATGGAGACCATCCTCAATCTCGGACTCAACGACAGGTCAGTAGAAGGCCTGGCGGCGGCCACGAAGAACGACCGCTTCGCCTGGGACGCCTATCGGCGCTTCGTGCAGATGTATTCGAGCGTCGTGATCGGGTTGCCAAAGGAGGAGCTCGAAGCGCGGCTGCGGAAGATGAAGGATTCGCTTGGCGTAAAGGACGATACCCAGGTGACCGCCGACGGTTGGCGCCAGCTCGTGGGCGATTACAAAGCGTATTTCAAGCAGAAGACCGGCGAGCACTTTCCGCAAGATCCGATCGAACAGCTGTGGGGAGCGATCGGGGCGGTGTTCGGGTCGTGGATGGGCGAGAAAGCGGTCACCTACCGGCGCGTCGAGAAAATCTTCGGGCTGCTGGGGACGGCCGTCAACGTGGTGCAAATGGTTTTCGGCAACACGGGCGACGATTCGGGCACGGGAGTCTGCTTCACGCGCGACCCCTCGACCGGCGAGAAGACGTTCTTCGGCGACTTCCTCTTGAACGCGCAGGGCGAGGACGTGGTCGCGGGAATCCGCACGCCGTTGCAGCTGAGCGAACTCAAAAAAGTGATGCCCAAGGTGTATCAGCAGCTCGAAAAGGTGCGCGAGAAACTCGAGCGGCACTACCGCGACATGCAGGACATGGAGTTCACGGTCGAACGCGGCAAGCTCTACATGCTGCAGACGCGCACGGGGAAGCGCTCGCCGGCCGCGACATTTCAGATCGCCGTGGACATGGCGAACGAGAAGCTCATCAAGGTTGAAGAAGCACTTGAACGCGTGAAGTCCGAGGACATCGAGCGCCTCTTCTATCCCGTGCTCGATATCAAGATCCAGCGCTCGGAACTGGCGAGCCGCAAGCTCGTCGAAGGAATCAACGCCGTGCCCGGCGCGGCCGTCGGCAAGGCGGTGTTCACCGCACACGAGGCCGAAGAGTGGGCGGCGCGCGGCGAGAAGGTGATTCTGATCCGCCGCGAGACGAGCCCCGAGGACGTCGGCGGAATGTACGTGGCGCAGGGCATCCTGACGGCAACGGGTGGGAAGACCAGCCACGCGGCGGTAGTCGCGCGCGGCTGGGGCAAGTGTTGCATCGTCGGCGCGGAGAAGCTGGATATCGATGCAGCCGCGAAAAAGATGAGCGTCAACGGCCGCGTGGTGAGCGAGGGCGAATGGATCACGCTCGACGGGGGCGACGGTTCCGTCTACACCGGCGAGATCGGGCTGGTGCGCCCCGAGCCGCCCAAGGCTTACGAGACGCTGCTGAAGTGGGCGGATAAGACGCGCAAACTCGGCGTCCGCACCAACGCCGATACGCCGCACGATGCCCGCGCGGCTCGCGGGATGGGCGCCGAAGGCATCGGCCTGTGCCGCACCGAGCACATGTTCTTCAAGGATTTCGAGCACCCGGAGAAGAGCATCGAGCGGCAACAGGCGATCCAGGAGATGATCCTAGCGGACGACGTGGAAGCGCGGCGCAAGGCGCTGGCGAAGCTGCTGCCGTTCCAGCGGCGCGACTTCATCGGCATCTTCGAGGCGATGGACGGCTTCCCGGTGACGATCCGGCTGATCGACCCGCCGCTGCACGAGTTCGTTCCGCACGATGCGGATAAGCAGGCGGAGCTCGCGAGGCGGATCGGCATCTCGGCGGAAGCGGTGGCGCGGCGCGTCGAACAGCTGCACGAAGCGAACCCGATGCTCGGGCATCGCGGTTGCCGGCTCTCGATCACGTTCCCCGAAATTCTCGAGATGCAGGTGCGCGCGATCATCGAGGCGGCGATCGACTGCAAGAAGCGCGGCGTTAAAGTGTTACCTGAAATCATGCATCCACTGACGCTCGACAAGAAGGAGCTGAAGATTCTCGAAGTCGCCACGCGGCGCGTCGCCGACGAAATCATTTCTCGAGCTAAAGTGAAGCTTGAATATTTGGTCGGCACGATGATCGAATTGCCGCGCGCGGCATTGCTCGCCGACCAGATCGCGGAGGTCGCCGAATTTTTCTCGTTCGGCACGAACGACCTGACGCAAACGACGATGGGGCTTTCGCGCGACGATGCCGGACGCTTCCTGCCGGAATATGTCGATCAAAGCAAGGCCGCCATCTTCAAGGACGATCCGTTCCAGACACTCGACGTCGAGGGCGTCGGGATGCTGATCCAGTGGGCCATCACCAAAGGACGCGAAACGCGCCCGAAGCTCAAGATCGGAATCTGCGGCGAGCACGGGGGCGACGCCGAGAGCGTGAAGTTCTGCCACCGCGTGGGGATGAACTATGTGAGCGCTTCGCCCTTCCGCGTGCCGATTTCGCGGCTGGCCGCGGCGCAGGCCGTGATCGAGGGAAAGAAAAAGAAGAAAAAGTGACCGCGGCTCGGTGAAGATGGCGAGAGGCCGGCGAGACGCCGGCGCTACTTGATTCGAAGCTTCAGGTCGGCATCTTGAGGAAGAAATAGACGCCGAGGAGGCCGAAGATGGCGTCGGGCGCCCAGCCGGCGAGCAGTGGCGGAAGCTGACCGACAGAGCCCATCGCCTCGAAGAGAGCGGACGTGGCCCAGTAGACGACGCCGATGCCCACGGCGATGGCCAAGCCGCCCAGCGCGCCGCGCGTTCCCGTGAGGAAAGCGAAGGGCGCGCCCAGAAAGACGATAATCGCGGCGATCAGCGGGAACGCAAACTTCTTCTGCCATTCGACCGACAGACGCGCGGTATCGAAACCGGCCTGGCGCAGGCTGGCGATGTACTCGCCGAGCTGGTGCCAGTTCATCTGGTAATACTGGCGCACCTCGCGACGGAAGTAGCTCGGGGGCTCGGTTAGCTCCGGGAGCGAGGTTGCCTTGAACGGCTGGTAGGCGGTCACGCGCCCATCTGTATCGAAGTCGCGCACCCATCCTCCCGTGAGCACCCAGGCGTTTTCGGTCGGCTCCCAGGTGGCGCGCGTGGCGTAGATGCGCCGGCGAATCTGGAAGCTCTCGGGGTCGAGCTCGAAGACGTTGAGTCCGCCGAAAAGCTGGCGATCGGGATCGAAGAGCTCGTAATTGTAGATCTTGCTGTTCTCGCCGAAGATCCACTGCCGCGCGGGCTCGAGGTAGGTCTGCGCGGGCTTGCCCTTGATCTGGTCGCGCAAGGCATCCTGGCGCTGATTGGCGTACGGAAGGAACGTATCGTCGAGCAGAAACATGCCGCCGGCAACGAGACACGCACCGAGCAGGAGCGGCAGCACGAGGCGGTACATGCTGATGCCGCTCGCCTTGAGCGCGGTCACTTCGTTGTTTTTCGCGAGGATCGCCAGCGTCACGAGCGCGGCGACGAGCGTGGCGAGCGGCGCGAGCTGGTAGACCATCAGCGGCACGAGATAGCGGAAGTAGTTAAGGACCGTGAGAATCGAAGTGTGGTTTCGCGAGATGTCGCGCAGCAGATCGAACAGAGTGAAGGCGTCGAAGAGCAGGACGAACCCGGCCAGCAGCACGAGCAGGTAATAAAAGAACTGCTCGAAGAGGTAGACGTCGATCAGCATCGGGAACGCCATGGTGCTTTGCGACTGGGCGCCCGCTCCGACGCGTGCCGCCGGGATGGCCGAGGCAAGCGCGATCGGCCCATTCGATACGGGCGCGGCAGGCGGAGACGCGGAGACGGCCGCGCGGCCGTTCGCCGGCTCGGCCTTGCCGGTGGCGCGCAGCCACCGTGATTCGAGCCAGGCAATCGCGGGGTTCGGCTTGCGGACTCTCTCGATCCGGCGCAGAAAGAACAAGCCGACGAGCACCGCCGCGATATCCGCCGCCCATACGCCGGCCCACGGCCGGACGCGGCCGAGCTCCGCCATGCGCAGGCCATAGACGAAAACGAAGTAGTAGCCGCCGATCAGGACGAGCGCCAAAATCAGCCCCGCGGCGCGGCCTCCGCGGCGAGGACGCACGCCGATCGGCACGCCCAGCAGCGCGAAGATCAAGCAGGCGGCGGGCACGGCAAGCCGCCGCTGGAATTCGATGCGGGACTCGCGCCAGTCCGGGCCGCGGTCGGCGAGCAAGGCGCTCGTGGCGCGCTCGGCGGGAGATAGCGGCGTATTGCGGGCGGCGGCGGTGGCGGCGGAAATGTCGATGGGGATGTCGTTTTCGCCGAACGTGGTGACGTTATATCGTTTCGGGTCGCGCGGATCGTATTCGTGGGTGCTGCCGCGGCCGAGGTGGAGCTGGAGTTCGTCCTCGGAAGCGCCGCTCATGATGAAGGCGTTTTCGGCGGTCCATATGGCAGTCTCGTTCGATCCTGGTCGCGAACCGCTGGCCGCGGGGAAACTAAGCGTGCCCGACGTGGCGAGGAAGACGCCGCGCCAACGGGTTGCGGCGGCTTCGACGTCTTGCACGTATAATACGACGTGCGGAAATCGTTCGTCGAAGACGCGCGGCTGGATCGAGAAGGACGCCTGTGAGGAGATGAGCTTGTCCTCAAGGCCACGGGCCGTGCGCAGGGAAGCAGGGCCGAGCCAGAAGGTCGTGACGAAGGTGATGATCGCCGCAGCCGTCGCCGCCAGGCCGACCGGCAGCAAGAGACGGCGCAGGCTGACGCCGGCGGCGTGCAACGCCACGATTTCGCTATCGGCAGACATTCGCCCGAGCCCGATGAGCACTCCGACGAGAACGGCCATCGGGAGCGTGAACGCCAGGACCGGCGGCAGCACACAGAGAAACAGCAGGGTCACCGTCCCGGTATTGCCGGAGTGGCGCACCACCAGGTCCATGAGCTGGACCAGCCGCGGCACAAAAAACACGAAGGTAAAAACGACAAGACCCAGCAGGGCGTGGGACACTACTTCGCGGGAGATGTAACGGTCGATCAGGCGCATAGCGAGCGCGGCGTCATTCTAACATTGAGATGCAGCGAACGAAGAAGAAGCAGGATGGCCGATGCCGTGCGGGGCAATGGTAGCCGGGCCGAACGCGGAGATCGGGAATATCGGGGGCGGGCCGGCGGCCGCGCGCCGAAGCCGCGCCCGCAGATGAGACTTGGGGAGGAAGCCCAAAGGTGAGTCGCGTCAATCTGGTGATTCTCTGGCACATGCACCAGCCCCAATACCGCGACCCGGCCACGGGCAAATACCTGCTGCCGTGGACGAGGTTGCACGCTCTGAAGGACTATTGGGGAATGGTGAAGGTGATGGAAGAGTTCCCGGGCGTGCATGCGACCTTCAATATTGTTCCCTTACTCGCCGAGCAGATCGAGGAGTATGCGAGCGGAAAATTCAAGGAGCCGTGGTTCGAGATCGCGTTCCGGCGGGCCGACGATCTGACGCAAGACGAAAAACGCGAAGCGCTGGAGCGCGCCTTCCAGGTGAACGACAATTTTCTGTATCGCTGGGCGCGCTTTGGCGAATTGCAGTCGCTGTGGCGCTCGGCGGGCGTGGAAGCGTGCGTCGCGCACTGGAGCGCGCGCGACTGGCGCGACCTGCAAGTGCTTTCGCAGCTCGCCTGGATGGACGAGGAATATCTCACCAAGGATCCTGAGGTCCGCGCCCTTTCGGAAAAGGGCCGGGACTTCGGCGAGGACGACAAGGCAGTGCTGCTCGATAAAGAGCGGAAACTGCTCGGCTCCGTCCTGCCGGAATACCGGCTTGCGGCGGCGCGCGGCCAGATCGAAATCTCGACCACGCCCTATTACCACCCGATTCTGCCGCTGCTGTGCGACACCGATATCGCGCGGGTCGCCAATCCGCACACGCCGTTGCCGCAACCGCCGTTTCGCTATCCGCAGGACGCGCGCGATCAACTGCTGCGCGCGCGGCAATTTCATGAACGGACCTTCGGCGCGGCACCCAAAGGCCTGTGGCCTTCGGAAGGTTCGGTCTCCGACCAGGCGCTCGAAATTGCCATGGACCTGGGATTCAAATGGTTCGCCACCGATGAAGGCGTGCTCGGGCGCACGCGGAATATCGGCTTCTGGCGCGATCCCGGGGGATATCCGGAAAACGGACCGGAGCTGTACAGTCCGTGGCGGCTGGAACGCAACAACAAATCGATGAGCGGGTTTTTCCGCGACCACTACATTTCGGACCTGGTCGGCTTTGTCTACAGCCGCATGGGCGCGGAGGCAGCCGCCGACGATTTTCACCGCAGGCTGCAGGCGATCGGAGACCGCGAGCCGTTCGGCCGCACTCCGACCGTCAGCGTGGTCCTCGACGGCGAAAACGCCTGGGAGTATTACCCCGGCAACGGCCGCGAATTCCTGCGGCAATTCTATCGCCGCATCGAGCGCGACCCGGATATCCGTGCGCTCACCGTGAGCGAGGCGATGGAAGCGGCGGCGAGCCAGCCGCGACTCGAAGGAATTTTCCCGGCGTCCTGGATCAACGCCAATTTCGACGTCTGGATCGGCCACGGCGAAGACGTCCGCGCGTGGGACCTGCTGCGGGACGCGCGCGAAGTCTACGAAAACGCGGCGACGCGCGCCGAGCGCATGGCCGCGCGGCGTTCGCCCGCTCCGAGATTCAACGAGGAAGGCCACGGCAAGCGCGCCTACGACGCGTTGCTCGCCGCTGAGGGAAGCGATTGGAACTGGTGGTACGGCCCCGAGCACGGCTCGGCCAACGACGCGGAATTCGACGCGCTCTACCGCAAGCACCTGACCGAAGTCTACAACGCGCTCGGCGAGCCTGCGCCCGACACGCTCGCCCATCCGATCAAGCGCGCCCCCGAGCGGGGCCGGCGCGAGCCGCCCTCCGCGTACCTGGACGTGAAGGTCGACGGGCGCGAGAGCAGCTACTTCGAATGGCTCGGCGCGGGGTTCTACGCGACCGACCGTCGGAGCGCTGCGATGCACGGACGCGAGTACGTCCTCGGGAATTTCTACTACGGATTCGCGCCCATGCAGTTCTACCTGCGCGTCGATCCGATCGCCGAAGCGATGACGGAGATGGCCGAGTTCCAGCTGCGGCTCACGCTGTGGGATTCGCGCGAGACGCGGATCACGCTGAGCGTCGATCAGGGAAGGCTCGGCTACATCGTCGAGCAGGGCGGCGTGTGCCTGCTGCACCCGGAGGGCGTTTTTTCGGCGGCGTATGGAAAGGTCATCGAGATGTCGCTCTCGCGCGAGTTATTCGACCTGCGCGGGCGGCGCGAATTGCTGCTGAGCGTGGCGCTTTGGAGCGGCGGGCTGCCGGTCGACGTCCTGCCCGTCGAGGGCATGCTGAGCGTCACTCTCGGCGAAGAGAACTTCGCCTGGGCGCCCGAGTAGCGGCGATCATCCGACCCAATGTCGAAACTCAGAAGACTGGCCTCGCTGCTTCCCAGTCTCGCGCGAGAGTGGCGCGCCTGCGCGCGGCTCTGCGCCGATCCATCTTCGGCCATGCGGCTGGGGCTCGATTTCGCGCTCGCCCGGTTTCTCGCGGCATCGCCGGAAGAGGACCAGGCCCGCGCCGTTCGCACGGTCCGCACCGTTCACCTCAAGGGAGGCGTTCGGCTTTCCTACCGGCTGAATAAGGGCGACCTGCACGGAATTCGGGAGGTCTGGCTCGACGAATGTTACCGGCTGCCCTTTGAGAATTCTTCGGGAGCGCTGCTCGACCTCGGAGCGAACATCGGGCTGACAAGCGTGTGGCTGGCCAGGAAATATGGATTCGCGCCCGTCATCGCGGTCGAACCCGACCCGCGCAACGCCGCGCTGGCGCGCCGGAATCTGGAACAAAACGCAATCAACGGGGAAGTGATCGAAGCCGCGATTGGTCCCCGTGAGGGCGCCGCTCATTTCGAAGCGAGCGGTATATCGAATCTCGGCAAGGTGTCCACGACTGGGAGCCCGGTGAGGATGACCACGGTGGCTGCGATCCTGGAGAAATCGGGATGCGCCCGGTTCGCGCTCGTGAAGATGGATATCGAAGGCGGCGAACAAGAATTGCTTGCAGGCCCGACCGACTGGCTCGATCGCGTCGACGCAATCATCGCGGAGTTTCACCCCGACCGGATCGACTATCCGGGAGCGATTCGCTCGATCGCCGCGCGCGGATTGAAGTACATCCCCGCCAGCTCGGTGTTTCCTCATAACATGGACAGCTTCGTCTCCCGGCGGCCGTAAGCGGCTGGAATCGCCGATCCCGTGCAGATGCCTGCGCCTACCTCGGCGGGTGTCCAATCCGCTAATTGACCTGTCCCTTCGTACTCTTCCGCCGCGCGCCTCCATCCCCTAAAACATTCCCGATCACGCAATAGGGGGATGGTTATGACCTTCTGGAGCCGGGCATCCTTGGTCTCCGTTCTCGCCGCTACCTTCCTTCTCTCTTCGTGCAGCCAGCTGACGGCGCTAGTCGCCAAGGCTGTGCTCCAAAAGCAAAGCCAGGGCCCCGACGCGGACCGACTTCTCCAGGTCGTACATGCATATGCCGGGGACGCGAAGCTCAATGGCGGGGCTTCCGCGAAAGAGCAAGCCGCCAACGTTCCCATCGATAACGGATCAGAGTACGGATTCGAAGACGACATGGCGCTGGATCTGGTTCGCAAGGATTACGACACCCTGGACAAAGTCGCGCAGGATCTTCGATCCACCAAAGCAAGATTCAAGGGTGGCGTCTGGAAGCTCTCTGATTTCTATGATGGGTTGACTCGGCCTCCCGAGGGCGAGGAAGCCAACGACGACGCGTGGGAAGCGCACATTGCCGACTTGAAGGCGTGGATCGCTGCACGGCCTGAATCCGCGACAGCCCGGATCGCTCTCGCCGAAACGTACAGCGAATATGCGTTTAGGGCCAGGGGCAACGCATACGCTGACTCGGTCTCCGACGGCGGCTGGAAGCTTTTCTCCGAACGAACCGCGCTCGATGCAGCCGTCCTGGTCGACGCCGCAAAGCTGAAGGAGAAGTGTCCCTACTGGTTCGAGGCGATGCAGCACGTCGCGGTCGCTCAAGGATGGAGCAAGACCCAAGCGAAGCAACTGCTCGATGCGGCGATCGCCTTTGAGCCGACGTACTACCACTACTATCGCGTCTACGCCAATTTCCTCCTGCCGAGGTGGTATGGGGACCCGGGCGAAGTGCAGGCGTTTGCCGAACAGATTTCCGATCAGATCGGCGGGCAGCAAGGAAAGTTCATGTACTTTGAGATCGCGACTGTGATCGTTTGCGGCTGCGACATGCCCTCGGATCGCGCCCAACTGCAGGTCCTTTCGTGGCCGAAAATCAAAGACGGCTACGCGGCGTTGGGCAGCCTGTACGGATACTCAAACTCCAAGACAAACCGCTTCGGTTACATGGCGTATATCGAGCAAGACAGGTCAGCAGCCCAAGCAGCGTTCTCTGCCATCGGTGATGACTGGAGCCAGGACGTCTGGGAGAGCAAGCTTGACTTTCTGAACGCCAAGGTCTGGACCGAAGGCCAGCAGGGCCAGTAAGACTTCCATGCCTGCCGAACCACGAAGATCGCGAATGCCAAGGTGGGCGCGCATTCTCATCATCCTGGGTTCGCTGTCCCTTGGCACCGCCGTGTATCTCTATTTCTTCGGCTTTCAGACTCTTTCCGCGCTGCTGGGACGTTACGAATTCCGCAGGATGCCGAGTATCGCGGAGGTGCCCGTCGCGCTTGCAGATGTTTCGATCTCCGCCGCACCACATACCAAGATTTCTTATTTCGGCTACGAACTCGAGCTGCCCTGGGACGACGTGGACGACGCCAAATGCAAGACGGCCGGGACGATCCGTGTAACAGTGTTCCGGTCGGGAAACGCGTTCTGGTTCTCGACCTTCCCACCCAAGAGCCTTGTGAACGAGATCATGAAAGACTCGCATCTCGATCCGGAGCGCTTCCGGCTGATTTACGGCGACGAGGCCTTCGAATCCGACTACGGGTTCTACAAAGAAATGCTCCAGACGACTCCGTCCCAGATCACGCCCTTCGTTTCGGAGCGGCAGGCCGCAACGGGAACCATGTTGCTCTCGTTCAAGGCCATCGCCATGCCCAGGGCCGAATCGGGCATCTTCGCTATTGAGACGCCGAGTTTTCGGGGATTCCAATTCGAGAACCCGCGATCCCGTCCGCCTCGGGTTACGGACGAACTCTACTCGAGCGACGGCGGCATTGATCTCATCTTCTTTCAGAAGACCGTCGGAAGCGCCCCAGCAATCTCCCAGGCAGAGATCAACCGCGTCATCCAAAGCGTCCACAAGATACCGGCACAGCCCGCGCCGGTCCACCCGCCGCAATAACACGGATTGACATTCGAGGGGACTTGGAGGGATAGTCTCGGCGTTCCCTCTGTAGGGGATGCTTCGAAACTACTAATGGCAGTTGGCTCGGCTGCATTTGAGCCGCCCAACCCGGAAACGGCCGCGTTTTCGGAGGAGGGCCTAAATGAGCAGGAAAACGCCGTGCGTGTGTCTCCTCGCAGTCTGCCTTGTCGCGCTTGCCGCGCGCCGCCATCTTCCATCCGCGGGGCAATCGGCGCGTCACACTCCGCCCTCGCGAGCGGTCTCAAGTTTTCTCGCCGCAAGCCTCTCTAAGAACGCCACCACTGGAAGTGTGCCCCGTCTCGGGCAGAGCCGGGCGGCTGCGAGCCTTGCGCCGCCGCAGCTGATGGCGGCCGGCAGTATTCGCGGCGCTGCGAATCGCCGCGGCAAATCGTTCGCGATTCCTTTCAGTTTCGAGCCGAATACGGGGCAGGCCGATTCGCAGGTCGCCTTCATCGGGCGCGGCGCAGGATTGACCGTTCTGCTGAAGCAGCGCGAGATTGCCGTGCAAATCGCGGGCGCGTCGCGCGTCGCGCGCGGCCGAAAGCCAGGCGCACCGCGAACCCTCTCGATGCGACTGACAGACGCACCGCGGCTCATGTGGCAGGGAAGCGAAAAATTGCGGGGCGAGACGAACTACCTGATCGGCAACGACCGGCGCCGCTGGCGAACGCACGTGCCGCATTTCGCGCAAGCGGTCGCGGCGAATGCCGGGCTCGGCGTCGCCGTGGTCGTATACGGAAACGACGCTGGTGTCGAATACGATCTCCGCGTCGCGCCCGAAGCGAACCTCGCGCGCCTGCGCGTGAAAATATCCGGCGCGGACGCGATGACGGTTGCGGACGACGGCGACCTTGTCTTGAAGGCGGGCGGCGCGCAGCTGCGGATGAGAAAGCCCGCGATCTACCAGGAGACAGGGAACGAGCCCGCGGCACGGGAGCCTGTCGATGGCGGCTACGTGCTCGCCCGCAACAACACCGTCGGATTTCGCGTCGCGCGGCGCGATCCGCACGCGACGCTCGTGATCGATCCGTCTCTCTCGATCGGCTACGCGTCGTTCCTCGGAGGAGAGGGAACCGACTCGGCTGCGAGCGTCGGGCTCGACGGCGCGGGCAAGGTCTACGTCGGCGGAACAACGACCTCCGTGGCGAGCTTTTCGGAAACGGGACGCGCCCTCGGGCCGGGCGGCGGCACGTCCGAATTTTTCATCGCCAAGATCGACCCCACGATTGCCGGCCCCAATTCGCTCGTCTACCTGACGTTCCTTGGCGGCAGCCAGGAGCAGAGCGGTGGGCTGATCGCCGTCGCGAACGGCGGCAGCGTGGCGATCACCGGCGCCACTACGTCGCCGGATTTTCCAGTGACGGATACCACGCGGGCCGCCACCGCGCCGGCAAACGATGTCGCCGTCAGCGAGGTCGATCCGACCGGCAGCACGCTCGTCTTCTCGACGCTCTTCGGCGGCACGGGCGTTGAGTCGCGCAACGGGAGTGGAGGAATCGCGCTCGACGCGGCCGGAGATGTCTACGTCTCGTCGGATACGAACATCACGCCACTTGACCTGGGATCGACCGATCTTCCGATCACCCCCACCGCCGCCCCCACCACCGCGTACCAGGTCACCTGGGACGGCGAGGACAGCGACGCCTTCCTGGCCATCTACACACCGCCGGCGCAAGCGGGCGGCGCCGCCATGCTGAAATATTGCTCCTACCTCGGAACCGCCGCGACCGGCACGGTCAGCATCGGCGGCGTCGCGGTGGATTCCAACACCTCTCCCCCAACCATCTATATCGCGGGAACCGTCGGGAATCCCACGATCGCCTTCCCATTCACGAATGCGTTTCAAACGGCCTACGCAGGCGGGGAGTCGGACGCGTTTCTGATGAAGATATCGCCGCAAGGGCGAGGGAGCGTCGATCTTGTGTACGCGACTCTGCTCGGCGGCACCGGCGACGACGCAGCGCTTGGCGTTGCGATCGATTCGAACACCCCGCCAAGCGCGTACGTTACCGGCACAACCACCTCGACGGATTTCCCGACGAAGGCGCTGCAGTCACCTTTCAGCGCGGCCTTGAATCCCTACGCTGCCGCAAATACATTCCTGACCGTGGTTGGGCAGAGCGCAACCGGACAGACGTCGCTGCTCTATTCGAGCTATCTCGGCGGATCAAGCACGGATCAGGGGGATGCGGTCACCGTAGCGGCGCAGAATGCGGTGTACGTCGCCGGCAC